>WNFB01006081.1_pt1 | contig 10818 bp, 7 predicted proteins | sample 5400501 | NCBI WGS metagenome assembly WNFB01 (sample SAMN13153341, study PRJNA577476) | soil metagenome | isolation source: 200 cm saprolite under Douglas fir tree site 2 hole 1 | place: USA:California | collected 2015-04-18 | reverse complement strand
GTTCACGACTACTTTGAAATAGCCGTTGTCGTTATACAGGCCACGGACGCCGACTTCCAGATCTTCGTTGAGCTTTTCGCGGTCATAGGTCTTGTGCAGGACGCTGATTTCGGTGATGTACAGGGGAATGGCGTAGGGGCGGTCATGGCGCATGGCGCGAATCAGCTTGCGATTGCTGAACGCGTGGTTTCCGGTAAAAGTGATGCGGCCGACCTTTACCTTGGGCCCTTCTTCAATTTTAAAAACCAGGATCACCGCGTTGCTGGCGGCGATGCGCTCGTATTGCGGCGTGACTTTGGCGAACTGGCGGCCGTGCTCGCCGAGCAGTTCCTTCAAAACAACTTCCGCTTTCTTGATGCGCGTGGGATCAAACTGACTTTCCACGCTAAGGCCGACCTTGCGTTCCTTGAAGCGGTCGAGAATGTCGGATTCGGAGACGGAATGGATGCCGTCGTAACGAATGCGGCGGATGACCGGGCGCTCCTTGACCTCGAATATGACGTTCTTGTGGTTGGGCCCGTCGGGAGAATCCTCGACGCGCAACTGCACGTCTTCAAAGAATTGCGTGTTCCAAAGAGCCTGGAAATCACGGCGCAGAGTCTCTTCGTTGTACGGATCGCCGTCGCGGCTGAAAATGCGGGCCTTGAGGGTGTCGCTGCGAATGCGGCGATTGCCGATGAAGATGATGCGGTCGATGATGGTTCCGGGCTGCTCGGAAGGGGGATTCTGGAAGGAGCGACTGGAGGCATCACCGCCGAATGATTCGGCCGTAACTTTTGTCGAGTGATCTGAATCAAAGAGGAAGGAAAATGAAGACGGCGACGCGGCCGCATTAGGACCGCGCGGCGCAGCGGCAAGCACCGAAGACGCGATCGCGAGCAATAAAACCGCTGCCGCGATCGAGAGCCGGACGCGCATAACCCCAAACGGCAAAGAAACTCTTGTATGAGCGGCCATTGAGCTGGTCAAGGCCGCGCCCCCAAACCCAAGATGTTCTTCTCCCGCCGAACCCGGTACGGGCCGGCCGTGCGTTTACCCCGCAGACGCCAGGGCCACACATGTTGGTGTCAGATTCCCTAGTGGACGACCGGGGTTGCCTCACCGACAGGACGGAAGGAAAGACCTTCCCCGGCGACGTAAATTTGCAACGTCGCGGGCCTTTGGATTCCACCCTGAATGAGCGCCTCGGACAGCGGGTCTTCCACGTATTTTTGCAAAGCCCGCCGCAAAGGACGCGCCCCGTAACTGCGGTCAGCACACGTTTTTTCGAGGATCCACTGGCGTGCTTCCGGCGATACGACAACCTGAACTTGCCGGTGAATGAGGGTATCGTTCATCTGACCCACAAGCAAATCGATAATGCGCAGCAGGTCTTCGTCGCCGAGCGGGTTGAAAATAATGACCTCGTCCAAGCGGTTGAGAAACTCCGGATTGAACACCCGCTTTACTTCGTTCATCACCATTTCTTCCATGCTCTTGAGGCTGGCTTCGTCGCCGCCGGACTGGAAGCCGATGGAAGTACGCTTTTGCAAATGGCGGGCCCCGAGATTGGAAGTCATGATGATGATGGTATTGCGAAAATCCACGGTGTTGCCGAGGCCGTCTGTCAGCTGGCCGTCTTCAAAAACTTGCAAGAGGATGTTGAAGACGTCCGGATGCGCCTTCTCGATTTCGTCCAGCAGGATGACGGAGTAAGGCGTGCGGCGAACGCGCTCGGTCAACTGACCGCCTTCTTCATAGCCCACGTACCCTGGAGGGGCGCCGATGAGCTTCGAGACGGAATGCTTTTCCATGAACTCCGACATGTCGAAGCGAACCAGCGACTTCTCCGAACCAAACAGGAATTCCGCGAGGCGGCGGGCGACCTCGGTCTTGCCTACGCCGGTGGGGCCAAGGAAGAAGAAGCAACCGACTGGACGCGCGGGGTTTTTCAAACCGGCGCGGCTGCGGCGAATAGCGCGGGCGAGGGCGGTGATCGCTTTGTCCTGGCTGATGACGCGCTTGTGCAGCTCGGGCTCGATGCGCAGAAGTTTCTGCTGCTCGTCTTCCTTGATGGAGGTGACGGCGATGCCGGTCCAGCGGGAAACCACTTCCTCGATGTCCTCGCGGGTGACGATCCCGGTGGAGGCGTCGTCGAGCTTGTAGCGCTCGCGAAGGCCGCGGAGATTTTCTTTTTCCTTGCGCTCTTCTTCGGAGTAAAAGCGCGCCTTCTCGAATTCGTGTGCGGCGATGGCGCTTTCCATGCGGTGAGTGATGAACTTTACGCGCTTTTGTACTTCGCCGACTTCTTCGGGAACGCTGGCTTGACGGAGCTTGACGCGCGCGCCGGCTTCGTCGATTAGGTCGATGGCCTTATCGGGAAGGAAGCGGTCCGGGATGTAGCGGTTCGAGAGGTAGACGGAGTAGCGCAGCGCTTCGTCGGTGTAGCTCACGGCGTGGAACTTTTCGTAGCGCTCGCGGACGCCGGTGATGACCTGAACGGCTTCTTCTTCGTTTGGTGCGGGCACTTTCACGGATTGGAAGCGGCGCTCGAGGGAGCGATCCTTTTCCACGGACTTGCGGTACTCGCCGGGCGTGGTGGCGCCGATGCACTGAATCTCACCGCGGGAGAGCGCGGGCTTGAGAATGTTCGCGGCGTCGAGCGAACCTTCGGCGGAGCCGGCGCCAACCAAGGTATGCAACTCGTCGATGAAGACGATGGCGTTCTGGCTCTCCATCAACTCTTTCATGATGGTCTTGAGGCGCTCTTCAAACTGGCCGCGATATTTTGTGCCGGCGACGATGAGCGAGAGGTCGAGAGAAAGGATGCGCTTGTCGGCGAGGAACGGCGGGACGTCGCCATCGGAGATGCGCTGGGCGAGGCCTTCGACGATGGCGGTCTTGCCCACTCCCGGTTCGCCGATGAGCACGGGATTATTCTTAGTGCGGCGGCACAGGATCTGGATGACGCGCTCGACTTCGCCTTCGCGGCCCACCAGCGGGTCGAGCGAACCTTCCGAAGCGGCCTGGGTCAAATCGCGGCTGAACTCGGCGAGTAGCGAAGTTTCTTTGGGGCGGGCGGCCGTGGTTTTTTCGCCAGAGGTGCGCGCGAGTTCTTCACGTAAGGTGGAGAGGCGCAGGCCGCGCTCCATCAGAATTTCCGCGCCGAAGCACTTTTCCTCGCGCAGGATTCCCAGCAGCAGGTGCTCGGTTCCAACGTGCTTGACGCCGAGGCGCTCGGCTTCTTCACCGGCCATGTTCAAGATGCGTTTGCATTCCGCGCTCAGAGGCACTTCAACAGATGTAGAAATGCGCTCGCGGATGGTAATGCGCGCTTCGATCTCCTTGCGGATCGATTCAATAGAGCCTTGCTGACGCAGGAAGCGATTGGCCAGGGCCTTGTCCTCGCGCATCAAGCCAAGCAGCAAGTGCTCCGTCTCGATATACGGGCTGCCGTACTGGCTGGCTTCATACCTAGCGAAGAAAATTACGCGTCGCGCTTTCTCTGTGTACCGTTCAAACACGATTAGCTCGCTTCTCCCCCGGGGGCTCCCATCGCCGCTGCCGCAGCCACGCGCGTACGCAGAACGCCGTGCTCCAGAGTCAAGATGCGGTCGCAACGCGCGGCGAGTGCCAAATTGTGCGTCGCGATCAACGACGTCAACCCGTACGCGCCATGCAGCCGCTGCAATAACTCGAACACGGCCCAAGCATTCTGCTCGTCCAAATCTCCGGTCGGTTCATCCGCCAGCAGCACGGCCGGCCTGGTGACGAGCGCCCTGGCAATAGCGACGCGCTGCTGTTCCCCGCCCGAAAGCTCCCCTGCGCGGTGCTCGGCCCGGTCTTGAAGGCTCACTTCCGCGAGCCATTTCCGTGCTGTCGACATCGAGGGAGAGAATGCCTCACCTCGCAGCAGCAACGGCATGGCTACATTCTCTGTGGCAGTAAAATCCGGCAACAATTGATGCCGCTGCCACAAAAATCCCACGGCGCGATTTCTAAACTCCGCCACCGTGCTGTCTTGATTCGTTTCAATGGGCTTGGAAGCGAAGTATACTGTACCGCTCGTTGGCGTGTCTAGCGCAGCCAGTAGATGCAGCAGAGTGCTTTTTCCCGCTCCAGACGGAGCGACAATCGCGACCATCTCTCCGCGCCGCAAACTTAGATTCGCATCCCTCAAAACCGTCAAAGATCGCGCGCCTACACCGTAGATCTTTTTCACGCTGCGCGCTTCGAGCACCACCTGCGCGTCGGAGAAGCCGCTGGGGTTCCCTGCCCCCGCGTCCGACCCCGTATTGATTTCAAAATTCATCCTAGGCCCACATTCCCCGGTGGCGTAAGGCTGCGAACCGAGCGCCCTTCCATTTACTTAGATGCAGGAAGGGCAATTGCAGTGCCGCGTCCCCAAATCGCCCGCCGCGACCCAATCACTTCCCATTTATGCCAGAGCCTTGCCTAGCAAGAAATTAGGCCCAAAACGGGTATTTCGTTAAACGCTTAATTGCTTTTATTTCAAATGTTTATGGCGGGCAATTTTTCCCCATCGAGGTTCGAGGACTATCCTCGATCAGGCCGAACGCCCACGCGATGATGATAGGAGCAAACCGTGCTCCAAAGCTGCGTTCCGCCTGGAAAAACGCCCTGTGGGATCTGTTCCAGGAGCTGCTCCACGGTTTTCCCTATTCATAGCGCAGAATGTCCACCGGTAGGAGGCGAGCCGCAGCGCGCGCGGGCAAGAGCGTTGCTCCTACCGAAATTCCCATGGCCACGACCGCGATCCACACTCCATCCAGCAGACTGGGATGAAACGGCACGTAGGGCACCGCATACACCTGTGGATCGAGAGGTATCAGGCGCCAAGTCCCGGCGATCCATGCGCAGGCATACCCGACACATAAGCCGGCGAACGTGCCCGTCGCGCCAATGGCAATCCCTTGCCACAAAAAAATGCGCTGAATCTGCTCCCGCCGGGATCCCATGGACATGAGAACGGCGACATCGCGCGCCTTGTCGGTCACCGTCATGGACAGCACCACCAGGACGTTCAAGCCCGCCACAAACGTGATGAGTCCGATGAAGATCGCGGTCACCAGCTTTTCCAGGCGCAAGGCGCGGAAAAGCGCACGATTTTCTTCCATCCAGGTGGTAGCGGCAAAACCAGAGCCCGCGGCCTGTTCCAATTCCCGCGCAATATCGCCGGCCTGCTCCGGCTTGTCCAGTCGAAATTCGAGCACGCTAACGGCATCAACGACGCCAGAGAGAGCTTGCGCGGCCGGCAAGCTCAAGAAGCACCAATTCTCATCGTAATCGTAGAAGCCCGAATCAAAAATTCCCGCAACGCGGAACCGCCGGCTCCGCGGCAGCAAACCGAATGGCGTTAATCGCCCTTGCGGGCTGGTCAGCGTCACATAATCGCCCGGCGAGAGCTTCCACTCCTGTGCGAGCTGCTTGCCGATTAATATCGCGTCAATGCCGTTGGCATCGGGCGAAAAATCCAAGTTCCCGGCAATGATGCGCTGCAGAGCCTCATCGCTGCGCCGCTCGCGTTCCAGATCGATTCCTTTTGTAACCACGCCGCGGGCCTCGCCGGCAAACGTCATGAGCACGGTCTGATAGGCTGCCGCAGTCACCGAACGCACGCCCGGTGTCGCCGCAAGTTTGGACGCCACAGCCTGATAGTCGCGGATGCCTCCCGCTCCAGGCTTGCTGAGCGACACGTGCGCCGTCACGCCGAGCAAGCGGTCCTGCAGCGTTTCGCGAAATCCAGTGTTCATCGCCAGGGCGATCACCAGCGTTGCAACTCCCGCTGCAACGCCGATCACCGAGAACGCCGTCACCAGGCGCAGCACCGTCGGGCGGTACGGCGACCGCAAGTACCGCCTGGCGACGAACCATTCAAATTTCATGCTGAACTCGTCAAGGCTTGCTGCCTTGCTGCGGATTGGATGGCGCTTCCGGGCGCAATTGTGGGAACAAAATTACGTCGCGGATGGACGGCGAGTCCGTGAAGAGCATCGTCAAACGATCGATGCCGATGCCCTCGCCCGCAGTCGGCGGCATGCCGTGGCACAGCGCGCGTATGTAGTCCCAGTCGACCTGCTTGGGAACCTCGTCGCCACCCTGCGCAATCTGCGCGCGAAAGCGACGTTCTTGCTCTATCGGATCATTCAACTCCGAAAAGCCATTCGCGATTTCCATCCCTGCGACGTAAATCTCAAAGCGCTCGGTCACGCTCGGATCGTCTGGCTTCTGCTTGGACAAGGGAGAAATGTCCGTCGGGAATTCGTACAAAATAGTCGGTTGGATCAGCTTATCCTCGGCGATGGTCTCAAACAGCAGACCAGTCCATTCGCCGTCGCTCAAGCTCCCCTTGGAAGCCACATAGGGAGCCCCCGCGCCCTTCGCCCAAGCGTTGTACCGCTCGGTGATAGTGCGCGGCCCTCCCAGGGCGCGCAGCTCAGCAAGCGAAGGAGCTGCGCTTGCGGCAGCCGGCCAATACTTCACGATGGCCTCACGCATCGAGAGCCGCTCGAATTTCCCAAAGTCCATTTCCACATCGCCGTAGCGGACCAGCGTCGAACCGATGATCTTTCTCGCCAATTCCGCGAGGAGTTGCTCGTTCATGTCCATCAGATCACGGTAGTTGCTATAAGCTTCATAGAACTCCAGCATGGTGAATTCCGGATTGTGTTGCGTGGAGATTCCCTCATTGCGAAAATTGCGGTTGATCTCGTAAACGCGATCAAAACCCCCGACGGTCAGGCGCTTCAAATACAGCTCCGGCGCGATGCGCAGGTAAAGGTCGAGGTCCAATGTATTGTGATGGGTCTTAAAAGGCCGCGCCGCCGCTCCGCCGGGCAGCGGATGCATCATGGGCGTTTCCACCTCTATATAACCGCGAGCATCGAAAAACCGCCGCAGCTCCTGGATGATCCGCGCCCGCGTTACAAAAACGTCACGCGATTTTTCATTCGCAATCAGGTCCAGATAACGCTGCCGGTAGCGCAGCTCCACGTCGGTCAAGCCGTGCCATTTCTCCGGCAATGGCAGCAGCGCCTTCGACAGGAAATAAATCTCCTCTACCCAAATGGAAAGCTCATTCGTCTTGGTGCGGAAAAGGTGACCGCGCACACCGATCAGGTCGCCGAGATCCAGCAACTGAAAAAGTTCGAACCCGCGCTCTCCCACAACGTCCTTTTTTACATAGATCTGGATGCGCTTCCCCGCACCCTGCAGGTGTGCAAACCCGGCCTTGCCCATTAAGCGCAGTGAAACGATTCGCCCGGCAACGCGGACCTCCCGGCGATTGGCCTCCAGGTGTGCGCCGGCGGTCGCGCCAAATTGGGTTGCCAGCTCCGCAACCGTATCGCTCCAGCGGAATTCGTGCGGATACGCCGGCAGGCCCAGCGCCTGAATTTGCTCCAGCTTTTTCTGACGCTGCTCGAACTGGTCGCGCGGCTCAAATTGCAACGGGAAAATCCTTTCCGCATAATCGCAGGCGAGTATAGCGGCCAGCGCCATTACAGGGCAAGGATTTGACGGCACGCCCAGGACCCTCTGCGTGCTCAATGTGGGCCCATCGGCCACTTAGCGAACGCCGGTCGCTTATGCGGAATTTCTATGACAAATCCGTTGGCGAGGATACTAAGCGTACCGTACTCGTAACCATCATCGTAACTGTAAGTACCAATGCGGCCAGGACTTACGTCTTTTCCGTCGCACTCCCTGAAAGTCGCGGGCTGGCCTGGCAGCAAAAGTTAACTCTTGTTAATAAATTCTTACCGACCTCCGAAACTATTTTGGTATACTCCCCCCCGCTCAGGAGAGAAACGCCGTGCGGGTTCGCGCTCACGCCCTGCCTTACCGGAATTCTTCCGTCCAAGAGGACTGGAGCAGCTGGCTTCCCCCAGTCAAGGCCGAGGCCTTTGACTCTTGCGTGCGTCAACTCGAGATCTTTTACGGAATGTTCAGCGTTTCGCTAAACGAGGCTCTTGAACTCCGCCGGACCGGAAAATCAGGGCAGTCGTGCCGAGCCATCTTCGTGATACCCGCCTTGTGCGCCCGGTTGGCGCGCCCGGTGGAGGGTTTGCTCCACACGTTGGGGGCGCACGCGAAGCATTTCGGCATTATTCCGAACACTGCGCCTCTTGATGCCTCCAACTTCCGCGGTTCCCGGGAGCAACGCGCAGCCCGCATGAACGACCTTTTGAGTCATGTGCTCCTCACCCAACGCTCGCAGTTTTTGCACAAGATCGACACACTCGAAGAGATGGTGTTGAGCATCCGCAAACATTTTTGTGAGGTAGCTTCCGATCTCGGCAGCGGCGCCTCTGCAGCGCCCTCCTTGGATTGGCGCGCCCTGGATGACGCCCACTTCGACTTGAACACCTGCCTGCGCGAGGCTATCGTGCTTTTGAAGTCGTTCATCGTGGTACTCCCCGATGCCCAGATCAGCGCGCTCCAGAAATCCATAAACGCCCAAATGCTCGCCCCTCACGATGCCGAACCAACCCGGCGTAGACGAATGGTGCTAATCGAGAGAGAATGACCAAGCCTGCTAAACCTGCGTTCTCCGGGCGCTGACTCAGCGAGTAATAAACGCCCGCCCCGTGTTTCCTTGGTTATGCGGGCTGTAACGAAGACAACTCCAGGGGGTATCCGGTGCATCCGAAAAGGAGGATGCGCCGCTATTGGACCGTTGGCCCGAAACAGACCAAGCGATCCCATCGCATCAAATGCCCCGCAGCCGCCCAAGGCGCTGACGGAAGGGGAGGCTATTCGCCTGGCGCAGGCCGGGAACGCCGCGGCTTTTGAGTTTCTGTACGAGCTGCACAGCCGCCGCGTTTACGCTCTGTGTCTGCGAATGGTCAGTAACCCTTCCGATGCGGAAGATCTGATGCAGGAAGCATTTCTGCAGCTCTTCCGCAAGATTGCCACGTTTCGTGGCGAATCTGCGTTTTCGACCTGGCTGCACCGCATGACGGTGAACGTGGTGCTGATGCGGTTGCGGAAGAAAGCCCTTCCGGTGGCTTCTCTTGAGGAAACCACCGAGCCAGACGAAGACGGTGGCGGACTGCGGAAGGACGTCGGGGCGCCGGACTTGCGGTTAAGCGGAGCAGTGGATCGCGTCAATTTGGAGCGTTCCATCGATAAGCTGCCGCCGGGTTACCGCACGGTGTTTGTTTTGCATGACGTGCAGGGCTACGAGCACAACGAGATTGCCGGGATCATGGGTTGTTCGGTCGGAAATTCGAAATCGCAGCTGCACAAGGCGCGAACCAGGTTGCGCGATCTGCTACAAGAAGAAATTCGCGAGCAGGCGCGGCAAGAACGCCACGCGGCGAAAACACAGATGGGAAGCAGCGATTGAGCTACAATAGAAAAAATTCCGGGGTGCACGCAGCAAGCACTGACACGTCGCAAGGTCGTGTTCCGGGTCGAGCCGAAAGAACTTCCGAAGCAGCGTGTGGCGGAGTAAACGGCCATGCAGTGTAAAGAAGTGGAAGTGGTCCTCGAACAAGAAGGTTTTGTCCCCGTGCCTGAAGCGGCGCGCACGCATCTCGCCGGGTGCAGTTCCTGCCAGAATTTCATCGCGGACTTAACCGCCATCGTCGCTACCGCTCATTTGCTTCCCGCGGAAGTCGAGCCTCCGCGACGCGTCTGGACCTCGCTCCGCGTGCAATTGGAAGAGGAAGGCATTATCCGGTCAGGCGCGCGGCATCCCTGGTGGGCGGGTTTCTCCGAGATTTTCCGCCCGCGCGTGCTGGCTACCGCCGCTGTCGGTCTGCTGATTGTCGCCGCCGCTGCTTTGCAGCTTCAGCGTCCGTCCGCGCAACCCACCGAAGCTCGCAATACATCTGACACCCTGTACCAGGACACCAGTCTGACCCTGAACAACGACGAAGCTCATCTGCCGGCCATGCAACTTGCCGGCAATTCCGGTGTGGACGTATCGCTCCGGCAGAATCTGGATATCGTGGACAAATTTATCGTCGATTGCGAGCAGCGCATAAAAGAGCAGCCGCAGGATGATCTGACGCGCGAATATTTGACCGGTGCGTACCAGCAAAAGGCGGAATTGATATCCGTAATGATGGAACGCGGCGGGAGCGGATACTAACATGAGCCTGAAAACAGTGGGACGTGGAATGCTGCCGGTGCTAGGCGCGGGAGTGCTCCTCTTGCCTTGTGCTTTTGTGCAGGCGGCGCCCCAGCATTTCGAAAGGCATTTTGCCGTAAAAGGGCGCCCGGTCATCGTGCTACAAAACGTGGCCAACGGACGCATCGAAGTAAAGTCCTCAAAAAATTCCGAGGTGATCGTCTCGGTGACGCAAGCCTCGAATAAGATCGGGATTGAGACCGAGCAGGCGGACGAGCGCGTCGATATCATCGCCACGGTGCTCGATAATTCCGCGCCGCCCAATGAATTGGAGGCCAATTTTCAGTTGACGGTGCCGGAGGAAGCGGAACTGCAGTTGCGCACGCAGACCGGGCTCGTTTATGTCGAGCAGGTGATGGGCGACATGACCTTGCAGAGCGTCGCCGGCGATATTCATCTTAAGGAGGTATCCGGCTACATCGTGGTGCGCACCACCGGCGGTTCGCTGGTTTGCACGCAGTGCGCAGGCAAGCTGGATTTCAACTCCGTGAGCGGAAACGCGCAGGTGCTGCAGCCCGGGCTGACCAACGTCACCTTGTTCACCATGTCGGGCAATATCCTTTTTGACGGCGACTTCATTCGCACCGGAATCTATACGATGAAGAGCGGCAAGGGCACGGTCGAGGTGCACTTCTCCGGAAACGATTCTTTCGACCTCAAGGCACAGACCGCCACGGGCA
>WNFB01006078.1_pt1 | contig 10820 bp, 7 predicted proteins | sample 5400501 | NCBI WGS metagenome assembly WNFB01 (sample SAMN13153341, study PRJNA577476) | soil metagenome | isolation source: 200 cm saprolite under Douglas fir tree site 2 hole 1 | place: USA:California | collected 2015-04-18 | reverse complement strand
GCTGCGCCTGGTTCAACCAGCCGTACCTGGCGCGAGTCTTCAAGCGCGGGCAGTACCTGATCGTGCACGGAAAAGTCCAGCCCTATGGCCGTGGTCCCCTCCAGATGCAGGTCAAGGACTACGAGCTCGTCGAAGACGGCGAGGACGAGACGCTCCACACGGGCCGGCTCGTCCCTGTCTATCCGGCCACCGAGGGTCTGACCCAGCGCCCCCTGCGTCGTTTGATGAAGCGTCTCGTGGACGGATGGGCCGATACCATCGAAGACCCGTTGCCCGCGGCCGTCCGCGAGAAGCTCGGCCTTCCCCCGGTGGGCCAGGCCATTCGTGGCGCTCATTTCCCGGATACGGATGCCGCGCAGTCCCTGGCCCGCAGCCGACTCGTCTTCGACGATTTCTTTCTCCTGGAGATCGGCCTCGCCATTCGCCGGCACCGCGAGGGCCGTCGGCGCGGCCTCGCCATGAATCCCAAGGGCGACCTGGCCCGACGTCTGCTCGCGGGGCTGCCCTACACGCTGACGGCCGCCCAGGAGCGCGTCCGGCGCGAGATCAAGATGGACATGGCCGAGCCCTATCCGATGAACCGCCTGCTCCAGGGCGACGTCGGCTCGGGCAAGACGGTGGTGGCGGCGTTGGCCATGGTCACGGCCATCGAAGCCGGCTACCAGGCGGCCCTCATGGCCCCCACGGAAATCCTGGCCGAGCAGCACATGATGACGCTCCAGGCGCTGCTCGAGCCCCTGGGCGCGCGCGTCGTCCTGCTCACCAGCGCGGTCAAGGGCAAGGCCCGACAGGCGGCCGTGGAGGCCGTGGAGAGCGGCGCGGCCGCCTGCGCCGTGGGCACCCACGCCCTGGTGCAGGGGGGCGTGGCCTTCAAGCGGCTGGGTCTCGCCGTCATCGACGAGCAGCACCGCTTCGGCGTGGGCCATCGCGCGGCCCTCCGCGGCAAGGCCGAGAGTCCCGACGTGCTCGTCATGACGGCCACGCCGATCCCGCGCACCCTCGCCCTCACCCTCTACGGCGACCTCGACGTCTCCGTGCTCGACGAGCTGCCGCCCGGGCGCAAGCCGGTGCGGACGGAGGCTCGCGAAGAGAAGGCCCGGCAGAAGATCTACGCCTTCCTCCGCGACGAGATGATGGCGGGCCGGCAGGTCTACGTCGTCTGTCCGCTCGTCGAGGAATCCGAGGTCTCGGATCTCCGCGCCGCCACCGAGATGGCCGAGCGGCTCCAGGGGCAGGTTTTCCCGGAGCGTCGCGTCGGACTGATCCACGGCCGGCTGGGTTTCCAGGACAAGGAGCGCGTCATGCGGGAGTTCAAGGAGGGCGCCCTCCACCTTCTCGTATCCACCACGGTGATCGAGGTCGGCATCGACGTGCCCAACGCCTCCGTCATGCTCGTCGAGCACGCCGAGCGCTTCGGGCTCTCTCAGCTCCACCAGCTTCGCGGGCGCGTGGGGCGCGGGCCCTTCAAGAGCTTCTGCATCCTCATGTCGGGGGCGGCGGGCGAGGACGGCCAGCGACGCATCGAGGCCATGACGGAGACCAATGACGGGTTCAAGATCGCCGAGGTCGACCTCGAGCTCCGCGGGCCGGGGGAGTTCTTCGGTACGCGTCAGTCGGGCTTGCCGGAGTTCCGCGTGGCCGATCTCCTGCGCGACGGCGCCGTCCTCGAGACGGCGCGCCGAGAGGCTTTCGCGGTCGTGCAGGCCGATCCGAGCCTGCTCGCTCCCGCCCACCGACGGCTCCGCGAGGCCCTCCTCGCGCGCTGGCGCGGCAAGCTCGACCTGGCGGGGATAGGCTGATGCGCGTCCTCGCCGGCGAGCTCAAGGGGCAGCGGCTCATCACGCCCAAGGGGCGGACCACGAGGCCCACCGCCGACCAGGTGCGCATTGCCTGCCTCGACACCCTCATGCCCTATCTCGAGGCGGGGCCTTTCCTCGATCTCTTCGCGGGGGCCGGCGGAATCGGCATCGAGGCACTCTCGCGCGGGGCGCCCTCGGCCGTCTTTGTCGAGGAGGACCGCGGGGCCATCGCCGCCCTCTCGGACAACGTGGCGCGCCTCGGGCTCAAGGACCGCGCGCGCATCATTCGCGCGGATGTCACGCGCGCGTTGGCGACCCTGGCCTCCGAGGGGGCGCGCTTCGCCGTCGTCTTCCTCGACCCGCCCTATGATTCGCTCCACACCGCCGGTACGCTCGATCGGCTGGGCGAGGGCGCCTGCCTCACGCCGGGCGCCGTGGTGGTCGCGCAGCATCCGACCAAGCGGCCGCCCGCGCTGGACGGGGGCGCCCTCGCGCTGTGGAAAACGAAGCGCTTCGGGGAGACGACCTTGACTTTCTTTCGGGCCCGCGCGTAAAGTGAGCGTGCTTTTTCGACCATTTCCGCCGCAGTCATGGGGGACGCCGTGGGGAAGCGGGCCGTGTATCCGGGCATGTTCGATCCCATGCACAACGGGCACCTCGACGTGATCGAGCGCAGCCTGCGCATCTTCGACGAGCTCATCGTGGCGGTGGTGGCGAATCCCTCGAAGCAGCCGCTCTTCGACGTCAAGGAGCGTCTCGAGATGATCGACGAGGCGACGGCGGGCATGGGCAGGATGCGCATCACCTCCTTCGACGGCTTGCTCATCGATCTCGTGCACCGGGAGCAGGCCGACTGCATCGTGCGCGGCATTCGCGCCGTCTCCGATTTCGAGTACGAGTTCCAGATGGCCCTCATGAACCGCAAGCTCCGCCACACGGTGGAGACGGTGTTCCTGACGCCTCACGAGAAGTACACCTACATCTCCTCCCGCCTCATCAAGGAAGTCTCCTCGCTCGGCGCGGCCGTCACGGGAATGGTGCCGTCGGTGGTGGAGGAGCGACTGAACGCCAAATTCTCCAGAAAGTAGGCGCTCTGCATGCTCGCTGACCGGGTCGCCACTCTCCAGCCCTCTCCCACCCTCGCCATGCAGGCCAAGGCCAAGGCCATGCGCGCGCAGGGCATCAACGTCATCTCCTTCGGAGCGGGCGAGCCCGACTTCGATACCCCGCGCCGCATTAAGGACGCGGCCATCCGCGCCATCGAGAGCGGGCAGACGAAGTACACGGAGGTCGGCGGGATTCCCGAGCTCCGCGCCGCCGTCTGCCAGAAACTGAAGCGCGACCTCGGGCTCGAGTACGCGCCCGACGAGGTGACGGTGTCCTGCGGCGCCAAGCACGCCCTCTACAACATCGTCATGGCGCTCGTGAACCCGGGCGACGAGGTGCTCATCCCCAGCCCCTTCTGGGTCTCCTATCCCGAGCAGGTGCAGCTCCTCGGCGGGGTGCCCGTGCCGGTGGAGACGTGGGAATCCACTGGCTTCGATCTGGACCCGGCCGCCGTGAAGAAGGCGGTGACGGCGAGGAGCAGGCTGCTGATCCTGAACAGCCCCGGCAATCCGACGGGCGCGGTCTTCTCCGCCCAGGCCCTGCGCGAGGTCGGCGAGCTGGCCGTGGAGCGCAATCTCTGGATCGTCTCCGACGAGTGCTACGAGCCGCTGACCTATGAGGGACGCCACGTCTCGATTGCCTCGCTCTCACCCGAGATCAAGGCGCGCACCCTCGTCGTCAATACGTGCTCCAAGGCCTATGCCATGACGGGCTGGCGACTCGGCTTCGCCGCGGGGGCCCCGGCCATCATCAAGGCCATGACGGATATCCAGAGCCAGGTGACGTCGAACCCGACCTCGATCACGCAATGGGCCGCCGTGGAGGCGTTGGCCGGGCCGCAGGACGAGATCGCCACCATGGTCGGCGAGTTCGACCGGCGGCGCCGGGTCATCGTGGAGGCCCTCAACGCCATGCCGGGCATTCGCTGCGTCATGCCCAAGGGCGCGTTCTACGTCTTCCCGAATATCTCCGGGCTCTTCGGCAAGCGAGGAAAGGGCGGCGTGCTCAAGGGCTCGGCGGACGTCTGCGCTTTTCTCCTGGACGAGGCACGCATCGCCACGGTGGCCGGAGTGGACTTCGGCTCGGACGCCCATATCCGCCTCTCCTACGCGACGGGGCTCGAGACGATCAAGGAAGGCATGAGCCGCATGGCGGCCGCCCTTCGAGGGCTCGAGGGATGAAGATCGAGGGCGCCTACGACATGCCGGCGCCGCGAGACAAAGTCTGGGCCGCTTTTCTCGATCCGGCCACGCTCGCCAAGGCCATTCCTGGCTGCGAAGGGCTGGAAGAGATCGGGCCCGGCGAATACAAGGCCAAGATGAAGATCGGCGTGGCCGCCATCAAGGGAACCTTCGAGGGCAAGGTGCGCCTCTTCGACCAGGAGCCCCCGACGCGCTACCGTATGGCCCTCGAGGGCAGCGGGGGGCCGGGCTTCGTGCGGGGCGAGGCGGCCATGGAGCTCTCGGACGCCGAGGGGGGCACGCGCGTGAGTTATTCCGCGGATGTCCAGGTGGGCGGGCTCATCGCGAGCGTCGGTCAGCGCATGCTCGGCGGCGTCAGCAAGATGATGCTCGACCAGTTCTTCACCCGCATGACCGAGATCCTGGCCGAGAAGACGTAGCGCGGCTCCGTCTTGATGTCGCCGCTCCGACGGCTGCTCCTCGCCGCGCTGCTCCTGATCCCCTCCGCACCCGTCGCCGCGGCCACGCCGACGCCCGCCGAATGCTCGGGTGGCCCCGGTCCCTTTCGCTGCCTCTACCGCTCGCTCCTGCCCAGCTCCGGCATCATCGCCGATTGCCATAGTGACCGCGATTGCCGCGTCGGCTATTACTATGGCCGCCCGGAGCAGGCGACCTGGTTCACTCCGCCCGCCGGCCTGAGCACGCTTCCCAAGCCTGAGGTGCTCTGGCACACGGCGACCTTCGCCGAGACGCGGCTTCCGTGCGGCCGCGCCTGCACCTGGAGCTACTTCTTCGAGGCAAAGCGGCGGCTCCTCTCGGCGCCGCGGCGTGACGTGCTCGACGTCGACCATCGGCGGCTGCTCATGGCCCAGGTCGATGACCGCGCCCTCGCCCTCCGCCAGATTTTCTCCGCGCGCGACATCTCGCGGATCGAGCGCGACTGGGCGCCGGGCCTCACCGTCGGCGAGGCGATCACGGCAATCCACTTCGACGCCGACGGCCGGCTATCCCTGACCTGGCTCAAGGGCCCCGAGCGCGCTGCCGTGTCAGAGCGCGTCACCGTGCCAACCTCCGTACGTCAGTGAGGGAGGACGCCCCGACTGATGTCGTCTCGGGACGGCATTGCTTGACTGAGCCTCCGCGGCTGGGGCAGGATCTGCTTCCGGGAGGGTTGCTGTGTCCACGCCGCCGCGCGAGTAGCTTTTCGCGCGCGACCACCGAGCTCTGCGGCATTGCCTGCTGCCTGAAGGACGTCGACAGGAGGAGGCGAAACCGTCATGACGGAACCCACCCGTTCCACGACGGGCAAGCGCTCGTGGCTGGCGCGCCTGGCGCAAAAGCGCTGGGGGACCTGGCTGGTCGCTCTCCTCATCCTGCCCACTCTCGGCCTCATCGCCCTCCTGATCTACGGCGCCCTCCTCATGATGGAGGACGAGCCGGTCGTGTACGCCAATATCGAGGAGCACTTCAAGTACGGCTCCACGGGCGGCGAGCGCGAGTCCGGCTTCCCCTACTGGATCTTCCAGGCCTTACCGCGCGTGTGCGCCATCCATCTGCCCGGGCCCGGCTACGCGTCCCTCGGCATGGTCTTCGAAGAGGGCAAGGACCTGCCCGTGGGGATGTCCAGGCGGCGGTATCAGGGGGTCGATCGCACGTTCCTCAACTGCGCCGTCTGCCATGCCAGCACGGTGCGCGACAGCCCGGCGGCCCGGCCGCGCCTCTATCTCGGCATGCCCGCCCACACCTTCAACGTGTGGGCATTCCAGAAATTCCTCTTCGAGTGCGCGAAGGATCCGAAATCCAGCGCCGAATATGTCGTGCCGGAGATCGATCGCCTCATGCGCGAAAAGGGCGAGCGGCTCGGCCCCGTCGACCGCTATCTCATCTATCCCGTCGCCGTGGCCCTCGTCCGCGAGCGGCTCCTCATGCTCCGCGGACGCTTCGAGCCGCTCATGCCGTACCCGGAGTGGGGCCCGGGGCGCGTGGACACCTTCAACGCGGCCAAGGTGCTCTTCAACTTCCCCCTCGGCGCGCTCGCCGAGGCCGAGAAGAACGCGCCGTCGGACTTCCCCTCGATCTGGCTGCAGCAGCCGCGCAAGGGCAAGCAGCTCCACTGGGACGGCAACAACACGGTGGTGGAGGAGCGCAACAAGAGCGCGGCCTTCGGCACCGGCACCACGCCGCCCACCATCGATCTCCAGGCCATCGGCCGCATCGAGAAATGGCTCCTGACCGCCGAGCCGCCGAAGTATCCATACCCCGTCGGCAAGGTCGCCCGCGGGGCGGCCATCTACGAGCGGTACTGCATCTCGTGCCACGGGGCGAGCGGCCGGGACTTCTCGGGCGAGCTCGTGGGCAAGGTCACGCCCATCAAGGACATCGGCACCGACCGGCGACGGCTCGACAGCTACACGTACGACTTGGCAGTGAACCAGTCGATGCTCTACGCGGGATACCCGTGGCGCTTCCAGCACTTTCGCAAGACCTTCGGCTACGCGAACATGCCGCTGGACGGTATCTGGCTCCGCGCCCCCTATCTCCACAATGGGTCGGTCCCCAGCCTGCGCGATCTGCTCGAGCCGTCGGCCCAGCGGCCCAAGATCTTCTTCCGCGGCAACGACGTCTACGATCCGAAGAAGGTCGGCTTCGTGTCAAACCTAGCCGCGCAGGGCTGGCGGTCATTCTTCAGGTTCGACACCGCCGTGCCGGGCAACTCCAATGTCGGGCACGAAGGCAAGCCGTACGGCACCGAGCTGCCGCCCCCGGACAAGGACGCGCTCGTCGAGTACCTGAAGACCTTCTGACGGGAGACCGACCATGGCGGCCAAGCGGAAGCTGGGCTCGGGGAAGAGAAAGCTCCTGATCGCGATCGGAATGGTCCTCGTTCTGGGCGCTCTCGGCGGGGGCTTCACCTGGTACAAGTTCTTCCGCGAGGAGCCGCAGCCCGATTGGATCACCAAGGACCCCGACATGCGGTTCAAGTACGGCTCCATCGGGGCGGAGCGCGAAGCCGGGATGCCGTACTGGATCTTCTACGTGCTCCCGCGCATGTTCCCGGAGAAGCTCCCGAAGCCGGGGGGTTGGGCCGCCTTCGGCGTGTCGTGGGAGCAGGGGCAAGAGCTGCCCATCGGCTTCACCAAGATGGTCGTGGGCTTCCCGAGGGTGGCCAACAACTGCGCCTCGTGTCACGCGGCCCGCTACCGGACCTCCCTCGAGGAGAACCCGACCTTCGTGGGATCGGGCCCGGGCCACACCCTCTACCTCGTCGGCCTGTTCCGCTTCTTCGTGGACTGCGCGAAGGATCCGCGCTTCAATGCCGACAACATGATGCGCGAGATCAGGCTCGTCACGAATCTCTCGTGGATAGACCGGATGATCTACCGCTTCATCCTCATTCCCGTCACCAAGAAGCGGCTCCTCGAGCGCGAGGCCCAGTTCGCGTGGATCTATCGGAGAGACCTTCCGGACTGGGGCCGCGGGCGGGACGACGCCATGAACCTGACCAAGTACTTCCTCCTCAAGCTCCCCATGGACGACAGCACCGGCCCCACGGACATGCCTCCGATCTGGAATCTGAAGAAATACGATCGCGAGGGGACGACCATGAACCTGGCCGGCGATAGCCACGACGCCTACTCCGTCATCATCGATTCCGCCCTGGGGGTGATCGGCGCCGCCCCCAAGCGGAAGGAGGAATTCCTGGAGCAGGTGAAGTGGCTCCAGCAATATCTGCGGGCCAAGGAGCCGCCGAAATTCCCCTTCCCCATCAACGGCAAGCTCGCGGCGGCGGGCAAGAGCGTCTTCGACACGAACTGCGCGACCTGTCACACGAGCGACAAGACGGGCAAGCGCATGCCCCTGGAGGCGGTGGGCACCGATCCGGAGCGGATCCGCACCTGGAACAAGGACAATGCTATCGCCGCCAACAAGGTGGTGCGCGGCTTCGGGATCGAGCGCAAGGGTCTCGTGGAGGCGCCCCTCGAGGGCTACAACCCTCCCTTCCTCGACGGCGTCTGGCTGCGCGCGCCCTACCTGCACAATGGCTCGGTGCCCAGCTTGCGGGACCTCCTGACCGCCCCCGAGAAGCGGCCCAAGGTCTTCTGGCGCGGGTACGACCTCTACGATCCCGTCAGCATGGGGTTCGTCTCGCAGGGGGCGGAGGCGCAGCGAGTGGGCACCAAGCACGACACGAGCGAGCGCGCCGCGGGCAATCAGGGCCACGCCTTCGGCACCAATCTTCCGCCGGGCAGCAAGGATGCGCTGATCGAGTATCTGAAGACGCGCTAGCGTGCAGAGGGTCGAGCTCGTCAGGCTGTGCCTCGTGGCTACGCGAAGAGGGAGACGGTCATGACCGGAAACCGCCTGGGCCCCCTGTGGGCCTTTTTGACTCTGTGCCTCGTTCTCTTCGCGAGCTGCAGCAAGGAGCGGGCGGGGCACGTGCTCGATGAGGCCAGCCGCGTGAGCCGCAGCGCCGAATCGTTTCCCGCGGCGGACGAGGACTACTTTCACGACATGGACGGCGGTATCACCCTCACGCGCGAGGAGATCCAGGGGCGCAACACATGGATCGTATGGACAGGCGGCAATGACCGTTTCTGGGACGCCATCTCCGTCAACAGCTTCGGCAATTTCGACCTGCTCAAGATCGTCTCCTCGCACGCGAGCTTGAAATTCAGCCGCGACAACCGCTGGAACTATCTCGGGCTGGTCAACGAGCCCTGCTTCGAGAAGCCGACCGGTCCCGATCCCCAGCGCCACGGCCTGTGGGTCGACAAGCGTCGCCCCGACTGCTCATCCGATCCCTTCGAGAACGGCAAGAAGTACCCGGGGGTGGCCATCGGAGCGCGGGGCAAGAACCTGCCCGCCGGCTCGTTCTACGGGTACGCCAGTGGCATCGTCGGCCTACGGCTCTTCCCCAATCCCGCGTTCGATGAGGCCGCGGCCAGGAAGTGGGATCCCGCGAAGTACTACACCGACGAGACGTACTACCTGAGAAAGGATCTGGTCAGGCCGTATCGCGTGGGCATGTCGTGCGCCTTCTGCCACGTCGGGCCGAACCCCATCAAGCCGCCCGCCGATCCCGAGAATCCCCAGTGGGAGAATCTGAGCTCGAACGTGGGCGCCCAGTACTTCTGGGTCGACCGGATCTTCACCTGGAAATACGACCCCTCCAACTACATGTTCCAGCTCCTGCGGAGCTCGCGCCCGGGTAGCCTCGACACGTCGCTCGTGTCCACGGACTACATCAACAACCCGCGCACCATGAACGCCGTGTACCACCTGGGACCTCGGCTGGTCATGGCCAAGCGCTGGGGCAAGGAGACGCTGGCCGGGGGCGGTCTCCACAACGCCCAGTTCAACGATTACGTGAAGGACGGGCCGTTGACGGAGTTCTTCGAGAAGCCCGACACGGTGTGGACGCCTCACGTCCTCAAGGACGCCTCCGATTCCGTGGGCGCTCTGGGCGCCCTCAATCGGGTGTACCTCAATATCGGCCTGTTCAGCGAGGAGTGGATGCTGCACTTCAACGCGCTCGCGGGCGGAACGCCCATCACGCCCATCGAGATCGCGGTGGCGCGAAAGAACTCCGCGTACTGGCGGGCCACGGAGACGCAGACGCCCGCCATGGGGCTGTTCTTCCTCAAGAGCACGGCGCCGCACCTCCTCAAGGATGCGCCGGGCGGCGAGGCCTACCTGACCAAGGACCAGGCCACGCTCAGGCGCGGCAAGGTGGCCTTCGCGGAGCGCTGCGCGCGCTGCCATTCTAGCAAGGCGCCCACGCCCGCCGTCGGACTCGACCCCGGCGGCTGTGCGGGCCCTGGCTATCTCGGCTGCTGGAGCCGGTACTGGGAGTGGACCAAGACGGACGAGTACAAGCAGAAGATGCGGGAGATCGTGCTCGCCGATGACTTTCTCGAGGACAATTTCCTGTCCACGGACGCGCGCGTGCCCGTGACGCTCCTCGAGACCAATGTCTGCAGCCCCCTCGCCACCAATGCCATCGGCGGCAATATCTGGGACAACTTCTCATCGAAGTCCTACAAGGACCTGCCCTCGGTGGGGACGGTCACCGTCCACGACCCGTTCACGGGCGAGCCGCGCCCCTACACCATGCCGGCGGGCGGGCGCGGCTACACGCGCCCCGCCTCGCTGGTCAGCGTGTGGTCGACGGCGCCCTTCCTTCAGAACAATAGCGTGGGGAAGTTCGACCCGAGCCCCTCGGTGGAAGCCCGGATGCGGTCGTTCCAGGACTCGATCGAGCAGATGCTCTGGCCCGAGAAGCGAGACAAGGACCCCATCCTGGGGGCCAAGGTTCCCGGCGTCATCGACCGGACGACGGCGAGGAGCTATCTGCGGGTGGCCGGCGGCTACCTGCCCCCTTTCCTCCGGCCCTTGCTCGGACCGCTCCATCGGTTTCTCCCCTGGCTGGTCGGCGAGGGAGGTGTGCAGATCGGGCCGATTCCCGCGGGCACGCCCGTGAATCTCCTGGCCAATCTGGAGCTCTTGCCCGACGCGGGCAGCCATGCCGACCAGGTCAAGCACGGCAAGGAGATCCTCGAGCTGCTCGTGGCCATCGAGCGCGACCTGCGGACGCTCCCGCCGGGGGCGTCCGACGAGGAGGCGCGCAAGAAGTTCGCGAATCTCCGCGATCCGCTGCTCAAGCTCAGCAAGTGCCCGGACTTCGTCGTGAATCGCGGCCACTACTTCGGCACGGACATGTTCAAGGAGGAGC
>WNFB01011042.1_pt1 | contig 10821 bp, 10 predicted proteins | sample 5400501 | NCBI WGS metagenome assembly WNFB01 (sample SAMN13153341, study PRJNA577476) | soil metagenome | isolation source: 200 cm saprolite under Douglas fir tree site 2 hole 1 | place: USA:California | collected 2015-04-18 | reverse complement strand
CAGCTTCGGTTCGGCGGCGAGCGCCAGCGCGATGACCACGCGCTGGCGCATACCGCCCGAGAAATGGTGCGGATAGTGCCGGTAGCGCGCCTCCGGCGCCGGAATGCCGACTTCGCTCAGCAGCGAAAGGGCGCGGCTGCGCGCCTGCGCCCTGTCCAGCGGCAGGTGCGTGAGGATCGTTTCCTCGAGCTGCGCGCCGATGGTGTAGAGCGGATTCAGCGAGGTCAGCGGGTCCTGGAACACGACGCCGATGTGCCGGCCCCGGATGCGGCGCATTTCCTCGTGTTTCAGGTGGTCGATGCGCCGGCCCTCGAGGCGCACCTCGCCGGCTGCGATACGCCCGGGCGGCTCGAGCAGGCCGATGATCGCAAGCCCGGTGATCGATTTGCCGGCGCCCGATTCGCCGACCACGCCGAGCACTTCGCCCGGGGCGATCGAAAACGAAATGCCGTCCACCGCGGTCAAGGTTCCTCGCCGCGTCGGGAATTCAACGGTTAAACCCGAAACGTCCAAAATCATCGGAGCTTCGGGTTGAGCGCGTCGCGCAGCCAGTCGCCCAGCAGGTTGACCGACAGCACCAGGATCACCAGCGCGAGGCCCGGGAACAGCGTGATCCACCATTCGCCGGAATAGAGGAACTCGTTGCCGACACGGATCAGCGTGCCGAGCGAGGGGCGCGTTGCCGGCACCCCGACGCCGAGGAAGGACAGCGTCGCCTCGGTGATGATCGCGGTCGCGATATGGATGGTCGCGATCACCAGCACCGGGCCCATCACGTTCGGCAGCACATGCGACAGCATGATCGCGAGCGGGTGGCGGCCGATGACGCGGGCGGCCTGGACGTACTCCTTGCCCTTTTCCACCATCGTCGAGCCCCGCGCAGTACGCGCGTATTGCACCCAGCCGGCAAAGCCGATCGCCAGCACCAGGACCGGGATCGCGATCTCGTCATGGCGCTCGCTGGGCAGCGCGACCCGCGCCACGCCGTCGATCAGCAGCGCGATCAGGATCGCCGGGAACGAGAGCTGCACGTCGGCGACGCGCATGATGACGGCGTCGATGCGTCCACCGAAGTAACCGGAAATCAGTCCTAAGGAAACCCCCAAAAGCAGGGCGAAAAACACCGACGCCAAGCCGACCCCGAGCGAGATGCGCGCGCCGTGCATGATCGTCGACAGGATGTCGCGGCCCTGATTGTCGGTGCCCAGCGGATAGCGGGCCAGCCCCTTTTCGTCCCAGCCCGGCGGCGTGAACGCGTCGTTCAGGTTAAGCGCCGCCATGTCGAACGGGTCCTGCGGCGCGAGCCAGGGCGCGAATACCGCGGCGCCGACGCAGATCAGCGTCAGCGCCGCTGCGGCGACGGTGACCGGCGACCTGCGGAAGCTCCAGGCAAGATCGCTGTCCCAGGCCCGCCGCAGGATCACTTCACGGTGAAGAAGCGTGCCTGCGGCCGGTCGTCGGGGCTGTGCACCGCGATGACGTTCTTCTTCATCGCCCACGGCCTCAGCTGGTGGTGCAGCGGGACGTAGTAGGCCTGGTCCCGGGTCACCTCGAGCCCCTCCTTGAGCAGCGCGTCGCGCGCGACCGGGTCGGTGGCGATCTTGATCGCGTCGATGGTGGTATCGAGCTTCGCATCGCTGATGCGGCCCTGGTTGAAGCTGCCGTCGGCGCCGGTGGTCTTGGTGCGCACCAGGGACTGCAGCGTGTAGAGCGCGTCGAAGGTCTGCACCCCCCAGCCCAGCATGTAGGCGCTCGTATCGAGGTTGAGAATTTTCGGGATGAAGTTGGCGAACGGTATCGCGTTGAGCTTGACGCGGAATCCGCCGCGGGCCCACATCGCGACCAGCGCCTGGCAGATCTTCTCGTCGTTCACGTAGCGGTTGTTGGGGCAGTCGAGCGTGAACTCGAAGCCGTCCGGATAGCCCGCCTCGGCGAGCAGCTTCTTCGCGCCGGCGGGGTCGTATTTCGGCACGATGTCGAGCTGCTTGGAATAGCCGTGCACCCCGGGGGCCACCATGATGCCCGCCGGGATCGACAGCCCGCGCATGGTGACCTTCCTGATCGCCTCGCGGTCCACCGCCATGTTCAACGCACGACGTACCTTCAGGTCCTTGAACGGGTTCTTGCCTTTCACGTTCGAGTACTTGAGCTCGTCGCTGTACTGGTCCATGCCGATGAAGATGGTGCGCACCTCGTGGCCGTCGAGCACCTTGATGCTGGCGTCCTTGCGCAGCCGCTCGACGTCCTGCGTCGGCAGGTCGGTGACGAGGTCGACGTCGCCCGAGAGCAGCGCCGAGACGCGCGTGGCGTCCGACTTGATCGGCGTATAGATCACGTCGGTCACGTTGCCGTCGAGCTTGCCCCACCAGTCCTTGTTCTGCGTGAAGACGATGCGCTTGTCGGGCTCCCAGCTCTTGATCAGGTAAGGGCCGGTGCCGTTCGTGTTGCGCGAGGCGTAGGTCTCCTCCTTCGCCTTGTAGTCCTGGATGTTCTGCGAGCGGTTCTTCTCCGACCAGGACTTGCTCATGATGCGGAAGTCGATGATGTTGCGCAGCAGGATGGGATGCGGCCCGGAGAGGATGAAGTCGACCGTGTAGTCATCGATTTTCTTCACCTCGGAGATGCCCGCGACGTAGATCTGCATGGTGCCCTGCGGCTGCCGCAGGCGCCCGAAGGAGAACACCACGTCGTCGGCGGTGAAGGGCGAGCCGTCGTGGAACCTGACGCCCTTGCGCAGGTTGAAGCGCCAGTGCGTCGGCGACAGCTCCTTCCAGCTCACCGCCAGCGACGGCTCGACCTTGTAGTCCCGGGTGTAGCGCACCAGGCCTTCGTAGGCGTACTGCAGGATCGAGAGCGTGGTGGCGTGGTTCTGCGAGTGCGGGTCGAGCGTGAGGATGTCGTTCTGCGCCGCCCAGCGCAGGGTTACCGCATAAGCGGGGTTTGCCGAAAAAAGCAAAACCAGGGCGACGAATGCGATTCTCCTCATGATTTCCCCTTATGAAGCGGCAGCGCCTCTTCCACCAGCGCCGCGAGATACCCCGCACCGAGCGGAATCACCTCGTCGTTGAAATCGTAGCTCGAATTGTGCAGGAGGCAGCCGCCCGGCGCGCCGCCCTGGCCGAGAAACACGTAGGCGCCAGGGCGCGCGAGGAGCATGTAGGAGAAGTCCTCGCCGCCCATGGTGGGCAACGGGTCGGTGATGACATTGCCCTTGCCGAACAGGCGTTCGCCGACGGACGCCGCAAAGGCCGCTTGCCGTGCGCTATTCACCGTCGCAGGGTAGCCGCGCACGAAATCGATCTCGGCGCTGCCGCCGAACGCTTCGGCGACTTTAGAGCAAATTTCCTTGACTCTTTTTTCTGCGAGCTCGCGCGTTGCGGGGCGGAAAGTACGCACGGTGCCCACCAGCTTCACGGAGTCGGGGATCACGTTGAACGCACCGACCTGGCTGGTCTGCATCGAGCAAACGCTCACCACGATCGCGTCCACCGGCTCGACATTCCGGCTCGCGATGGTCTGGAGCGCAGTGATCACTTGCGCGGCCGCCACGACCGGGTCCACGGCGAGATGCGGCATGGCGCCGTGACCGCCTTTGCCGTGCACCGTGATCTGGATCTCGTCGGTCGCGGCCAGCATCGGGCCGGTGCCGACCGCAATCTTGCCCGGCGGCAACCCGGGCCAGTTGTGCAGCGCATAGACCTCGTTAGCGGGGAAACGCTCGAACAGACCCTCCTTGACCATCACCTGGCCGCCGCCACCGCCTTCCTCCGCAGGCTGGAAGATGAGGTATGCCGTGCCGTCGAAGTTTCGCGTCTCGGCGAGGTAGCGCGCCGCACCGAGCAGCATGGTCGTATGGCCGTCGTGGCCGCAGGCGTGCATCCGCCCTGGGTTCTTCGACTTGTAATCAAAATTATTGGATTCATGCATTGGCAAGCAGTCCATGTCGGCGCGCAGTCCGATGCCGCGGCCGCTCGCGCTGTTCCTGCCTTTTACGACGCCCACTACGCCGGTTTTCGCCAGCCCGGTGTGCACTTCGATGCCCCACTTTTTCAAATGTTGAATGACTACCGAGGACGTCCGGCTTTCCTCGAAGGCCAGCTCGGGGTGGGCGTGGAGGTCGCGCCGCACATCCTTCAGCTCGGCGTGGTAGCTGCGAATGCGTTCGATGGGAGTCGTCATGTCGGTTGCAGGCGAAGCCGCGGGTCGACCGCATAGTAGAGGAGATCGACCGCCAGGTTGATGATCACGAAGAACAGGCCGATCAGGCAGAGGTACGCCGCCATCACCGGCACATCGGCGAAGGTCACGGCCTGGATGAACAGCAGCCCCATGCCGGGCCACTGGAACACCGTCTCGGTGATGATGGCGAAGGCGATGATGGCGCCGAGCTGCAACCCCGTGATCGTGATCACGGGGACCAGGGTGTTCTTGAGCGCGTGGCCGAAGTGCACCGCGCGGTCGGTGAGCCCGCGGGCGCGCGCGAAGCGGATGTAGTCGGTGCGCAGCACTTCGAGCATCTCGGAGCGCACCAGGCGCTGGATCAGGGTCATCTGGAACAGGCCGAGCGTGATCGAAGGCAGGATCAGCGACTTGAGGCCCGAAACGGTGAGAAAGCCGGTGCTCCACCAGCCGACCGCCACCGTGTCGCCGCGGCCGAAGGACGGCAGCCAGCCGAGCTGCACCGAGAACACCAGGATCAGCAGGATGCCGATCAGGAAGGTGGGCAGCGACACGCCGATCAGGGAGACGGCCAGCAGCAAATGCGATAACCAAGAATTCTTCTTTAAAGCGGTATAAACCCCCATCGGAATGCCGGCAGCGAGCGCGAACAGCGCCGCGACGAATGACAGCTCCAGGGTTGCCGGCAGGCGCTCCTTGATGAGCGTGGACACCGGCTGCACCTGGCGCAGGCTGAGACCGAAGTCGCCGTGCAGCGCACGCCCGACGAACGCGGCGTACTGCACGTAGAACGGCCGGTCGAGGCCGAGCTGGCGCGTCACCCGGCTGCGGTCCTCCGGGGTCGCATCCTGGCCGAGCATGAAGATCACCGGGTCGCCGACGAAGCGGAACAGCGCGAATGCGATCAGCCCGACCGCCAGCATCACGAGAACGGCTTGCCCGACGCGGCGCAGGATGAAGGCGAACATGGACCATTAGAATCCGACTGTGACGAATTTCGCAAGTACGCTCGTGGCCTGGCAGCGCTGCCACGGGCGCAGGGATCTGCCCTGGCAAGGGACGCGCGACCCGTACCGCATCTGGCTTTCCGAAATCATGCTGCAGCAGACCCAGGTCGCCGCCGTGATCCCCTACTACAAACGGTTTTTGAAGAGCTTTCCGACCCTGGAAACGCTCGCCGGGGCCGACGAGAACGAGGTATTGCGTCTGTGGAGCGGGCTCGGCTACTACGCCCGCGGGCGCAACCTGCTTTGGGCCTCTCAAAAAATCCTTTCCGATCATGACGGCAAGTTTCCGCATGCTTTGGAGGAGATCGCAGAGCTACCGGGCATTGGCCGCTCAACCGCGGCGGCGATCGTCGCTTTCGCCTTCGGCCGGCGCGCCGCGATCCTGGACGGCAACGTGAAGCGCGTGCTCGCGCGCCGCTTCGGCATCGAAGGCTTCCCGGGAGAGCGGGCGGTCGAGACGCGGTTGTGGAAACTCGCCGAGTCTCTGGTTCCAAAAAAGCATGTTGTCGCGTATACGCAGGGACTCATGGACCTCGGCGCGACGGTGTGCACGAAGCGCCAGCCGCGCTGCGGGGATTGTCCTCTGCGCCGCAGTTGCATCGCCCGGCGTCAGGGGCGCACGCACGAGCTGCCGGCGCCTCGCCCGAAAAAAGAAATTCCGGTAAGGCAAGCGACCTGGCTGGTGCTGCTGAAGAGCGGCGAAGTGCTGCTCGAGCGACGCCCGAGCTCAGGACTCTGGGGCGGGCTGTGGACCTTCCCCGAGACCGACGAGAAGGATCTCGCCGCGTACTGCCGGCGCGCACTGGGTTACGCGATCGGCGCCACCCGAAAGCTCGAGCCGCTCGAGCACGGCTTCACGCATTTTCGATTGCGGGTTCGCCCGGTGCTGTGCGAGGTAGGCAGGATCCTGCCCAGTGCGGAAGCACCCGGGCGGCTCTGGATCGATATTGCCGAAGCAACGCAAGCCGCAGTGCCAACACCGGTCAGAAAATTATTACTAGCGCTTCGGACTGGCTGACGAAGCAATAAGGCCGTAGTCCTTTCGAACTAGCCGCTTGTCCCGGAACGGCCGTGTTCTATTCACACGATGCTGAAAGTATTAGTATTGCGATGGCAATGGGCGAAGGCGTCAAAATCCTGGACGCGGGCGCAAAGGTCCTCCTCAGCGGGACTAATGCCGAGGAGGTCGAATCCGCGCTCCGCGACTTCGTCGGGCGCGGCGCGAAGGTCGTATCACCGCTGACGCAATTGGGCGGCAAGTGGGTCACAGCATGTACGTTTCCAATTCAATCGCATCCGGCAGATAAGACCGATACGTTGCATTTCGCCGATCTCGCGAAATCGCAGCCGGAGGAGGTTTCCGAGGATGGCGATCTCTGCAAGGTGGAGAAGCTGGGGTTCAAGCGAATAGTGACCGGTCCTACAAAGGTTTTAGTACGACTCAAAGTGGCGGACATGGTCCAGATGGGCGCGACCTTGATCGGAGATATTGAGGAAGTCGACGGCACGTGGACTGCTCTGTGTGATACGGGCGGCGCGCAGAACACCGGCTTCAAGTGGTAATGCCGACCTGAGGGCTTGGCAACCTCACCCAGCAGGCCAGCCCCGACTAAGCAGCCCGTTGAGGCGCTCGAGCCGCGTCCGCGCATCGGTCATCTCGAGATATTCCTGCTTTGCCTCGAGCGGCAGCGGCAGCAGCTCGGCGAGCCGCAGGCTTACCCATGCGCTTGAATCGAGGCGGTGCGGCGCTTCGAACAGCGCTGCCTGCTGCTCGATCAGCCGCTCGAGCAGGCGCACGCAGCGCGCGCAGTTCGGCGGTATCTGCGCATCTTCGTCTTCGGGGAGAATTTCGATGGAAGCGCGGGCCAGGCCGTCGGCCTGCACGCGCCGCTCGAGAATCCGAAAGCGCGCCTCGCCGCGCACGACGATCTGCAGCAGCCCGAGCTGGGGCATGTCCCATTCGGCGATGCGGGCGAGGCAGCCGACCGGCGCCGGCACCGCCGGCGCGCCGGCGCCCTCGACGAGAACTTCTGCGCCCTCCCGGATCAGGCAGACGCCGAACGGCGCGCCGTCGCGCAGGCAGGCTTTGGCCATCTCCATGTAGCGCTGCTCGAAGATGCGCAACGGCAGGCGGCCGCCCGGGAACAGCACCGCATTGAGCGGGAACAGGGCGAGTTGGTCTATCGGGCGCCCTCCGGCGCGAGCGCGCGATGGCGCACCAGCACCTGCCAGCCGGAGCTGAAGGATTCCCCGAGGCGCTCCGCCAGGTAGACCGAGCGGTGGCGCCCGCCGGTGCAGCCGATCGCCACCGTGACGGAGCTGCGGTTCTCGCGCACGATCTCGGGCAGCCAGCGTGCGAGCAGGGCGCGCACGTCTTCCAGCCAGCGCGCGACCTCGGCATCGCGCCGCAGGTATTCGACCACCGGCGCGTCGCGCCCGGTAAGCGGCCGCAGCGCCGGGTCGTAGTGCGGGTTGGCGAGCATGCGGCAGTCGAGCACCCAGTCGGCGTCGAGCGGGATGCCGTCTTTGTAGGAGAACGATTCGAACAGCAAGGTGAGCGAGCCCGAGCCCAGGCCGATGAAGTCGCGGATCCAGTTCTGCAGCACGCGCGGCTGCAGCTCGCTCGTGTCGATGCGCTGTCCAAGCGCGGCGACGCTCGCCAGCAACGCGCGCTCGCGCTCGATCGCCTCCGAGAGGGTAAGACCCTGGCCGGCGAGCGGGTGGCGGCGCCGCGTCTCGGAAAAACGCCGCAGCAGGGTGCCCGGCGCCGCCTCGAGGTACAGCACGCGGCAGTCGACGCCGCGGCTGCGAAGCCGCGCGATGTGCTCCGGCAGCGTGAACTCAGCGCGACGCGGTCGTGGCCCGCCTCGGCGAGAAAATCGACCACCTCGAGGAGCAGCTTCGCGGGCAGATTGTCGACGCAGTAATAGCCGCCGTCCTCGAGCACGTTGAGCGCGATGGTCTTGCCCGAGCCCGACAGCCCGCTGACCAGGATCAGCTGCATCAATTCGGGATCGAGCGCACTTATTCGCTGTCTCGCATCTGCTGCTTCTGGCGCGCGAGGAATTCCGCGGTGGAGTCGATGCCGCGCAGCTTGAGGACCTCGTTGCGCACCGCGGCCTCGACCAGCACCGCAAGGTTGCGCCCGGCGGCCACCGGGATGATCACCTTGCGCACCGTGACGCCGAGAATTTCCTCCGACAGCTCGGCAAGCGGCAGCCGCTCGGTCGGGTCGCGCCTGCCGGGGACCGGCCTCTCGAGGTGCGCGATCAGCCTGAGCTTCATCTTGCGGCGCACGGCGGTCTCGCCGAAGATGGTGCGGATATTCAGCAGCCCCAGGCCGCGCACCTCGATGAAGTCCTTGAGCATCGGCGGGCAGCGTCCTTCGAGCGCATTCGCGGCGATGCGCGAGAGCTGCACCACGTCGTCGGCCACCAGGCCGTGCCCGCGGCTGATGAGCTCGAGCCCGAGCTCGCTCTTGCCGACGCCGGACTCGCCGGTGATCAGCACCCCCAGGCCCAGCACGTCCATCAGCACGCCGTGGCGCTCGACCGTCTCGGCGAGCGCCTTGGCGAGGTAGCGCGCGAGCTGCTCGATCACCCGCGGCGCGGGCAGCGGCGAGGTGAAAAGCGGCGTGCGCGTGCGCGCGGCGGCATCGACCAGCGCCTGCGGCGGCGCGACGCCGTCCGCCACGATCACCGCAGCCGGCGCCGACTCGAATAGCCGCTCGACGAACCCGGCGACGATGCCGGCTTCGTACGCGCCGATGACCTGGATGCTGTTGGGGTGGGTGAGGTTGAGGTGGCCGATCAGCTCGGCGGCCGCCGCCGCCTCGCGACGCACCGCGGTGCCGCCTTCGCGCCCGGCCACCCAGGCGAGCGAGAGCGCCTCGCGGTTGTCCTCATGCAGCCGCGCGACGTTGACCTGCAGCATCGGGCTGCCATGCCGTGATCAGCTGGTGAAGCTCGTCGGCGCGGGCGGCGCGGCTCATCGCCTCGCGCAGCGCCTTGTCGCAGAACATCTGCGCGAGCTCGGAGAGGATCTGCAGGTGCTTCTCGGTCGCCTTCTCCGGCACGAGCAGGACAAAAACCAGGCTTACGGGGTTGCCGTCGGGCGCGTCGAAGGGCACCGGCTGCGCGAGCCGCACGAATGCGCCGAGCGCCTCCTTGAGGCCCTTGATGCGCCCGTGCGGAATGGCGACGCCCTGCCCCAGCCCGGTCGAACCGAGCCGCTCGCGCGCGAGCAGGCTGTCGAACACCAGGCTCCTCGCGATGCCGTCGTGGTTCTCGAACAACAGGCCGGCCTGCTCGAACAAGCGCTTCTTGCTCGAGGCCTGGAGGTCGAGGGCGACGTGCGACGGGGTCAGGAGTTTGGCGACTAGACTCATCTCAGAGCGCGCGAATTATAGTCCCTCATACGCGCTTCTCGTAGAGCTTGTCCTTGTACCTGAGCACCTGCCGATCGAGCTTGTCGGCAAGCAGATCGATCGCGGCGTAAAGATCGTCCTCCTCGCTCTCGCAATGCAGATCCTTGCCGCTCACGTGCAGCGTGACTTCGGCCTTCTGCCTGAGCTTGTCCACGGTGAGGATGACGTGGGCGTCGATCACGTGGTCGAAATGCCGGGTCACACGCTCCAGCTTCGACTTCACGTAGCTGCGAATGGCGGGAGTCACTTCGAGATGATGGCCGCTCACGTTCAGGTTCATGGTCACAAGGCCTTTCTCTGGTTGACGGGAGGGATCTGCAGCGACTCCCGGTACTTCGCGATGGTGCGCCGCGCCACCACGATACCCTGCTCACCGAGGATCTGCGAGATGCGCGCGTCCGAGAGCGGCGCGCGCGTGTCCTCGGCGGCGACGAGCTGCTTGATCAGCGCCCGGATCGCGGTCGAAGACGCCGCGCCGCCCGCCTCGGTGGCGACATGGCTGCCGAAGAAGTATTTCAGCTCGAAGGTGCCGCGCGGCGTCGCCATGTATTTCTGCGTCGTGACGCGCGAGATGGTGCTCTCGTGGAGACTCAGCGTCTGCGCGATTTCGCGCAGCACCAGCGGGCGCATCGCGACTTCGCCGTGCTCGAGGAAATGGCGCTGGCGGTCGACGATCGCCTGCGACACGCGCAGGATCGTGTCGAAGCGCTGCTGCACGTTCTTGATCAGCCATCTCGCCTCCTGAAGCTGCGAGGACAGGCCGGGGCCCGCAGCATTGCGGGCAGCGGCCGCAATCTCGGCGTAGAGCCGGTTGATGCGCAGGCGCGGCATCGCCTCCGGATTGAGCGTCGCGCGCCACACGTTGCGGCTCTTCCTGACGACCACGTCGGGAACCACGTAGCGCGTCTCGACCCTGGCGAATGCCGCTCCCGGGCGCGGATTGAGCGCGAGGATCAGCCGCTGCGCGGCGCGCAGCGCATCGTCGCCCGCACCGGTCGAGTTTTTCAGGCGCGTGTAGTCGCGCCCGGCGAGCAGCTCCAGGTGCTTCTCGGCGATCTCGAGCGCGAGGTCGCGCACGGCATCTTTTTCCATGGTTTTTAGTTGTAAACACAAACATTCGCCAGGCGAGCGGGCCCCGACGCCCGCGGGCTCCAGGTTCTGCAGGTGCCTGAGCGCGATCGACAACTCCTCGGGAGCGGCTTCGGCCTC
>WNFB01006077.1_pt1 | contig 10823 bp, 11 predicted proteins | sample 5400501 | NCBI WGS metagenome assembly WNFB01 (sample SAMN13153341, study PRJNA577476) | soil metagenome | isolation source: 200 cm saprolite under Douglas fir tree site 2 hole 1 | place: USA:California | collected 2015-04-18 | reverse complement strand
GAGGCCGACATGGCCGTTGGCGGATCGTTTGACACGTTCCCCAAGTTGCTGCTGCGAAATGCCGCGCAGTTTAGCAGCCGTCCGGCGTTTCGGCATAAGGATCTTGGCATCTGGCAGACGTGGACCTGGACCGAGGTCGCCGAGATCGTGCGGGCGTATGCCGCGGGCTTGCAGCGACTTGGACTTCATCCAGGAGACACGATCGCCATCGTCGGTTCAAACCGGCCGAAGCTCTACTGGACCGTAATGGCAGCGCAGACGCTGCGCGCGATTCCGATTCCGGTCTATTCGGATGCGGTTGCTGACGAGCTTGCCTATGTCCTCGCTCATGCCGATGTGAAGTTTGTCGCCGCGCAAGATCAGGAGCAGGTCGACAAGGTTTTGTCCGTATCCGGCCGGGTGCCGCATCTCCACAAGATTGTTTATGACGAACCGCGTGGACTCCGTGACTACGATCACAGCCGATTGATCGCAATCGACGAAGTTATCGAAGACGGTCGCGCCGCGCTTGCGGCCGACGCGACGCTTGGTGGGCAGATCGATGACATCATCCGGCAGGGTGAAGGTTCTGACATCTCGATTATCCTCTACACCTCGGGAACAACCGGCGCGTCGAAGGGCGTCATGCTGTCGGCGCGAGGCTGCATCGATGCTGCGACGGATACTGTCAGGTTCGATCGGCTGACCGACAACGACGTGGCGTTCGCCTACCTGCCGCTCGCCTGGGTGGGCGATCATTACCTCAACTATGCACAGGGCCTTGCCGCAGGATTCTGCATGGCGTGTCCCGAGGGCCGTGAAACGATCGAGCAGGATTTGCGCGAGATCGGACCAACCTTCTATTTCGCTCCGCCGCGCGTTTTCGAAAACATGCTGACGCGGATGATGATCCGCATGGAGGACGCCGCGGGTATCAAGCGGCGAATGTTCAACTACTTCCTTGGCATTGCGCGGCGGCATGGCGAGTCGATTTTGACCGGAAAGCCGGTGCCGCTCTCAGGCCGGCTGCTCTATGCGCTCGGGCGCTTGATGGTCTACGAGCCCCTTAAAAACGCTCTTGGCCTGTCTCGCGTGCGCGTTGCCTACACAGCCGGTGAGGCCATCGGTCCGGATCTTTTCGCGTTTTACCGCTCGATCGGATTGAACCTGAAGCAACTCTATGGTCAGACCGAAGCGTTCCTTTATGTGACCTGTCAGCCTGACGGCGAGATCTACGCCGATACGGTTGGCCCGGCGGCGCCGAACGTCGATATCCGCATCGCGGAGTCGGGGGAAGTGCAGTTCCGCTCACCCGGCATGTTTGTCGGATATTTCAAGGATCAGGCGAAGACTGCGGAAACCTTGACGTCCGACGGTTACGTCAAGACCGGCGATGCCGGTTTCTTCGACGAGAAGACAGGACATCTGAAGATCATCGACCGCGCGAAGGATGTCGGCCGGCTGGGTGACGGCACGATGTTTGCGCCGAAGTATCTCGAGAACAGATTGAAGTTCTTTCCCAACATCAAGGAAGCGGTCGCTTACGGCGACTCAAGGGAGTTCGTTTGCGCCATTCTCAATATCGACCCGGCCGCTGTGGCGAACTGGGCCGAACGTAACAACATCGCCTACGGTTCCTACCAGGAGCTGGCGGGGCATCCGCGGGTCTACGATATGGTGGCGAAAGATGTTGCCGAGGTGAACCGCTCCCTCGCGGAGGAAAAGGTGATGGCGGGCGCGCAGATTCGCCGCTTTCTCATTTTGCATAAGGAACTCGACGCAGACGATGGCGAATTGACCCGCACGCAGAAAGTTCGCCGCGGGTTCATTGCCGAGCGCTATGCACCACTGGTCACGGCACTCTACAACGGTTCGCATGAAGCCGACATTTCCACCGAAGTCACTTTTGAGGATGGCCGCAAGGGTGTGATCGCGGCACGGGTCAAGATCCGTGACTTGCAAACATCTGGTTCGACGGAATCTCTGGGGAAGGCCGCATGAGGGCGCCAGACACGAACGAAATCCTGCTTCAAGTCGAGGGCGTATCGCTGGCGTTTGGCGGCGTGAAAGCACTGACGGACGTTTCGTTCGATATCATGAAGGGCGAAATTCGCGCCATTATCGGACCGAACGGCGCCGGCAAAACCTCGATGCTCAACGTCATCAACGGTTTCTATCATCCGAATCATGGCGCCATCACCTTCAAGGGGCGCACCCGCGCCAGGATGCAGCCTTTCGAGGCGTCGCGCGGCGGCATCGCGCGCACTTTTCAGAACGTCGCCCTGTTCAAGGGAATGAGCGCGCTCGACAATATTATGGCTGGCCGCACATTGAAGATGCGCCGGGGCCTTCTGTGGCAGATGCTGCGCTACGGCCCTGCGCTGGCGGAGGAGATCGAGCATCGGCACCGGGTCGAGGAGATCGTCGATTTTCTGGAAATTGAGGCGATCCGGAAGGTGCCGGTTGCGCGTTTGCCATACGGCCTGCAGAAGCGCGTCGAACTCGGTCGCGCCCTTGCGATGGAGCCCGATCTTCTTCTCCTCGACGAGCCGATGGCAGGCATGAACCTCGAAGAGAAGGAGGACATGTCGCGGTTCATCGTCGACGTAAACGACCATTACGGCACAACCATCGCGCTGATCGAGCACGACATGGCTGTGGTGATGGATCTCTCCCATCGCGTGGTGGTGCTCGATCATGGCGTGAAGATCGCTGACGGCACGCCGGATGAGGTCAAGAAGAATCAGGCCGTCATCGACGCCTATCTCGGCGTCGCGCATTAAGGAGCATTGCGTGATCGCGTTGGGTCAATTTCTCGAAGTGCTGATCGGCGGATTGATGTCCGGCGTGCTGTATTCGCTGGTCGCGCTTGGCTTCGTGCTGATCTTCAAAGCATCCGGTGTCTTCAATTTTGCCCAGGGTGCAATGGTATTGCTCGCAGGGCTTGCGCTGGTTCGCTCGCTCGACCTCCTGGTAGCCAACGGCTTCCCGCTTTGGGCTGCGATCATCTTCGGCATCGGCTTCGCTGTCGTGATCATGGCGATAACGGCCTGGCTGATCGAGCGGTTCGTGATCGGACCTCTTGTCAACCAGGACGGCCTCACGCTGTTCATGTCCACGATCGGCGTGACATTCATCCTCGAGGGTGCGGCGCAGATGATCTTCGGTTCCGATGCTTACCCGTTGCGGCTGTTCCCGACGGACGCCTGGTTCCTGTTCGAAAGTCACTTTCCGGGTGGAATTCTGGTCAACAAGCTGGATGTCTGGGGCGGCCTTATCGCCGGCATTCTGGTCGCCGGCCTCGCGATCTTCTTCCAGCGGACCAAGACCGGTCGCGCACTCCGGGCGGTTGCCGACGACCACTTGGCCGCGCAGTCGGTCGGGATTCCAATCAGCTGGATCTGGTTCGTGGTCTGGCTTGTTGCCGGTCTCGTTGCGCTGGTTGCGGCGACCGTGTGGGGCACCAAGCTGGGCGTACAGTTCTCCATCACTTTTCTCGCGCTGAAGGCCTTGCCGGTTCTGATCATTGGGGGCTTTACCTCCGTTCCAGGAGCCATTGTCGGCGGGCTCATTGTGGGTGCAGGCGAGAAGATCGCCGAGGTGTTCCTGGGGCCGTATATGGGTGGCGGCATCGAATATTGGTTCGCCTATGTGCTGGCGTTGGCGGTGCTGCTCGTGCGGCCGCAGGGTCTGTTCGGCGAGCGGATCATCGAACGTATATGAGACGAGGAGTGAGTTGTGCTTTATCGCGAGGCAGGCCAATTCAAGACGACCTACGCGGAGGATATGGCGATCTTCCCGATCCGCCAGGACCGGATAGCGCTCGCCATCTTGTTCGGGATCGCCTTCATTGGGGTGCCGCTGCTGGCGACTTTCCACATTTGGCCGCTCGGCAGCGACTATCTGCTGCGCGCCATTCTGCTGCCCTTCCTGATCCTCGCACTCGCCGCGATCGGCGTAAACATTCTCGTCGGCTATTGCGGCCAGATCTCGCTCGGCAGCGGCGCGTTCATGGCCATCGGCGCCTACTCTGCTTACAAGTTGGGGACCGGCGTTCATATTCCGCTCGCCTGGCTCGGCTTCGCGATTTCGATCCCGCCGTTGCCCGTGCTGTCGTCCATTTTGCTCGGCGGGCTCACGGCGGCGGTTGCCGGAATCCTCTTCGGTGTTCCCAGTCTACGGATCAAGGGCCTCTATCTGGCGGTTGCAACGCTCGCAGCGCAGTTCTTCTTCGACTGGGTGTTCCTGCGGGTGTCGTGGTTCACCAACTACGCGCCGTCAGGGTCGGTCAATGCGCCGACGCTGAATTTCTTCGGTCTGGTCCTGGACACGCCGATCGAGCGCTATCTGCTGTGCTTGACCTTCGTAACGGTGTTCGCGGTTCTGGCGAAGAACCTTGTTCGCGGCAATCTCGGTAGGCAATGGATGGCAATCCGCGACATGGACATCGCCGCCGAGCTGATCGGTATCCGGCCGCTCAACGCAAAGCTCACGGCTTTCGCGGTCTCTTCATTTATCATCGGCGTGGCGGGCGCACTCTGGGCGTTCGTCTATCTGGGCTCGTGGGAGCCGCTCGCGTTCTCGATCGACCGTTCCCTGCAGCTCCTGTTTATGGTGATCATCGGCGGGCTGGGATCGATCATGGGGTCGTTCGTAGGTGCGGCCTTTATCCTCATTCTGCCGATCATGCTGAACCTGATTCCAATCCAGCTCGGCGTGCCGCTGTCGACAGAAACGATCACGCACCTGGAATTCATCATCTTCGGATCGTTGATCTGCTATCTTCTCATCAAAGAGCCACATGGGTTTGCCCGGCTCATATCGCTTGGCAAGGAGAAGCTCAGACTTTGGCCGTTTCCCTACTGAAGGGGCGGTCAGTGCGAAGGAAGCCGGAGATCGCAACGCGGAGCGGCGGTCGTTGGCAGAAGGAGCAAGGAAGCCCGCAAAACAAAAACAAGACCCGTTACCGCAAAACCGGGCTGAACGAGGAGGACGTCGATATGGTACGCAACAAACTGATACTGGCGGCAGCCATCCTATCGTGCGTGGCGCTTGCCGCTCCGGCTGCAGCGCAGAACGAGCAGTTCATCCCGATACTGTCCTACCGGACGGGCGCGTACGCCGTGAATGGCGCGCCGTTCGCAAACGGCATGGCCGACTATTACAACCTGATCAACGAGCGCGACGGCGGCATCAACGGCGTCAAGCTTCTGGTCGAGGAATGCGAGACCGGCTACGCCACCGACAAGGGCGTTGAGTGTTACGAACGTCTCAAAGGCAAGGGCCCGACCGGCGCGGCCTTCTTCAATCCGCTGTCGACCGGCATTACATTCGCTCTCACCGAAAAGACCGCGACTGACAAGATCCCGATTATCACGATGGGCTATGGCCGCGCCGATTCCAAGAACGGAGCCGTGTTCTCGTACAATTTCCCGCTGCTCGGCACGTACTGGTCCGCGGCCGATATCGCGATCCAGCACATCGCCAAGGAGGTCGGTGGCTTCGACAAGCTGAAAGGCAAGAAGATTTCGCTGGTCTATCACGACAGCCCGTACGGCAAGGAGTCGATCCCAGCGCTGCAGGTGCTGGCACAGAAGCACGGCTTTGAGTTTACGCCGATCCCGGTCACGCACCCCGGTGTCGAACAGAAGTCGCAATGGCTGGCGATCCGCCAGAACCGGCCGGACTATGTTTTGCTCTGGGGCTGGGGCGTCATGAACGGCACGGCAATCAAGGAAGCGGCGGCTGTTGCCTATCCGCGCGACAGGATGATCGGTGTTTGGTGGTCGGGTGCCGAGCCGGATGTGACGCCCGCAGGCGATCAAGCCGCCGGCTACAAGGCGCTGATGCTTCAGCATGGCGCAGGCAAGTTCCCCGTGCAAGCCGACGTGGAGAAGTACGTCTATGCAAAGGGCAAAGGTTTGTCGGAGCCTGGCAAGGTCGGCGAAGTTCTCTATAACCGCGGTTTGGTGAATGCCATGCTCGGCGTGGAGGCAATCCGCAAGGCGCAGGAGAAGTTCGGCAAGAAGCCGCTGACGGGCGAGCAGGTCCGTTGGGGTCTGGAGAACCTCAACATCTCCGATGCACGTCTCAAGGAACTCGGCTTCGAGGGCGTGTTGAAGCCGATCAGGATTTCCTGTTCCGACCACGAGGGCGCGCGCGAGGGGCGCGTACAGCAGTGGGACGGCAAGGGCTGGAAAGTCATCTCCGACTGGTACACGGCCAACCAATCCATCACCGAACCGCTCGTCGACGATGTTTCCGCGAAGTATGCCGCCGAGAAGAAGATCCAGCCGCGCGACTGCTCGAAAGAAAGCTGAACGCATCCCAGCCATCCGGGAGGAGCGTTCGCCTCCTTCCCGGATATTCCGAAAGCTGCAACCGTTTGGAGAGGGCTGGTGTCAATCCCTAAGGCCGCCACGGCGACAGAAGCGTCAGCGCTGTTTCTGTCGGTCAACAATATCGAGGTTGTCTACAGTCACGTCATCCTCGTGTTGAAGGGTGTATCGCTCGATGTGCCGCGGAGCGGAATTGTTGCGCTTCTCGGCGCCAATGGTGCGGGCAAGACAACGACGCTGAAGGCGGTCTCCAATCTGCTGCATGCGGAGCGCGGCGAGGTCACCAAGGGCTCGATCCTGTTCGACGGCGTCGAAGTGCAGTCCCTGTCGCCAAACGATCTGGTGAGGCGCGGCTGCATTCAGGTGATGGAGGGGCGGCGTTGCTTCGCTCACCTCACTGTCGAAGAGAATCTCCTGACCGGCGCCTTCACGCGCAGGGACGGCAAGTTCGCGATCGCGCAGGATCTGGAGCGAGTCTATGCCTATTTCCCCCGTCTCAGGGAGCGGCGTGGTTCGACTGCCGGCTATACGTCGGGCGGCGAACAGCAGATGTGCGTGATCGGCCGTGCCCTGATGTCGCGCCCGAAGATGATCCTGCTCGACGAGCCTTCGATGGGCCTCGCACCGCAGATCGTCGAAGAGATCTTCGAGATCGTGAAGGATCTCAACGTCAAGGAAGGTGTCTCGTTTCTTCTCGCCGAGCAGAACACCAATATGGCGCTCAAATATGCCAGCCACGGATATATCCTCGAAAATGGTCGCGTGGTGATGGACGGCGAGGCGCGGGCGCTCGCCGAAAATGAGGACGTCAAGGAATTCTACCTTGGTGTCGCCGGCGAAAAGCGAAAATCATTCCGCGACGTGAAGCACTACAAGCGGCGCAAACGTTGGCTCGTTTAGGCGATGACGCTGAGTGATCGGCCCCTGTTGAGTGGTCCGGAGCATCCGGAGCAGATGTAGTTCGAGTGCAATCCGGTTTGATGATGTTCCGGCTAAAGATCGAGTTGGTCGATATCTGGATTTTGCGCAAAGCTATCGAAGTTGGTCGGGCAGAGCATGTCTTCTCTGCCCGGGTATTTCAGACATCAACTTGTTCAGCTATGGCAAGTGCATCATCGACCTCGATGCCGAGGTAGCGCACCGTGCTTTCTATTTTGGTGTGGCCCAGTAGCAATTGAACCGCGCGTAGATTGCCAGTGCGGCGATAGATAAGCGTCGCTTTAGTTCGGCGCAGCGAATGGGTGCCGAATATAAGCGGGTCGAGCCCGATGTTGGCAATCAACTCGGAGACGAGACGAGCGTACTGCCTCGTCGTCATGCATTGTCCTGGGGCACGCCGGCCGGTGAACATAAATTCACCGGGCTTCTTCCCGGTAGCCCTTAGATAGTCGTCGACTGCTTGTGGAGTCTGCTCTGTCAGTTCAAACCTGGCTGCCCGGTTTTCTTTTGTAGTACAGTCGCTCGGTCTACCGAGTACCCGCTTGGTGCAACATCTTCGACCTTGAGCGCGACGACATCGCAGCCACGCAATTTGCTGTCGATGGCTAAATTGAACATAGCCAAGTCGCGTATCCGCCCCTCGACTTGCAGCTTCGTTCGGATTGTCCAAACGTGTTTCGGTCGAGGAGGTAAACCTTCAGCCGACGTGGTGAGCGATGGCGTGCTGCCGGCCGGATATCGACTATGTCGGGAGCGGATTTTAGTTTAGATTGATGACCGTGGGCGCGATTTTTCGACAGCCTGAAATAACTCCGTATGCGCTCCGTGGTAGACCAAGAGAATAGTCATGCGATCGTTTCAAAGCGTTGCAGCGAGCATTGCATTCTCCACGCTGATGGCGGCAGGCGCGACCTGCGCCGGTGCCGAAGACGCGCCGATCGGCGTTCGGCTGGTCGATCAGATGAACGCGCTTTACGGCGCGCATCCGGGCGTTCGCGCGAACCACGCCAAGGGTGTGGTGTTCGAAGGCGTGTTCACGCCGGCGCAAGGCGCCGATGCGCTCAGCTCGGCTGTCTTTCTTAAAGGTGCCCCCACGCCGCTGGTCATTCGTTTTTCCAAATGCGGGCGGCGTGCCGGACGCGCCCGACACCCACCCTTCGACCGACCGTGTCCGCGGCATGGCGATCAAGTTCCGTCTCTCGGATGGGAGTGAGGCCGACATGATCTGCATATCGGCAAACGGGTTTCCGGTGGCGACCGGCGAGGATTTTCTGGCCCTGCTACAGGCGGTCGGCGCAAGCGGTCCCGACGTGCCCAAGCCGACGCCGGTCGAGAAGTTCTTGTCGGCCCATCCGGCCGCACTCGCTTTTGTCACGACGCCGCGGCCCGTGGCGGTCAGCTACGGCACGCAGCCCTTCTTCGGCGTCAATGCGTTCAAGTTCACCAATGCGCAAGGAACGAGCAAGTTCGGCCGCTACCGCATCGTGCCCGAGAGCGGCCCCGCCTATGTGAGCGACGAGGAGGCCGCGAAGCGTGCTCCGAATGCGCTAGCCGACAATCTATGGGCATCGCTCGAAAAAGGACCGGTCAAGTTCCGCCTCCTGGTGCAGGTTGCCGCAGCCGATGATTCGATCACGGATGCCACGAAGGTCTGGCCGGACAGCCGGCCGACGGTGGAGCTCGGCGAAAATCGCGGTCATCAAGGCGTTGGACACGAAGAAGGTCGAGAACGAGTTGCTATTCTTGCCAACCAATCTGACGAGCGGCATTGAGGCCTCGGATGACCCGATCATCAACACGCGCACCGAGGCCTACGCGGAATCGTTCGGCCGCCGTACCAAATAGATCACCCGACAATCGCTGGATCGACGCCTGCGCGGGAAAGGTTCGCCGTCAACGATCGTCGCCGATCACGTCATCCAACACCAGAAAGGCCGCCACCGCGGGAAAGGCCCGGTAGCTGGCAAGGATGGGATGTTGCAGCGCGTTGTCTATTGCTGTCGCGGCTTCTCAGGGACAGTCTGCCCAATTGGGGGCCACGACGACGGGAGAGCAGCATGAGCAAACCAGGTCTCGACGGACGTCACCGCAACAAGGATGGCGAAATCAGCGGCAAGCACGGCAACACCCTTGTCCGCACGCTGCGTAAAGTTTACGGGCAGGGTTTTGCGGCCGGGTATCCGGAAACCGCGAAACTGAGTGAGGTAATGTTTCATCTCAATGAGACTTCGCTAAGCCAACTCCGCCGCGATCACGAGACGGACCACTTAGAGCACAAGATTGCTCAGGCATCGAAATGAAGGGGCCTCGCTGTCGAGCTCGGGCAAAGAAATGACCCCGGTGGTCGGAAGCCCCCCATGGACGCCGGAGGATGACGAGCGCCTTCGAAAGCTAGCGTTGACGGGCATAAGTGTCGCCGCGATGGCACCGCAGCATGCCAGCGGTCCGCAACCGCGCCGCCCGGTTGAAGATAGTGGTGGCCAAGTCGCCTAATCAGGGGTTAGGGCTGAAGGCGAACGGGAGATGAAACAGGTCGGTGCTAGACACGATATCATTCGGGACTGGCGCTCACTTCCGAAGGAACAGCGACAAACGGACGAGCAGGCCGAAGCGTTCGCGATGCAAATAAAAGACAAATACAAATTCTCTAACGACAGCGCAGACCCATATCAAACCGTCTGGGGTTGGCTGCTGAGCTACCTGTCGCTTACGCGCGGGCTTGGAGTGAATGCCAAAGACAAAGGGGAAATGCCCGACGACGAGAAAAGCACCGATCCTGGCCTGTCTGCTGCTGAGCGAAAAGCTCACAGAGTGCGGGAGGCGCAAGAGGCGATCGCCGACCGTGAAGAAGCCCAGACAGCATTCCATAAAAATCGGGAGCGCCTCCGCAAAGAACGTCTGGTTCGAGAGGCGACCGAGGGTCCGATGCTCGCTCCCACTCCAGAACTGCCGGACGATACGCCGATTGAACGCCTATTGTTTTCCACCAGGATCCAGAACGCTCTCCGAGCAGCCGACCTGAAAACCGTTGGCGAGGTGCGCGAGATATCGGACGAGACACTGATCAGTCTTCCGGATTTTGGAAAGGGCTCGCTCTCTGATCTCCGCAAGAAATTGGGCCTGCCGTCGACCGACGGGGTTAGACCCTTGGGCAAAAAGCCCGCCTGATTTGCTGATTGTTCCCCGCCGGGGAGTTTTGTGCGTTTGCGCGGTGCCCGCCATGGCAGTTGGAGAGTGCGATGCATAAGGCTACGACCTTCGAACACGGCGGCAAGGTCTACGAAGTTCGCGCGATCCCGACGTTAAACGGTTGGAAGGTTCGCATTTTCGTCGAGGGCATCCCGGCAAATGGCTTCACTTATTCAGTCGACTCCGAAGTCTATCAAGATGCTGCGATCGACGGAGTGCCGGAAGATTTGGGGGCTGGGCTGATGGAAACAGCGGAGCGTGATTTCCGGCGCGGCCTTGCCCAGGAATTGGTCGCCGCCGAAAAGGCAACCGACGACGATATCGCGGCGGAAAACGATAAATTCAAACCATGAGATCACTCCCTGGCGCTCTTGCGAG
>WNFB01006075.1_pt1 | contig 10824 bp, 16 predicted proteins | sample 5400501 | NCBI WGS metagenome assembly WNFB01 (sample SAMN13153341, study PRJNA577476) | soil metagenome | isolation source: 200 cm saprolite under Douglas fir tree site 2 hole 1 | place: USA:California | collected 2015-04-18 | reverse complement strand
GGATTCTCGCGTTGGCGGTTCTTGTGGAAGTATAGGAGGCCTACTTCTTCTGTGTTCCCGATGATGAGTCCTGTCTCTTCAAAGACTTCTCTGATGGCGCAAGTCTTGGGCTCTTCATTGGGCAGTATCTTGCCGCCGGGAGCGTTCCATTTTTCCTGGCCGAAGAGTCCTTTGGATTTCTTGAGGAGCAAGACCTCGTTGTCTTTGAGTATGAAGCACACGGTCGCTTGTATAGTCAAAGACCGAATTTCTCAGGAGGTTTTCTTCTGCTTGAGAAGGATAATGGCTTGGGCAAGGTCGCCTCCAGATTGCTGGAGAGCTTTGGCTGCTTCCTCGGTAGAGACTCCAGCCTGTGAAGCGACGAGCTTCGCATCATCCTGTGAAGATGCTCCAGCCGGACCTTCCTCGCGGGCCGTTCCTCCACCGACCTGATAGACTGTCTGTCCCTGAACCGTAACGATCGCAACCTCGGGGCGATCGATTACTATTCTTTTTGAGGCCGACTCGATAACAACTCTGGTCACATCATCGATCTGTTTGACCTGCATCCCCATGCGCTGCATCATTCGGTTCGCTTCCCTAGGATTTACTCGTCGTTGCATGATGGAGCTTTCAACCCTCTTCGGTTGTCGCTGATTGTTAAGTCTATCAGCTTTCTATTCCATGTCGGACTTTCACCGCTACACCAATTTTGAAGCTCAGCATTTCTTCAGCGTTGAAGAAGCTTCTACCAACCGCTAGCAGACGATCCTTTTCGTCGACTACGAGAACTTCCTCTGCGGGACGCAATTCAGGGTCCACGTCCTGAACGTGTTTGCAGAACACGTTGCCTCCATTCTTGATGAACTCCTCTACCCCAGCAACGACCTTGACTCTAAGTCTGGGTGCTTTGAAAATCTGAAGTAGAGCCTGCCCTCCAGCGATCGACAGCGCTAGTAGTCCGTCTCTAGGGCGGTAAGTTGCTAGAAGTTCGTCGTTGTCGTAGATATGTCGGATTCTGTGGGTATTTGGGGACCTTGTTATCAGGATGGTTTTCGGGAAGGCTTTGCTTGCGCGTCTGCCAAACTGATAATTGGCAACGACTCTAATTCTTCTCAGCTCGTGGAGCCTGGGCTTTACAAGCTGGAGAGGCATTCGCGATCCGATACCTACATAAGCATCCTGAGAGCCTATTTCTAACATTCTCGCCTAGAGGTATCCTGAAACCTTGTTCTGTGAGATATGCGGACACGAGATCGTCGGCAAACCTGGAAGATCGCTCGTCGAAGGAGCAACCCTCATCGTATGCCAGCAATGTTCGAGTATTGGCACTCGGCTGCCCAGTTTTTCGGATAGACCCCGTCGTCCAATGATAGCACCGTTGCATACACACGCACCCATCGAGAGGCTACCGAAAGCGGTTGAAGAATCGGATCTTATCGAGGAATACTCGCGCGTCGTGAAAGAAGGTAGGGAGAAGCTCGGCATCTCTCAACAGGACCTTGCGTTCAAGGCGAAGGAGAAGCTGACGGTTATTCAGAAGATTGAGATTGGCAAGATGCTTCCTACGATGAGGCTCTCGAAGGAGCTGGAGCATATTCTAAGAGTTAGACTGCTTGTTCCACGCGAAGAGCTTGATCTTCCCTCGCCACCTCGGAGGGTCACGTCCTCTCCAGTGGCCACGTTGGGCGATGTAGCCCTAGTGAAGCATAAGGGGGACGTCGACGAGTAATGGAGTTGGACGCTTCTGACATTTCGCTGCTCCGCTATCTTTAGCTACGATCTCTGACTCCTAATGCTGCATCCGAATCTGCAATTATTCGTCTAGGTTTCTCAGTCATGGTCTGTCTCTAGTAACAGTATCCATTAATTCGAATTTTCTGTAGGACGAGGCTATGCCAAAGTCAGCGGTCAAGCCACTCTCCTCGGCCCCGGGTTTGAACTTCGAAGAGTTCCGCGAACTTGTAGGAAAGCTAAGAGACGTGTCCGCTATCTTAGCGCGAGAATTGACTAATTATTCGGGGAGCAAGAAGGCAGAAAAGCTGTCAAGGGACTGTCACGATCTGTCTGTCGCAATTGTGGGGTTCTGGGGTCAAGGGGCATAGGCACTAGACCCGAATCATCGCTTTACACGATCATATGGTGCAGTGTTTGAGGAAGAGAGTTGTTGGATCTCTTTTCCGCTTCTGGATGGAACAATCTGGACTTGAGCTTTGGAAAACTCGTGCTCAAATTCTCGGTGTTTCTTGAACCAGTCTAAGAATATGGCTAATGCTGCCACTTCGCTCATGGGCTGGTTGGTGACTGATATGTTCCAATCGGCCAGTTTGAAGATCTCTCCAGGCATCTTTTCAGACCCGATGATTACGAGAAGATCGGCATCGGTGTCCTGTATTTCCGGGAGCAATTTAGGCAGTGGCAGTCCATAGGCTGTCAAATGCACTATTCGTCCTCCCATTGCTCTCCAGTCTCGGATAGCGTGTTTCCATGGTTTTCCGCTCTGGATCTCGAAAGGCCCCCCGAATCTGTCTGTCACGTCTCGGATTGTGGATTCCACAACCTTGTCCTCGTGGTCGGCTATGATGATTCCGTCAGCGCCTAGAGCGCGTGCGGTGAGGCAGACGTGGGTGGTTACTCTTGAGTCTCTGAAGACCCGGTGGCCTATCCGGAGAATGAATATTCTCGCCAATGCTGGCGGGTTCGTTTGCTAGGGGTAATACATTAAATTGGAGAAGCGCACAATATAGGGTGTATCGAGGGTTATCAGAGATTATGGGGAATCATCACGATGATCTTGCTCGTTTGGCCAGCTTCTTTGGGGGAGAGGAAGCCATCAACGTCGTCAAAGCGCTGGCCCAGGCTGGGACCACCACCGATGATGTTATCGCGACCCAGGCCAACGTCCGTCTGAATACCGCTCGTAAGGTTCTCTACAAGCTCTACGACCATGCCCTGGTAACATGCCAGCGCTCTAGGGATGAGAAGACTGGATGGTTCATCTATCACTGGAAGCTCCAGCCAGACCAGCTAGACGCCTTCGTACGAAGCCGGAAGAAGAAGGCTCTAGAGACACTTCGGACCCGTCTAGAGTTTGAGAAGGGTCACAGCTTCTTCATGTGTAAAGAATGCTTGAACGTGCGTGTCACCTTTGAGGACGCGATGGAGTCCGCTTTCCGATGTAGCGGTTGTAACGGGCAGATGGTAAGTGATGATAACCGTAAGACGATACAGTTGATAGAGGATCTTTCGCGTAAGCTAGAGTCGGAGCTCTCCGACCGCCCCGCGGCCTTCGTCGCCGAAAAAGTCTGATTCCTAGGGAAGAGTGGTCTTGGCCGAGGGTTGGCAGACAAGCACCCTTGCTGAAAAGATTCCCGAACCAGTTCTGAACCGAGGACCCAAGCCAGTATGGAATGTTCTTTCGAAAGAGGCTAAGGGTCTAAAGGTCGACTGGGAGATCGCGGCGCCAAATCAATGGCTGCAGGTTCGGGCTAGGGGTGAGGATGCTGAGACATTTCTCAATCTCCTAACGGAAAAGTTCGGCGAAGCACCAGTACTTCGGTCCAAGGTGGAACGGTGGGACATTCGCAAGGGATTCATCACCGGGTCCGGAAGAGTAGGCTTTGGCGTCTACATCGACATCGGAATCCTTGAGCCCACGCGAAAAGATGCGCTCTACCCTCTGCACAGAATGAGAGCTCAACTATCGGATGGAGCTTCGAAGTCTTCCCGAGAGATTCTGCAAGAGCAAGGCCTCGCAGATTACTTCCCAGTCGACGTGATCGTTACAGAGATTCAAGGAGAGAATATCACAGTCGAACTTGCCGATCGGACCCGGGACCTACTTCTCTGGTGGAATAAACTACTCTTCGACAGGGTAATCGCTGCCGGCATCGACAGAGACTACGCGCAGAAAATCCTGCAGTTTGCAAATCTTCGACTGGACGTTATCAAAATCGAGACACTATCGCTCTTGGTGCAGTGCTTGGTCTGCAAGCTTGACACGGACGCTCCAGGAGTCATTGCAAAGGTCGGAAATCGGCTCAGAGGAGTTGGGTTGACCGCGTTTAGAAGTCCAGCGAAAAGACTTCTCGCATAGAACGCGACGACCCTCTAGATAGCCCCCTCTTCCACTAGTCTCCGTATCGACCCCTTCGAATATCCTAGTTCTTGAAGCACTCTTCGCGTATCCTGACCCAGTTTTGGGGCTGGATTTGAGGGACCCTTGCCATCATTGATGAATCGTATCGGGGAAATTAGCTTTGGAATTTCAGACCTCACGGATCTGAACAGACCGCGATGCTTGATCTGTGGGTCTCTGACCATGTCTACGATCTTGTAGACAGGAGCTGATGGAACTCCATGTTGGTTCAATGCTCTACTCCAGTAAGAGGCAGTTCTGTTTCGTAGACGTTTTGATAGTATCGGGATCAGCTTGGTCCTATTTCGAACTCGTTCGGGGTTAGTGCTGAACCGTTTCTGCCCCAACAAACTTTCTAACCCAAGAGTACGACACAGCGCTTGCCATTGTGAATCATTACCAACGGCTATGATGAGTTCTTTGTCTTTGCAGTCAAAGGCTTGGTAGGGAACGATGCTCGGGTGGGCTGAACCCATTCTCTTAGGTTCCTTTCCGGTCGCGAAGTAGTAGGTTGCCAGATAGCTGAGCCAGGAGACGATCGAGTCGTAGAGTGAGATGTCGATGTACTCACCTCTTCCTGTCACGAGCCTGCGGGAGAGACAAGCAAGGATGGCTGTCGATGCATAGTGTCCTGCTGCGATATCAGCGACAGGAATGCTGACTCTGACTGATGGACGCCCCTCTTCGCCGGTGGTGCTCATGATCCCGCTCATAGCGAATGCCACGAGGTCATATCCGGGTCGATCGCGGTAGGGACCCGTCTGTCCGAATCCTGAGATAGAACAGTATACGAGGGCCTTGTTTACTCGTCGGAGTCTACGAAAATCGAGTCTGTACTGAGCCAGTGTACCTGGACGGAAGCTCTCAACCAGAATATCCGAATCCTGAACGAGTTGCCGAATTATTTTCTGTGCCTCGGGCGTCTTGAGGTCGAGTGTGACGCTCCTTTTTCCCCGGTTGAGACTGAGAAAATAGTAACTTAGACCCTTGACGAAGGGTGGCCCCCAGGCACGGGTTTCATCGCCGGACCCGGGCTTCTCGATCTTGATGACTTCAGCGCCTAGGTCTGACAGTATCATGGTGCAGAACGGTCCCGCGAAATCCTTGGTCAGGTCGATGAGTCGTAGACCTTTGAGTGGCAGAGCCATGCGCTTATCTCAGACTCTAACCACTTAATGCCTAGCTTGACTGCTCGCGAGGCCGTCACCGTCCCAGGGAAGCCTTTTGCTGAGGTTTTGGTCGAGGGTGAATTGTCGCCATTTGAGCATGAAACTCTCTATCGGATCTTGCGAAAGAGCTTCCGGATAGAACATCCATCGTACACCGAACTCTCGGACGAGGACTTGGCCACCCGCGTCAACCTCACGTTTCACTATCCCTATGTCACCACGATTTTCACAGATGTTCTACGGGAAAACTGGCGCGACCTCAAAGAGTTGCTCAGACAGGTCAGATATCGGAGAGGAAGGGCAGGCGCCGCGGTTACGTTCACTTTCATAGGGGAGAAGAATAGACTGGTTTTCAAGTCTGGAGTTCTTGAGGAGAAAGAGTTGAGTTCTGCCATGGACCAGATCGGGCATCTTACAGGGATTCTAGGTCAGATGCTACGTCCCGAGACGATGGAGAAGCCGCTGGAACTGGTCGAGGCGGCCTACGACAAGAGGTCTGATAGATGGCACGAGTTCAAGGGGTTCAGCTCAACTGTTCGGGACGAGAGTTATGTTTTTGACGAGTCAGTCTTCCGTTGGTTACGGTCATAAAGTAGAGAGAAATGATTGACGATTTTCTTCCTCGCGCCCACTCGAAAAGGTTGGGGGAGTTGGAACGGTCGAACTGGAAGAGCCTGAGGGATGGGCGGAACTTTGATCGTATAGACCCGGCCATCAGAGAGGTCGTTTCATTGCTGAACAAGAAGGGATATCAGACGTTTTCATCGTGTAGCGGAGGGCATCCGACGAATCCTCGCTGGAAGGTCAATCGTCACGAGAGCGGATATCTCGCATTCTCTCCACCATCCAACGTAGCCTTCACACTCTATCTCGGTCTACGAAAGAAAAATAGAGACTTCACGGTTGAAGCGCAGGCGGTCATAGATGACGGAGATGGGGGCGATAGAGAGACCGTCTGCACCCGATTCTATTGGCAACTGTCGGATAGGAAAAAGCACAAGCTAGAACATTACCATAGGCTCTTCTCGCAGATGAGGGACATTATCGAGGATCTGCCAAGAGCGCCGAACAACGGAAATGCGGTCCTTGCTGGCCTCTTCGAAAAGGAAAATCTTCAGACTGGCCTAAGGATCGTGAAAGGTCAGATGAAACGATTCACGCGTAGCTAACGATTACGCCCAAGCTGTCCTAGGCGTTGACGACTAGGAAAGGGGGACGGGAAGGGAGAGGATGCCTGGTCTTACATGGCGGTTGTCTGTTGTAGTGGAGGGTTCGACGCAATGTCCGATATCTTCCGGACAATTTCCTTCTCGACATGCGTCGTCCAGAGCATCTCTGGCACATCGACTGCTAGGAATAAGGCCGATATCAGAAGAGTCTCTACCACCGCCACTGCGATGTTCTGTACCCACTTTCCGATTCCTACGTGGATGGTGAAGTCGTTTGGCTGGCCTGAGATCATTATGGTAAAGGCTCTGTCAGCAGTGATAATGTCGCGTAGGATGCCTGCCTTCTGGGCTTGGATGATTGTCCCCATAGGAGCGCTTTTCAACTGTGTCTTGTAACCATCAGCTTGGAGCTGTTGCATGATCTGATTAGACAGCTCGTCCAAGTTCCAGTTCTTGCCTTGGAATCGTAGAGTTTTCTCAGCTACCATTTACTGTTGCCGAGGCGAACTCATCTAGTGCCTGATTTACACTTTTTCCTAGACATAGCTTTCTTCTAGGCTCCCCTGCTCGATCAAACGAACCAGACGAGCGGGACGAACTTAAAGCTCAGACTCCTCCATCCTATAATGGCAGAATAGATCCATGGGCGGCGCGACCTCGCTCTCAGCCGACTACAAGGCTCCTGGTGGAAAACTTCTCAGAGTTCGTTTGAGAGAAATGGGCGAGCGAATCGAGTCTGTGAAATTATCAGGAGATTTCTTTCTGATCCCTGAAGACAGTCTGCCTAAGCTTGAGAAGATGTTGGAGGATGTCCCTTTGAAGGAGAAGGAGCTGAAGCTTCTGGTGGATCGTTTCTTCCGAGGAACCAGCGCAGTCGCCCTAGGGGTCGCTCCTGACGATTTTGTCAGAGCGATACTCGCAGCAAAATCAGAGGAGCTAGGGTACTGATGGAGACTTGGAGATTAGTCGATGTGGAGTACCGAGACGATCCTTTCATGAACATGAGTGTGGAGGAGGCGATTCCACGGGCTGTCGGTGATGGTAAGGCTCCGAACACTGTTCGTTTCTGGCATAACTCAAACACGATTGTCCTTGGATGTTTCCAGTCCGCAACGCTCGAAGTCAATTTTGACGCGTGTAAAGAGACCGGGACCACGGTGGTCAGGCGGTTTACCGGGGGCGGGGCAGTCTATCATGATGCCGGCAACCTGAACTATGCAATCTCATTGAGGAAGGGGCATCCGTTGGTCCCGGATGTGGATCTTCAGCTGGTCTTCAAGAAACTCTCAGAAGGCGCTGTCGAAGGATTGAGGGGTCTAGGCGTAAATGCCGAGTTTCAACCAATCAACGACATCCAGGTCGAAGGCAGGAAAGTCTCTGGAGCTGCAGGAAGCATCAGATGGGGGGCCGTCTTCCACCATGGCTGCATTCTGGTGGCTTCTGACCTAGCGATTCTTGGGAGAGTCTTGAACGTGCCTCAGGTGAAGCTTACCGATCGGCATGTTGCTAGTGTGCAGAAGAGAGTTACGACGGTTCGTGATGAGCTGGGGAAGGATGTGACGACGAGGGATGTAAGAGACGGGCTAGTCCGGGGAATCGAGAAATCGTACAGTGTACGATTGGAAGAGGGAGCATTGACGAGGAGTGAGCTGTCGACTGCGAAGGAGCTCTATGATACCAAGTACAGCAAATCCACATGGAACCTAGAAAAATGATCTTGAACGGCCTTTGACAGGCCTATGTCTCCACTGACGCGCAGTAAGAAAAATTAAACCGAAAAGCAGTAGAAATAGTTGGGTCGCTTTTTCTATCCCGCTATCTCCACTTCAATGTATGAGTGGCCTCTCCTTACGGCTGACGGAAATACGATCGTTCCTACTCCCGGTCAGCCAGTTCGTAGCATGGCCGATATTCTTTCTTCTAACCTCAGCTATCTCTCAGGAGCCAGCATACTTCCTGGCTCTACTCCTCGTTCTTGCCGCTGACGTCTTCGACAAGTCTACACGAAGCAGAGGACTCTTTCGAGACTTGGTTGCGGGAGGAGCAACTACGTTTCTGGCATTATTCCTCAACGATCTAGACGGAGTCGCGATAGGTGCGGGTGTTGCCGTCGCCGCAACATTCCGGCTCGTCCAGAAGCTAAACTAGGAGACCGGTTCTCATCGGTTATTCAAAGAACGTTGTGAAGGTAACTTTCTTCAACCACATTTCCGGACCCGGTCTGATGTCAAACTATGCCATTAGTCAAGGTCTTAATGTATGGTGGGCGGACTCAGCAGCAGAAGGATGATCTAGCCAAGGCCATTACTGACGCGGTTGAGAGCATCGCAAAGGCTCCACGGGATCAGACGATCGTAGTCTTCCAAGAAGTCGCAAAAGAACACTACTACATCGGAGCCAAGAGGGCAACCTAGCCCTTCTCCAAACACCGCCCCACAGTCGGGTAGAAGAGAAGGTCTACAAGCAATAGGGTTCGAACCGGGCTAATCCATCCGAGGCTCTGGCTTGCAGTACAAGTACACTGTTCTGACCAACACTACAATCGGGGCTTTCATGTCTCAGCTGGACGGCAACATCGTCCTCATCGCTCTCCCGACAATTACTCGGAGTCTCAACGCTTCAGCCTTCGAAGCCCTCTGGGTCCTGATGGGCTACATTCTCATGACTGCCGTCCTGCTCTTAGCCTTCGGCCGGCTGGCCGACATGTACGGCAAGGTTCGCCTCTATAACCTCGGTTTCGCCATCTTCACAGTAGGATCAGGGCTATGCAGCCTATCACTCAATGGAGGGATGCTGGTCTTTTTCCGTCTCGTTCAGGGAGTAGGAGCAGCCCTAATCTGGGCCAACAACGCCGCGATTCTAACAGACGCATTCCCGCCCAATGAACGAGGACGAGCAATCGGCGTCAACCTTGTCGCAGGCATCAGCGGCTCCATCATCGGCCTCATACTCGGAGGAATTCTCACAGTCGCCCTAGGTTGGCAGTCTATCTTCTGGATCAACCTTCCAATAGGAGCCTTCGCAACTTACTGGGCTTACAAGAAGCTACGAGAACTAGGCACAGTCCATCATGAAAGAATAGATCTGCCTGGTAATATCCTGTTTGCCGGCGGCTTGACCGCGTTCCTCGTCGGCCTAACTCTTGGTGCCTTGTCAGGATACACGCTCGTCGATGTTGCCTCGATGACTGTGGGTTTGTTGATGGTCGGCGGTTTCGTGTACGTGGAACTGCACTCTCGGACTCCCCTGATGGACTTCACACTGTTCAAGATCCGAGCCTTCACCGCAGGCATACTCAGCAACTTCCTAGCATCGATAGCCCGCAGCGCTGTATCCCTAGTCCTCACAATCTACTTCCAAGGAGTCCTTCTCTATGATGCATTCAGGGCAGGGCTTTCCCTTATCCCGTTCGCAGTAGCATTCGTCACTCTCGGACCCTTGAGCGGCTATCTCTCAGACAAGTACGGACCACGAGTCTTCACAACCACCGGTCTCTCAATTTCGACCACTGGTCTGATAGGTCTCGCATTCATCCCAGCCGACGTATCTTACACCGTTCTTGCACTCCTCATGATCCTCGTAGGAGCCGGCGGCGGAATGTTCGTAGCACCAAACATTAGTTCTATCATGAGTTCCGCCCCTGTGACTAGGAGGGGCGTGGCTTCTGGAATGTCTGCTACTCTAGTGACAACGGGCGCTCTTCTCAGCCTCTCAATCTCATTCGCCGTCCTGGCCACCAGCATACCCTTCAAGGTTTTGCAGGCCATTTTCGCTGGCTTATCTCTCCCATCAGGAGCCACCCCGAGCGTGGATCTCTTCATCGGGCCAATGCACACCATCTTCTGGATCATGGCAATCATGAGTCTAGTTGCAATAGTTCCCTCTGCACTCAGAGGTAAAGGAGTCGGAGTGGTTGTCAGTCAGAAACTGAAGATCCATGAACAGGTAGCGTAAGAAGGACAATAGGTCACCGGTAGGTTTCAGTCCTTCTCATCTTAACCATTAATTATTCGACTTGGTGAATCTTCAACCATGGTCCTAGTCGCGAAGGATATTGTCGAGAAGGATTTTCTCTCCCTGTCGAGAAGTACTAGCGCTCTTGAGGCCGCTCGTCAGATGAAGGCCAGGAGCAACGGATTCGTAATAATCGCGTCAGGCGGAGGCCCGGAGGGCATCGTTACGGAATGGGACTTTTTGGCGAAGATCATGGCGGAGGGGAAGGATCCTGCTGGAGTGAAGTTGGGCGACATAATGACCAGCAACCTAGTTTCGGTCGATGGGAATGAGGGGATAGACCAGGTGGCTCAGATAATGACTCAGAAGGGAATACGGCGAGTCCTCGTTATCTCAGATCACAAAGTTCTCGGAG
>WNFB01006074.1_pt1 | contig 10825 bp, 15 predicted proteins | sample 5400501 | NCBI WGS metagenome assembly WNFB01 (sample SAMN13153341, study PRJNA577476) | soil metagenome | isolation source: 200 cm saprolite under Douglas fir tree site 2 hole 1 | place: USA:California | collected 2015-04-18 | reverse complement strand
TATCAATCAGATTTTAACAACGCTAGTTCAAGCGCCAGTGTTCCGAAAGAAACACCCAAAAGCCAATCCGGCTTAGCTATTTGGCAACGCAACAAGGCGCGCGTAGATGCTCTCCGCAGAATTTATGACGAACTTAAGCAAAACTAGGCCGCATCCCTCACTTTGGCAGTGAGGTCTTTGTATTCGAGGTTTGGTGACAGAATTAGCTTGACGAGTGTGGTCTTTTTTCAATTCCATGAAAATCTAAAATCATTTTTCAACGCAGTTACGGGCAACTGATTACGCTTATCTTTCACGGAGGGGTCCTTTACCGTTGATAACACTGGCTTTCACGCCCTTCCCCTGCCAGGGCAGAATCGGCGCCACCCATTATCATGGTGCATTTTTATGGGGCAAGCGGCACGCAGCGCGGCCGGCTAATGCGGAAGAAGGTGGTCATCGGGATCGATTCGCCGCTCCTGAGCTGGCTGGTAGAAGAGGCTGCACGACTCGTTAAGCGCGATGCGCACCTGCGGCTTGCCGGGGCCCTTGTAGCGATCCTTCTTGAGATAGATCCCACCCGCGAGCTCCATCGTAGTGTCGGGATTCTCGCCGTCCCTTGTCGGTAGCTTGTTGCGGTGGAGCAGGTAGATGCTGGCCGCGGCGTCCTGGACCTCCCTGCTGCCGCGGAGCACACCGTGCTCGTTCTTCTTGAGGTTGTCGATACTCCCGGCCTCCGCGTTCGATTGGCAGATCAGCAGGAAGATCATGTCGTACTTGACGGCGAGCTTCTCAAGGTCCTTGGCGAAGCGACCCTCCGCTGCCGTGACGTTTTCACCGGCCACCGGGGCGACGACCTTGTGGAAGGTATCGAGGGCGAAGCGCGTGCAGCCTGTGACCTGAATGACGTGCTCAATGAATTCAAGGATCTCTTGGGCCCCCGAAGCAGGAATCTGGTGGCACACGTAGTAGCCGATCGGCCGGCCACCCGCAGTTAGAATGTCGGCCGCTTCGCGCATGTCCTTACGAGTGATCTTCTGGCTACGAGGCAGGCCCTCATCACGGCGCGTCGGGCCGACGAGCTGGCTTGTGACCAGCGAATCGTACTGCGCTCCCTGGACTTCCGGACTGAAGTCCACCACGATCTCGCCGCGCATGGCCTCTTCGAGTAGGATCTGAGTCTTAAGGATGGTCTTGCCCGTCCCTGTGTACGTGGAGTAGAGGATCACCACGCTGCCGGGCGGGGTGTAGTTCATTCGATCCACGTCGGGAAGATGCTTCGGGAAGTGGAGCCGCTTAGGATCATTCTCGGGATCGATGTCGTCCTCGCCGGCCCGCAGGCGATCTACCAGGCTGACAACGTTCTTCGCCGGCCGGCCGTGTGCCGCGGATCTCAGCACGCCCACCTGCGTCTGGAATTCGGCGATGTCGCCCTTGCAGATCTTCAGGAAGAATTCGTTCGCATCCTTGGCACCAGGCCACAGGATCACGTAGGTGTTCTCGACGAGCTGCACTGCCAGCTTCTCCATATAGGCGAGGCCCACCGATCCGTCGTTGTCACCGGCGAGGTAGATGCGGTTGGCCACCTTCAGCTTGTCCTTGCCTTCCGGCCCGATGTCAGTCCCGGCACTAGGCAGGCTGACGGCGTGGAAGCCAGCCTGCTCGAAGATGGCCGCGTCAAACTCACCCTCGGTGACGAACACCAGGTCGAACGGATTGATCGTCTCGACGTTGAACAGGGCCCTGGCATTCATGCCTGGCATCTGAGCGAATGCCTTCCGGGCGATTGATCGATACTTGAGTGCCACGAGCTTGTCGCCTTCGATGCGCGGGAATGTGATCCAGCCGTTGCCCCCGATGTCCTGGTCCTTATCGCCGACATGGTCGCAGGTCTGGACGTAGCCCATGCGGAGTCGCTTGGCCGTCTCGGCTTCGATCCCGCGCTGGTTTTTGAGCCACCGAAGGGCAGCCGCGTTCGACTGCAAGGCCTCTTCGAGCGGCAGCAAGTAGTCGGCCGGCAATTCCTTCTTCGGCCTGGCGTCGGTGGTGATCCCGAGCGGCTTCGTGGAGCCCGTCACCTGCCGCGAATGTCTGTGCCACTCGCTGCCGGGCCCTGCGGATCGTTCGAGCACGGCGATGGCTTCCTGGAACGTCGCGCCCTTCGCTTCGAGGAACGATATGATGTCCCCACCCCGCTTGCAGCCGTGGCAGAACCACAACCACTCGCCTTCTCGGTGATCGATCTTGAAGCTCGGCGTTTTCTCACCGTGGAATGGGCAGCAGGCCCAGTAGTCGCTGCCTCGTTTCTCCAGGCCGCCGGTGATCCGCTCGGAATAGATGTGGATGACGTTCGCCTTCTTCTTCAGTAGTGCGGTTGATTCGCTCATACGGCTGGTCCTTTCGAGGTGGGGATCTGCGAGTCCCAAAGCGATGGGATGGCTTTCGGTTTACGAACGATCGGCTGGTGGTACAGAGAGAAGTCCCGCACGAATGATCCGTACGGCGAGTGGGTGTCCGGCCGGCAGGCCTCGGTCACGAATGCCTTCCAGGTCCGCCATAAGTTGTCGCCGTGGGTGTCCGCCAGGGCGCCGAGCGGCTTGACTTGTTCCTTCGATGGATCTCTCGGGACTCTGCCGTGGACTTCCTGGAAGATGCGCTTGAGCCTCAGCACCATGTCGCCGGTTGCCGGGCCGGTGTGGTTGTTTGGCAACGATGTGTTGGAAGGGTGGTCGTCGGACTTTCCTTCGTCGAAGGTTTTCTCAAGATCCGAACCACCACCACCGGGCAGCGTGGTGGTTGGTGTGTGTGTGTTGCCTTGTATAAGACTTCTGTCCACAGTTGTGGGCACGGTGATGTCACAACTGTGGGCACGGTGCTGCTCCAGTTGTGGGCACGGTGCCGTGTCCACAGTTATGGGCACGGTAGGATCATTCACCGTGCCCACAGTTGTGGGAGCGGTCGGCTTCTTGGCTCCGGTCAGCACCAGGTTGAATTCAACCACGGAAGGCGGATCATTGTTCAGGTGCTCGATATGCGCCTGGCGCTCTTCTTCCGTGAGGCCTGACCACCACTGGCCGACGACCTCGGCGACCACTTGGCCACCCGGCACAACAATGCGGTGGTTCTTCCAGAAGTTCCACGGCATCGCACCTGTCTCGAATTTGTCGCCGTATTCAAGGCCGTGAGCTTGAGCAGTCTCGTAGTTCGGAGCGTAGGGATATGGTGGGCAGCTCCCAGGATGCTTCGCCGCGAATGCCGGGTGCTCCACCATCTCCCAGATGTTCGGAGATAGGGTTCCGTCATCTTGTCGCACCTGGCCGCTGCGCAGGATCAACCATCCTTTCTTGTGCAGGGCATTTATGAGCTTGGCGGCTCCGTTCCGTGAGCAGGGCATCGCATTGCAGAGAGTTGGCAGGACGCTCGCCGTGCAGATCAGATCCTTGTGGCCTCTGGATTTGCGGCCGGCCACAGCGAAGGCACACATTACGGAGTACATCTTGTACTCGGCGCCGGTCATGTGCCGGTTGGCGAAGCACTCGTCCGGTGGGCAGGTGAATCCTCTTCTATCGGAAGTTTGATCTGGCATGTGGGGCCTCCCCATCTAATTTGTCAGTCTTCGTGGTGTGCAGCGCGACGGATCTTCCGTCACGGATAACAATTTCAATGTTCCCGAACATCCGAGTTCTCTCGGCTTCGTCCAGGATGGTTCTCAGCTTTTCAAGTAGCGTGTTCTTGTTCATCGTGGTTCTCTCCCTACTGAATCCATTGCCGCACCTCTTCATCCATTTTGCACTTGCTCTTGATGGCCCAGTCTCCGCCTACCATCACCACGTTCTCGGGTGCGCGGCATCGACTGGCCGCCACGTAGATCATCGCCGCCTTGTTGAACATCCAGTCCTTCAGGTCGATCTGCACTGCGTCGAGCGACAATCCCTGGGCCTTGTGCGTTGTAAGCGCCCAAGCGTGAGTTAGAGGCATGTAAGTGACGCTTCCTGTTGGCTCCGTCCATTGTGAGATCCGAATGTCTTTACCGTCCGCGTCCTTCACCCACTCGTAGCCGATCAACTCGCTGTCATCTTGCTTGTGGAGGCCCACCGAGATCAGATCCCCATTGTCGCGTTTGACCTGGACTTCCCGATCATCCATGCCAACCACGATGCCTGTGTCACCATTCGCCTGGACCAGCTTGCGCTGGTGGTCATACAGATTTCGTAGGACCATCACGCGGGTACCTTCCTTGATCGAAACGCTCTCGGGTACTTCCGTATACCACTCACTACGCTGGTCGCCCCAGCGCTCGGTGGAATATGTTTGTGCTGGCCCTGGGAGGCGGTCATACCGCTCGACGTTAAAGCTGTCCTTGTTCTTGTTCATCCCTACCAACGTCACGCCGTGGAAGTTAGGATCTCGTTGTGAGGTGAACTTGACGCCGGCACGTTTCAGGAATGGCACGGCCTCCGCACCACGACCGGCCCGCAGGTGGTTGAGGCCGGTAAGAAAGTCGAGGTTATTTTGACGATGGATCTTTGCCAGCCGGACAATGTTCTTCTCTTCTGCCCAGAATTGTTCGGACATAAATGCCCAGTAAGGTGGAGGTGTGTCGCAGTCCGGCTTGACGATTGGCGCAAGCTGTAGGAAGTCCCCAGAAAGCACCAGGCCGAGGCCGGCTTGCTTCGCGTTCTCGTAGATGATCTCGAACGCTTCGCGCAAGAGCATCGACGCCTCATCGATCACAAGCCGGTCGTGCTTGCTTTGGATCTCATACATACTCTCGATGAGATCGCCCTTCACGTCAGCGCGTCGCAAGCTGTAGATATCGTAATAGTGCAGCGCACTGTTAACGGTTGGCACCTCGGGCCCGAGGTTCCTGGCCGCGATCCCTGTTGTGGCGGTCAGCAGGCCCCATCGAGGATTCTTCGCGATCTCTTCTTTGAGCAAGTATGTCTTGCCGCTTCCCGCTGGCCCTGTAATGAATCCTGAATCTATCATTGCTGGTCATCTCCTAGTTCACGCTGTGCGCCGGTGGTTCGCAACCCTGCGCTGCCGTTTGCTTTAGTTCCTCACCGAACGTATGAGCTGGCGGCCTGTTTCAGAAAGAGCCTCCATCTCCGGGTACCTGGACGCGAAGAGAGCGGCGTCTTTCCTCGTTAATAGATGGTATTCAGATCGCCACTCAGTTATGGAATCGGCCTTTGCAGCACAGGCGTCGCAAGCCAGAGCCGCTGTGCTCCCAGTTCCGATCATCCAGAGTTTGTGGGAAACGCCGTCGGCACGCATGGCCGCGATGTGTTTGCACTCGTATGTGTAGCCCAGACCTTTTTCGATGTGGGCAACGGCCGCCTCAAAATTCTTAGATTCCACTTTCAATTCTCCTCTGCGCCTTTGGCGCGTGTATCGTCCTGGCTCCGTTTTGCTCGATCTAACAGAGTCCAGGTTGCGAACTACTGGCGTGCGAGTTTGCACAATTCTTTGATCTGTAGCTGCGTGGTCAGCAAAACAGCATTGGCCGCGTTGTACGCCTCTTGCGCCGTTTCAAGGGTCGCGGGGTCCTGGGTTGCGGAGCTGGCGTTTTCAAGCTTCCACTGCACTTCGGATCTCAAGTCCCACAGCAGGTCCTCTATTGATCGTCTGACATTTTGTTTCAGTCGCTCAATTCTTCTCATCGCCATCCTCTGAGTCCCCGGCTCCCGATTCGTGCTGGGAGATCCGGTGGTGTGCCGTTCTCGGCCGGCGCGTCGTGGGATTAGGCTGCTTTGCGCGGCGTCTTTGCGGCTGCCGGGATCACGCTGGCTTCGATAAACCGCTGGAGGTCGCCGCGCTTGAGCAGAATCTTGCCGCCGACCTTATGAAAAGGCAGCCGCCGCTGGGCGCGCCAGGCAAGCAGGGTTGAAACCCGAACCCTTAGCAACTGGGCGGCTTCTGGCAGGGTTAAGAGGTCAAAGTCTAGATTAGGCATGTTCCATGCTCCTTTGCTTTTCATATCTACATCTGCTTTTGCAAGCTATTATCATTGACTCAAGCATGGTAATTTGATAGCCTTGTGGAGTCAAGAACGCAGAATGCACGCGCCGCCAAACACGCTGATGATACAAGCACGGCTCAAGGTGCCCGGCACCAAGCCCCATGAGGAGCTAGCCAATTTGCGCGACGATGCTGCGGCGTCTTTTGCTGCCCGGTGGGAATTCTTCGACGCCGAGGCTTTAGGCCTTCTAGGCGATTCAGTTAAGGCGGTGCTTCTAAACTACCGCAACGAATTGCGCCGGGCCTGGCGCGGCGACCAGTTCGCCATCGAATCTATTAAGCTCCAGGCCCAAGGGACAGCTCACTTGGCGTTCACCGAAGAAGGACAATTAGAAATCATTCCTGATAATTTGTGGAGCCTGATTTGTATATTGTTTCTGCGCGACCACGCGGCAGGCAGGACGGCCATCTGTGCCAACCCAGACTGTCATTCCCGTTTCTTTATCAAGACGCGCAAAACGCAAAGGTTTTGCTCGGATGGACCGTGCGTTATTTTCGCTCGGCGGTCAAACGCACAGAGCTACTGGGACACTAAGGGGAAGGCCCGACGAGAACAGAGACGGGCAGCGAAGCGAGCCAATCTTAAGAAGAGAAGGAGAGCACGATGATCTACAAGCGCGGCAAATTTTACTGGTACAAATTCATGTGGCAGGGGCAGCTTGTGCGCGAGTCAACACGCCAGCGCAACGACAAAGTTGCCCGCCAAATGGAGTCCGCCCACCGCACGTCGCTTGCGAAAGGTGAAGTTGGCATCCGCGAGCCGAAGTCCATTCCCACCCTCAACGCGTTCTGTGAGAGCCGCGTTGAGCCGTGGGCGCGAGCTACGTTCGAGCGTGCTTGCCGAAAGAATTGGACGTGGTATCGCACGGGCATCCGCGCTCTCACAAAATACAAGCCGCTGGCCGGAGCGGGCCTGGATGAAATCACCAGTGAGTTAGCATCCGAGTTTGCGGCACATCGTTTGCGCGAGGGAATGCAGGTCAGCACCGCGAATAATTCGCTGCGCGTGCTGCGCCGCATCCTCAACCTCGCCGTAGAGTGGGACGTTCTCAGCACGGCGCCGAAGGTGAAGGTTCTTTCCGGCGAACGGCGCCGCGAGCGTGTCATCAGCCCCGAAGAAGAAACGCGCTACCTTGCAGCCGCACCCGAGCCGCTGGCCTCAATTGCTGGTATCCTTGCCGACACCGGTATGCGGCCCGAGGAGTGTTTCCGGTTGTGCTGGGAGAACGTCACTTGGCTCAACGGACGCAACGGCGCTCTCTTGGTTACGCACGGTAAGACGGCTGCGGCCCGCAGGGTGATTCCGATGACGCCACGCGTCAGAGCCGTGCTCGAATCACGCTGGAATGATGCAGGACGACCAGAGGAGGGGTGGGTGTGGCCTGCACCCACGCGCAGCGGCCACGTCGAACCGTCCAGCCTGCGGAAGCAACACGCCCAGACCCTCAAAGGCAGCAAAGTGCGCCCATTCGTGCTCTACTCGCTGAGGCACACCTTTCTGACGCGCCTCGGCCAATCCGGCTGCGATGTCTGGACGCTGGCGCGGATCGCCGGGCACGGTTCCATTGGCATCTCCGCGCGCTATGTGCACCCTTCTGAAGATGCTGTGCTGGCCGCAGTCGAGCGGCTGGGTGGTCACAGAATTGGGCACAGTCAAAAGGAAGCGCCTCAGTTGCCGGTTGCGAAAGATGCTGCAAACGAAGTACAGTGAGTCAGTTGCAGGCAGCGCGCCCGTAGCTCAGTTGGAGAGAGCGTCTGCCTTCTAAGCACGACAGTCGATTCCAACCATTCTATTTGTTCCTTTGGCTTTTCAATCTTTTCAACAACTTGGGGAGTCTGCTTTTCGCTCAAGGCTAACCCCAATCGCTGGAATACGTAGGGTTTTGGCACAGTTGCGGCACAGCCGGGTGGGGTGAACCCCTCCGTTGAGACAATTCGCGATTGGCACACTTGCCGTTCACTGGATTTTCCTACTGGCACCACCAAGAATCAATCGGATGCAGACGGGCAAGGTGCACTAAGTGGCCTATTCGGGCACGGTCGGCAGCAAATTGGGCAACGAAATGGGCAGCCACTTGGAGAAAAGTTCTTTGGGATAGGATCAGCGTCGTGTTTTTGATTCAAGGAGGATAGATCATCCCTCGCGTGTTCCTAGCGCACCCTTCGCTTTGCCGTGACGCGGCGGGCCATGTTCTGAGCCGTCAAGAGCAGAAGTCTCCGGTCGGCTTCCTTGACGCGGCCCAGCAACCTACGGAACTGGGCGAGAATGCGGGCCTGTTTTCCCTTACTGCCCCAGGTAATATCCTTCCCATTCTGGCGTTTGGGCAGATCGAGAGGCTTGGGCGGTTCTTCGCCTTCGTAGAAGAGCAGGTAGAGCGGCACCTCCAGCGCCCTCGCCATCTTCTCTAGGGTTTCGACCGATGGCACGGTGTGGCCGTTCTCGACGCGGGAGATATAGCACCGGAGCAGGCCCGTTCGTTTCTCGATGTCCCCTTGGGAAAACTTCCTTTCTTCTCGAAGCGCTCGCAGACGGTCGCCGATAATCATCTCTCGGATGACCCCCCTCGGTGAGGCTAGTTCATCCTGCGATGGTGGTCAATGACATGTTGTTCCGCCAGGTCGCAGCCAAGACTACAAGCAACGGCCAGCGCACCATGGATCAGTGCAAGCATGAGTTTTGGTCTTCCCGCAGGGTTCGCGCTCCACTGCCTTGACGATTTCTTCGGTAGAGAAATCCGCCGGAAAATGGAAGACCCGGCCGCTCGCAAGCTGGATGTTGCGTATTTCTAGCCAGGTACTATAGAACATCTACTTAAATCCTGATTAAATCTGCCGAGGCATTGCTCATCTGATTGCGAACGATGGCAAAAACCGAGCGTTGCAACATTCCTGGTTGCGAAAGGCTGGCGCCCGCTAGGCTGGACGCGGTCCCCTTTTGCCCGGAGCATTTCATCTCCGCTTGCTACCAGCAAATCGACAAATACACGCGCTTTGTCAAAGAAAAGGGCTACCAAGAGACGACCGCGGAATCCATGCGACACTTCCTGACTGAGTGCACGCGGCAGGTCGCTGACCTCAGCCAACAAGCAGAGGACTTGGACAGCTTGGCGCGGGCCCGGCTGCTCGACATTCTGCTGAGAGCTACCGACCTGAGTCGGCATTTGCGGCGCAGCCCGCGAAAGGTGGCGACCGTGCCGATCCGGCTACGCTGCGAAAAGCCTGGCCGCGCCTGGGAAGAGGAAACGAAAACGCGGGTGCTCAGCCGCCACGGTGCTTTGGTGGAGTGTCACCACGCGGCGCAAAGTGGAGATGCGCTCCTGGTGTTGCGGCTAGACAGCGGAAGCCAAGCGCAGGCTCGCGTGGTGTGGTGTCACCACAAAGAGGAAGAGCGACGGGACATTGGCATTGAGTTCTTGGACTGCGACAACTTTTGGGATTTGAACTGGAGTGCCCTGGAAACGGCCCTATGACAGCCGGCCCTGTGTTGGCTGACCATACGTGTCATTGAAGACCTTGAATTTGTCCAGGTCGAGCATGATGGCCCGCAGCCGGCGTTGGTTCCGGGCCGTCGTCGTTGTCTGCCAGATGGTCCTTGTCGAGACGGATGCGCTTCTAGTGCCGTTCCGACTGTTTCGACCTATTCGCGGTAGGTCGGCAGCGAAAGCCTTCGGCGCGTAGGCAATACCAATTGCCTTGACGTAGTAAGTTGGAACGTCACTAGCGCGGGAACCGCATGCCCCAGAAGTCTGCTCGCGGCGTGAGGATTTCGAGGCCGACTTCATATACGCCGTCTCTCAGCTCCGCGCCGACCCAGGCCACGCGGAACTTCTCCACCTCATGCGAGTGGCCGTTCATCACTTCGAGGGTAGTGCCGGGCCCAAGCCACGCAGTTGTCCGCAGCAGCGCGCCATGCCGACCGACAACAACAGTTTCACCTTTTTCGTTGATGGGCTTTCCGTCCCAGGTGACACCGGACAAACTGACTGGGACGGATACTCATACGCGCTCCGTACGCAGTTCACGGCTCTGTGAGTCGGCGTCGCTGCGCAGAAATTCGTAGCTTTCAATCTCCGCCACCACGCCGACTCTGCGATCAAGCCGCGATTCGGTGCGCCGGATACGACCATGACAGCGCACCTTGATCGAGCCAGCCATGGTGATTTCTGGCGGCAGCGTCATCACAATCTCTACGGGCGAGCCTTCTTCGATGGGTTTAGACGACAAGAAAAGAATGCCGCGTGAGCTTACGTTTTGTGACTCAGTCGCGTCCTCGCTGTCCCCAGAAACGCTCTTCCAACGGACGCTGAGTGGCACATGGATTTGAAAACGAAGGTCAGCACGACGCTCTGCGCCGGGCTCCGGTGATCTTTCTGACTGCGAGTCCTTGGGAGGCATCTCAGGATGTGAACCTCGCTTCGTCAGTGTCGATGTCATTGGCTCTCTCCTTATTCAGGGGGCGTGCTTTCACCAAGGCTGCGGCGCGCAGAGGGCAAAGCCGCTCTTCTTGCTACTTGATCTGGAGCCGCCCCGCCGCCGGCTCTCAAACAGGTTTGCGCCTTCCCCCAGAATCGTTCCATTCCCCGCATTTCGTCTCTTCCTGTTATCGGACCGCCAAACGCACGGCGTCACCAGGAGCTTGAGCACCCGGCGGCGCCGTGCGGCGAACCAAATGACTAGTGCGATGCGGGCCCCGTCGGGGGGATTCTGATCGATCCGACGTATTGCTGAGCTGCATTCAGATCCACGCGCCCAGACCCGAGGTCACCGGGAGCACAGGGCGAGGTCGGAGAAGAAGCACAGGGCACGGCGGTGGAAAACGCGCGCT
>WNFB01006073.1_pt1 | contig 10825 bp, 10 predicted proteins | sample 5400501 | NCBI WGS metagenome assembly WNFB01 (sample SAMN13153341, study PRJNA577476) | soil metagenome | isolation source: 200 cm saprolite under Douglas fir tree site 2 hole 1 | place: USA:California | collected 2015-04-18 | reverse complement strand
GTGAAGACCGCGTTCCTGATCGGCCCGAACTACGCCGCCGGCAAGGACATGCTCACCGGCGTGCGCGCGACCTTCAAGGGGGAGATCATCGGCGAGGAGCTGACCCGCTGGCCCGACCAGCTCGACTTCTCGACCGAATTGTCGAAGGTGCGCGCCGCCAAGCCGGAAGCGGTGTTCGTGTTCTATCCAGGCGCCGCTGGCGTGCAGTTCCTGACCCAATACACCCAGTCCGGGCTCAAGGGTCAGATCCCGCTCTATACCGCGTTCACGATCGACGCGATCACGCTGAAGCTGCAGAAGGAGCTTGCGCTCGGCGTGCCCGGCGCGCAGCAATGGGTCAACGACCTGCCCAACGACGCCAACAAGAAATACGTCGCCGATTTTCGCAAGAAGTTCGGCAACTACCCGACCTTCTACGGCGCGCAGTCCTATGACGCGGCTAACCTCCTCAACAGCGCGGTGGTGGCCGTGAACGGGGACCTCAGCAAGAAGGACGCCATGCGCGCCGAGATGCGCAAGGCCAATTACGCCTCTGTGCGCGGTCCCTACAAGTACGGCAACAACCACTTCCCGATCCAGAATTTCTATCTGCAGGACGTGGTGAAGGACGCGGAAGGCAATCTCACCCTCAAGACCGTGGCCACCATCGTCAAGGACAGCCAGGACCGGTTCCACGACAAGTGCCCGATGAAGTGGTGAAATCGGACGACGGAAGACTGACCACAGAGGACGGATGATAGGGCCGCCCTCTCCACGTCATGGCCGGGCTTGTCCCGGCCATCCACGTCTTTCTGCGCTCAGTAAGCCAAGGCGTGGATGCCCCGGCCAAGCCCGGGCATGACGAAAGAGAGGCCTGTTTCCCTAATCCACGGCTCATGCTGCTTTTCGTCGAACAGTGCCTGAACGGTCTGCAGTTCGGGCTGCTGCTGTTCCTGCTCGCGGCCGGGCTCACGCTCGTGTTCGGCATCATGGACCTGGTGAACCTCGCCCACGGCTCGCTCTACATGCTGGGGGCCTATTTCGCCGCGACCTTCGCGGCCTTGACCGACAGCTTCGTCGCCGGCGCCGTGCTGGCGCTCGCCGCCACCCTGGTAGTGGGGATGGCGCTCGAGGTGGTGGCGCTGCGCCGGCTCTACGGCCGCGACCATCTCGACCACGTGCTCGGCACCTTCGGACTGATCCTGTTCTTCAACGAGCTGGTGCGGATGATCTGGGGACCGGCCGGCTTGAGCCTATCGCTGCCGATGTGGCTGATCCTGCCGGTCGAGCTCCTGCCCGGACTCTATTACCCGACCTATCGCATCGCCATCATCGTCACCGCGCTCGCGGTCGCGCTGTTCCTCTACGTGCTGGTGATGCGAACCCGGCTCGGCATGCTGATCCGCGCCGGCGCCTCGAACCGCGAGATGACCGGCGCGCTCGGCGTCAACATCAACCTGCTCTACACCATGGTGTTCGGGCTGGGCGCCGCGCTCGCCGGGCTCGCCGGCCTGATGCAGGCGCCGATCCTCACCGTGCAGATCGGCATGGGCGAGAACATCCTGATCCTGGCCTTCGTGGTGATCATCATCGGCGGCATCGGCTCGATCCGCGGCGCCTTCATCGCCGCCGTGCTGGTGGGGCTGATCGACACCATCGGGCGGGCCTTCCTGCCCGATCTGCTGCGCCTGGTGCTGAGCTCGCGCGCGGCCTCGACGGTGGCGCCGGCCATCTCGTCGATGACGATCTATCTCTTGATGGCGGTCGTGCTGGTATTGCGGCCGGAAGGCCTGTTCCCGGTGTCGAGCAAATGACCGCGCCGCTCACGCCGCGCAACGTGGTGGTCGCGGTGCTGTTGCTGCTGCTCACCGTCCTGCCGCTCTACGCCACGGCGAGCGGGCACGTGTTCCTCCTCACGCTGTTCACCCGCGTCGTCATCCTCGCCATCGCGGCGGTGAGCCTCAACCTGATCCTCGGCTACGGCGGCATGGTGAGCTTCGGGCACGCCGTCTACCTCGGCATCGGCGGCTATGCGGTCGGCATCCTGGCCTTCGAAGGCGCGACCTCGGGCTTCGTGCAGTGGCCGGTCGCGCTCGTCGTATCGGCGCTGTTCGCGCTCGTGGTCGGGGCGCTCTCGCTGCGCACGCGCGGCGTCTACTTCATCATGATCACGCTCGCCTTCGCCCAGCTCGTCTACTATTTCGGCGTCGGGCTCGACCGCTACGGCGCCGACGACGGGTTGAGCATTCGCCAGCGCAGCCAGTTCGCCGGTCTCGTCAACCTCTCCGACCGCGTCCAGTTCTATTACCTCTGCCTCGCGCTGCTCGTCGCCGCGATCTATCTCACCTGGCGCATGGTGAACTCGCGCTTCGGCCTGGTGATCCGGGGCGCGCGCTCGAACGACCGGCGCATGCGCGCGATCGGCTTCCCGACCTTCCGCTACCGGCTGACCGGCTTCGTCATCGCCGGCGCGATCTGCGGGCTCGCCGGCGCGCTGCTCGCCAACCATACCGGCTTCATCAGCCCGGCGACCATGCATTGGACGCGCTCCGGCGATCTCATCGTGATGGTGGTGCTCGGCGGCATGGGCTCCTCGTTCGGCCCGTTGATCGGCGCCGTCCTGCTGCTGACGCTCGAGGAGGCGCTGCCGGTGCTGATCCGGGTCGTCGCCTCGCCCATGTTCGGGGATGCCGCCGCCCGCATGGCGGAATATTGGCAGATCATGCTCGGCCCGCTGTTCCTGCTGGTCGTGCTGTTCGCGCGCGGCGGCATCGACGGCCTGCTGGCGGGAGAGCGCCGTGGTTGATGCCCTGCTCGAGATCGACTCCTTGACCAAGCGCTTCGGCGGCGTCGTCGCCTCCGATGCGATCTCGCTCGCCGTTCCGAGGGGCGAGCTGCATGCCGTCATCGGGCCGAACGGCGCCGGCAAGACCACGCTGATCGGTGAGCTCTCGGGCGAGATCGCGCCCGATGACGGCCGAATCCGCTTCGAAGGCGGCGACGTCACCCTGTTGCCGAGCTGGCGCCGCAGCCGGCTCGGGCTGGCGCGCTCGTTCCAGATCACCTCGCTGTTTGCCGATTTCACCGCCCTCGACAACGTCGCGCTCGCGGTGCAGGCGCATGCCGGGCATTCCTTCCGTTTCTGGCGCCCCGCCCGCGGCGAGGCGCGCCTGCGCGAGCCGGCGCGGGCGGCCCTGGCGCGGGTCGGGCTCGCCTCCCGCGCCGACGTCCTGGTCGCCAAGCTCAGCCACGGCGAGCAGCGCCAGCTCGAGATCGCGATGGCGCTCGCCACCGGCCCGCGCCTCCTTCTGCTCGACGAGCCGATGGCGGGGATGGGGCCGGAGGAGAGCGGGCGCATGGTCGCGACGCTGCGTGCGCTCAAGGGCGAGCTCACCATCCTGCTGATCGAGCACGACATGGAGGCGGTGTTCGCGCTCGCCGACCGGATCACCGTGCTGGTCTATGGCCGCATCATCGCCTCCGGCCCGCCGGAGGCGATCCGCGCCGACGCTCAGGTGCGGCAGGCCTATCTCGGCGAAGAGATTCGTCATGGCTGAGCCGCTGCTCGAAGTCTCCGGCGTCGAGGCCGGCTACGGGTTGAGCCAGGTGCTGTTCGGCGTCTCGCTCGCGATCGCGCCGGGCGAGATGATCACGCTGATGGGCCGCAACGGCATGGGCAAGACCACGACCGTCCGCTCGATCATGGGGCTCACCCGCGCCGTGCGCGGCGCGATCCGCTTCGGCGGCAAGGATATCCACGCGCTACCCGCCTATCAGGTGGCCAAGCTCGGCATCGGGCTGGTGCCGGAGGGCCGCCAGGTCTTTCCCAACCTCACCGCGCGCGAGAACCTGATCGCCACCGCCGCCAACCGCAGCGGCGCCGCCGCGCCGTGGACGCTCGACAAGGTCTGCGCACTGTTCCCGCGGCTCGCCGAGCGCCTCGCCCACATGGCGAACCAGCTCTCCGGCGGCGAGCAGCAGATGCTGGCGATCGGCCGGGCGCTGATGACCAATCCCCGTCTCCTCATCCTCGACGAGGCGACCGAGGGGCTCGCCCCGCTCATCCGTACCGAGATCTGGCAATGCCTCACGCAACTCAAGGCCTCCGGCCAATCGATCCTGCTGATCGACAAGAATGTCGGGGCGCTGATCCGCATCGCCGACCGCCACTACCTGATCGAGCGCGGCCGGGTGGTGTGGACCGGTAGCTCCGCCGCGCTCGCCGCCGCCCCTGACGTGCAGCACCGGTATCTCGGCGTGTGATCGATGCGGTGTCATGCCTGGGCTTGACCAGGACAAGCCCGGCGGTCGCGGCAACCTTCCCGCCATTCCTGCCGTCACGGCTCAGGCTCGCGCCTGGGTTGGGGCCGATGATTTGCGCCCAGGCGACTGACGCGAGCGTTGGTAACCAATTGGTAACCGCAATGGTTTCCTATTCGTTGAGCGCGCATTGGGGATTTTCCATGGATCAGCAAGACAATATTAAGGACTCGCCGTCCGGCACTGCGGCGGGCGGTCTCGTCGCCACGCCGAAGCTCGCATTGGCAGGCGCCGAGCCGCCGGCGGACGCCGCGGCGGCAGTAATCGAGGCGCCCGCGGTCGCGACCGCCAAGACCGAATCGCCCACGCTCGAGGCGCCCAGGGTCGAAATCCCGAAGAGCGAAGCGCCGAAGGTCGAGACGGTGACCACCGACACATCCATTCCCAAGGCCGAGGCGCCCGCGCCCGACATGCCGGCGGCGCACCACACGCCGAAGCTCGAGCCCGAGAGCATCGATACGCCGACCATCGCGCTCGCGCATATCGAGGCGCCGCGCATCGCGCCCGAGATCGGCGAGCAAGACCGCGATGCCGTGGATCCGCCCGGCGGGAGCGCGGCGCCGCGGCTGAGCCGATTTACGCTGCTCGCGGCCTCGCTCGCCCTGGCCGCGGCATTCGGCGGAATGATCGGCGCGCTCGCGGGCCAGGACTTCGTGCGGCCCGCTCCGGCACCGGCGGTCGCAATGGGCCGCACCGGGATCGAGGAATTCCAGGCGCTCAAGGAGAACGTGGTGCAGGCCCGGGTCGAGCTCGCCGCCTTGAAGGCGAGCATCGACGCCGCCAACCGCAACGCCACAACCCAGCTCGCCAAGATCGGCGAGCGCATCGACCGCGTCGAGCGCAACCAGACGGAGCCCGCGGCCAAGATCAACAAGGCGATCGAATCGCTCGATCGCCTCTCCCGCGCCGAGACGACGGCGCGCGACGTCACCGGCTCGATCGCGCTGCCGCAGCCGATCGGAACGCCCGGCAAGATCGTCGAGGGCTGGGTCGTGCGCGACGTGCGCCGCGGCACTGCCTTCATCGAGGGTCGCCTCGGCCTGATCGAGGTCGACGCGGGCGACGTGGTGCCCGGGCTCGGCCGCATCGATGCGATCCGCAAGCAGGACGGCCGCTGGGTGGTGGTCACCACCCGCGGTCTCATCCTCTCGGCGCGGTGAGCTGATCCCGAGGTCGGACCCGTCGCGGGCGCTCTTTTCGCTGCGCCCGGACACGCGCCCAACGCCGCCTCCCGGTCTGCGCCGGTCTCGCAGTGCGCCGGTCTCGCAGTGGCGCGGCCCTCGGTTCCATGGCAGATTCCGCGCCGCACCAAGGTGCCCGGCGCAACCGGAGTTTCGCCGGCGGCTCACGCGAAACGACCATGCTCGCCCCCTCGTGCCCTCGGATGCTCGCGCTGCTGGCGGCCCTCGCCGCGCCGTCGGTTGCCGCGCTCGCCCCGACGCCGGCCGCCGCTCTCGAGCTCGCGCAGGCGCCGAAGCCCGAGATGGTGGAGAATTGCCCGGGCCTGGTCGCCTCGAACGTCCCGCGCCCTGTTCCGGCGGCGTTGCGGCTCGCGCTCAACGCCGATCAGGTGCGGCTCACCTATGTGGGCCATTCCACCTTCCTGATCGAGAGCCCGCAGCTCGTGCGCGTCGCGACCGACTACAACGACTACGTGCGCCCGCCGGTCCTCCCCGACATCGTCACGATGAACCATGCGCACTCGACCCATTTCACCGATCGCCCGGAGCCCGGGATCAAGCACGTGCTGCGCGGCTGGGGGCCGAGCCCGGACGAGCCGGCGCGCCACGACGTCACCGTCAAGGACATGCGGGTGCGCAACGTGCCGACCAATATCCGCGACTGGCGCGGCGGCACCGAGCGGCACGGCAACTCGATCTTCATCTTCGAGACCGCGAGCATGTGCATCGCCCATCTCGGGCACCTGCACCACACGCTCAACCAGCAGCAGCTCAACGAGATCGGTCGCATCGACATCGTGCTGGTGCCGGTCGACGGCAACATGACGCTCGACCTCGAGGGCATGATCGAGGTGCTGCAGGCGCTCAAGGCGCCGCTGATGATCCCGATGCACTATTTCAGCACCTTTACGCTGCATCGCTTTCTCGATCGGGCGCGGCAGCTCTGGCCGGTGGAGATGAGCGAGATTCCCTCGCTCGTCGTCGCCAAAGCCGCCCTGCCGGCGGCGCCGAAAGTGCTTGTATTGCCGGGGCATTAGACCGCCCGAGCCTTATCCGGGCGGGATGAAATTGCGGGCACCCCGTGGCGCTGGATTGTGCGTTGCACAAGAAATTCGCACAGGCTGCTCCCCACAGAGCAAATCGGCATCGGCGACGGTCGCGCTCCCGAGCGTGGCAGATTGATTATTTCATTGGAATATCTCGTTTTTTCGCTTTCGCCGGCACTTGGCACAAAGCTTGAAAAGGACACGCCGACGCGACGCCGTTATCGCTGCGGCGCCGCAAGGTCCGTGCGCGGACCGGATCGGCAACGCCGCCGCCCTGGGATAGGCACGCTTGCGAGCGTTCGGGGGCGGCGTTTGTTTTTCGCGCGCGCAAGCACGAGCGACCGCAGGCTTCGAAAGGACGACGAGCTCCAATGACCAGAGACATCACGGCGAAGCGCCGCGGGTTGAGCCGCCGCGCCTTTCTGAAGGCGAGCGCCGGCACCGCCGCATTGCTCGGCGCGCTGCAGGCGAAATTCCCGGCCGGGGTGCATGTCGCCGAGGCCGCCGGCCCCGAGGTCAAGAAGGCGCTGCTCGGGTTCATCGCGCTCACCGACGCCGCGCCGCTGTTCGTCGCCAAGGAAAAAGGAATTTTCGCCAAGTACGGCATGCCGGAAGTCGAGGTCCAGAAGCAGGCCTCCTGGGGCGCCACGCGCGACAACGTCGTTCTCGGCTCGGAAGGCAACGGCATCGACGGCGCCCACATCCTCACGCCGATGCCCTACCTCATCTCCGCCGGCAAGGTGACCCAGAACAACGTGCCGACGCCGATGTACATCCTGGCGCGGCTCAATCTCGACAGTCAGTGCATCTCGGTCGCCAAGGAGTATGCCGATCTGCGCATCGGCCTCGACACCAGGCCCTTCAAGGAGGCGCTGGAGAAAAAGAAGGCCGCGGGCAAACCGGTCAAGGCGGCGATGACGTTCCCGGGCGGCACCCACGATCTCTGGATCCGCTACTGGCTCGCCGCCGGCGGTATCGATCCCGACAAGGACATCGAGACCATCGTGGTGCCGCCGCCGCAAATGGTGGCGAACATGAAAGTCGGCACCATGGATTGCTTCTGCGTGTGCGAGCCCTGGAATCTCCAGCTCATCCACCAGGACATCGGCTACACCGCCATCACCACCGGCGAATTGTGGAACAAGCATCCGGAGAAGTCGCTCGGGCTGCGCGCCGCCTATGTCGACAAGTATCCCAAGGCCGCCAAGGCGCTGCTGATGGCGACGATGGAAGCGCAGATGTGGTGCGAGAAGATGGAGAACCGCGCCGAGACCGCGGCCATCTGCGCCAAGCGGCAGTGGATCAACTGCCCGGTCGAGGACGTTACCGACCGGATGAAGGGCAAGTTCGACTATGGCATCCCGGGCAAGGTCGTGGAGAACAGCCCGCACATCATGAAATACTGGCGGGATTTCGCGTCCTATCCGTTCCAGAGCCACGATCTCTGGTTCCTCACCGAGGACATTCGCTGGGGCAAGTTCGAGCCCGATCTCGACGCCAATGCGCTGATCAGGAAGGTGAACCGGGAGGACCTTTGGCGCGAGGCGGCGAAGGAGCTCGGCGTTCCCGCCGACGAGATCCCGGCCTCGACCTCGCGCGGCAAGGAGACGTTCTTCGACGGCAAGGTCTTCGATCCCGACAATCCGCGCGCCTACGTGAAGAGCCTCGCCATCAAGCGCGTCGAAATCGGCTGACGCGGCGGACGCGGCCGGGCGGGAGACCAGAGCGATGAACATGGCGGCCGCGAAAGCCGAACCGGCGACGGTCGGACCGCCGGCGAAAGTCCTGCCGCTCGAGCCGAAGCGGCAGCCGCTGGCGCGGCGGGCGGCGACGCGGCTGCGCGCCCTTGCCGTGCACGTGCTGCCGCCGGCGGTCGTGATCGCGCTGATATTGCTGATCTGGGAAATCGCCTGCCGCAAGGCCGGCGCGACGCTGCCGCCGCCGTCGCGCGTCCTCAACGATACCTGGGAATTGATCGTCGATCCGTTCTTCGATCACGGCGGCCTCGACAAGGGGCTGTTCTGGCATCTGTCGGCGAGCCTGCAGCGGGTGGCGCTCGGCTACGCGCTGGCGTCGCTGGTGGGCGTCGCGCTCGGCACCCTCGTCGGCCAATCGACCTGGGCCATGCGCGGGCTCGACCCGATCTTCCAGGTGCTGCGCACGGTTCCGCCGCTCGCTTGGCTGCCGCTGTCGCTGGCCGCGTTCCGCAATGGCCAGCCGTCCGCGATCTTCGTCATCTTCATCACCGCGATCTGGCCGGTCATCATCAACACCGCGGTCGGCATCCGCAACATTCCGCAGGACTATCGCAACGTCGCGCAGGTCCTCCGCCTCAATCACTTCGAGTTCTTCTGCAAGATCATGGTGCCGGCGGCGGCGCCCTACATCTTCACCGGGCTGCGCATCGGCATCGGCCTGTCCTGGCTCGCCATCGTCGCGGCCGAGATGCTGATCGGCGGCGTCGGCATCGGCTTCTTCATCTGGGACGCGTGGAATTCCTCGCATATCAGCGAGATCATCCTGGCGCTGGTCTATGTCGGCTTGACCGGATTCGTGCTCGACCGGCTGGTCGCCGGTGCCGCCACCGTCGTCACCCGCGGCACCGCCGCCAATTGAAAGCCATGGCCTCCTATCTCAAGCTCGACCATATCGACAAGACCTTCAGCCGCGGTTCGGTTGCGACCGAAGTGCTCAAGGAGATCACGCTCGGCATCGCCAAGGGCGAGTTCGTCACCATCATCGGCCATTCCGGCTGCGGCAAGACGACGCTGCTCAATATCGTGGCCGGACTCACGCGCGCGACCGTCGGCGGCGTGCTGCTCGAGGATCGTGAGGTGGACGAGCCCGGCCCCGACCGCGCGGTCGTATTCCAGAATCACTCGCTGCTGCCGTGGCTCACCGTCTACGACAACGTGCGGCTCGCGGTCGACAAGGTATTCCGCGGCCGTAAGCCGCGCGCGGAGCGGCACCGCTGGACCATGCACAATCTCGATCTCGTGCAGATGGCGCATGCCAAGGACAAGCGTCCGGCCGAGATCTCCGGCGGCATGAAGCAACGGGTCGGGCTCGCGCGCGCGCTCGCCATGGAACCGAAGGTGCTGCTGCTCGACGAGCCGTTCGGCGCGCTCGACGCGCTGACCCGCGCGCACCTGCAGGATTCGGTGATGACCATCCATCAGAAGCTCGGCAATACCGTGCTGATGATCACCCACGATGTCGATGAGGCGGTGCTGCTGTCCGACCGCATCGTGATGATGACGAATGGTCCCGCCGCGCGCATCGGCGAGGTGCTCGACGTGCCGCTGGCGCGCCCGCGCCGGCGGCTCGAGGTGGCGTCGAGCCCGACCTATCTGAAGTGCCGCCAGCGCGTGCTCGAGTTCCTCTACGAACGGCACCGCTTCATCGAGGCGGCGTGAGCCCGCGGCGTCCGTAGCCCGCATGAAGCGGAGCGGAATGCGGGGCGATCTTGCCGCGCGGCACGAACCCGGATTTCGCTCCGCTCCATCCGGGCTACTGTGGGTGATATGATCCCGTCTGGCGCTGTTCGACGGCGAGGACCATCATGTCCCCGAAGCCCCACCTCGATCGGGCACGAATCTTCGTCAGCTTTGCGGACGAAGATCGTACCCGTGCCATGGAGCTGGTGCGGTGGCTCAACGACAGCGGCTGGCACGTCGTTGCCGACGATCGGCACGCGTTCGCGGCGGGGACCTGGTCCCCGTCGAGACGTTTAGATACCTTCGACGTCATCCTCTGCGTGATTACTCCGGGATGGCTGGTATCGAAGTTCTGTCATCACGAATACTCCTATTGCGCCAAGCGAGGAAAATTCGTCCTGCCCGTGATCTGCGAGCTGTCTGACGTTGGCCTCCTCCCGGATGCCGTCCGGGCGCTGCCGCGCGTCGACCTCACGCGCAATCGGATGATCGACTATCTCGCCCTCAAAGAGGTGCTGACGCAAGCGGGCTCAAAAATCGGACGTGTCGCCGCGGCCGAGAACGATGCGGAGCGCAAGGGGGCATTCGCCTGGACGCTTGCGAAGCGCCGCTCGCTTTGGCTGCCGCTGGCCGCCTTGCTGCTGGCCTCAGTCGCAGCAATTTGGCTTTGGGCGCGGAGCTAAAGCTCGAATGGCGAGCGGACCGTGCGCCAGCCTCACTCCTCCTTGTATCCGTACTCCGGCACGTTGCCGGAATTGCCGTAATACTTGAACGGCAGGAACTTGCCCGACATGGTGATCTTGACGCGGTCGCCCTTGGGGTTCGGCAGCCGTTCGATCTGCATGTCGAAGTCGATCGCCGA
>WNFB01006071.1_pt1 | contig 10826 bp, 10 predicted proteins | sample 5400501 | NCBI WGS metagenome assembly WNFB01 (sample SAMN13153341, study PRJNA577476) | soil metagenome | isolation source: 200 cm saprolite under Douglas fir tree site 2 hole 1 | place: USA:California | collected 2015-04-18 | reverse complement strand
CCATCGGCCCGGCAATTACCAAGCTCTATGCGGAGTGGCAGGGAAAGTAAACCTTTATGGGAGTCGGTGTTCGAGATAATCCGCCAAACTAATGCTTTGCCTGCTTGGCCAGGTCCCAACCCTCCACCACCACCGATTGATAAGCATTATCGGTGCGGACTGCATCCTGCACGATTTCCTGAAGTCTGCGAAGCAATTCTTGCGCGCGAGGATCATCGGGGCTCAATTTTCCCTGCCCACTCTGAGAAGATTGCAGAGACTGCACATCCGCCAGAACCTGTCTCAACTGCCGGAAGAGTTCCCGCCCATGGGAGACGTACTGTTGCTTTGCTGAATATAATTTATCTTCCCATCGGCGGCGATTCGGAAAATCCACATCGTTATCGAGCAGGGCGGCTTTTGCAAGCGTCTCGCGATCCATGGGATCCAATTTGTTCAGCGCTGTTTCGGCCCGGTCCAAGGCATTCAGACCCTTGGCCACGGCTTTTCCGTCATCTGCGCTTTTCGTACTGCCGAGATCGCCCAGCCCGCCGAGAGCCTTGCTCGACGGAAGATCATCTTCGGTGATCACCGTCTTCCGTTGCGCGGCGTTCTTTTCCTTGTCCTTGCGGGCTTGGCGCGCCACGTCACCCAGCGATGGTTGATCTTGGGCGTACCCGGGAGTCAAAGGAACTAGCACCCAACTGAGCACAGCCAGGAAACTCATTTTTCGCAACACGATAGCCTCCGTACCGACAAGCCGTCTTGTCTGGGAATGCTTTCTCCCTCCTGGCCATGCTCTCGCCCAAAGGGCGGACAAGCTATAGATCAATGGTACCGACTTTTCTAAAGCGCTAACATTGGCCTCACCAGGCCCCGGAAAGGATCACAACGTTGCCGGCAAGAAAAAGGCAACCGTGGAGCGTTTCCTCGAACCCGTGAGGTGGCATATTCCGCCTTCACCATGCTTTACAACGTGCAGCAGCTTGCGAGAAATGCGAACTAATCGGGGAGAACACTGTCGAGGCTACGAATGATACCGCCTGCGGTTGGCGAGGAAGATGCGCGGCGATCGCGGTCGCAGAGGATCGCCTGCATTCCCACGGACTGCGCCGCTGCGATTTCCTTCACTGCATCGGAAATAAATAAGAACTGGCAAGGTGCAAACGAAAGTGAAGTGGCGATTTTCTTGTAGCTTTCCCCTTCGGTTTTGGCGCCCACGCGGGTGTCGAAGAAAGCGGAGATGTAAGACGTCAGATCGCCTGAGACCGTAGTGCGAAACAGGAGCTGCTGCGCCAGTACGCTTCCCGACGAATAGATGCAGATGATTTTCTTTTGCCGCCGCCATCGTTCGAACGCCACAGGCACATCTGGGTACACGTCGCCGCGCAATTCCCCGCTCGTGAATCCCTGCTGCCAGATTTTCCCCTGAAGCGATTTCAGCGGCGTGCACTTGCTGTCCCGCGCGATCAGCCATTGGCCGAAGGCGGCGCTCGAACGCAGCCGCGCTTCTTCCGGATGGTCCAGCCAGCCGGGCGGTTCAAGGCCATTGCGCTCATCAGCCTCATGTTGCGCGCGTAAATCCTGAATCAAAGACTGGATTTCGGGATCTTGAGCGTGTTCCCAAAGAAACGATTCCAGCTTGCGGCTTGCATAGGGGAAGAGCGTCTGATAAACGAAATCAACGGGTGTCGTCGTGCCTTCGATGTCGAGAAGAAGGACGCGAATCTGGGATTCGTCGAGCAGAGGCACGCCGGCTACTTGGCCGCCGTTTGCGGCGGAATGTATCTGGGACCCCAGCAAACGGGTTCGTAATTCCGCTCCACGCCGCTGCTCGTGTAGTGGGGCGTCCAGCCGGACTTGTCCTGGAACAGCCGAATGGCGCGAATGCGGCGGTCTCCGCAGAGATCGAACCAGTGCAGCGTGCCGCGCGGAACGCGAATCAAGTCGCCGGCTTCCACTTCGATCGCCACAACCGGGCCCTGCTGTGGGTGGATATGGAAGAGCCCGCGCCCGGCTACGATGTAGCGGACTTCGTCTTCGTCGTGGGTATGCTCGATGTTGAACTTTGCGAGCATCGCATCCAGCCCGGGGGTTTCCGCATTGACGTCGATCACATCCGCAGTGACGTAGCCACCCTCGCGCTTGAGGTTATCGATTTGCTCGCTGTAGGCATTCAGGACTTGATCCGCGGTAGCATCAGAAGGCAGATCGGCGGGAGACTCCCAGCGTTCGTAGGCAATGCCAATCCCGGCAAGATAGTCGCGCACCTCGTCGTGTTCGCGGAGCGAACAGTTTTCATCGGGGATTCGGAGAACCGCCACGGCATTCTATCTCCAGGCTCAGGCAGCGCGGGAATCACGCACTCTGCGCGGCGCCGGAGCGAACCAATACTTCCATCAGGAACTCCAGAATTTCAACATGGCGCTTGGCTTCCTGCAAGCCCGCACCCCAAGTATAAAGCCCATGCTCCCTCAGAAGAAAACCGTGAATGCCTGGGCTTTCCCGCAGAGTTTTCGAAACGCGTTCTGCCAGTTCAACCATGTCCTGCGAATTCTCCAGAATCGGCAGCCACTCGCGGTGCTTATGCGTTCGCACGCCTTCCAGGCCTTTGAGCATTTCGTACCCTTCGAGGGCGATACCGCCTTGTGATGCATGCGACCCCGAAAGGACGGTGCTCCAAACCGAATGAGTATGCAGGACCGCGCCGGCACCCACGCCGCGCACAATGGCTACGTGGAGCAACGCTTCGGCAGACGGGCAGCCACTGCCGCGGACGACGTTGACGGCACCATCCACCTCCAGGAATTGCGCGGGTGTAAGGCTGCCTTTGTCCAAGCCGCTCGAAGTAATGGCCAGGCGCAGCGGCTCGCGGGAAATCACCGCGCTGAAGTTTCCACTCGTTCCGAGAACCCAGCCGCGCGCGTAGAAGCCCCGCCCAGTCTCAGCTAAGATGGCAGCGGTCTTCGAAAATGCGCTGCTGCGAAGTATTTCCTGTCGGGCGGTCTGTTTCGGAGGCACGCCCTTCCTTGAAATCCTGGCTTTCTTCATCGCTGCCGCTCACTCGTGTCTGCCAGGCATCAGTCTTCCATATTGCCGTCGGCTTGAAAAGGATGGATCATCCCCCTCTGCTCTTCGGCAGAACTAGAATTTGACGAGGATGGCCAGGGTGCCCCGGTCTTCGATTTTCCTGAGATCCGGCGTGAAACCCGGCACCACCGCTCCGGGAGAACCACAGATATTCCCGATGGTCGGGGCAACAGGGCAGGAGGTCGGCGTGATGCCGCCCGGCCCCGAGAAATACGGCACATTGGCCGCGCGGTGATTGAACTCCCAGCGGAAGGTGATGTACTGGCTGGGCATGTAGTCGAAAGTTCCGGAAATGTCCCACGCTTTGAATGGGTCGCCAGGATTCTCCGTGAAATAAGGCGTTCCCGATGCTGCCGTCGCGGCATTGATCGGGGGCAGCAACACCAAATAGCGCCCCGGATTATTGATTCTGCCGCCGCCGATGGTCAGACCGTACAGGTCCTTGTTGAACCATAGACGGTCGTAAGCCATCAAGCCCAGGAAGCTTTGCTTTGGCCCACCCTTGCGATTGCCATAGCAACTTACTCCGCCGCCCGTTTCACATCCAGCGTCCAGAGTCACGGAGAACGCTGCCTTATCGAAGAACTTCTCCGGGTTGTCGTAATACTTGACCTGAATGCTGTCGTCAGTGTGCAGGCGCATGCGGCCCGGAGTGGCCAGTGTGTCCTGGCCCAAGCCATATTGATTGGCGACAATGGCAACCTTGCCGTTCGGGCGCCATGCGATCTGCACTCCAAGTCCTGGCCGATTGTTGAACCGTCCATAGGACTGCCAGCCGTTAATGAACCACGGCTCAATCTTTAGCTTTTCGGTGGGATAGATCTGCACGCGCAAGCCATTGAAGAACCAGGGAGTGTTGGAGGAAACGTACGAGGGCTGGTACGTCCAGTTGTCGAACTGGTAGTAGCTGAAAAGTCCGATATAGGACAGGAAAATGCCTGCATCAACGTTGACTCCATGCAGCACATTGAAGTGATAGCCGCCGTATGCTTCCGAGATGTAGCGATAGGCATCGGCAAGATTCCATTGACCGCGTGCCGGGCTGGCGTCATTGCGCGCCGTCGTCTGGGAGTACAATCCAAATTGCGTCATGAGTCTTCCACGAACGTTGTCGTAGTGGAAATCGCCGCCCACGCCGAGTTGTGTCACGTGGACTTCGTTTGAACGAAAGACCTCGCTGGACCCGCCGATCGTATCGTCTTTCGGATGATTGAAATCGTAAACGTAGTCCACGTCGGCTCTAAACTCTGGCGTAAAGAATTTCGTGTCGTACGGTATGTCTTTCGTGCGCGCACTGCCGGTAAGCCAGGTGAAGTCCGCAAACGCAAACGGCTCCGCCGCTGGCGCTTTCACCGCGCCCGGCTTACCCTTTTCGGTAGCTTGCGGATGGACCGAAGGAAGAACTTTTTCTGCAGGAATGACATTCGCACTCGCTTCTGCCGCGGCCGGAATGGGTGGGATGCTTGCCGCGCTTGCAACCGCAGTGGAAGCGGTCGGGTTCAGCAAACCGGGCCGCGAAGATGGTGCTGCGGCGGCCGGAGCCGCGGACGAACTGCTCTTGGTTTCGAGTTCCGCGACGCGCTTTTCAAGCTGCTCCACACGATCGAGGAGCCAGCGCTCCCTCTCCGTTAATCCGGAGGCAGGAGAATCGTTCTTGGCCTCCGCGGACTTTGCGGGGGGATTGCTCGTTTCTCTGTCATCCGCGAGCAAGCGATTTGGAACAACGCTTATGCATAGCAATGCAGTAACAAGCAGATGAAACATTCTTCCATCGTGTTTGAATGCGCGCATCTCTCTCTCCTCAGAAAATGTTTGGCAACGGATTGTTGGTAGATCAAAGTGCGTCTTCGGCAGGCGCAAAACGCTTTGTCGTTGCCTATTGATCCTACCATTCTGAACGTATGGAAATCGTAAGCGTGGCGTAAGGACGAGATGAGTGCGCAAAGTAGAAATTTTTCAAGAGCTTGCTGGGGCGCGGCGAGAAATTTCATCGTTGGGGAGGCCCTGGAGCGCGGCGGGAGATCTCCAGCGCCATGGCTCGCATCTCTTCGTGGATCAGCCCGTTGGTCGCGAGAATGACGGGGCCGCCAAGCTGGTAAGGATTACCGGCGAAATCGCTCACTTTGCCGCCGGCTTCTTCGACAAGCAGGACGCCCGCGGCGGTGTCCCATTTCGCAAGGCCGAATTCCCAGAAGCCATCGAACCGGCCCGCAGCAACAGAGGCCAGGTCCAGCGCGGCGGAGCCATCGCGGCGCACCCCGTGAGAGCGCTGTGTGAAATCGCCGTAGTATTGAAGATTCGGGCTGAGCTTTCGGTTGCGCACCGGGAAGCCGGTGCAGAGCAGGCTTGTCGAGAGCGTCGCATTTTTGGAAACGTGGATTTTCTTGCCGTTGAAGGTGGCGCCTTCGCCGCGCGCGGCGGTGAAAAGTTCATTGTAAAACGGGTTGAAGATCACGGCGGCGAGCAGCGTATCCCGCTGAGTAAGCGCGATCGAAACGCAGAAGCAAGGATAGCCGTGGGCGAAATTCGTGGTGCCGTCGAGCGGATCGACGTGCCAGCGAAACTCCGAGGCCGAAGCGCTCTCATGCCCGGTTCCCTCTTCGGCAGCAATAGCATGGTCGGGAAAGTATTTGGTCAGCCGCTCGACGATGAGCCGCTCCGAGCGCTTGTCCGCTTGCGTGACCAGATCCACCTCGTCGCCTTTATAGGCGATGTCCAACGGACGCGACAATTCTTCCACCAGGATTTTCCCGGCTTCTTGCGCGATTTCAGTGGCGGCTTCGAGATAGTTCTTAGTCATACAGGAAATTGGGAGCTCTCCTAAGTATCGGTCTGCGCTGGGCGCAACAGCTTTCTCCACTTTACCACTGGCGGCAAGGCAAGTTCGCTTGCCGAGCGTTGGGATGCAAAGGGGTACCCCACCCCCGGTTGTTTTTCGCAAAGAGTGCGGAATCGCTTGAAAATAAAAGAGTTGAGTTTTGCGTGCGTGCAAAAAAGCGCAAAAGAGTGCGCAAGAATGTGAAAAGAAAGGGAATAGGGGATAGGGAATAGGTGATCGAGGTTCTGAGGAGTAGGGCCCCTCCCTCCCCCCATGAAAATGGATGGTTATCAAAACAAAGAAGTTGTGCGAGGGGCATTGCGCAAGTGGTTGAAAAGAATGATCGATGCCCGACGAGTTCTGGGGCGTTCCTAGCGGAGAAAGTTGGAGGTACCCCACTCCCCTTATGTTTTTGTAACGATATGATACGGAAGAGTTTAAGGGGTGGGAGTCAGTAAACGATATGATTCCATGGGAGTTAGGAGATCCTTCGGCTACGCTCAGGACAAGTGGGGGACAAGGAGTAGGAGTTGGGCCAGGGAAAGAATCAAGAGGTCGGCAAGGCTGAGTGGCGACAAACATGTGGAAGGATAGCACGCGGGTATCAACTTGTTAAGTGTTTTGCAGTGAATGGTAGAAATTGAGGGTTGAACGGTTGCGGAGGCGGGTTGAACGGCTTCCGCGGACGTGAGACGAAACGAAGAACTGCCCACCCTTTCATGAACCAAACCCGAAAGGGTAGGCCACCCCGAGTGATCCTAGCGCGTTAAGGGTGGTCCACCCGCCGTGAGAGTTTCCAGAGCCTCGGTCCTCAACCTCCTGGCAACAAAACGATGCTCATCGCATCGAAGAGAAGAAGTGTCTCTTGACAACGCCTTCGCTCTTATCGAGGGCCACCCAAATTCGTCTCAGGATTTTCTGTCCGGGCCACCCGCCTGGGCTCCTTACTTCGGAGCCTTGGTCGTCCAACAGCGACCAAGTCTACCTCGGCCGAAGGAGCTGACGCCGTCATCTAGTCAGCCGATTTTCTTCGTTTCATTTCGAGGTATATCGTAAATCCAAAACACACAAGACATCCCACCGCCATTCTTTCCACGAAATAAAGACGGGATTGCTCTTCTTTGGTTAGGTACACAACCCTTCCGTGTGTATTGAGTGGGTAGATTCGACCGTCTTGTAACGAAGCAACTCTTGGTCGAGAGTCAGCATATTGGTACCATATCGAAGCTCCAATTAAGTTAAAGAGAAGTGCTACACCCCCGAAGACTCGTATGAATATTTTCAAAAACTTTCGTTGTAAAGTACCTGCCACAAAATTTGGTCCTTTAGACCTTGATTAGCTTCTGATTAGAAGCCTCTTAAATTGCTGCTACTCTTGCTTCGTCCTTGACAGGCAATACCCTGCCATCATGGGCCTACCGATAATGGAGCTTCCGACCGATTGACCTGAGCGCCCTCTGGGCGGGTGGCGCACTGAATTCCCTCTGAAGTTCCTCTTGATGGCAACGCACGGGGAGAGGATAGCATTTCTGCAATTCACCGTGGGGTTAAGAAACGAGGGTGCCCTCGTTTCCTCAGCGGGTAGTGAGTTTCTGACGTGGCGTCTTCAGATCGGGTCGCGGTGCGAAGAGGGAAGGAACCAGTGAGCCACGCGCCGGTTCGGGAAGATCGGGCGGAAACGTCGAAGAATGATCAGGGAAAAGTGAGAAGCTCCGCGCTCCCCGACCCGATCGGGGTAAACGCCACCCGACGGCAAGGCACTCGAAATCGTCTAGCAGTTCAGGCGTGGGGCACTCAGATCCGTCTTAGAATTTGTCGTCTGTGCCGCCCGCCTACATCTTTTTCTCCGGCGCGTGCGCTCTGCCCTTCAGCTCCACTTGGATGTTTTCGGTCGCCGAATCGCTCAAGTTTTCGGCGGAGTGCTTCTGCGGCTCGTTCCACGAGGTTTGCCCGGCCTTTGCCTTAACTTCCTTCGTCGTACCATCCGGCAGGGTAAACCGGACGTGTGCGTCAGTCAGGTTAATCTGTACGTACGCGGGATGCTCATGCATGGGGTTCTTCTCGTGCGGGCCCACATGCCAGTGCAGTACGCGCACCTGCGCATTCTCGAACTCAACCTTACAGTGTTGCGGGTCTACCTTCGCGGGGTCTTGTGCTAGAGCCACTGATCCGGTTAAGCACATACCCGCCACAAGCAAAAACGTTCGTCGCATGCGGACCTCCTGTTTGCTGCTTGTCTTCAGGAACCCTGGGGAATTGGCGCGAAATTACTCTAGTTGGCGGAGTAAGTCAAGCCAGTGACGATCCGTAAAGAGGCCGAATCGTGGCGCGTCGGCGCGATCACCTCCGGCAAAGGCAGAGGATTACTGGGGGCCGGTGAGGTAGGAGGTGCGGTGGCGGACGTGGTAATCGCCGGGAGAGACTTTGACTTGGATGGAACGGTAGGTGTTGGCGGGGCCGCGCGGAGTGGGATAGTAGGCCAGGAGATACTGGGTGCGGAGCTCGCGGTCGATGCGATCGAAGATGGCGGGCAGCTCCTGGGGCGAGTCAGGAAAGAACATGGCGCCGCCAGTGGTGTCGGTCATGGTTTCCAGCGCGTGTTCCCCGGCGGTGTTGCGGCCGCTTTCATTTTTCACCGGACGGACAACGATGGTGTAAAGGAGCGCGTTGGAGAGGACGGCTTCCTTGCGAGCGGAGTCGAAGTCGGAGCGGCTGGTGGTTTCGCCCGCGTCGGTAACCAGGATGATGACGCGGCGGCGCTCATCCCCGCGGCGCTCGAGCGCGCGCGAACCGAGCAGCACAGCGTCGTAAATCGAAGTGCCGGCGCCGGGCGGAATCCTGCGAACCGCGGCTTGCAGCTCGACGACGTTATCCGAAAACGCTGCCACCTGCGTGACGTTTTCATCGAAGGCGAAAACGGACAGGCGGTCGCCGGGCCGCAGCACCTGGCGGATAAAGTGGGCGGCGGCTTCCTGCTCGAAGCTGATCTCCTTGTGAGCGCTCAGGCTGGCGTCGATCATGATCGCGAGGTCCAACGGCTGTAAGGTCTCGGACTCGAACTTGTCGATTTTCTGCTCGAGGCCTTCTTCAAATAGTCGGAAGGCCTCCCTGGGAAGGTCCGGCGCCGGGCGGTTCTTTTCGTCGAGGACGCTGACAAGAACATTGACGAGATTGACGTTGACGCGGATGCGGCCGCGCTGGGCGGCGGCATCCTGTGAATCGTTCGTAGAGGCCGGGGGCGTGGGCTGGACGATTTTTGCGGGGTCGCCGGTGGGAGATGAATTGGAAGTCGAGTTGGCGCTCGCGGTGGACTTCGGCTTCTGCGCCCAGGGAGGGCGGTCGGGCTTGTCCTGGCTGAACGCGATCCCGGCGAGGAGCAGCGCTGGGACGGCCAGCAGCAGAGGGGCGTGGGGGCGAAAGGGTGTCATCGACATTGGGAGTTAAGATGCAGGTTTCGCGCGTGGTGTCGCCGCAGGTGCGGGCGGCAGTTCACCGTCGGCCCAGACCGCGCCGTCTGCGAAGTACTCTTTCTTCCAAATGGGAACGGTGCGCTTGAGGGTGTCGATGGCGAAGCGGCAAGCGTCAAAGGCGGCAGCGCGGTGCGGCGCGCTGACGGCGATGAATACGCTGGTCTCGCCGATTTCGAGGCGCCCGAGCCGGTGAACCATGGCAAGGCGATGGATGCGGTATGTTTCGTGGAGCTGGGCGCCGATTTGGCGCATTTTGGCGAGGGCCATGGATTCGTAGGCTTCGTAGTCCAGGTAGAGAGTCGGATGATTGTGGGACTGATTGCGGACGAAACCGTCGAAGGTGACGACGGCGCCGTCCTCGGGCGCGCGCACTTGGCGGGCCAGCGCGGCCATGTCGATTGGCTCGCGCACCAACTGGTAGATGTCATCGTTGGGGAGGGTCGCCATGTGGGTGCGTCAGCCTCCGCTGACGGGCGGGAGAAAGGCGACTTCGTCGCCGGGGCGGAGAGGCGTATCCCAGGCGGCGAATTCCTGATTGCGCGAAGCGACCACCGAGGAGCGGTAGTTGGCAAGCTCGGGATGGCGCGCGGTGTAGAGAGTGAAAAGTTGCTCGATCGTCGCGGCGTCAGGGAATTCGATGGAATCCTCGGCGCGGCCGACGAGATCCTTGAGGCGGCCGAAAAACAGGACCGTCACGCGAATCGTTTGTGAGACAGGTGGCACAGGGGAATTGTAACTCGTGCCGCGCGAGGGGGCCAGTAGCGTGAGCGGAACCTGCCGCGACCGAGTAAGAGCGGCCCGCCCGCCTGCGGCGGGCGGGCCCTACAGCTGCTTGCCGCGCACAAACAACGTGAGAAGCCGGAGGATTCCACATCTTCATCAGTGAGATAAGATTTGAAAGTTCCGAATGCTTGACCGTTGAGTGTGGGTTGCGTAGCGTGCAAGGGGCTGGTCATTTGTCCGCGCCACACAGAGAAGAGCAAAGAGGAAAAAGATGAAGATTCTGATAACGGGTTCATCGGGGCTGGTGGGGACGGCGCTGGCGCGCGCTTTGGCGCGCGGTGGGCACACGGTGTGCCGGTTGGTTCGACCGCAGAGTGCGGCAGGCGATGGAGCGAAAGAAGGGTTTGCGGTGACGTGGAATCCGGCAACGGGAGAATTGGGCGGTGCGCCCTTCGTTGACTCTCAGGGTAAAGGCGTTGACGCCGATGCAGTGGTGAACCTGGCAGGCGCGTCGATTGCGGGCGGGCGCTGGACAACGCAAAGGAAAGCGCTGCTGCGCGCAAGCCGAATCGATACGACGCGCGCGCTGGTGAACGCGCTGGCGAAGTTGAATGCGCGGCCGAGCGTCCTGTTGTCGGCATCAGCTATCGGCTATTACGGGAATCGCGGCGACGAAATGTTGACGGAGGAGAGCAAGCCGGGGGCGGATTTTCTGGCGGGCCTGGCGCAGGAGTGGGAAGCGGAAG
>WNFB01019789.1_pt1 | contig 10827 bp, 6 predicted proteins | sample 5400501 | NCBI WGS metagenome assembly WNFB01 (sample SAMN13153341, study PRJNA577476) | soil metagenome | isolation source: 200 cm saprolite under Douglas fir tree site 2 hole 1 | place: USA:California | collected 2015-04-18 | reverse complement strand
GTGAGCGCAATCTCTCAGCCAGCGCCTCAGCACGCCTCGCCTCTGCATCGGCACGCCTGGCCTCAGTCTGCCTGGCCTCGGATTCCTCATCGGCACGCCTGGCCTCGGATTCCGCTTTGGTGAGACGCAACTGCCCAGCGGTGTCATAGAGACGCAGGAATTCCCCATCAGGCACCAGGAAGCTCTCTAGATAGCGACTCCACAATCGTCCATCCAGAGGCAGCGGCATCGCTCGCATCTCGCCTCTGCCTTTGTCCCGTTGCCAGCCAAACAGCCTGCGCATTGTCTCTCTGTTCAGGGGGTGCTCGTTGGGATCATAGGCAAAGTACTCTCTTACGCCCATCAGCCCGTACTTCAGCGGCTTCTCCTGCAAGTCCTTCTGCCACGTCTCTTCCGAGGCAATCTCGAAGACCACCTGGGGGGCTGGTCCTGTCTTGCCCACCCGCCAACTCCGTACAGGCCGATGTTCTACCCCTTTGATCACCGCAATGTCTGGGGCCAGGGGATACTCTTTGTAATTGGTCGTCTGGTAGAAGTTGAGATTGTCATAGACCGCACAGGCCTGGCCATGGAAGAGCCATTTGAGTACTTCTCTGAGATAATGCACCAGGTCAGCGTGCACTGAGGTTTCCCCCATCAAGTCCTCCTCGGTGGGGTGGAAATCATAGTAGTATGCTACCTCGTCTTCAAAGCGTTTGGCCATGCTGCTTCTCTCTTCGTGCATTAAGGAATTCCCCGCGATAAATCGGGGGACTACTCAGGTCTCCTACGCCCATCTGTGTCGTTCAGTCTTCGCCTCCCTGGCGAGTTAGCTCCCGATGTTTCCTGCCTTCATCATAACATACCTGCCAGGGTCCTACAAGCTATGCTGTACCCAAATGCTCCACTTCTTTCGCCTCAACCGCACCCTTACCGAGGATCTCTTCGAGCTTTTGATGGAACTCAGGAGAATATTGCGTTGTATTATCGGCCGGTGTCAGCAAGGTCTGCCATTCACCGTTCACGACAAGCAGATCGTAGCGATCACGACCGGGGAAATTGCGGATGTAGTTGTATGCATCTTGCACACGCATCTTGTCATCGGAGAGGGAACGTTGGTCATAACCATTCACACGTATCGTAATCCAGATACGGTATTCTTTGCGGTTTAGCTCCTCTTCACTGGCCTGAAAAAGCTGGGCGCTCTCACAAATGATAGTTGGCTCATCGTTGCGCATCTGTACCTCGCCGCGCACAATCACCACACTATCCTCCGCCCACAGAGTCGGGTCCTGTTCGTAGACCCTGGGGAAGACGGTGACACTGATAGAGCCATACATATCCTCCAGCTTCACCACGCACATTGCGTCACCCTTCTTCGTAGTAATCCGTCTCGCCTCACTAATCGTTCCGCCCAGCACCACTTTCTGCTTAGCAGATTCTTCAGTAATCATCGCTGTATTATGTTTGACCTGCTCTTTCATCGCCTTGCTCAAGTATTCCAGCGGGTGTTCAGAGACATAGACCCCGATCAGGTCTTTTTCCCAGGAGAGCACCTGTTTGCGTGGAAGCTCTTTGGCACTGGGGTTCAGGGTAAACTCAAAGGCGCTGTCCGTCTCCTCCATCTCACCGAAGAGACTGACCAGGCCACGCTCCTCTGCTGCACGCTGGTTCTTACCCCAACTGATGGCGCGTTCAAGCGCGTCGAGCAACTGGTGGCGTTTCCCACTGGCCTGGCTGTCCATCGCCCCGGCCTTAATCATCGTCTCCAATGTGCCCTTGGTCACCTGCTTCGGATCGACGCGCGTGCAGAGGTCCGCCAGCGACTTGAAAGCCCCCCCTTCTTTGCGCACACGCACAATCTCCCCGGCCGGGCCATCGCCGACACCTTTGATAGCAAGCAGACCAAAGCGTACATTGCCGCCCTCGACGGTGAAGCCAATATCACTCTTATTCACATCCGGCCCGAGCACCTGGACCCCCATGCGTTTGCACTCCGCGATGGCATTGGCAACCTTCTTAGCATCAGAAAGTTCAGTAGTAAGAGTGGCCGCCATAAACTCCGCCGTGTAGTTGGCCTTGAGGTAAGCTGTTTGATAGGCCACCACCGCATAGCTTGCCGCATGCGCTTTATTGAACCCATAGCCGCCAAAGGGCAAGATCAGTTCGTAGAGCTTCTCAGCAACGTCGGGCTTGACGCCATTTTTGATGCAGCCGTTGATGAACTTGTCTTTATACTGCTCGATCTCGGCCATGATCTTCTTGCCCATCGCCTTGCGGAACTTGTCCACCTCGCCCCAGGTGAAACCGGCCAGGTGGACGGCGATCAGCAGCACCTGGTCCTGGTAGACGATCACGCCGTAGGACTCTTCCAGCCACTCCTTCAGGCGTGGATCCAGGTATCTGACCTTCTTGCGTCCATGCTTGGCATCGATGAAGTCGGGAATGCTATCCATTGGGCCAGGACGATAGAGGGCGACCATGGCGGTCAGGTCTTCGATGCGGGTAGGGCGAAGTTGCTTAATGTATTCACGCATCTTAGCCCCTTCAAGCTGGAATACTCCCGTTGTCTCACCCATTGATAGGAGTTCAAATGCCTTGCTCTCATCGAGTGGAATCTTGTCCAGGTTGATCTCTTCACCCCGCGCATCGCGAATAAAATTGACGGCGTTCTGCAGGATGGTCAGGTTCGAGAGGCCCAGGAAGTCATACTTGAGCAAGCCCAGTTGCTCGAGATATTTCTGCTCATACTGCGAGACACGCCCCTTGCTGGAATCCTTCGGGTCGCGTAGTTGTAGGGGGATCAACTCGTCCAGCGAGTCATGAGCGATGATCACACCTGCGGCGTGAATACCCGTCGTGCGCACCGACCCCTCTAGCTCCAATGCCTGGTCGATGAGTTTCCTGGCCTGCTCGCTCTGTTCGTAGAGCTGAGTGAGTTCGCGCACCGTCTCGAGCGAACCCCTGAGTGTCACCTTGGGACCCGTAGGGATGAGGCGCGTGATGCGGTCGCCAATGTCCTGCCAACCCATCACGCGCGCCGCATCTTTGACCGATGCTTTGGCGGCCATGGTGTTGAACGTGACCATCTGCGCTACTCTATCGGGTCCATACTTCTGCATGACATAGGCGATCACTTCTTCGCGTTTGTCATCGGGAAAGTCCATATCTATATCGGGCATTTCCTTACGCTCAGGGTTGAGGAACCGCTCGAAGAACAGATGGTAGCGGATTGGGTCGACGTTGGTGATGCCCAGCACGTAAGCAACGAGACTGCCCGCCGCCGAACCGCGTGCAGAGCAGCGAATGCCGCGAGAGCGTGTATAGTTCACAAAGTCCCACTCGATGAGGAAATAGGGCACGAATCCTTTGTGCGCGATGAGGTTGAACTCGTAGTCGAGTTGCCTTTGTATCGGTTCACTCATCTCACCGAAGCGTTCGCGTACTCCCTGTAAACACAGGTGATAGAGATACTCGTTCTGTGTCTTAAATTCCGGTGGAATGGGGTAATTCGGCAGTTTTGCCTGGCCAAATTCCAGCCCTACCATACATTGCTCGGCGATGCGCACGCTGTTCTTCAGCGCCTCCAGCAGGTCGGGGAAGAGGAGTGCCATTTCTTGTGAGCTCTTGAGATAGTACTGCTTGCTGTCGAACTTCATGCGCTTCTCATCAGAGAGTTGCTTACCCGTCTGAATGCAGAGCAATATATCCTGTGAGTCGGCATCACCGGCATCGACATAGTGCAGGTCATTGGTGAGGACCAGTGGAATGCGCATGTCGCGATGCAGGTCGAACAGCATTGCGTTCAGCTTCCCCTGGGGGGAGTCTTGCCCGTGGTGTTCTTGAATCTCAAGATAGAAGTTCTCTGGCCCAAAGGTATCAAGATACCAGCTGGCGGCTTTGCGTGCTGCTTCGGTATCACCTTTGAGCAACATCTCGGGAATCTCGCCGGAGAGACAGCCTGAGGTGGCGATCAGTCCCTCGGCGTGTTCAGCGAGCACATACTTGTCGATACGCGGCTTATAGTGCCAGCCATAGGTATGGGCAATGGTGGTGAGCTGCATGAGGTTGCGATAGCCGCGCTCGTTTTTTGCCAGTAGCAGGAGATGGTTGTAGTCATAGCGTGCGCTACGGTCGTCGATATCATCGGCCAGGTATGCCTCAACCCCAAGTATAGGATTGATACCCGCCGCTTTGCATTCCTGGTAGAACTCGAGCACGCCGTACATAGCACCATGATCGGTGATGGCCAGGTGCTGCATGCCAAGGTCTTTCGCCTGCTTCACGAGCTTCTTTATGCGACTGAAACCGTCCAGTAACGAGTATTCACTGTGGACATGCAGGTGTGCAAAGTCGGCGGTCATGGGCATTTCTCCGTCCCCTATTGTAGTCCTCTTCAATTATAATTGAACCTCTGTTCGTCGTCAAGGAATTGGCAAGAAGGTACTCTGGGATGTCAGAGCCTGTTTGAAAAGTGCTCAAAGTATATTTGTACAGCCGCTCTAGAAGCCAATTTGTCTGACTTCTCACCGTGCAACTACCGCGCATTTTGCGCGCTATTTTTTTCGAGCGCCATGACGCTGCGTGTGAGAGAAGAGGATGGTAAAGACATCTACTTGACAAATTACTACGGACATGCTATTGGGTTTGCCGGGGCCGATAAATCGGCGGTGGGCACGATAAATCGGCCCCTACAGGCGTTTTGTCCCCGTTCACGGTGTCCGGGGTATTTCGTTAATGTCCATAATCGGGCCCTACGTTTCACCCGGGAGGACATAGATCCGGCAAGGTTGAGAGTATTGACATTTACTTGCGTTTATGCTAATGTTCGCTCTATACAAATGTTGTTTATATGCAAATATTGAGAAGATGCAACAAATTAACATTAATGATCGTGAAACGCTTGTTCGCAGTATCAGCCAGTTCCGGCGTGCAATCGTGCGTGAGTTCGTTTTCAACATCTTGCACACATTTGGCGACTTCGACTTCTCGTTGCCCCAGTTAGGTACTCTTCTCCTGCTTGATGAAGAAGGTGAACTTACCATCAAGCAGGTGACTGAAATTCTGGGACGTTCGGTGTCAGCTACCAGTCGCTTGCTTGACCAGTTAGTCGAGCGCGGGATGGTGAGTCGGCGCGAGGATGAACGGGACCGGCGTGTAAAACGCGTGGCCATTACGGAGAGCGGTCGAAAACTCATTGCCACGCTCGAACAGCGACGTGCGGACGCACAAATAGTCGTCATGGAATATCTCTCGGCTGAGGAGCGAGCGGATGTCACACGGGCGATGGTCCTGCTTGCCGAAGCTGGCAAGAGAAGGAGGCACTATGAGCATCCAGAGTCAACCGCAACAGAATAGTGAGATACAGACTGACATCGTTCTACCGTTTGCCTCTATCGATCGTACCTCACTTGCCATAGTTGGGGGCAAGGCAGCGAACCTGGGCGAAATGGTCCGTGCCGGGTTGCCCGTGCCGCCGGGCTTCTGCGTAACTACCACAGCCTATGCACTTGTGGCCGAGGGAGCTGACCTTGAGCAGGGCGGAGGCAAGCCCCGCCCCTACCATACACGACCTTCGGTGGCCGATTCGTATGGAGCTGGGGGAGCCGACCTTGAGCAGGGCGACCGCAAGGGTCGCCCCTACTATACACGACCTTCGGTGGCCGATTCGTATATGGTAGCCCTGCTCGAACTTGCCACGACTCGAGCCGATGATACTGCCCGCTTAGCAGAGTTAGCCGCTGTCGCACGGGCCAGCCTATTGTCAGCACCCATCCCAACTGTTGTTGCAGAAGCGATCACCGAGGCGTATCGAGCGTTGGGAGACGGCGAATTCGTCCCGGTGGCGGTGCGCTCTTCGGCTACTGCTGAAGACTTGCCCTTTGCGAGCTTTGCGGGCCAGCAGGACACTTACCTCAACATCGTGGGTGTGGATGCGGTGCTTGATGCGGTACGGCGCTGCTGGGCTTCGCTCTGGACGGACCGGGCAGTGAGCTACCGTGCTAGCAATGGCATAGACCACGGTAGTGTGCGTCTCGCGGTGGTTGTCCAATGCATGGTCAATGCCACGGTAGCGGGTGTGCTCTTCACTGCTAACCCACTCACCGGCAAGCGCCGACAGGCAGTAATCGACGCCAGTCCCGGCCTCGGCGAGGCGGTCGTCTCCGGCGCAGTCAATCCTGACCACTTTGTAGTCAATACTACCACCGGTGAGATTGTCGAGCGCCGCCTCGGCGACAAGCGGGTGGTGATTCAAGCAGCGCCAGGGGGTGGCACACAGCGCATTGAGCAGGCTGAACGCAGCAACGAGGCCTGCCTTTCTGATGACCAGATACGTGCCCTGACGGAGCTTGGGGCACGGGTTGAGGCTCACTATGGAGCACCGCAGGATACTGAGTGGGCCATTGATCCCACCGGACACCTCTGGCTCTTGCAAGCACGACCGATAACTACACTCTACCCACTGCCTGACAACGCACCCGATACGGATGATGTACTACGCGTGTACTTCTCCCTCAACGTCTTTCAGGGTGTGTATCGTCCATTGACCCCTATGGGGATCGCTGTGTTCCGGCTCTTCGGCTCCACTATTGCCGGGCTGTTTAATCTGGCACCCCGCGATCCTCTGCGCGGTCCAAGTATCCTTGTCGAAGCTGGCGGACGTCTCTTCTTCGATGTCACATCTGCCCTGCGCACAGCGATTGGGCGCAAGTTTCTGCTGGGAGCAGCACAGATCGCGGAAGTGCGCTCGGCTGCTCTGTTCCAGCAGCTTACTACAGATCCGCGTCTTTCCCTGGTGCATACGCCGCGCTGGCGTTTGATATGCGCTTTCGGCTCGCTGCTGGCGGAAACGCGAGCGCCAATCTATATCATTCAAGCATTGCTGTGGCCGTCAACCGTTCAGAAGCGCATGGCGCAGGTGAGAGCATGGTTGCAGTCGCTCAATGACGAAGTCGCAGAAGCCCCGGCACAGGGTACCGCTGATCTCGCTGATCGTCTGACTGCTCTTGAGCGACTCTTACCGGGCAGAGTGAAGAGTGTCTTTAGAGTCATTCCGCCGGTGATGGCCAGCGGATTGGGTTCCTATGCTCTGAGTGGCAGGCTGCTGGAAGATATTGCCACTCCTGATGAAATGCAGATCGTGCTGCGTGGGTTGCCGCATAACCCGACCACAGAAATGGATCTCGAACTCTGGGCGCTTGCGAAGCTCGTACAGGCCGACGCTGTTGCTGCTCAAGCTGTTCGCGAAACGCCGCCCGAGCGGCTGGCCCAGCAGTATCGTGAAGGCACACTGCCCCCGACGCTTCAGCAAGGATTAGGGGAGTTCCTGCATGCTTACGGACATCGTGGCGTGGCCGAAATCGACCTGGGATTGCCGCGCTGGTCTGAAGATCCCACACATATTCTTGGTGTGCTTGCCAACTACCTCCAACTGAAAGATCCTGATCTGGCGCCGGATGTACAATTCCATCGTGGAGCGCAGGAGGCCGAAGCCATGGTCGCCACACTCACCCGACGAGCCAGGCGCAAAGGTTGGCTACGCGGCATACTGGTTGGCTTCTTCTTGAAGCGGGCGCGTGCGCTGGCTGGTTTCCGCGAAATGCCAAAGTTCTGCCTCATCTTGCTTCTCGCATATATACGCCGCTCTCTCTTGTCCATCGGCAAGGCAATGGAGCAGGCTGGATGGTTAGAGAATGCAGGGGACATCTTCTTTATAACACTCTCTGAGGCGCGCGCTGCACTTACGGGCGAGGATATGCGCCAGATTGTACGTGAGCGGCGCGCCAGCTACGACCACGAGTTGCAACGCCGCCCTATACCACGTGTGCTGCTCTCCGATGGCACCGAGCCAATCGTGGCATCGCAAGCTGGCGAGTTAGCTGAAGGGACGCTCAAAGGATCTCCAGCTTCCCCTGGGATAGTCACGGCTCAGGCACGTGTCATCCTCGATCCAACTGGCGCTCGATTGGAGCCAGGCGAAGTGCTGGTCGCTCCCTCAACCGACCCCGGTTGGACGCCGCTCTTCCTTACCGCTGGTGGTCTGGTAATGGAAATGGGCGGTGCTATGTCTCATGGTGCCGTCGTCGCCCGCGAATATGGTATCCCGGCAGTGGTCGGTGTGCCAGGTGCAACGGAGCGCATCAGCACCGGGCAACAGATTACTGTCGATGGCTCTACCGGGACGGTTTCTATTGTACCGTAACGTGCCCACGGGATGCGCAGCGAGATACAAGCAAGCAGAGAACATAACAAGAAAATCATTCCCACAGGAGAGAGGTATGCTGCTGTGACGTCTGCTTGTTGAAGTAAAAAGCAGTTATGCGGAAGCGCACCCACTCCTGGCCTCCTATGGCCGCAGCATGCCGATCTTGTCAACTTCCGTAAACCAGAGGGCATGGTCGGGGCCCATCGCTAGCGCAAGCGGCAAACTCCCCTCCGTAGGAATACGATAGTAGATGAAACGGTGTGCAGCTCTATCCAGACGTGCAAGCACGTTTTCTGCTGCCACCGTCACCCAGACTTCACCGGTCGGTGTCACGACCAGGCCGTAGAGCCCGCCTGTATCGGGGCCGGTGAATGGTGCGGAGTAGGAGGTGAAGGTACCGGTGCGCGGGTCGAGGCGGAACAGGAGACCAGCGTTGAATGAGGTCGCCCAGATGGTTCCCTGCGCGTCACTGGCAATCTCCATGAGCGGCATGTTGGGTCCTGGCGGCGTGAAAAAACGGATGCTGCCCGTGGCCGGATCGAGGCGACCGATGTGATCATTGCTGGACTCGGTGAACCAGACTATCCCCTGTGGATCGACGGTCACGCCATAGGGAAAGAGTGTCTGCACACTTCTTGTGGCTGAGAGGGGATAGTGTTGCATGAGACCGGTGTGTGGATCGAGCCGCCCCAAGGTGTCGGCGTTGAATTCGGTGAACCAGATAGTGCCGTGGGCATCCAGTGTCAGTTCGTTGGGTGCGCTTGGCAACGAGAGTGTCTTGCCTGGGTTGCTGGGATCAGGGATCGTGAGCCTGGGCAGCGGGTAGAGTTGAAAGCGTCCCGTCGTGGGAAAATAGTGGCCGATGTAGTTGGCGTATTGTTCAGCAAACCAGATCGTATCGTCAGGCGCGACCTGCATCCCCATCATCCCATAGCGTCCATGTGGCGGGGTCATCTGCTGGAAGGTCTGTGTCCGCGGGTCAAAGACGGCGAGATAGTTCTGACCCATTTCCCCGAACCAGACCCGCCCTTCGTGATCGATCACCAGTCGCATGATCTGGCTGTCTGATTGTGGGAGGGGATACTCACGAAACTGGGGTGTTGCCGTGATGGCCGTGGTGGGAGGAGATTGCGTCTTGGTAGCTGCTACAGGAGACGTACCAGGCTGCGTCACATTCGCCTGTTTCCCATGTCGGGCACCGCCACTGGAGAGTGCAGCAATAGTAACCACACCGAGCAGCAGCACGACCAGCAGGAACCAGGTATTACGGCGCCGACGGGTCGACCAGCCGCTGGTCCGCCGCTGGGCATGGAAAGCTGCGATGGTTCTCGGCTGAGGAATCTCAGCGTCGTTGTCCTGCTCCCCAGGTGGAGGGGAATGCTGTCTGTTGCTCATTGTTCTGTCCTGCTGGTGTGATCTCAGGAATCTTCTTGCTCTCCTCAGGCTGCTCTACCAGTATATACGTTGGAAGTTACAGTGCTTTCACGTATCTTTGCAACCGAGTGGAGGAGATCTCTCCTATCCGCCACAACAATCTTCCTCATTGATCACTGCCACTACTTGTGTTGCAGAAAAGTGGTGTGTAGCAATAAGATACTTCGCTAACCCCGAATGGACATACCACGCCCAGCATTGGCAGCAGCACCACCCGTTATCATTCGTCATGCTTGCTGCTCGATTATACGTCGCCTGCTGGGCAGGAGTTAAGTGAATGCTCTGGTCATACTGCAACAGTGTATTAGCCAGCGATACAGGGACGTTATAGGGATCTGTAGGGATCTGGTGAATACTCGCATAGGCTTTTAGAGCATGAATTTGCTGTTCATAATGTCTCAAATCCATTGGGGAACAGCAGGAACCTTGTAGGTAGCTATTTTGTGGCATAGTTGCCATGTTAGCATCAATTGCCGCTCTATTGCCTATGTTCGAGCAATAGTCAGTCCTTGCTTTGCTTAGCACGGCAAACCGCTGCTGTAGATTCGAGCTTACTAATAACTCCTGCGGAGTCATCGCCATAGGAGTACCGCTAGGCGGACTTAAGAGCGAAGTCGCCGCCATAACAGTACTGCCAGGCGGACTTCCCATCAGCATGACGGTCACAATCGCTATACAGAGGACACCAAAGCTCGTCAGGAGTACCAGGAACACCAGGATACCGTTTTTTCTTTGTTTTAGCATGTCGCTTCTCCTTATTATGCTCTGTTCGTGAGCCGGTAATTATTTGTCTACCTTGCCCCAGCATTTCCATAGTCACTGGCTCAGGATCTTCTCAACTTCATTGTTGCCATGTCAGGCTTAGCGAGAAAGCAGTTGCAAGTTGCTGTCGAGCGTTTGCTCGGTCAGCTCCCCGATCACTTTGCGGACAATCACACCGTGACGATCGATAAATACCGTCTCTGGAACACCGGTGACGCCATAGTTAATGGCAACGGAGCCACTTGCGTCTACGACGTTGGGATAGGTGATCCCGTAGGTTTGTAAGAAGCTTAATCCATCACTCTGCCTATCTTCAAAGTCGATGCCCAGAAAGACGATCCCCTGACCCTTCACATGCTGCCAGGTGGCCTGGAGGAGAGGCGCTTCGTGTTTACACGGATCACACCAGGATGCCCAGAAATTGAGCATCACGGCTTTCCCCTTGA
>WNFB01007965.1_pt1 | contig 10829 bp, 12 predicted proteins | sample 5400501 | NCBI WGS metagenome assembly WNFB01 (sample SAMN13153341, study PRJNA577476) | soil metagenome | isolation source: 200 cm saprolite under Douglas fir tree site 2 hole 1 | place: USA:California | collected 2015-04-18 | reverse complement strand
GCCGAGTTGGTCGAGCTCAAAGTCGAGGTCATCGTGGCCATACCGGGAGCTGTCGAAGCGGCCAGGGACGCGACGAAGACGATCCCCATCGTCGTCCCGTTTATCGCTGATGCGGTCGAGAACCGGCTCGTCGCGAGCCTCGCGCGTCCGGGCGGGAATATCACAGGCACCGGCGGACCTACGTCGGAACTGAGTGGAAAGCGACTGGAGCTGCTCAAGGAAGCCATTCCCAAGCTCGCCCGCGTGGCCGTGCTTTGGAATCCCGCGAACCAGGGCGCGCCGCGCCAATGGAAAGAAACGCAATCGTCGGCGCGGCTGCTCGGAGTGACTCTTCAGTCGCACGAGGTGAAGGATCCCAACGACGTGCCGACGGCCTTGTCGGCGATGGCACGAAAACGCCCCGATGCTCTTCTCACATTTGCTAGTCCCCTCACGACCGCGTACCGGCCGATCATCGTGGAGTTCGCGACCAAGCAGCGGCTGCCAACCATGTTCGAGGTGAGGGCCGACGTCGAAGGCGGTGGTCTCATCTCTTATTCGGCGAACCTTCCCGACATGTTCCGACGAGCGGCACGGTACGTCGACAAGATCTTGAAGGGCGCCAAGCCCGGCGACCTGCCGATCGAGCAACCGACGCGATTCGAGCTGGTGATCAACCTCAAGACCGCCAAAGCACTCGGGCTGACGATCCCGCAGTCGGTGCTGCTTCGCGCTGATCAGCTCATCGAATGATCAACCGCCGCACGTTCCTCTGCGGGCCCAATGTAATTCGTACGGCTGCCGGCGATGTATGGCTTCCGTGAGTTCGTAGAGGCCGGAGGTCTGATGTTTACGGTGCGGACATCGCACAACAATTTCGGCGTGCTGCCGGCCAGGTGGGTAAGATCCTCAAAGGCGCCAAGCCCCGCGATATTCCTGTTGAGCTGCCGACGAAGTTCCAGCTGATCGTCAACCTCAAGACCGCAAAGGCCGAGTTCGCTCTGAGTCGTCGAGTCGACGCGACTCAAACCCGGGTGGGTTTGAGTCGCGACCGCGTTTTCGCCCGACCTACGCCATACTTGCGGGTCGTTTAGTACCGAGAAAAGCGACGCGACTAAAACATACAGAGGCACTGCTGAAGCCGGTTCGCCCCTGATACAATCCGCCCGCATGGCTGACGGGTAGTCTGACCGGCCGCTTGCCGCGTCTACAACGACTGGATGATCGATCGTGCAGTGCGGCTCTTCGACGCCGCTGGGGCCTGGCCGATCTCGTTGTGGAACACCAAGCGCGCGGCACAGGAGCTCGAGGGCGGAATCGCGCATGGCTTTTGAGATTGGTAAGATCCAGACGGTTGTCGGGACGGGAGAGGGAGGCTACGCAGGCGACGGTGGCCCTGCTACGCAGGCGTTAATCGGCGAAGCATATGGGTGTGACTTCGACACAGAGGGCAACCTCTACATTTGCGACGGGCGCAACCACACCATCCGCCGCATCGACAAGGATTCCGGCATCATCATGACCGTCGCGGGCAGCGGGCGTCAGGGCTACTCCGGAGATGGCGGCCCGGCAACCGAGGCGACCCTGAACAATCTGTACTCGCTCCAGGTCGACACCAACGGCGATATCTACATCGTAGACCGGCTGAACGCCGCCATCCGCAAAGTCGATGCCGCCACGGGCATCATCACCACGGTGGCTGGGACCGGCGAACCGGGCTACGGTGGTGACGGCGGCCCCGGCGTCTTGGCCCAGTTGCGGGAGCCGAACGATTGCTTCCTGGATGGCAAAGGCGGCTTGCTCATCGCGGATATTCAGGACCAGCGGATACGCCGTCTAGATCTGAGAAGCGGCATCATTACGACCTTCGCCGGTAATGGGGAGAAGCGACGGACCGGGGATGGGAATCCCGCCACGCAAGCCTCCATCATGGGCGCCCGGGCGGTCTGCATGGATAGCAAGGGGAACACCTACGTCTGCGAGCGCGAGGGCAACGGCGTCCGGAAAGTGGATGCCAACGGTATCATGTCCACCTTCGCCGGTACCGGTGAGCGGGGGTACAGCGGTGACGGCGGCCCCGCCCTCGCCGCCACCTGGGGTGCGCCCAAGGCCATCCGGTGCGACCATCAGGACAACGTCATCGTCGTGGATACGGAGAACCATGCGATCCGCCGCGTCGATGCAGTGACCGGCATCGTGACCACCATCGCCGGTGGGCACCGGGGAGGCGATGGCGACGGCGGACCCGCCACGCAAGCCGGCCTGGAGCGTCCTCACGGCTGCGGGATAGACCCCGAGGGTCATCTGTATATCGCCGACGGGATGAACCACCGGGTGCGGGTTGTCGGTGTGGGGCAAAGAGCGCATAGCCATCACATGTGACAGCCTGATGTTACTTGACGCGCCCCCTCTTGTGAGCACATGACGACCGACGCGAAAAGTCCTGTCGACCAGCGAATGGTGCAACTCTTCCGACACGTAGGTCTCGATCGGATGCATATCGCAGCCCGTGTGACAGCAGACTGGCGTGGTCTCGCCGCTACCTGTCCAGAGACGATTGCTTCCCTGACGCTCGTATGTCCAACAGGCTTGGATGCCACGCCGCTCGGGGCACTGGCCGCCCGCGTCCTGGTGCTGACAGGCGATCAAGGAACGCCCGCCGAGGCGATATCGAAGGCCATGGCGGCTCACCCGGAAGCTTCGATCATCACCCTCAATGACTATTACGGCCATCCGCGCGCCGACCTCCTTACGGACCGTACAGAGGATATCGGCGCCGCGATGCTGGCTTTTCTGGCACGCATGGACCAGCTTCACACAGCCAAGCCCGTGCGCCTTCCGGCGCAGGAGGGAGAGCTGGACGGTATCTCCTATCGTATACAGGGTGCTGGCGCACCGCTGGTCTTGCTGCCCTTAGGCCTCGCCGCTTCGCAATGGGAGCCTTTACTCCCCAGGCTCAGCGCGCAGTACTGTACCCTCACGCTCGGCGGTGCCATCTTGGGGTCGGTCGCCAGTCTTGAAGCACGCGGTCGGAGCACTGGCTACCTGGGGGTGGTGCGGAATCTCATCGCCGCAATACACCTGCAGCCGGGTGAGACGATTCTGGATGTGGGGTGTGGCTCAGGCGTCCTCGACCGCTGGCTGGCGCGGCAGACCGGTGGAGCGCATCGGATTATGGCGGTCGACATTCACCGAACCTTGCTGCGCGAGGCCGCTGCCTTGGCCACGAAGGAAGGCCTGGCTGGTCATATCGAGTTTCGCGAAGGCAACGCGGAAGTCCTGCCCTTTCCGGACAGTAGCTTCGACGTGACGATGTCGGCGACCGTTATGGAACTCCTGGACGCTGACCGGATGCTCCGTGAAATGGTGCGCGTCACCAGGCCTGGTGGGCGTGTCGGGGTCGTCGTCCGGGCGGTTGATATGCAATCGTTCGTCAATGTCCCCGTGCGCGCTGAGCTGAAGATGAAAATCGCCGCGCTCCCGAACGGCTTGGCAGGCGCCAAGGGGTGCGCGGATGGCAGCCTCTACCAACGCTTCTGTAACGCCGGTCTCCACAATGTGCAAATGTTGCCGCAGTTGGCTACCTATGCCGGCGCCCGCGCGCATGCCGCCGACGAGCGCATCGAGGCTGCGCTCAGCCCGGCAGAGCTAGCCGAATGGCACACGGCTGTAACCCGGGCTGAAGCAGAAGGAACGTTTTTCATCGCTCTGCCATTCCACTGTGCAGCCGGCACCAAGGGGTAAGGTCTCGATCCCTGGTTTGTGGACAAGGCGAAGCAGACCCGCGACGGTCGGCTCAACGCCTATGACTCGCTGGATGCACGCAAGACGGCGCTCGTTGTCGTTGATATGCAGAATTATTTCGTCGCCGATGGCATGCCGGCCTGTGCGCCCGAGGCGCGGACGATCGTGCCCAACATTATTGAGTCTTTAAGAAATAATGCATACGTTCCCGCTGTGCTCTACTACGGTGGTCCGTATGAGACTTCGGGCACCGCCGGGCAGTTGGAGAAGCGTCGTCGACACGCGATCACGCTCCTGCAGGGCGATCTTGCCGACGAGGTGATCGTTCTCAACGTAGGCGGCTACATCGGGAGCTTGACGCGTTCCGAGATTGCAGAACAGCAGAGCACCTTCCGAAAGACTCGCCGCGCCCAGATGGCGCGCACGTCGAAAGGCGGCGGGAAGTCGCGCGCGAATGAGAGGAGGACGTCGTGCCAACGCCTGAAGCGACCTTGACCGAGATGATCCTGGCCTATCGGCTGAGTCAGCTCATCTACGTCACCGCTCGCCTCGGCATCGCCGATCTCCTCGCGGACGGTCCGAGATCGAGCGAGGAGCTGGCGGCCCTGACCGGGGCCCATCCCAAAGCCCTCTATCGCGTCCTGCGCGCCCTCGCCAGCAACGGGATCTTCGCCGAGACAGAGGATCGCGCCTTCGCGCTCACGCCGCTGGCCGCGCCCCTGCGAGCCGGGGTGGCTGGCTCGCTGCGCGGGGTGGCCCTGATGCAGATCCACGAAGCACGATGGCAGGCCTGGGGGGAGCTGAGCTACAGCGTGAAGACGGGTCGGTCGGCTTTCGAGCACGTCCACGGGATGAGCTACTGGGAGTACATCGCCCAGCACCCTGACGTCTTCGAAGCGTTCAACACGGGCATGGCGGACCTCACCCGGCAGGCGATCCCGGCGATCGTGGACGCTTATGATTTCACGGGGTGCGGACGCATCGTGGACGTCGGCGCCGGGCGCGGCGATCTCCTGGCGGCGCTGCTGGCGCGATACCCGTATCTCCACGGCGTGATCGTGGAATTACCTGCGCTCATGGAGGAGGCTCGGAACGTCTTGGAGGTGGCGGGCGTCGCCGCGCGCTGTGAGCTCGTCGCCGGAGACTACTTGGCGTCCCTTCCCCGCGGCGGAGACGTCTACCTGCTCAAGAGCATCATCCACGGGCTGGACGAGAGCCGCGCCGTGCGCGTGCTCCGGAATTGCCTCGAGAGCCTCGCCCACGGTGGCCGCGTTCTGGTCATCCAGGTAATCGTCCCGTCCGGCAATGCCCGGGCGGGAATCAAGACAGGCGACATCCTGCACCTGGTGTCCGGCGTCGGTCAGGAACGGACGGAGTCCGAGTACCGGGCGCTCTTCGATGCGGCCGGCCTCAGGCTCGTCCGGGTCTATCCCACCACGTCGTCGTTCAGCATCCTCGAAGGCGTCCCGACCTGATCAGACGATCTCCTTGCTCGCCGAAGCGGCCCATGGCGAACCGGGGGGGTCGCGGTAGACCTCGAGCCGGTGGGCGTTGATCTCGCAGCACTTCATAACTATGCGATCTTCACGATCTTGGGTTAACGTGACCACTAACTTATTGAATCTTTAAGAAATAATGCATACGTTCCCGCCGTGCTCTACTACGGTGGTCCGTATGAGACCATCGGGCACCGCCGGGCAGTTGGAGAGGCGTCGTCGACACGCGATCACGCTCCTGCAGGGCGGCACGCCGTATCGCGAGATTGCACGGCGAGTCGGGGCGTCGCTGAGTTCGGTCGTGCGATGGGAGCAAGCGTATCGTCGCGACAAGCGCAATGGACTGCGGGTACGTCCAACTCCCGGCCGACCGTGCCGCTTGTCGACCACACAACAGCAGCAGCTGAAAGCCGTCCTACTGCGCGGCGCCGGGGCTGCCGGATACTCCACCGAGTTATGGACGCTCAAGCGCATTGGTGACGTCATTCGCAGGCAGTTCCGAGTGCGATACAGCACGGTCGGCGTGTGGGCCCTATTGCGGCACGGTATGGGCTGGAGCTGGCAGAAGCCGGAGCGTCGTGCGCTCCAGCGGAATGAAGCCGCCATTGCTCAGTGGAAGCGGGACGAATGGCCGCGGATAAAAAAACGCCGCGCGGCAGGGCGCGCATCTCGCGTTCCTCGATGAGAGCGGCTTCCTGCTCATCCCCAACGTGCGCAAGACCTGGGCACCCGTCGGCCGCACACCGCATCTCCGGCATAGCTACCGACGGGACAAGGTCTCCGTCATCTCGGCGCTCACCGTGGCCCCGCGTCGGCGCCCTCTCGGCTTGTACTTAGATCTCCACGTGTGCAACATCACCGGTGCTGAGGTCATCACGTTCCTCCGCCAGCTGCTCCACCATCTTCGGGGACCGATCGTTCTGCTTTGGGATGGCGGGAAAATTCATCGGCGTCAGGACGTTCAGGTCTTTCTCCTACGACATCCCCGGCTGGAAGTGCACCGCTTTCCGGGTTACGCGCCGGAACTCAATCCGGACGAGTTCGTCTGGACGCAGGCCAAGCGTGAGCTGTCCAACTTCGATCACGACGGCCTCATCCCGCTCCCGCAGCACGTCGTACGATCCCTTCAGCGCATCGGTCGATCGCAGACCCTGCTTCGCTCGTGCCTGCATGCGTCTGATTTGCCGTGGCCGTGATGTATCCATTCATTCCAGAAAACTCATTAACCGCTTGGCCCAGGCAACGCGGACGGCCGGCGGGACGGTGATCTGGATCCAGACCGAAGCGCTCGTTGCGGACCCGCCGGACTGGGCCAACCGCAAGGAAGCGATGAGCGCCGCAAGATGGGCGCAGCAAGAGTCGCTTTTGGCAAAGTCCGGTGACGGGTTTGCAATCTACCCCACCTGCAAGGTCTTGTCCGAGGACAAGATCGCGATCAAGTACCGCTACTCGGCGTTCATTCCGTATCCATCGGAACTCGATGACCTGTTGCGCACGCACGGCATCGACACGCTGCTCGTCACCGGCGTTGCCACCAGCACATGTTGCGAGTCGACCGCACGTGACGCCGCTATGTGGGGCTACCGCACTATCATGGTATCGGACGGTAACGCCGACCAGACGGATGCGCTGCACAATCACACTCTGGGCAAATTCCTGGTGACGTTCGGCGACGTCCAGGCGACCGACGATTTGCTCGCGAAGTTGGGGTCTGCGTAGAAGACGAACAGAAGGAATCCCCATCCATGAGTCTTTGGCGAACAGAGCCACCGCCCTCTCCCGTGCGCTAGCGTCGCCTACAGATGGAACTTCACGGCGGCCCGTGAATTTCGGACAGGCTGTGAACCACGATCTTTTCTCCGTCGGGGGCCATAGGATTACGGTTCATCCGGCTCCTCACTGGGTAACCGGGTAGTGTCAGGTCAGTAGTCGAGGCGTTCTGGCGGATCAGCACCGCGCGGGTGGTGCCGTTGTAGGGGACGGAGACCTCCGTAGCCCTCTCGGAGTAGTCGGGTGGCACCAGTTCGAGTTCGGGGCAGGGACGGTCGCGGACGTGAGCTTGTAGACGGAATTTTCGAAGCAAGACGCTCTCGGCCGAGTTCTTCGCGACACGACTGCTGCTCGAGAGACCAGACCCGGCCAGGAGACTGGCCCGCCTGACCGGGTCGGAATGGCGCGGCTACTAAAAGCTGATCTCGAACCTTACAGTGGGCCAGCCCAGCCCGTACTCCTCTGCCGCTACGGGCAACGGGCTGCCACCGCTCCCCAGATAGAGGGGCCGCGAGCACGACGCGATTCCGCTCGGGCAATTGCTGGCCTGATCTGTGTAGAACTTTGTTGGGAACGGCGTCAGCGACAAAGGGCCCCAACCGAACACGGCTGCCAGCGAGGCGTCGCCGCACAGACGCGTGTCGTCAGGGAGCTGGAGACACGGCAGGACGAATGGCAGACGGAATGTTCCCGTGAACGGCACCGTCCCACCGTTGGCGTCGAGCACCATCCTCCCGACCACGGTGCCCAGAGGAAGGCCCCCGAGGACCGCCGGCGAGAAATCCATCTTGCCGTGGAACTTGCCCTTGGCGATCACGAACTCGGGGCTGTCCGTCGCGTTGTCGCCCTGGACCGCCACCGTGAACGTGCCCCCGAAGTTGCCGAGGCCCGTGGCGAGGCTGATGTCATCCGACCCCGTCGCGTTGATGGTGCAGGGCGGCGCGCCCACCGGCATCGGGCAGAGCGGCGTGCCCGCCTTCGCGAGCCCCATCAGCTCCGACGTCGCCTTACGGTGGACCAGCTTCCCGCCGACGAGCCGCATGTTCTCCGTCAGCTCGTACAGCTGCGCATCGGCCGTAAGGTTCTGTGCGGACGCCGTGGCGGCGAACAGCGGGACCGCCACGACCGCCAGCGCTAGCACGAGGAACCCGCGCCTCAGGTTCAGTCTCATCGTCTTCCTCAGCGTCTCCCTTCCCGTCATGGCTCGAGTCCTTCGGGCCGTCTCACCCTCTGCGGCGACCACGTCATAGCCAGATACTCCTGACGAACAATAAGCAGGACTCGTACCAACGCCAAGGATATTCGGAACTTGCGTGGAGTCGGGACCTTACCTGACGATTCCGAATTCCGCGGAGCGGCGGACGGTCAGCCCCTGGCCGGCCGCACTCGCACGCCGAAACGAACCTGTGCGCTCTCCGGAATCAGGCGGCAGCGCACCGATCCGGGATTTCCGGCTCACAGGAACTGGCGCACGAAGCCAAGGAGTTCGAGGCGTCTCAGAATCACTGGTCAAGGAGACGGCGCTGCGAGTTGGAGACTCGTCTATCCAGGATGCTCACATGCAGGGCATCGGCGGAAACCCTGTGTTTCGGCATCGTCAACGCGCTCAAATGCGACCCGGTCCACGTGCTTGATGCGGGCCGCCCAACGGCACTCGCGCGCATGGAACAGGCGTGATCCACGTTGTGCGAGGTAAGGCTCGACGCTGAGACCGCCGGCCGTGTCCGGCTCGGTTTCAGGCGTGGACAACACGCTCGGGGTCACTTCCGCGGCCGTTGGCGACGAAGGCTCGCTTGGCGCGGTTTCAGGGGAAGAGGGCCCCGGGGCAGGGGCGTCGAGGTTGAGGTTGGTTTCAATCGTGGAGCGGACCTCGTCGCTCGCTCGGCGAAGCTCCCGCATGGCCCGGGCCAGCATCCGCCCAACCTCGGGGAGCCGTTTGGGCCCGACCACCAAGAGGGCGACCACAAAGATGAGGAGCAGCTCCTGAAAGCTTCCGCCGAACTCAAACATAACGTCACCCTTCGCGTGTTAGCCTCGCCCCTGGAACCACGCCACGATCCGGGCCCGGTAGTAGTAGAGCGGTAACGCGACCGCGACGACGATCGCGGTCAGAAGGATCAGTTGGACATACTCGCCAGCGGCCGCCTTCGCGCCCTGGGCCGACAGGGCCCAGGTTCCCGGCATGCGCCCGAGCGTGGACACCACGGCGAAGACCCAAAACGGCATCGGACTGACGCCGAAGAGATAACACACGATGTCCTTCGGCAGCCCCGGGATCAAGTAGATGACCGAGCGAGCCGATGGTCAGCCCGATCGTCGAGTAGAAGAAGCCGAGCCACGGGCCGAAGACAAAGCCGCCGAGGAGGCCGGTGACCTCGCCCGGGATCGGCGCGATAATCACCTGCAGGGCTTGGATGGCGATGAAGACGACCGGCGCCAAGACCCCCCACCGGGCGAGCATCGCGTGCATCAGCTGCTTGTCTTCGTACAGCCGAACCACGAAGCGGTACGCCGGCGCATCGGTCACGATCAGCCAGGCGCAGAGCCCCAGCGCGACCGCAGAGACGGCGACTGCGATGATCAGGGAACGCCGGGTCCCAGCGCCCGAGGGCGTCACTCTTGTTGGGCGATCTGCAGACATCAGCCGCTGCGATTATGCTCTGGGCGGGGCTCGTCGCCAAGCCAGCGGCTGGGGCGATCAAGGGGCGGGCGCGCGACCGTGAAGCCTGAGGAAGGAGCCAGTGATGTTTGGTCTGGGCTCTCAAGAGCTCCTCGTGATCCTGGTCATCGTGCTCATTCTCTTTGGCGCCAACCGGCTGCCGCAGCTCGCGCGCTCGCTCGGCTCGAGCATGAAGGAATTCAAGAAGGGCATTGACGAAGGCAAGGGAGAAGACGGACGCGTCACGAAACCAAAGGACGACCTCACGGCCGTCTCGACAGAGTTGCGGCCTTGCCGGTCCTGCCAGAACCCTCTCGCCGTGGACTGGAGCCACTGCCCCCGCTGCGGGACCCCGGTCGCGCAGGGGCCGGTACTGCCTCCGGGCGCATAGCTCATTGAAGACGTCGCAGGGGGAGGCCCGCTGTCTCGCGTCGCCCGGGCGGGATGAGTCTCGATGGCCCGGCGCTGGCACTCCCGCTGCCCAACGGCGCCATCATCGCCAACGACGACTACAACCACCGCGTCATCGTCGTGGAACCCAAGACTGACCGCATCGTGTGACGGTGCGGAGAGACGCGTCGCCCGGGCCGGGAGCCCGGGCGTCTCAAGATTCCCGACGGGCTCGACCTGGCGCCGCCGAATTCGCTTCTGATAACTCACGCTTCCGATGATCCGACCGTATGCACCCCGGATCCTTGCGGTCGAGGTCAAAGGCTGAGCCCCAGATACGCCCGAGTGTGCCCCTGTCGACACAAATCGAGTGATTTAAAGACGCCTCGAACCCGCTTCGCGCGCGATTGCCTTTTCGCGGTCTTATCTTCTATCCGGTGGCGGGGATTTCTGAACACGAGGAGTTCGCTCTGAGTCGTCGAGGCGACGCGACTCGAACCCGTGTTTGAGTCGCGATCACGTTTTCGCCAACTCTCTTATGTCGTTACGGATCGGCAGCACCCTGAAAGTTCGACGCGACTAAAACATGCAGCTGAATGTTCCTTCGAACATCGGCGTCGTGGACCCTGGCTCATATCGCCGGCTGGATATACTGAATGCTATACAGTTCGGACTCCGCTGAGGCTACCGGGCCGCAGAGCTTGGCGACTTGTTCGAAACCTGCCTTCCAGGGCCTTGCCTTCACGATTCAACGGGGAAGAGAGATTAAGGAGCACAGAATTTTCAGTACT
>WNFB01006070.1_pt1 | contig 10829 bp, 8 predicted proteins | sample 5400501 | NCBI WGS metagenome assembly WNFB01 (sample SAMN13153341, study PRJNA577476) | soil metagenome | isolation source: 200 cm saprolite under Douglas fir tree site 2 hole 1 | place: USA:California | collected 2015-04-18 | reverse complement strand
GCATAGTCGGGGAATCGGGCAGCGGCAAATCGGTGACGGCCCTGAGCGTCATGCGCCTTCAGCGCCCTGGCAAGATCGTCAGCGGCGAGGTGCGGTTCAAAGGCCGCGACCTGACCAAACTGTCCGAGATCGAGATGCGAGAGATCCGCGGCCAGGAGATCGCGATGATCTTTCAGGACCCGATGACGTCGCTCAATCCGGTCTTCCGCACGGGATGGCAGGTCGGAGAGCCCGTCCGGCTGCACCAGGGCTGGGACAAGACAAGGGCGATGGGTGTGGCGGTGTCCATGTTGAACAAGGTCGGCATCCCAGCGCCGGAGAAACGCGCGCACGACTATCCGCACCAGTTCTCGGGTGGGATGCGTCAGCGGGCGATGATCGCCATGGGCCTGACCACCACGCCCAAGGTATTGATCGCCGACGAGCCGACGACTGCGCTCGACGTCACCATCCAGGCGCAGATCCTCGACCTGCTGCGCCAGGTCAACAGGGAGTTCGGCACCGCCACGATCCTGATCACGCACAACCTGGGCGTCGTGGCCGGGATGTGCGAGCGCGTGATGGTGATGTATGCGGGCCGCATCGTCGAGTCCGGCCCCACCGTGGATGTCTTTGCCCACCCCAAGCATCCATACACGTGGTCTCTGCTGCGTTCCATACCGCGACTCGACGAAGAGCGCCACGAAGCGCTGAAGCCGATCGAGGGCCTCCCGCCGGATCTCATCAACCTCCCGCCCGGCTGCGCGTTTCATCCCCGCTGTACCTTCAAGATCGAGCGCTGCTCACGCGACGTTCCGGCGCTGACCCGGGTCGGCGACACGCAGCTCGCCGCGTGCTGGGTCACCCAGTCCGGCGTGGAGCTTTAGGTGTTCCGTCCGGGAAGACGCCCGCCAATTCATCGGCCCAGTCGGCCGGGCTGCGCTGAAGCCGGCGTCGCCTCCTGCGCGCGCTCGGTCACGCATCTACGCGATGCGCTCCCGCGCGTGCTCGTCGGCTCCTTGGCTCCGGCCGCCGGGGCCGCGCCTTGGCGAGCTCATTCCCGAACGGAGCACCAAGGTGCGTGAGGCCCCCGTGCAGTTGAAGCGGGCGTGGACCACCTCGGACCCGCTCGTGTCAGTGCGAGGGCTGAAGACCTGGTTCCCTGTGGCCTCCGGGGTCTTGCAGCGAACCACCGCTCATGTGCACGCGGTGGACGGGGTCGACCTCGACATCAAGAAGGGCGAAACGTTGGGCCTGGTCGGCGAATCGGGCTGCGGCAAGTCGACACTGGGCCGCACCATCATTCGCCTGCTCGACCCTACGGCCGGCACCATCCAGTTCAAGGGCGAGGACATCACCCACCAGCGCGGCGCGGCGCTGCGGGCTCATCGCCGCGATATGGCGATGATCTTTCAGGACCCGTACGCGTCGCTCGATCCAAGGCAAACGGTCGGCGACATCGTGGGCGAGCCGCTCGACATCCATCACCTGGCGAGCGGCCCCTCCCGGCGAGAGAGGATACGCGAGCTTCTCGACGTAGTCGGTCTGAACCCAGGTTTTGTCGATCGCTACCCCCACGAATTCTCAGGCGGCCAGCGGCAGCGCATCGGAATCGCGCGCGCGCTGGCGGTCGACCCGACCTTCATCGTGTGTGACGAGCCGATCTCCGCCCTTGACGTTTCGATCCAGGCGCAGATCATCAACCTGCTCGAGAAGCTGCAAAGCAAGTTCGACCTCACTTACCTCTTCATAGCGCACGACCTCTCGGTCGTGAAGCACATCTCCAACCGCGTTGCGGTCATGTACCTCGGCAAGATCATGGAGATTGCGCCCGGTCAGCAGCTCTACCGGCGTCCGCGCCACCCTTACACGGGTTCTCTGCTTTCGGCGATTCCGATCCCTGATCCGCTCATCGAGCGAGCGCGGGAGCGCGTGATCCTCCAGGGTGACGTCGCCTCGCCGGTCAATCCACCGTCGGGCTGTCGGTTCCGGACCCGCTGCCCGCGCGCGCAACCGCATTGCGCGGAAGAGGAGCCGCCGCTCGAAGGGTTTGGAGCCGAGCACCTGGCGGCCTGTTTCTATCCATTAGATTGAGGTAGTGATTGCCGAGCTAAAGGAATTGGGGCGCGAGCTGGTCGCAGCCTCGTACCTCAAGGGCGATTTCGTCCTTCGCTCGGGAAAACGTTCGAACCGCTACTTCGACAAGTTCCTGTTCGAAACCGATCCCGCGCTGCTGCGAAGGTTGGGCCGCCATCTCGCCCAGCTGGTGCCGGCGGAGACACAACGCCTCGCGGCGCCGGAGCTGGGCGCGGTGCTGTTGGGGGGAGCCGTCTCCATGGAGACCGGCCTGCCCCTGGTCCTCGTGCGCAAAGAACCCAAGGAATACGGGACATCGAAGCAGATAGAGGGACGGTTCGAGCCTGGAGAGCGGGTCACAGTGATCGAGGACGTCGTCACCACCGGTGGCGACTCCTTGCGCTCGGCACAGGTGCTTCGCGACGCGGGGGTCGAGGTCATCCATCTCGTGGTCGTCCTCGACCGCGGAGAGGGCGGCGAGGAGAACATCCGCGGGGCCGGCATTCCTTATTCGCCGCTGTTCCGCATCGCCGATCTCGAGCTTGACTGAATCGGGTCGGACGAACGCGCTCGTCATCGAGGGCGGCATCGTCCACACACCAGAGGGTCCGCGTGAGGTGGACGTGCACGTCGCCGACGGCGTCATCATCGGCGTCGGCAACGCACCGGCTCCCTCTGACGCGCAGGTGGTCGATGCTCGCGGCATGTACGTGCTGCCTGGCGGGATCGACGTTCACGTGCACAGCCGGGACCCGGGCTTTCCGGACAAGGAGGATTTCGGAACGCTGACCGACGCCGCCGCGGCAGGAGGGGTCACGACGGTGATCGACATGCCCAACACCGTGCCGGCCGTCGATGGCGCAGGCATGCTCGAGGGCAAGGCCGCGCTCGCGCGCAGGAAGGCACGGGTCGATTTCGGCCTTTGGGGCCTGGTGCGATCGGGCACTACACCGGACGAGCTCGAGGGGCTTGCGGCCGCGGGCGCGACCGGCTTCAAGGCCTACCTCGGCTATGCGTTCAGCCTCAGTCGCAAGCAGGTCGTCTACTCGCCCGACCTCGACGACCCGGCCCTCGAGCCACCGCCCGATTACGGAACGCTCGCGCGAGTCGCTCCCGTGATCGCGAACCTCGGCCTGCCCCTGGTGATCCACGCCGAGGATCCCGGGATCCTCCGTGCGTTTCGGCGCCCGCTCGAGACCTACGCCGATCTGCTCGCGGCCAGGCCGGACGAGGCCGAAGCCGTGGCCATCGCGGCCGCGGCCGAGATCGCGGGTGCGTCGGGAGTAAGGCTGCATGTCGCCCACCTGTCGAGCGCTGCAGGCCTGGCTGCCGCGAAAGAGGCGATGGGAGCCGGCGCGCCATTGAGCCTGGAAACGTGCCCGCAGTACCTGTGGCTCTGCGACGAGGACTACGGAAGGGTGGGGACCGCCATGAAGGTGTTTCCGCCAATTCGGACCGCCGGCGACCGCGACGCCCTGGTCGAGGGGCTCTCGCAGGGCACGATCGAAATCGTCGCCACGGATCACGCGCCCCACACGGACGAGGAGAAGGCGGCGACGCTCGATGAAGCTCCGGCGGGGAGCCCGGGCGTCCAGACCCTTTACGCGAGCTGCCTGGAGCTGGCTCACCGGCTTGGCGATGTTTGGCGCGCGCCGCGCTGGGTGTCAGAAGCGCCGGCGGCGCTGGCAGGCCTTCAGGAGAGCAAAGGGACGATTGCGGTCGGCTTTGACGCGGACATCGTGATCGTCGATCCCAACCGGCTCACACTGGTGCGACCGGAGATCATGCGTTCACGCCAGCGTCACGCCGCACTCGACGGGCTGGATTTCGGATTCTCCGTGCACGAGGTCTACCTGCGCGGAACGCTCGTCGCTCGCGATGGCAAGGCTGTGGGTCGCGCCTCGGGCCGCATGGTCCGGCCGGCGCGGAGCTAGATGAACCCGGCCGGGAGGGTTGCTGTCGGGGTCGTTACCGTCTTCGTCCTGGCGCTGGGTCCCGCGTGCGGCGCCACGACCGGGTCGAATCCGACACCGACGCCTTCAGCTTCAGGCAACGGCCAGCTCGATCCCGCCGTGGCTATGCCCAACGGCTTCCCGTCCGATTTTCCGGTTTATCCGGGGTCCCGCCTGACCCAGGCGAGCCAGGTCACAGCCAACGGGCAGACGAGCTGGGGCATGGAGTGGGAGACGCTGGACACCGCCGCGGCGGTGCAGACCTTCTACATGAGCAAGCTCAACCAGGGCGATTGGACGCTCCCGTACAGCAGCTCGGCGAACGGAGCGTACTCGGCCATATTCACCCGTAAGAGCAACTCCAAGGACGCCGGGCTCCTCACGGTTGAGGTCGAATCGAACGTCACCCGCATCACGCTTGGCTTCGGGACGAGTAGTTAAGCTCGGGTCGGCGCTCCCCGGAAGATCGGGTTCTGCGCGAGCTCACGCTCCAGGCTGGTCGCGGGCCCGTGGCCTGGATAGAGCGCCGTCGCGAGCGGCAGGCGCATCAGCTTGGTGCCGATGCTCATCATCTGCCGGCGCAGGTCGGTCTCGGGCGTCTGCTTGCCGATCCCGCCCGCGAGGATTGTGTCGCCCACAAACGCATGGTTCGCGATCACGAAGCAGACGCTGCCTGGTGTGTGTCCGGGCGTGTACAGCACGGCGAGCTTGAACTCGCCGAACTCGAGCTCGTCACCGTCGAGCAGATAGCGGTCGGCCGAGCGCAGGAACTGCTTTGCGTCGGCCGTATGTATCGCCGTCTGGCCGCCGGTCAGCTCCTTCAAGTCGTCCTTGCCCGCCACATGGCCGGGGTGTCCATGGGTGGCGACGATGTATTTCACGGTCAGCCCCTTGGCCTGCTCGGCGAGCCTGTCCACGGGAAGGCCAGGGTCGATGACGACAGCTTCCTTGGTGGTTGCGCACGACAGGATGTAGCCGTTGACCTCGCGATCGAGCCTGACCTTGACGATCCCCAGTTTCCCCATGTCTCAGTATTTACTCAAATGCAGCGTGCCGAGGTGGTCGGCTTCTCGATCCTGCTGCTGGCCGTTTGTCTCTTCTGGACGTATGGCTACATCCGGCGCCGCTCGAAAAAGCGTTAAGAAAGCCAACCGATGACTCACTGAATCGGCTGCGGCTGCGTACTTGGGAACAGGGCCAGGTAGTTCTTGTAGGCGAAGCGCCGATTGCGTTTCTGGCCCGTAGTCTCATTCAGGATGCCCTTGGCGACCAGTCGTTCGATGAGCTCGTTTGCGGTTTGGTAGCGCACTCCAAGTCGGTCTCGCACGTATGCCGCCGACACGATCGGTTGGCGAAACAGCAGATCGAGCAGACGCATGAGGTTTGTCGCCGCTAGGCCCTCCGAGCGAATTTGCGTCCAGTCAGCATCACGTAGCACGACGATCGCGCGGGCGGTGGATGTCGCTTCGTTCGCGACTTCTTCAACTCCCCGCAGGAAGAAGGTCAGCCACTCCTCCCATCGACCTTCATCCCGCACGGCCTGGAGCGACTCGTAGTACTGCGCTCGGTGACTCTTGAAGTAATGGGAGAGGTAGAGCAGCGGTCGCATGAGCACTCCCTCGCTGCACAGCATGAAAGTAATCAGCAGCCGGCCGACACGACCGTTCCCGTCGCGGAAAGGATGGATGGTCTCGAATTGTGCATGAGCCAGTCCAGCTCGGATCAGGGCCGGCAGCTCTCGCTCGTGCCAGAACCGTTCAAGGCTCGCTAGAGCGACTGGAACTACCGTCGGCGGCGGCGGAATGTATGTCGCCGTGTTGGGGGTCGAGCCGGGCGCGCCCACCCAGTTCTGTGACGTCCTGAACTCTCCTGGCTCGCGGTTACCTCCACGAACCCCGGCCATCAGACGCGCGTGGATTTCGCGTACAAGCCGCAGCGACAGCGGCAGCTCTGACAGGCGACCGAGGCCATGATTCATGGCGTCAACGTAGTTGACGACCTCACGGACGTCGGGCGGACCGCCTTCGTCCCACAATTCGAGCTGCAGAAGATCAGTCAGTGAAGCCTGGGTGCCCTCGATCTGCGAGCTGAGGACCGCCTCCTGCCGCACGTACATGCCGACGAACAGGTCCGGGTCTGGCAGTGTCAGCGCAGCCCCGTCCAGCCTACCGAGCGCCAGGTCAGCCGAAGAAAGCGCGCCCACCAGGTTTGGAGCCATGCGGAGGGGCGGGGATGGGGGTAGCGGCTCTGGAACGAAAGCCGAGTATCCTCCTGGCTGGCGGACATAGGTTCCCGCCCGGCCGCCTTGTGGCCGCTCTCGCTGCGTAAGATCGGTCATTCCGAAATCAATATACGGTAGATAGCGGAACTCCGTATATAAGAACCAGAGATGTGTAGTTACCGCGCGTTTGTTAACATTTTCTTGTGGCCGAAACCGAGAGTCCGCTCCTCAACCTCACCGACATCGCCCGCCTCGCCGGCGTCAGCCGCACCGTCGTCTCCAACTGGCGAAAGCGTCACACGGACTTCCCGGCGCCCACAGCGGAGCCCGCGTCGGGGCCAGTCTTCAATCGCGACGATATCGCCGCGTGGCTGGAGCGCCACCGGCCCCGAGCCGCCAAAACCGTACAGCCGCTGGGGTTCGAGGCCAAGCTGTGGCAGGCGGCCGACGCCCTGCGCAACAGCATGGACCCGAGCGAGTACAAGCACGTCGTCCTTGGCCTCATCTTCCTGAAGTACATCTCAGACTCGTTCGACGAGCGGCGGTCGGTGCTCAACGCGGCGACTTTCGACACCGACTACGATCGGCGCCGCACGCTAGAGGATCGCGACCAGTACGCCGCCGAAAACATCTTCTGGGTTCCGGAGATCGCACGGTGGTCGTGGTTGCAGGAGAACGCGAAGCAGCCACACGTCGGAAAGCTACTCGACGACGCGATGGAGGCGATTGAGCAGGACAACCCGCGGCTCAAGGGCGTGCTGCCGCGCGACTACGCGCGGCCGACGCTGGACTGGCACAGCCTTGGGCAGCTGATCGACCTGATCGGATCGATCGGCTTGGGGGGGTCCGAGGCGCAGTCAAAGGATGTGCTCGGTCGCGTGTACGAGTACTTCCTGGGTCGCTTCGCAAGCGCCGAAGGTAAGGCTGGCGGCGAGTTCTACACGCCCCAGCACGTCGTCAAGTTGCTCGTCGAGATGACCGAGCCGTTCGACGGCCGCGTCTACGACCCGTGCTGCGGGTCGGGTGGCATGTTCGTGCAGTCAGTCCGTTTCCTAGAGGCGCACGGCGGGCGGCGATCCCGACTTTCAATCTTCGGTCAGGAGTCCAATCCGACAACCTGGAAACTTTGCGAGATGAACTTAGCGATCCGCGGCATCGAGGCCGACCTCGGCCGCGAGAACGCGGATTCGTTTCGGCGCGATCTCCACCCAGACCTTCGCGCCGACTTCATCCTGGCCAACCCGCCGTTCAACGTCAGCGATTGGAAGGGCGAACTGCTGCGCGACGATGTGCGCTGGAAGTACGGTGTCCCGCCGATCGGGAACGCGAACTTCGCGTGGATCCAGCACTTCGTCCACCACCTGGCGCCGCATGGTGTGGCGGGCTTCGTGATGGCCAACGGGTCGCTGTCGACGCAACAGAGCGGCGAGGGCGAGATCCGAAAGGCGATCGTGCAGGCTGACCTGGTCGACTGCATCGTTGCCCTGTCGGGCCAGCTCTTCTACACCACCCAGATCCCGGTGTGCCTGTGGTTTCTCGCAAAGGACCGTTCGGCGGCGGGCGGCTTCAGGGATCGGCGGGGCGAAGTGCTGTTCGTCGACGCACGCTCGATGGGCCAGCTCGTCACGCGTGTGCACCGAGTGCTCTCCGACCAAGAGATCAGCCGGATCGCTGCGACTTATCACGCGTGGCGTGGCGAGCCAGAAGCCGGCGAGTACACCGACGTGCCGGCCTTCTGCCGAAGCACTCCGCTAGTAGAGATCACGAGCAATGAGAGCGTCCTTACCCCAGGCCGCTACGTCGGCTCACTGACTAGCGACTTCAACGATTCGCCTGATGTCGAAAAGTTATCAACGATCCTTCGCGATCAAATAGCAGAGTCGCAGCAGCAGCAGACTGTTGTGCTCCAGCTACTCGCAGGTCTGTCACGTGGAGAGTAGGTGGCCGCGGATGTCGCTTCGAGAGGCGGGTGTGCTGCTCTTCGACTGCGATCACCGAACTCCACTGGCTGCTTTGGCGGGGTACCCCTACGTAGCAATCCCCCAGCTGAAGGGAGGCCGAATCGACTTCGACGGCGCGCGCCTCATAAGCGAGGCCGACTACCGGGCATGGACTCGCCGGGCCCTACCACAGGACGGCGATGTGGTGTTATCAAGGCGCACTAATCCTGGGGAAACCGCGTCCGTACCTAAGGGCGCGCAGTTTGCTCTCGGCCAAAACCTGGTAATTCTTCGTTCCGTCGGCGACGTTGTATATCCGCCCTTTCTGCGGTGGCTCGCTCGAAGTCCACAGTGGTGGGAGCAGACACGAAAGTTCCTGAACGTTGGAGCCTTGTTTGACAGCCTCAGATGCGCCGACATCCCCAAGTTCGAGCTACCGATACCCCCGTACAACGTCCAGCGAGGGATCGCCGGAGTCCTTGGGGCCCTGGACGACAAGATCGAACTCAACCGCCGGATGTCGGCCACTAACCGGAACCTGCGCTACGCGGTGCTGGATCTTGCTATGCGCGACCTCAAGCCCGAAGTGCCACTGACCCAGCTTGCGAGTTTTGCAAATGGAGGCGCATTCACGGCGCATGCGAACGGTCAGGGTCGACCGATTATCCGAATTCGTGAGCTGACCTCGGGCATCGATGCGCAGACTCCGCGCACTTCGCTGGAAGTATCGCGACAGAATCTTGCCGAGCCCGACACTCTGCTATTGGCATGGTCGGGGTCGATCGGGGCACATCGGTGGCACGGGGACGAGGCGGTGATCAACCAGCACATCTTCAAAGTGATCCCCACGCGGCCCGCCTGGCTGGTCCAGTACTGGCTCGATCGCCATGTCGCGAGTTTCCGCGGCATAGCCGCCGACAAGGCGACCACTATGGGGCACATCCAACGGCACCACCTCGATGAGGCACTTTGCGCTGTCCCCGCCGACAGCAAGCTCATGGAACTGGATCAAATGCTCGCTCCCCTCTACCAGCTTGAACACACTCAAGCAACCGAGACTGTTGGTCTTAGCCAGCTTCGGGATGCGCTGCTGCCAGAGTTGATCTCGGGTCGGATGACAGTTAACTAGGTGCTTGTCCGGCAGTAAAGTTCGGCCGTGAAGTTCGACGAGGGGGCCGTCGAGCGGGCGATGGTCGAGATGCTGAAGGAGCTCGGGTGGAGCCACGTCCACGGCACGGTGATCGCGCCGGACGGCTCGCGGCCTGAGCGGCCCTCGTACGCCGACACCGTGCTCGTTGGCCGGCTGCGAGACGCCATCAAGCGTCTGAATCCGCTTCTGCCCGCGGAAGCACAGGACGCGGCTTTTCGTGCGGCGATCCGGCCTCCCGGTACGACGGTGCTGCTCAGAAACCGGGCCTTCCATCGGATGCTCACCGACGGCGTTCCCGTCGAGTTCAAGGGTAAGGACGGAAAGATCCGCGGCGATCGCGCGCGACTCGTCTCTCTCGATCAGGTCCGGAAGAACGACTGGCTCGTTGTCAACCAGTTCACGGTCGAGATCACGGGCCCTAACGGCGGCACGCGGAGGCCCGACATCGTCCTCTTTGTCAACGGGCTCCCCCTCCTCCTGGTCGAGCTCAAGAACCCCGCTGATCCCGATGCCACGATGCAGGACGCCTTCAACCAGCTCCGGACGTATCAGGACCAAATCCCCGACATCTTCAGCCACAACGAGGCGCTGGTCATCACCGACGGGATCGAGGCCTCGATGGGAACGATCACGTCCGACTTCGGTCGCTTCATGGCGTGGAAGACGATCGACGGCCGTAGGGAGCAGTCGGGCGCGGACCAGATGGAGACGCTGGTTCGTGGCGCGCTCACGCCAGGGCGCATTTTGGACCTCGTCAGCGGCTACATCGCCTTCGAAGACGGCATCTCTGAGACCCAGAAGAAGATGGCCGCCTACCACCAGTATTGGGCGGTCAAGAAGGCGGTCGAGTCGACCGCCGAGGCCGCCGCCGTGAAGGGCGACCGGCGTGCCGGCGTCGTGTGGCACACCCAGGGCTCGGGCAAATCGCTTTCGATGATCTTCTACACCGCCGGCCTGATTCGTGACCCCCGTTTCCGCAACCCGACTATCGTCGTGATCACCGACCGTAACGACCTGGACGGACAGTTGTTCGGCAACTTCGCTTCGGTGCCCGACCTCATTCCGGCACCGGAGCAGGCCGAAGACCGTCAGGACTTGCGCGATCGGTTGAAACGCGCGTCAGGCGGAGTGGTCTTCACCACCATCCAAAAGTTCTCCACCGAGGAGGGCGAGAAAGACTACCCGACATTGAGCGAGCGCGAAAACATCATCGTCATCGCCGACGAGGCCCACAGGAGCCAGTACGAACTCTTGAAGCAAGGCGGCTTCGCTCGCAACGTTCGTCTCGCTCTTCCCAACGCGTCGTTCATCGGCTTTACCGGAACGCCGATCGAGACCGGCGACCGAATCACCCGAGCGGTGTTTGGCGAGTACATCGATATCTACGACATCGAGCAGTCGGTGCGCGACCACGCGACCGTTCCCATCTCCTACGAGGCGCGCATCGCGGAGGTCGATCTCGATCCGAAATACCGGCCGCACATCGACCCCGACTTCGAGGAAGTCACCGA
>WNFB01022354.1_pt1 | contig 10831 bp, 8 predicted proteins | sample 5400501 | NCBI WGS metagenome assembly WNFB01 (sample SAMN13153341, study PRJNA577476) | soil metagenome | isolation source: 200 cm saprolite under Douglas fir tree site 2 hole 1 | place: USA:California | collected 2015-04-18 | reverse complement strand
TTCCGGCGACCGCACCCGGCTGATTATCAACAGCGATTGTGAACTGCTTTGTTTTGGCCATGTCGGCACCTCCTGCCGTTTCGCGGAGATTATACTCCTAGACGGGTTACGCGGCGGGGGAGATGAAGCGGAGGACGTCATTCTGCTCGGAGTGGGGTTAGTCGGCGAAGCTTTGGTGCGTCACGGGAATTTCGCCAAGAGCCATTGAAAGCGGGGAAAGCCGCCAGCAGGTATGAATGAACAAGAAGAAGCCCCATCCTGCGATTCCATAGGATGGGGCCGTCTTCTCGAGAACATCATGCTTGCCTTCGGTTGGATGAGGCCCTCAGCGCAATGTGGAAAAGAGCGTCACTGCCTGGCAGCGGAGGCTTTCCCGGTCAGTGCAGACACGATCGCCGAACCGATGGGGGTTCCCCAGCCGGTGCAGGCATCCCACCCGGTTTTGGCGGAGTACGCGCCGTTGTTCCCAGTGGTGATGTCGCGGAAAGTGCCGGGGGATATCGCGACCTGCGAGTACAGGAGCGATGTCAGCGCGCCTACCCTCTTGCCGAGAATCTGGTTGAGGCAAGCGGTGAAGCCAGCCCAAAGAGGAGCCACGGCGCTAGTGCCGCCGATCACCGAAGCTTGACCATCGACGTAAACGTCGTAGCCGGTGACCGGGTCGGCATCGCCCGAAACGTCGGGGAGGCCGCGTCCGACGAATTTGCCGGGATTCACGGTTGGCGGAACGTTGGCACTGGCTTGATAAGCGGGCTTGGCGAAAAAGTCGCTTACGCCTCCGCCGGTCGCGCCTTCCTGATTCGCCAATTCGTTCCAGACGACCTCGTTGCCGTACTGGCCGCCGACGGCGGTGAGATTCGTTCCACCACAGGCGAGGGCGAAGGGACTCGAGGACGGGAAGTCCACGTGCTGCAAGCCGTCGGTCACGCCGTCGGTCGAACCGTTGTCGCCAGAGGCAACGCAGACGGTTACGCCCAGCGTAGCGGCGTCCTCGAACAGGGTGTTGAATTCGGTGAGGGACTGCTGGGTCCACGATGACTCCGGGCCTCCCCAACTGATGGAGATGACGGAGGGGTTGTACTTGGTGTCATGAACGGCGGCGGCGATGGCATCGTAGAAGCCCTGGTCGGTGTTGGGAGCGAAGTAAACCGCGAGGGTCGATTTGGGCGCGACGGCGCCGGCCACTTCAATGTCCAGCATAACCTCGCCATCGGGCCCATTGGGGTCACCGGTGGGTTTGTTGTGCCCGCCGTCGACAGAGATGGCCACGACCTTCGGGGGCTTGATGTTCAAGGTGCTATTGAAGTAGCGCTGAACATCACGCGCTTTGAAGCCACCGCCCAATTCGATGATGGCGATGCACTGGCCGGTGCCATTGGCAGTCGCGGGGAAGTCGTAGAGCTGTGCAACTTGCACCGGGGTGAACGTGCCGGCGGGCTGTGCGGTCCGTGCGTGCGAGGTTATGGCCGGGCGATGCGTGCGAAAATGCGGCCTCGCTTGAGGACGGTTGTCGAGGCCGAGGACTGCGGTCACGATGCCATCCAGTTCCGAAGGAATGTGAATGAGGCCGGTGCGGCCGCGATAGGATCCACCGGGATGCTCGTAATTGAGCAGCTCGACGTTAAAGGCCTTGCTGAAGTTTGCCACGGTGCCGGAGAGCGTCACGGAACCCTTCGCCAGATTTGTATCCGAGATGCTCAATCCATACTCGTGAGCAAACTCTTCTACCTTTCGCCCGTCTTCTTCCAAAGCTCCGCGCTGCGCCAGGAACTGTTCGCGGGTCAGATGCTGACGATCCGCCGCGCTCCGTTTCTGCAAATTTTCTACGGTCGCCCTTTCTTTGGCGGTCGCCTCGCTGGTTTTCGCCTTCGCGTCCTCGGCTTGCGCCCGTGAGCGCAAAAGCACGGTGACTTGAAGACTTTCATCGGGATTGGCCGCGCCAATCGCCTTCGCTTCGGAAACAACTACTCGTTCACTCCCTTTAAGTGGGATGTGTTCGGTGTAATTTGCCATAGGCTCCTTTCGATTCCGGGGGCTGGAATGGAAAGGGAGAGTTGGACAGGTGGGGAGGGGAAGGGTTCGGCGAATCTCTTGGGCTCAAGAAAAACGTAGCCCGAGCCTTCCCACTGTCCCGTGGGTTTAACCCCGGAATATCAGGGATGGGACGTTAGCAAAATGGCAGTATATTGTCAAAGTAAATTTACTATAGCCTAAGAAGTTCATGGATTTCATTTGTTCAAAAATGGAAGCGTTCTGTGCCATGTTGAAACATTCTGAAAATCGTGCCCGCTTCCTCACGTGGAAAATCGAATCGTCAGATTTGCTGGCGCTTCCAGCGGCCGCGTTTAAAGAGGACGATGCCGGCGGCAGCGATCGAGCCTTCGGCAACGACGATGGACCAGAAGACGCCGTTGGAATGCAGACGAAACGGAATCGCCAGGAAATAGGCCAAGGGAATTTCCAGGAGCCAGAAGCCGAAGAAATTCACGATGGTGGGAGTGACGGTGTCGCCTGCGCCGTTGAAGGCCTGGAGCATAACCATGCCATAGGCGTAGCCGATGTTGCCGTAGCTGAGAATGCGCAGGCAGGAGACGGCCAGCGGAACGACGAGAGGATCGCTGGTGAAGAGACGGATGACCGGTTCGGCGAAGATGACGAAGAAGAGGCCGATGACACCGAGAAAGAGCATGTTGTAAAGGCCGGTGCGCCAGACGGAAGTTTCGGCGCGCTCGGGCTGTTTGGCGCCGAGGTTTTGGCCAACGAGAGTGGCGGCGGCGTTGCTGAGGCCCCAGCTTGGCATGAGGACGAAGATGAGGATGCGGATGGCGATGGTGTAACCGGCTAGGGCGGCGGAGCCGAAGATACTGACGATGCGCACGAGGCCGATCCAACTTGTGTGTGCGATGGCGAATTGCAGGATGCCAGTGAGCGAGACGCGCAAGAGGCGAAGCAAGATGCTGAAGTTGAGATGGATCTGGCTGCGCAGGATGCGGATGCGCTCGGTGCCGCGGAGAAGGCGGTAGAACTGATAGAGCACGCCAATACTGCGGCCGGTGAATGTGGCTAGGGCGGCGCCGGTGACGCCGAGCTTGGGAAAGGGCCCCCAACCGAAGATGAGGCAAGGGTCGAGGACGAGATTGATGATATTGGAGACCCAGAGCAAGCGCATGGCGATGGCGGCGTCACCCGCGCCGCGGAAGATGGCGTTATTGAGAAAGAGAAGCATGATGGCACCGCCGCCGCCAAGGGTGATGCGCGCGTAGCCGGAACCGACGGCGAGGACTCGCGGGGACGCGCCCATGAGGCGAAGCAAGTCCGGCCCATAGAAGAAACATGGAATGCCGATGGCGGCCGAGACCGCGAGCCCAATGGCGATGGCTTGAACGCCTGCGACGGCCGCGCCGGTGGGATCTTTTTCGCCAATGCGGCGAGCGACCATGGCGGTGGTGGAGAGGCTTAAGCCGAGGCCAATGGCGAAAACAAGACTGAGAAGCGATTCGGTCAGGCCGACGGTGGCGACAGCGTCCGCGCCGAGGCGGCCGACCCAGAAAACGTCGACGACCGCGAACAGGGATTCCAGCACCATTTCCATAACCATGGGAATGGCGAGCAGTAGAATCGCGCGATTGAGATTGCCGGTGGTGAAGTCCTGGTGCGAGCCGCGCAGGGCTTCACGGACGGAACTCCAAAACGCGGGCGGCGCGGTGACAGTAGTCTGTTCCAATGACATATAGACCTTTACGTTCTGCGTGGGCGCTTCCCAGGATTCAGGCGCGCTGACGCGGCTGCGGCAGGTAAATAGTAGAAACGGGAGAGAAGATCAGATCCGCGCTCGCGGCGGATTAGATGAGTACTGCGACTTGCGGGGCGAACATGGGCGTTGTCCTTGGCGCTGTCTTTCGTGACGACTGCGCCCGAAGTCCGAATTTCCACGGACACTATTTGAACAACGAAATTCTACCTTGAACGGGTGGGGTGTGGCTAGAGGAAACGTGAAGCTTCGAGGTTGCTACGCGGCGGCGATGCGGCGGATCAGGTCTTCCTGCTCGGACTGGGATTCGGCGCCAATGGTGAAGGCATCGAGGAGATTGAGGCCGAGTGCAAAATTGAGGGCTTCGTCCTGGCGGTGGCGAAGGTCGCCTTGGCCGAGAATCTTCATGCCAATGATGCCCTTGCCTGCGGCGCGCATTTCTTTCATTACGCCGACAACAGTAGCGGGGTCGGAGTCCATATAGGAGCCGATGGGGTTGATTCGAACGAGATGAACCTGGACCCAGGGAGATTTTGTGGCGGCGCGAAGCGCTTCGATGCTGTGACAGGAGCAGCCATGAGCGCGAATGATGCCTTTTTCCTTGGCTTCGGAGAGGACATCCATCACGCCTTTGTAGCGATCGGTCCAATCGCCCTCTGTAAGGCAATGCATCAGGCAGACATCGATGTGATCGGTGCCGAGCTCGCGGCGGAAACGATCGAGATCGGCACGAGCGGTGGCGGCATCGCGCGCCCAAGTTTTGGTAAGGACGGTGACTATGTCGCGGGGGACGTGTTTGAGGGCTTCGGCGACATGCGGGTGGCTGCCGTAAGAATCGGCGGAGTCGAAGAAGCGCAGGCCGTGGTCGTAGCCGTTGAGAAGCAGGTCGGAGAGCCCTTTGACGCCGAGAGCAGTTTGATGCGAATGATGGCCGACGCCAACGGTGCCGGTGCCCATGGCCAGGCGGCTGGTCTGGATGCCGGTCTTGCCAAGGGTGACGGTGTCTGACGCGCTGAATTTTCGCGGGAGAGGCGCGAGAGCAAAGGCGCGCCTCGCGAAAGCGGTAGCGTGAAGAGAGAGGGCGCCGGCGGCGCAAGCGGTGCGATGGAGGAAATCACGGCGTTTCATGGGGCCTCCCTGTGGAGCGAGGACCGGGGATATCTATTTACCATGGACGCAAGAAAAGGTCTTCCGGTATCAGGAGGCAGGATCTGGACGATCGAACGAATTTCCTGAGTGGTGTTTTCGATGGTATTGCGGATTTGCCATGGGGTGGTGGCCAGTCCCCACCTCTAAGCTCCCGGATGAACGAGAAGAGAGGATTCAATTCTCACCGTATCTTTGAGGGTTGAATCGAATTAATATATTGTCGGGTCAGGAGTGGCGTGGACATTGCGAAAGCCGCGGGCTACCGCGGCGTCTATTCGATTGAATTCTCGGGGCCGGAGCCGTATGCAGGGGTTCAGGGGATTCTCTAGAATTTCGCCGTAGAGGTGCAGAAATGAAAATGGAAAATCGCGCCGATGGATCATTCGAAAGGCGTTTGAGCCGGCGCAAGTTCCTGGGCCAAAGCGGGGCTACAGCAATGGCTTTTTCGATCGTGCCGCGTCACGTGCTGGGCGGGCCGGGATTTGTGCCGCCGAGCGACAAGGTGAACATTGCGTTTATCGGCGTGGGTTCGCAGGGATTGCGCGTGATGCTGCACTTCTTGAAGGAGCCGGACGTACAGGGAGTTGCGGTGTGCGACCCGAATAAGGGCAGCGCGGATCATCCGCAATGGGATACCCACGAATTCTGCAATTCGGTGCGGAAACTTCTCGGGGTGGACACGGGCTGGGATTGGCTCAGTCCGGACCAGCCGATTCAGTTGACGCATTCGCTGAAAGTGACGAGCGGCGTGGCGGGCCGTGAGCCGTGTCAGAAAATCGTGGATGCTTATTATGGTTCTCAACAGACATCCGGCAAATATAAGGGCTGCGCGGCGTACAGCGACTTCCGGGAACTGCTCGAAAAGCAGAAAGACATTGATGCGGTGGTGGTATGCACGACGGACAATCTGCACGCGGCGGTATCCGCGGCGGCCATGAAGAAGGGCAAACATGTCTTCTGCCAAAAGCCATTGACGCACACAATTTATGAAGCGAGGCACCTGGCGGAAATCGCGCGCGCGACCGGCGTGGCGACGCAGATTGCCGTGGGCAACCAGGCATCGGAAGCGACACGCTTATTGTGCGAATGGATTTGGGACGGGGCCATCGGGCCGGTCAGGGAAGTACTCAACTGGTCGAGTCGTCCTTACTGGCCGCAAGGAATCGAGCGGCCGAAGGAAGCGCAGCCTGTGCCGGATGGATTGGATTGGGATTTGTGGCTCGGCCCTGCAGCAGAACGTCCTTTCAACCGCGCCTACGTGCCTTTTGTCTGGCGGGGTTGGGGCGACTTTGGGTGCGGCGCGCTGGGCGACATGGGTTCGTACAGTTACGACACGATTTTCCGCGTGTTAAAGCTGGAGGCGCCCGTGAGCGTGGAGGCCAGTTCGAGCGAGCGCTACGAAGAGACTTACCCCTTGGCTTCGATCGTCCGATACAACTTCGGCGCGCGCGGTAACATGCCAGCGGTGAAATTCACGTGGTATGACGGCGGCTTGAAGCCTCCGCGCCCGGAAGATTTGGAAGAGAACCGCCCCGTGAAAGGCGAGGGGGAGGAAGAGGACGAAGGTCTGCTTTTTGTGGGAGACCGCGGCAAGATTTTGTGCGGGTTCAACGGGGCGCACCCAAAACTCATTCCGCAGGCCAAGATGGATGCCTACAAGCAGCCGCCACAGACGTTGCCGCGTTCGCCAGGAAACGAACGGGAATGGCTGGATGCCTGCAAAGGAGGCAAAGTCAAGCCTGGAGGAAATTTTGAATTTTCAGGGATGGTCACGGAGACGCTGCTTTTGGGCAACGTCGCTTTGCGTGCCGGACAAAAATTAAATTGGGATCGTGCGAATCTGAAGGTGCTCAACTCGGATGCGGCGCAGAAGTTCGTAGCTCCGGAACGCCGCAAAGGTTGGGAGCTGTAGCAAGCCAGCGATCAGGCAGTGAGAAGATTCTTCGGAACGCGGTGGAATTTTTCGGGGCGGTCGTGATGTGCCCACCAGTCGCGCCAAGCGCCGGGGTTTCTGCCGAATGAGGCGCCGGTGATGGTAGTCAAAGAGGCGTAAACCAAGTCCAGCGTCCCAGGCTCGAGCGAATCGTCATCGAGGAGATTCAGGAGCTGGGGAACAGCGGTGAGGCGCTGCTCGCCGGTGAGCATGCCGGAACGCGCGAGGCAGGAGGCAGCGCGTTCGCGAACCTGTTTCGCGGGATCGTGGGCCAGAATGGAAAGAAGCGGGTCGATGGTTTCCTCTGTGCCCAGCATGGCCAATCCCTCGACGGCCCAGAAGCGTATCCGCTGATTCGGATCGCGAGAGTAGCGAAGAAGGGTGGTCAAAACCGTGGCCGGTTCAACGCCGCGATTGCCGAGGGCGCCCAGTCTCCAGAGCGCGAGATAGCGGCCGTCGGGATCATTATGAATTTGATGGAGAAGTTTTGCGAGGCCCTGCGGCGACTTCATCAGGTTGTTGGCAACGAGATCGATTTCCACGGCGGCGACGCGCACGCGAGGATCGTTGGAGTCCAGAGCCGCGAGCACGAGATGGAAGAGCTGGTCGGTGTCTTCCAGGTGGCCGCGCCAGGAATCCAGATTCTTGTGGATCAAGCCGAGAGACTGGTCGGGGCGGTCGATGGCAAGTTTGAGAAGCCGCTCAGCTTGCTGCTGGGGAGCCAGATGGCTGATGGCTTCCACGTCTGCGTTAGTCGCGCCGGGATTGGAGGCGGGCCTTAGAGCAGGCGGCTGGAGGAGGGCGGACGCCAGTGCGGGAGTACCACGGAACCAGCCGGCCCCAGAAAATTTAAGGCGCGCAACTTGATAACCGGCGACGGTGGAAAGGGCGGCGAGCAAAAGTAGGAATGAAATGTAACGAGGCAAGCGACTCGGAGTTTCCGAATTGCGATGAGTGGCCCGCTCCGCGTGTGGAGCGGGCTGAGGGGCCCCGGAGATGTCTTCCAACGAGTCGTTCATGGGTCGCGCGAACGCGCAGGCTTCAGCGCACGCTAAGGGGCAAATTAGGCGGGTGAAACGAGGCTAACAATGGTACGGGCGGCCAGCAGAGGCTTTAATTCGAGGACAAACCTAGTCATTTCAATACGATTGGAGGAGTTACTGGTACGCGGCGCGCTTGCGAATCCCGTACTTGAGAACAGGGCATGGAAATGAGGTCAGGCGGCAGGCGATGATGCTCTTAGGCCAGATGAACGGTCCGGGATGCAAACACGCTCTTTGCCGGAGGTGGAGGGTCTGTTAGAATAAGGAGCTTGGTTTGGCGACATTTCGAGCAGAAATTCCAAGCCCAAATAAAAATTGAAGCAGGAAAAAAATGGCACTGAAGTGTGAGTTCTGCGGCAAAGGGCCGCATTATGGAAACGTGATCAGCCACGCGAATAACACGCGGCGGCGCCGCTGGAATCCGAACTTGAAGCGCTTGCGCGCGGTAGTGGCGGGCGTGAGGAAGCATGTGCGTGTTTGCACGGCGTGTATCCGCGCCGGCAAGGTAAAGAAAGCCGCCTGAGCCTCCAACCTTGAACTTGAAAGTTGCGAACGTGCGTTCCGTGGGGCATCCGATGAAGCACTCAAAAGGAGTGAAGCGCGCCGCAGCATGGCTGCCTCTGGCGGCGATGGTGTTCGCTGCCGCCGCGGGATGCAATAAGGAAACGCGGCATGCGCCCGACGTGTGGGCGGTGGTGAACGCGAAAGAGATCAAGCGGGATGAAGTCGACAAGTACTATCGCACGCGCGTAAACCCGGAGGGACAGGAGCCTTCGCTGGAAGAATCGCTGTCGCAGAAGCTAAACGTGCTCGACGAGCTGATCAACAACGAGATTCTGCTCGAAAAGGCGAAGAAGCTGAACCTCGAGGCGAGCGACGGCGAAGTGGAGGACAAGTTCACCGAGCTGAAAAGCCCGTACACCGAAGACGAATTTCAGCGGCGGCTGAAAGACCAAGCCATGTCGGTGGAGGATCTGAAGCTGGAGTTGCGGCGGCAGCTTTCCATCCAGAAATTGCTGAACCGGGAAGTGGTGGCGAAGATTTCCATCACCGATCAGGACGTCAATGATTTTTACAACGCGAACAAAGCGCAGTTCAACGTGGCGGAACCGCAGTATCACATTGCGCAGATCGTGGTAACACCCAGGAAAGAACAACAGATCCGCAACCGCAAGAACGACGACGCAACGAACGACGCCGAAGCTCAGCGAAAAGTGAAGATGCTGACGGACCGGCTGAACAGCGGTGCGGACTTCGCACAATTGGCGATGGATTATTCCGAGGACATGAACACCGCGGGGACGGGCGGCGACCTGGGCTATGTTCCGGAATCGGCGCTGAACCAATCCGATCCTGCGTTGAAAAAGGCCGTGGTTGCGTTGAAGGCCGGGCAAGTCAGCCAGCCGATTCAGGTTCAGCCGAAAGATGGAACGCGCATCCTGATCCTGAAGCTGATTACGCGCGAATCTCCCGGGTTGCGCGGCATCGCGGAACCGCAGGTGCAGCAGACCATCCGCGATACGCTGCGCAATCGCAAGGAACAATTGCTGCGCCTCGCGTATTTGGCGATCGCGCGGGATGGGGCGCGGGTGACGAACTTCCTGGCGGAGCAGGTCATCGAGGCGGCGGGCAAATTACCGGACGCGGCGAAAACCACCATGCCGCAGCGATCCATCGGGCACTAATTCCCTGCAATGAACCGCATTGTTCCAAACTGCTGAACGTTCGCCGAAGCGTCTCTGGTTTCATGACAGAGCTCATCAGCAGCACGAGCCAACAGGTTGTTCCGGATTCAGACTCGGCGATAAATTGAAAGTCACGGCGAGCCGGGCCGACTCTTCCGAAGTTCCTCAACGTAGTCCTTGGCTTCTTTCAAGCCGACGCCTTTGAGATTGCGGTACATTTTGATCGCGTCGATGGTGTGGTTTGAAAAGGCGAGTTCCCGCACGGCATCAAGCGAGCTTTGAGCGGCGTTTTGGACGGGCACGGATGACGCCGGTTGCAACTTTTGACTGCTCTTGATCCGGCCGTGAGCCCGCAAACCCCATGCCGAAAGCCCGAAGCCCAGGACGAGTTCCAGCGCGAGCCAGCCGGAGACTCCGGGCTCCAGGACAGAGATTGCAGGATTCGCAGGATCGTAATAAACGCGCGCGTTGGCACCAACATAGTAGCGATACTTATCCCGCGAGGTGTGCGCGGCTGCCCAATCCACGCGCCGGCAAACATACTTCACTGAGGCGACGGCATAAGTCACCCTGAAGTGATAATCCTGGTTTTCTCCCAGGCCGTATTCTTCCCCGCTGACAACGACGCCTGGAGTCCAGGGCCAAGTTTGTGATTTCAGAGCTCTGCTCAAATTGAAAAGGGCCATCAACAAGAGCGGGAGTCCGAAGAGAAACCCAATCAGGCGAATGACGGAATAATTGGAGTGGGTGTCATTCATGGTTAGGTCTTCCATCTTCTTGTGATTGCGCCGGCTTAGTCAATCCAGGCGAGGATTTCGCCGGCGTTGACGGGCTGGCCTTCCTTGGCGAGGACGCGCTCGACGGTGCCGCTCTTGGGCGAGCGGATTTCGTTCTGCATCTTCATGGCTTCAACCACCAGAAGGCCCTGGCCGGCTTCGACGCGGTCTCCTGCTTTGACGAGAAGACGCACGACTTTACCGGGCATGGGTGCAACGATCTGCTGGCGGCCTTCGGCTTCGACGTTGCCGTGGCGGCGGCCGCTCCAGGCGCGAGGGTCGATAACTTCGGCAGTGAATTCCTGCGTGCCGGTCTGGAGCCTCAGTTTGCCCTCGAGAGACGGCATCACGTTGATTTCGAAGGATTGACCGTCAAGCAGAATAGAGAGCGTATAGGGAGCGATCTCGACCGCGTCGACTGCGACGGGCCGGCCATCCAGCGTCACGCGCCAGCCGGAAGCATCGCGTTCGAGTTCAATGACGCGGTTTTGTTC
>WNFB01019806.1_pt1 | contig 10831 bp, 12 predicted proteins | sample 5400501 | NCBI WGS metagenome assembly WNFB01 (sample SAMN13153341, study PRJNA577476) | soil metagenome | isolation source: 200 cm saprolite under Douglas fir tree site 2 hole 1 | place: USA:California | collected 2015-04-18 | reverse complement strand
CACGATTCTTGACGCGTTAATAGCAGGGCCGGAGAAGTTGGGCGCGCGGAAGCAATGAGCGAGCAACTACCTAACGCGGCAATAATATGCTTGACACAGCTTTGCGCCGTGAATATTGACAACAAAGGGAGTTCTTTGATGCCTTCTGAGAAAAAAGCGGAGTGCGAGCGCAAAAAGCTATAAAGCCAAGCCTCGCTGACTCATGAAAATCTTATCCATCATGCTTGCGTAATGTCTCTGTCAATGACGACGCCTCGAACCCCACACTCCGACCGCGAGCCCCAAAAGCTGTGACAGAATCAGCAGTAGCGCGGTTGATCGAAATAACCCTTGCTGATCACTTGCTGGCAGATGGGCGACGTGGTCCGGCGAGACCAGGATGTAGTGATAGTACGTTCCGAATGACAATGACGCCGCCATCGACACGGCGAGAATTCGCGCGCCGAGCAAAAAGCGAGACGTCCACAGAAGTATCGCGGCAACCAACGGAGCGGCGCCGATGACGAGAGTAATAAACGCCATCTGCCAGCCAGCAAGTTGAATTCGCAGATCGGAATGAGCGACACCGTGCGCAATATTGATGAGCGCATGGATGACTACAACTATCGAACCCACCCACGCTAACGTTCGCTTCTTCATTCTATCCGGCCACTCATGTCATGCCCTTGTTAAACCGTCACGACCCTGTCATATCTCATTCCTCTTTCGATATGCTCAAAGCGGAGAACTCTGCAGCCGTTCAAGGGCATCATTTGCCGCTAGCAAATAAACCGGTTTGGGGTTGAGTGCATAATTGCGCAAGCAAGCTTCGGTGAATTTAATCGCGTGCTCCTCTTGCAACGCCGCGGCTCGGTCAATCAAGTTATCCCGCTCAATCTCTTTGACTTCTGGAAGACTGTTAGTCGAACCGATGGCGGAGATGGAATAGAGGGCTGCGGCCATTTGCCAGCTATAACGCAACATTCTCCGCGTTGTCGCTGGCGACAGGTACGGTAGCAGCGAACGCAAGCTCGTGGTACTGGTAACAGTGTGGATCAGGGTAACAAAATTTCGCGCGGTAGCATTCTTCACATACGCGCTGGCAAATGTCTCCGTCATCTCTGAAAGAAGTTGATTGCCTTTGCCTGACGTCTCGACCAAATTAGCGACCTTGGCAAAGGGCGAAAAGTCATTGATACTTCGTAGCCCGATCATAATCGACCCGTTGCGGGGACGTTTGTCGGCTGGAAGTAGCGGAACTTGGTTGATGGCTTGCGCCGGTCTGAGTTTTTCGGCTTTGGCGTCTGGCGCTTCCGGCAACGCTTGATAATACGCCGCCCAATAGCCCAAGCCTTCGGCCAATTCGCGGCGGCGCAATTCAGTTTCTTTGACCGATAAACTGCGGACGGCGTGGCCGGTTCTGATCACGCCGTGTGCGGCAGCTGAAGCAAATCCCGGCGCAAGGACAGCCGACCATTGATCGAGGACTTGCGGCCACGCCGCTTCTTTCAACTCCCGATTGAAAAAACTAGTCCAATCGGCAACACGACCACCATCGCCTAATGCCGCGCGCCAATTCTCGCGTGTGACTGTTTGGCGTCGTTCGGGGTAGCTTGAGGTAAATCGTTTCTTGTAGGCCTCGACAAAAGCGAAAACCTTGTCAGCGCGGCCGAGCGCGACCAATGCTTCGGAGGCCATCGGCCCGTGGTTAGTGAGTGGCGCCAGCTTGGCCATCATCTCCAGGGCTTGATCCATCGTATCGGTGTCGGTTGAAGCCGCACCATCCAGCGCAACCTGACCACCCAACAACAGGTTCGGGGAAAGACAACTTACAGTGGCTGCCATCGCTGCCCCATGCAGAAAACGGCGACGCGGAAATTTGAGAGTCTCGGCTTCTCGTAGCTCTTGCGGCATAGTTTTCGTCCTCCGTTTCGTGTGTAGCGCCAGGTTGACGACTGCATGTATCCAGCGCGGGTATTACTTCTTCCGTAGGTCTGATAGATGCGAGGCCACTACTTGCCAGCGGCCGTTTCGTTTGATGTATGTATCGGTGTAGCGCGATTCACTGACGGTCTCGTTGCCTTTATCGCGCAGCTTATAAATGTATGTCCCGATAATGACTGCGGTATCCCCATATACCCGCACCTTTGAATCTTCCGTCCATTGCGATGCGTTGGGGTTTTTGTCACTGCGTCTGACCATCTCAATATACTGGGCCTTATTGCGAACGGATCCATCTCCGTAGGTAATAGTGAAATCGTCGGCCTCGATTCGCTCTATTGCAGCAGCATCAGCGTCCAACCATTCGCGTTCCAGCTTTCTCAGTTCTTGCTCGGCTTTCGCGTCCAGCTTTGCCGTTATGCTTTCCGTCTGACTATTTGCGACGGATGCACCCATCAGGGACATTATCACAAGAATATACAGATTCTTCATTTCTACCTCCTGTCCGATTGACTTGCACTACGCGCTGTTCATATGCCCGGGGTCGTAGTTAATGAGTCTTGAATCGAAATGATCACGAGCGCTCTCCTCCTCGTTGGGCCACGAATCGTCGCCCAATGAGGAAATGATCAATCTTTGAACCTGTCTCCCTTTCGAACTCAAGCAAAGATGAAATGATCTGCCCACTCCGATCATCATCGGATATCATTTCAGAAGCATACCTGTAGAGATAAGGCGCCAACTTGATCTCCAAGACCTCAAAGCGTTGGCTGATGGCTTGTAATACTTCCTGTGCGGTATTTATTTCGTGAACGTGATCTCGCCATAGCGAAATGTCTCCTCCGCCTTTCAGGAGTTTTCTCCCGAAAGTATCTTCCAGCGGAAGCAGAACACCGCAAGCTTCAAACAGTTTCAGCATGCGATAGAACCATGCCGCTGTGTATTCATTCGTATCGCTGTAAGCAAAATCTTCCACGACCAGTAGTCCTGAAGGCTTCATCAAATGGTACGCTTGATTGATCGCGGGCCCGAGCGGTCGAATGTGATGAAGCGAACGTGTAAAAACAATCGCATCGAAAGGAGCTTCGTCAAATTGTGGAAATTCGGCGCATCTAGCATCGATACCTAGCCGCTTGGAATCCTCAACTGCTTCTTGGGAGCGATCTATGGCCGTGACTTCATGCCCGAATTCTTGAAGCCGTTTTGCTATTTCACCGCTGCCGCAGCCGATTTCTAATATGCGCTGCCCATTATTAGGGAGACTTTCCAAGACAAACTTCAAAGTCTCATTCGTCTGTATCTCACTTGGTCGCATAAGGACTATCGACGCCTGCCGATTGAGATCAGTTCACCCGACGCGATCGTCCGCAACTCCATTGTGAAGGGCTAGGCGGTTCTTCACGGCACACAGCACAAGGTAGTCTACATTGGAATAGGCGTTCTTAGACTGTCAATACAAGTTCCGTTTACTAACCATTCAGATAAATCCGCATGATCGGCCGCGCTTTTGACCTTCGAGCTACCTCCGTGAAGCCGGCTTGCTCAAACGCGGACTGCGTTCCTGTCCACGCAAACGCATCGGGCATTTTCTTGGTGTAAGGAAGGACTGGATAACCTTCTATGATCTTCCCACCGCGATCTTCTACAAACTTCGCTGCCGCACGTAAGAGCTGCACGGAAACTCCGCTGCCCCTAGACTCCTTCGCAACGAACAAGCACGAAATCGACCACACATCTTCATCGTCAATTCGCGCCAACACACGTGAACCTTGCAAAGCAATGAATTCAGGCCGTGGGGCTACTGAGCACCAGCCAATAGGCTGTCGGCCTTTGTAAGCAAGAATGCCCGGACTTGTACCTCGGCTAACGAGCGATTTCAATTTGCGCTTGTTACTAAGTCCCTTTCCCGCCTCCCATTCTTTGTGGCTCAATCGCCAGGCCATGCACCAACAACCGGCGCATGCGCCGCGCTTGCCAAAAAGCTGCTCGAGATCCTTCCAATTCCGCGCCGAGAGTGGTTTGAACGAGAGTATCTCCATAATTGGTCTTCCAGTTCACAATCAGTGACGGACATTCCCTTACTAAAGCTTTCTTGCTTGAATAAACATTCGTGGACTCTGAGATGTATACGGCTCCTTCAGGTGCCCTCCCTCGATGCAGTCTAGCTTTAAGCCGGCTTGTTTCAGCATCAATTCTGCCTCGAACCTGAAGATCGGACGCCAGTAGATTGAGTAGGATTGACGTTTGACGGAGCCTTCGGAGTCAATCTCGTCATACCAACCATGCAATTGCTGTCTGTGATGTTCGTCGAATGGTCCTATCATCGCAAAGCGCGTGTACCAGTTGCCATTGTGAACGTTCCTTCTTGTGAAGAAGGGCTTTGGGACCGGATCGCCTTGAAGAGGAAGATTCAACGGGTTGACTATATCCAGCACCAACAGCCCGCGGTCGGACAGGTGCTCACCAATTGCCTGCAGCGCGATACATTGGGAAGCGAACTCGGTGATTAGTAGCAAACTATTGAATGCCATGATCGCCAGCGGAAACCGGCGCTCCCTTAACTCAAGGTCCGCTATGTCTTGTCGGATCAGCTTGACTCTTGAGGCGACAGTCGAGGACTCCCGGTCGAGGTTCTGCTGAAATCGTTCTAGCATCTCGGGGGATATGTCGACGCCGGTAACCGTGGTTTCATCAAAGTTCTCAGGAAAAGGAGAGATCTCTAAGGACGGGTAATCACTGTCGTAATAAAAGATCGAGGCGTTGGAAGAGTTTGCAGCGGCATTCATTACTGATTTTCGGCGTTTTATGATCTTCAACCGGCACACGGACATGCAACTTTGACTGAGGCGCTTTCTGATTTACAGATAGCTCAGAAACGCATCTCGCCTTCTGCGTTTGACCCCCGCGAACCAGCGGCACGCTGGATAGAGGATGACGACTGTCGCGATCCAAGCCAGATACACTACCAGCAAGCCGTAGCCATAGTCTTTGGGAAATGCGGCCATGAATTGTGGTCCCCATGGAGGGTAGTGCGTAAACAACCAGGGGGCTTGGCCATAACGCGCGTAAGAAAGCGCCAGAGCAATTAGGTGTATGAGCGAAAAGTGAAGCAAGTAATAGAAGAGCGGCACGCGACCGAGAATCACAAATTGGTGTGTTAACCAGCCCAAGTTGCGATCGACCATGGCCAGGAGAATTATTGCCGGCCCGAGCGTCATCAGCAAGAACAGCAGTGACGGGGGATATTTTTGGCAGTTAATAAATGACAGGAGTGTAAATAACATATTCTTCTGCGTGGTCCAAGGTTGAGGGTCGCCATAAACGTTCACTGCACGAATTACAACAAAAGCCGCGGTCAGCATGCTGCCAAGCAGTAGGAAGAACCTTCTTCTTTCCGTACGCGCACGCCGCAACACTTTTCCGAACGTGTAACCAACCACCATTACTCCGATCCATGGTACTAGAGGATACGTGATGAGCAGAGCTAGGCTCGGGAAAGGTTTAAGCAGGCCGCCAGTGTGTAGAATCTCCCATAGCCACTTCAGCGAGCCAAAGCTGTCGGGTCGCACCTTGTCAAAGAGATCATGGCCGACAATCATTACGGTACCGATTAGAGTAATAGACCAAGTTGGAAGATACACGAGTCCGGCTAATACGATCATTGACCACCCGAGCGCCCAAAGGACAATGGCAAAATGGATGTGATAGTCGAAATTGAAGGTCCAACCGAAGCGAACGACGGTAAATTCAAGAAGCATGAGCCAAAGTCCTCGCGTTAAAAGAAACTTCGCAAGGTGATTCCTGGTCTTTCCACGACTGGCCATAAGGTAAGCTCCCGTTCCAGCTAGAAAGACAAAAACGGGCGCGCAAAAGTGCGTGATCCACCTAGTGAAAAACAGAATTGCATTTGTCTTCTCCAAGTCTAGAGGATCAATTCCCATTCTCACTTCATGATGTAGGAAGAAACGCACGTGATCGAGGGCCATAATGACCATAACTAAACCGCGCAGGAAATCAATTGAATTGACGCGAAGAGGGGAGCCGACGGCTTCGCCTGCTTGTGCCTGACTCTCTGCAACGTCAGCAGTATTCCTCTTGATGAAACTGGTTTTGCTAAGCCCATCGCTGCTCATGACGTTTATTTCAGCTCTTGTCCTTTCGCCACAACGTTCACTCTAGTTTTCTATCTGACAAGCGGTATGAATCGATAACGGTCCGCTTCACTTTCCGGAATCCAAATGCCATCCCGAGTTAACCCAGCGTCCATCTCTACGAATGAAAATCTCTGTGCCTCGACCTGACGCGATCTCCCGTTTTCCATGTCTGTCCACTTCAAACAAGTAAGTAGTGTAGAGAATGGCCACGTCGCCATAGAGCTGGATTTCCGTACGAGGATATTCGAGGCGAACAAGTCTCGCTCCGCTTTCCACGAACCGTCTGGCGCTATCGAGTATCGCTGCGCGATGCATCCATTCTTCCTCTCCAGCATTGATAGCGACGGTTTCGTCCGGTATCAGAACCTTGAGTTGAGCCTGATCGTTTGCGAACCATGCTCGCCAGACCGCCTCTCGGTCAGACAGTAGTTGTTGTCTAATCTCTGGAGTCACGGCGCGAGAACATTGACAACCGGTTTCAGATCCCCGGAAGTTCTTGCGAAATGCTCCACTGCCGATCGAAACCGACAGACCTAACATGATTAACGGGACTAAGAAAAGCCGCCTCCGCAATTTCCACCTTCTCAGATCGAAATGATCAGAAAGTGTGGATCATCGAGCGAGTATTTGACTTGCACTTTCTTGCTGTTTTTCCAAGGGGGCGGAGGGCCTTGGAAAGACACAACACTCTGGCTGACGAAACTGACACCGAAACAGAGTTCGTTGAGGCTTTCTGAGAAGAAAGCTAAGCACAGCGCAGAATTTTCGAAGCAGCGAAAAACAAATCTCTAAGGCCGAGTCTCGTCGACTCATGAAATATCCATCCACCTAGCGTTAAGTCTTCGTCAACGTCGGCGCCTCGAACCCCAAACTCCCAGCGCGAGCCCCAAAAGCTGTGACAGAGTCAGCAGTAGCGCCGTTGAGCGAAACAATTCTTGCCGATCACCGGCTGGCAGATGGGCGATGTGGTCCGGCGAGACCAGGATGTAGTGATAGTACGTTCCGAATAACAGTGACGCCGCCATCGACACGGCGAGAATTCTCGCTCCGAGCAAACTGTGAGACGTCCACAGAAGTATTGCCGCGACGATTGGCCCAATGACGAACGCGAGTGCGACAAACGCGCCTTGCCAGGCGGCAAGCTGAATCCCGAGATCGCGATGAGCAACTCCGTGCGCTATGTTAATAAGTGCATGAATGACTATCACTATCGAACTGACCAACGCTAACGTCCGATTCTTGATTCGCTCTTGTGCCGTCGTAAACCTCCTTCCCAAGCCGAGCGGGAGAGTCGGCCATGATCCTAACAGCCAGTCAACTAAAGATCTTCCTCAACCGTTTGCTGCGTCAACTAGACCCTATTTTCGATTATATCGAAGAGTATGAAAGCATGAGGGTGAAACACCAAACGTGCGCCGAAACAGTCTGATGAAATGGCTAAGGTTGGTGAAACCCACGGCGAAACAGGTATCAGTGACACTGGCGCCTTGCCGTAGCCTCGCGGCAGCTTCCGCCAAGCGAACACGCAGCAGATAGCGATGCGGTGGGGTGCCGACCAGGTCGCGGAACACGCGGGCGAAATGAAAAGGGCTCATCCCGACAGCAGCGCCCAGCGAAGACAGCGAATGAGGCTCGGCAAATCGTGTAGCGAGTAATGCGCGGACTGCTTCGACGCGTTCGGCATACCAGGAGACTTGACGATCCGTGTAACGTTTCTTTTCATTTCCGGATTCCCCTGCTGCTGCCGCGAGCAATTCACCCGCTATAGTTTCCAGCGCGAGGATATCGCCGCGATTGTCAGCAAGTCTCGTTAGGACGAAACGAAGATAGGCGAGACGATTGCTGCTTCTTATCACAGGCACGACTGGCCTTGCCCTTTCGTCTGTAATCCGCTGAACGTCACGCGCGAAGGAGCCCATATAACTTATTGAGAGGCAAACATCGTTTGGTACTTGTTCCAAGTGACGACAGCGATAGCGGAGATTCGGATTTGTGATGAAAACCATTCCAGGGAACAGCCGCCACTGTCGTCTCCCGATCAAGAGATCAAATTGGCCGCTCTCAACGAAGCTAACGGAGTGTTGAAGCGCCACTTCTTCTGGCGGATCTTTATGAATCTCCTCCGCGGGATGGTCGAAGCGGAAAAGAGCTACTTGGGAACTCCGAATTAAAGGCGTAAGACGGTTCATGGAAACTTTTCTTAAAAGCGCTTCATCGATTATAAGCTTTAGCAGTGACCTCATTGTAGATCTTCGTCACGGATTCTAATGGAGCGCCCTGATGGTAGTTCAGACGTTCGGAGAAAAATGCCATTAGAACTTTGGTGATAATCTCAAACCCACGCTGCGGCGGAATCTCAGCCCCGTTCTTTTTCAGCAAGGCTTCCGGCACGACAAATGGAAGGTCAGTAAAGCTCAAGTGGAATGTCCCTTCGATTTTAACCACGAAGGCTGGGACATTCTTCTTTGAGATGATCGCTGCCCATTCATCATCACGTTGCTTACGCACGGCAGACGGTGGCCGGTGTGATTCTCCAGGTTCGTTGAGCATCACGAGAAAAGGATGGTTTACGCCCTCGGTCACAACCTTCCCCCATGCATCGCCGTCCAGATCGGCGCAGGCTTTGAAACGCGAGCTGCTGCGACACAACTCCAATGCCGCCGCGCCGCCCAGAGAGTGTCCCATCATGCCGATCTTTCCGGCATCAATGTGGTTAGCAAACCGTCCGCCCACGCCTTTTCGATTCATAATCGCATCGAGTACGAACAAAACATCCTGGGCCATTGCTTCGACGCGCTCGACTACAGCTTCTGGGCCTCTGGGGTCAGAGGCAAATGACAAGACCCGCCCGTCAGGCAACACAGTAAGTCCTATATAAGGATGATCAATTGCCACCACGATGTAGCCATGACTGGCAAGCTGTTCGAGGATCGAAGTGTATGCAGACCGCGACATGCCACGTCCGAGCGAGAAAACAAGAACAGGTAGCCGCCTCGGTTTTGCGATGATAGGAGCATCAAACTGTGAGTGCGTATGTATCTTTTGCCAACCTTCGACGACTTCAGTTGGAACGTCGAGATACTGCTCCTTCAGCATCGCTGAAAGTAACGCTGGATCTGTAAGATAGGAGACAGTTCGGGCATGATTCACTCTCATGGCTGGATACCAGACTTGCACCATAATCTCGCGGAAGCTATCAGACTCAGCGGCAAAAGGAATTTTCCTCGTAGCATCTGTCAAATGGAAAATGAATGTTCCAATCGCGTATCGGCCTGTCGGCGTTGGTATAATCCAACTCTTCGAAGTGCTTGACCGTCTTGAGAAAGGGAAGCCTTTCATCGGTGACGAAATGAGAAGCAGAGCCGTCATCGCAGCACTTAGCAGGTCACGAAGATGGAAGTGCGATCGCGGGCTCATAACTTATACCCGTTATTGGCGGGCTTCATTCACTCAGCGAGTGTGCAATTGCATGCCGCTTGCTTGCCGGCCAAGCCACTTTATGATCGTCGGAAAATATCCGCGCGCGTACTTGGTCGTGATCCGGCGACCGTCGCGCATCATGAACTCCGTCAGCCCATGATCTGAGTGGGGAAATACGATGGTCTCGAATGGCTTTCCGCTCTTCCGAAGACGCCTGAGCACGATGATCGTTGGTTCGGGGGGAGCTGTGATGTCATTTTTCGCGATCAGCCACCGCATGGGAATGTTAAGCGATTCGACGGTTGGCACGGGATCGTTAGAACGGCTCTCAAAAAGATTTCAAACGACGGAGGTACTTCGACCTTCGCCCTCTCCACGCCGATCGCCAGAACAGCACCAGTTAGAACTTGGCGCAAACCCTAGACCTCACTTCTTTACTGAGCCGTAGCCGGTGCCACTGTCCATGCATGTTCGACAATCAGCCATTTGCCATCCGGTTGTCGCTTAAAGACGATCACGTAGTTTCCTTGCAAGTGAGTTTGCGGTCCGCCTGACGCGGGAGTGACCGTTTGTTGGTACTCTCCGCTGTTGTAGGCCAGGTTGCCCGATTCCTCTGTAACGACGCTATGAACACTCAGGTTGGATGTGTTTGTCTTAAGTGCCGTCTTGAAGACTTCGCGAATCGCTGGTCTGCCAGTTATGCGGTTACCTTGCCCGGTCAGAAATACAGCTTCGCGTGCGTACAACCCAATCAGAGCGTCGATTTGCTTCGCATTCCAGTAGTTCGCCCAGTCCGCGCCTATCTTTTCCAGATCCTTCGCAACCTTAGACGGCTGCTGGATTCCCACTTTGGTAACTGTCAAATCTTTCATGTGATGTCTCTCAATGGCTGACGGGTCTTTGTTGATCGCGGTCGATCTCTCGATCTTAGAACTTCCCGCGCTCCACACTTTGCTAATATGGTGATTACTCCGACACAGTTCTTCACGATAGGCGGCTTTTGCCTCGGGCGCTTGCGCTGGTACTGCCTGCCCTACCGCTAACCCAGTAGGAAACAAAGAAAGCAAAAGTAAGCCCGCGATCCGGCGTCGAGTAATGGACATCATTTCAGCTTCTCTTCACAAAGTGAAGCAGACTCACACAGAATCCCAAGACTATTATTGCCAAGACGCTTCTCATCCCTAACCGTGCCATCAGCAAGAAACCGAAATTCTGGAATTTGAATTGCTCTCGCCGCACTTCTCACACGTCAAGACGATCTTCATACGGCACGACCTCGCCATGCTCGACGTAGCGCTTAAGCAACCTAAGATACATTGCCCAGCAATAGCAGGAAG
>WNFB01006069.1_pt1 | contig 10831 bp, 8 predicted proteins | sample 5400501 | NCBI WGS metagenome assembly WNFB01 (sample SAMN13153341, study PRJNA577476) | soil metagenome | isolation source: 200 cm saprolite under Douglas fir tree site 2 hole 1 | place: USA:California | collected 2015-04-18 | reverse complement strand
AGGCGGTGCCGTTTACGATGCGCTGGTGGCGCTGGCCGCCAAAGAGCACGGGGCCGCCCTCGCCACCCGGGATGCGCGGGCACGCGGCACCTACGACGCCGTCGGCGTCACGGTAATCGCCGTCACCTGACCGCAGCAGAAGGCATCGTCGCGGACCGACGTCCGTCCGCAATCCGAGGAAGCGTGCCTCGCGCTTACGGCGGTTCACTACAGTCTCGCTAGAAGATATGGCGGCTTCGGGGGGTACGGGAGGATCATGGCCATGGCGAGGGCGGCGCGTGACCGGCTGGCCAGGACATTGCGCGGCGACACGCAGACCGCGTTCAGCGTGGAACTGACGGCGAGGACGGGCGACTTGAGCCTGGAGGTCGAGGGCTTCGGGCACGTCAAGTTCCCGGTGACCCCTGCGAAAGCCCGCAAGCTCGCCGGTCTCGGTCAGCCGGCCCGGTTCGGCCGTGGCGAGGAGACGCTGAGCGACCCGGACGTCCGCGACACGTGGGAGATCCCGAAACACCTCGTCCGCGCCGAGTGGAACGACGCCATGCTGAAGGTCATCCTCGCGACGGTAAAAGAAGAGCTAGGACTACCGAACGCTGCCGAGCTGGCTGCCGATCTTCACTCCCTCCTGGTCTATGAGCCGATGCAGTTCTTCCTCGCCCACCAGGACTCCGAGAAAGACGACTCGATGGTCGGCACCCTGGTGGTGACGCTGCCGTCTAGTTACACCGGCGGCGAGCTGATGGTGGGGCATAACGAGGAGTGGAAGGCCTACCGGGGGTCGAAGACGGCGCTGTCGCTGGTCGCCTTCTACGCCGACTGCCGGCACGAGGTTCTCAAGGTGCAGTCGGGCTACCGGATCACGCTCACTTACAACCTGCTCCTGCACGGGGATACCAGCCGTCCGGAGGGCGATGAGGGAACCGTCACCGAACTGGCGGATCTCCTCCGCGAGCACTTCAGCACGCCGGTGCCCCGCTATTACGGCGGGCCCGCGACTGACCCGCCGAACCGGCTCGTCTACCTCCTCGATCACGAGTACACGCCCCGCGGGCTGAACTGGCGGCGGCTGAAAGGCGCGGACGCGAGCCGGGTGGCCCTGCTGCGGACCGCCGCGGGCAAAGCAGGCTGTGAGGCCGTCCTGGCGCTCGCCGACATCAAGACGACGCACAGCGCGTTCCCGGCGGATGAAGGTTACGGATACCGGCGGCGCTGGGACGATGCCGACGGCGAAGACGACTACGACGAAGACGACGGCAACGACACCCAATACGAGATTCAGGAGCTGATCGACTCCGAGGTCACCCTCACCCACTGGACCGGGCCGGACGGCACCCGGCTAGAAGAGACTTCGCTGTTCGCCGACGGCACCGAGGTCTGCGCGTCTACCCCGTCCGGCGACCTCACGCCGTACGCCCAGCAGTACGAGGGCTACATGGGCAACTGGGGCAACACGCTGGACCGCTGGTACCACCGGGCGGCGGTCGCCGTGTGGCCCCGTGATCAGGCCTTTGCGAACCGCGCCGAAACCTCGCCGTCCTGGGCTCTTGATGAGCTCACCGCGATGGCGTCATCGGGCAATGTACCAGGCGCCCAGGCCGCCACGGCGACACTCGCGCCGTTCTGGGACAGCGCGGTGCGCGGCCGGACTCCGGAGGAAAGTGGCAGGACCTCCGGGCTGTTCGGCACGGCGCTCCGGGCGGCGGACGCCGTGGCGGACGCGAGCACCGCGGCGATGCTGCTGCACCCGTTCCGCGTCGAGAACCTGACAGACGCGCATGTGACCTCGTTCGCGAAGATCGCCGGCGGCTACGGCCATCAGTGGACGGCGGACCTGCTGCGGACATGGTTCGGCGGGGATCAGCCGGCCTGGGCATACGGCGGGGGCCGGGAACGACCGCAGTGGGTGGCGGACTTTCTGCCAGGCCTGTGCGTGGGACTGCACGCCGAGGGCAGTGCTGGCGCGGTGGCCGCGCAGCGGCTGCTTGATCTCGCGTGGGAATGGATCAGCAAGGACATCCGCAGCGGGCTCGGGTTGTCGTTGCCCAGCTACCGCGACGAGCAACTCGGCGGTCTAGGTAAACCGCTCGCCGCGGTCCTGACGGCTGCCGCCGCGATCGGGGCGGCCAGCACGCGGGACATAGTTTCGGGATATATCCGGGAACAGGGCGACCCGGTGACCACGCTAGAGCTGTCCGCGCTGCGCGCCGCTGACCAGATGCCCCGGGATGGCGCACGCGGCGACGGCGGCTTCGGCGACCTGGCCGCCGACTGTGCGGCGCGGCTCCGCGCCCGGCTCGCCCGCCCGCAGCGCGCGTCGGGTGACTGGTCGATCGAACTGCCCGCGGGGGGCTGCACATGTGACCTGTGCGGCACCCTCTGCACGTTCCTGGAAGACAGGAGCCGGCGCACCTTCGAGTGGCCCCTTGCCAAGGATGGCCGGCAGCATGTTCACTCCCGGATCGACGGGGCCGAACTGCCCATCAGCCACGTGACCAGGCGGCAAGGTCGCCCCTACACGCTCGTCCTGAACAAGACCGACGCGCTCTTCTCCCGCGAGCGGGAGGCGCGGATCAAGGATGAAACGGATCTGAAGTGGCTCGCCGCAGAGCGGAAGCCCGGCGCTTGATCAGTGCAATCAACGAACGGTCGGGATGGCCGGGACCGGCCGCCAGAGGCGGCTGACTACTACCAGACCCACGACATCTCCCAGGAGATGGAAGCGGGGCGTGGGAACGCCACGACGGCTACGGTGCCAACGACCTCGGATCTCTTAATCCGCGGGCTCGGGGTTCAAGTCCCTGCAGCGCACCTGTACTGGCGTAGGGCTGTACCAGGATTTCTGATGGGGCATGCTCACCGCTGATCGGACGCCTCCCGTCATGTACCGGTCTGGGAACTGCTCACATCAGGTCGATGGCAACCGGTGGCGGCGAAAGAATCAGCCGAGCGCTCCGGCAGCACATCAACCGGGCGGCGGGCCTGCACGTCGACCAGCACGGTGCCATAGGAATGCCCGCCGCGCAGCGCGAACTCATCTACCCCCAGCACCACGAGGTGCATTCGCAGCGGTCCTGGCTGAGGTCAGTTTGGTGCCGACTCTGAGGTACAGATCAGCCAGATCTTGGCGGCGGATGCCTTGATCGGCTTCGAGGTTGAGTGCTGGTCGTCGGGATGCGGGGACAGGGTTACTGGGTGGGTGGGTCGGTTTCGTTGGCCAGGCGGTGTGCGACGGCGAATCCCCAAGGGATGCTGAGCAGGAGAACCAGCGCGAGGCCGAGCAGGAGCGGCGCCAGCCGTGCGGCGCCGGCGGCGAGGCACGCCACGGTCACTGCGGCGCACGTGCGGGCGAGCGGCTGGTACAAGCTGGGGTCGCGGTGCCAGGCGTGCAGGCTCGCGGCTACCAGCATGGTCGCGCACAGCACGACGGCGGCGCCCGCGCACAGTATCCACGCCGTGGCGGCTGGGGTGCGACCGTCGTGGGCGTGGTGGACGAGGCTGACCATCGCGGCGCCCATCGCGGCGATGGCGGCGGTGAGCGGCAGGTGGCTGAGCATCCACTGCAGGCTGGCCGCCGGTTCCGGTCTGGGGTGGCGGTGTCCGGCGAAGTCGAAGTAGGTCCACCAGGCGCCGAAGCCGACCACGACGGCGACCAGCCCGACGGCGAGGGTGAGGCCGCTGATCGGCTGGCTGGCCAGTCCGTTGACGACACCGGTGAGGGTTTCGCCGAGCACGATGATGGTGAGCAGCCCGAACCGTTCGATGAGCGCGTCGGTGATGGTCAGCGTGCCCGGCTGCGCACGGAGGGCCGTGAGGATGACGGCTGTGAATCCGGCCAGGTAGGCGGCGTCGAGCAGTCCCCAGGCCGGCAGGCGGGCGCGGGCCGGCAGGAGGGCGGTGCTGGCCAGCAGGGCGGCGCAGGCCGCGGTCCCGATGACGAACAGCCGGCTCGGCCGGCGGTATTCGGGGCGGTCGCCGCGCGCGGCCAGCAGCCAGAGCACGGCCAATATCGCGAACAGCACCGCCGCGGCAACGGCGAACGCCGCTCCTCGCGCGCCGCCTGCCTCGGGGATAAAGGCGCCCATCGCGGCGAGCACCAGGATCTGCAGCAGGAACGTGCTGCGGCCGCGGGCGTCGTCGTGGCCGTGCAGCTCATGGTGGAGGCTGCCGTTGGTCCAGGCGATCCACACCAGCGTGAACACCACGGCGAACTCGCCGAGTCCGCGCCAGGTCAGGTGCCCGGCCAGGTGCCGGGCGGCCTGGGCGACCAGCACGACCACGGCCAGGTCGTAGAACAGTTCGAGCGGGCCGACCACGCGCTCGCGCGGCTGCTCGCCATGAGCCCGCGGCGGCTGCCACAGGGAACGGCGCAGCCGAGCCCAGCGCTCTCGGTAGGTGGTTGCGCCGGCGCCGTCCTGCGGCGGACGAGATGCCCGGGCCGGGCCCGCAGCCTGGCCACGTCGGCCTGAGTCATCCCGCATCCCGTTCGGCTCCTCGTGTGACGCCGCATCCGCCAGCGCCCGGCCAGGACGTGCGTGCCTGGGCCCGGGCCCGGCCTCAGGCCGGGGACGGCCGCGTTTCGGTCCAGTCGACCATCAGCCGGCGCTCGGCGAACAGCCACCGGCCGTCCTGCTTGACGAGTTCGTCGAGATAGCGGATGGACGCGATCATCATCGTGCGCTGCCCGTCCGCGCCGACCGAGAGGTGATGGGCCAGGCAGTAGCTCTCGCCGGTGGCCCGGTCCCCGTCCAGGGATAGGGTGCTCTGCCCGTTGAAGTGCGTGGTGGCGGCGTAGCTGTTGAGGTTGTCGAACACCGGGGCTAGCGACTCGCGTCCGTGCAACTGCTGAGTCGGTTCCGCGGCAGTCGCGTCCATGAACACGATGAAGCGGGTGTCGGCGGTGAACAGGGCCATCTGGCCCTTGGCGTCGCGACGGTCCGCACAGTGGGCGTAGGCGTCGATCAGTTCGCGGATGGCCAGCCGGTCGGCGGCTTCCTGGGGTGAGATCGTCGCGTGGGATGTCATGGCGAGTCCCTTCGTAATCTATTTTACACTTGTATAAAAACAGGTGTCGTGGGATAGTGCAAGTCGTGGGAAAGCCGTGCCCGACCAGGACCGAGAGCGGGTCATCCGGCGCCTCTGGCGCGGCCTGGGAGCGCAGCGCGATGGCTGACCGCACCGATCCGCGCATCATCCGAACGGCCCAGGCCTGTGCGCAGGCCATCGTGGAACTCGCTTCACAGCGGCCCGTCTCACAGATCACCGTCGCTGACCTGGCCGACCGCGCCGGGGTGACCCGCGCCACGTTCTACCACCACTACAGCAGCCCCTTGGAGCTGCTTATCCAGGTGCTCTACGCCGACTTGGAGCGCGGGCACCGCCGGGAGGAGGCGCGCCGGGCCGAAGGCCGATACTCGGCCGCGCAGATGCTGCGCCTTTCCACCGGCGACGTCGCCGATCACGTCGAGCGGTTCATGGCCGTATACCAGCACGCCTTGCACGATCCAGCCGACGACGGAGTGTACGAGGCGCTGGTGCGCCACTTCACCGACTACAGCCTGGCGTTCATTGCCCGGTGCGCCCACCCGGACCTGCCACGGACCAACCACGAGGTCATCGCGCAGTTCGTCGCCCACGGATTCGCCGGGGCCATCAAGGCCTGGCTCAGCGACAACTCGGTGACCAAAACGGACCTGGTCGAGGCCGCCGTCGCCTGCGCACCCGGCTGGTGGAGCTGACACGCAACCGCGTCGTCGTAGGCGGTCGAGCGGACGGCGAGGTCGTGGCCGTCGCGGGCTTCGGCGACACCGGACGGGATCAGCAGCAAGCCGTTCGCGCCGATGGCGCCAGTGACCGCCTCCTTATCGGCTCTGACGGTGAGACGGGACATCGGGGTGGCGGGCCTGCGGCAGGTCTAGGTGCTCGGCCAGCCATGGCCCGGTCGCGCTGCCCGTGTCACGCGCGACGTCCTCGGGCGTCCCGGCTGCGAGGATGTGCCCGCCGTCCGGGCCGCCGCCCGGGCCCATGTCGATGAGGTGGTCGGCGGCGGCGAGCAGGTCCAGGTCGTGGTCGATGACGATGATCGTGGCCCCGGCCTCCAGCAGCTGGTCGAACACGCCCACCAGTGTGGCCACGTCGAGCGGGTGCAGGCCGGTGGACGGCTCGTCGAGGACGTACAGCGCGCCGCGCTGGCTGCTGCGCAGCCGGGAGGCGATCCGCAGCCGCTGCGACTCGCCGCCGGACAGGGATGGGGTGGGCTCGCCGAGCCGCAGGTAACTCAGGCCGACCTCGTCGACGGGCCGCAGCGCCGCGGCGACCGGGGCCCGGTCGGAGAACCGCTCCAGGGCGTCGTGGACGCTGAGGCCGAGTACGTCGGCAATGGTCAGGCCGTCGATCCGGACGGCCAGGGTGGCGTCGTTGAAGCGGGCGCCGTGGCAGGTCGGGCAGCCGACGGTGATGTCGGGCAGGTACTGGACGTCGAGGTCGATGTGGCCCAGCCCGCGGCAGGTGGGGCACTGGCCCTCGCGGGTGTTGAACGAGAAGTGCCCGGGCTTCCAGCGCCGCCGCCGGGCGTACGCCGACTCGGCGAACAGGCGGCGGATCTGGTCGAACGCCCCAGAGTAGGTCGCCGGTGTGGACCGCGCGTTCTGGCCGATCGGCGAGGCATCTACCTGGACGACCTGGCGGATGCCGCCGAGGTCCAGGCGGCGGACGTGCCCGGGCGGCGCCGACCCGCTCAGCAGCGCCCGCGCGGCCGGGATGAGGCTGTCCAGGACGAGGGCGGTCTTGCCCGCGCCGGATGGCCCGGCCAGCGCGGTCAGCCGGTGCGCCGGGAAGGTGGCGGTGAGGTCGTGCAGGTTGTACAGGTCGCCGATCTCGATGGTGATCTGCCCGCCGGGACCGGCCCGCGCCGGACGGTCACGCGGCACGGCCGCGGCGCCGGCCAGGAACGGTCCCATGATCGAGTCGGGGGCGGTTTCCAGCTGGCCGGGGGTGCCCTGGGCGATCACCGTGCCGCCGCTGGCGCCGGCCCCGGGGCCGAGTTCGATGACCCAGTCCGCGGAGCGGATGAGTTCCCGCTCGTGCTCGACCACGACCACGGTATTGCCGTTCCCGGCCAGGGCGGTGATCGTCTTGCGCAGTCCGGCGACGTTGGCCGGGTGCAGCCCGACCGACGGCTCGTCCAGCACATACAGCATGCCGGTGGTGCTGGCCCGCACCGTCGATGTCAGCTCGATCCGCTGTCGCTCCCCCGTCGACAGCGAGGCGCCGGGCCGGTCGAGGGTCAGGTAGCCAAGCCCGACGTCGAGCAGCGGCGTGAGCCTGCCGTTCAGCTCGGCGAGCAAACCGGTGGTCATCCGGCCGAGCTCGGCGGGCAGCCCGGCGGGCAGGCCGGCCATGAACCCGCGCAGCTCGCCCAGGCCGAGCGCGCTGATCTCGGCGATGTTGCGGCCGCCGAGCTGTGAGGTCAGTGCCTCGGGCCGCAGCCGGGTGCCATGGCACACCGAGCAGACGCGGGTGATGAGGAACCGCTGCACCAGCCGGCGGGTGCGCTCGTTATCGCTGCGCAGCGAGCGTTCCACCGCGGCGACGGCGTTGTCGTAGTTGACCGACAGCTGCACGGTCCGCCCGGTCCGGCCCGAGAGCGTCACCCGCCGCCGGACCGGCTCACCGTGCAGCACGATGTCGCGCTCGCGGTCGGTCAGCGACCGGTACGGCACGTCGAGCCGGACCCCGAGCTCGCCCGCCGCATACATCGACAGCCGCCGCCCGCCGGAGTTCCACGGCAGCACCGCGCCCTCCTCGATCGTCTTGCCCGGATCGGGAACCAGGGCAGCGACGTCGACCTCGGACCGCACGCCCAGGCCCTGGCAGGCCGGGCACGCGCCGTAGGAGTTGAACGCGAAGAATTCGGCGCTGGGAGGCTCGAAACGCGCGCCGCACACCGGGCAGACGACCTCCATGCCCTGCGTGGCGACCGACGGCCCGACCCGGTGACCGTTCGGGCACAGGTGCGAGCCCAGCCGCGACATCATCAGCCGCAGCACGTTCAGCACCTCCGACATGGTGCCGACCGTGCTGCGCGGCCCCGGTACCGGCGGGCGCTGCCGCAGCGCCAGCGCAGGCGGCAGGTGGTCGATCCGGTCCACGTCCGGCCGCTGCGCCTGGGCCAGCCGCCGGCGGCTGTAGGTGCTCAGGCTCTCCAGGAACCGGTGCATGCCCTCGGCGTACAGCGTGCCCATGGCCAGCGACGTCTTACCCGACCCGGACACCCCGGCCACCGCGACCGTCCGCCACAGCGGCACGTCAACATCGATATCCCGCAGGTTGTTATGCCGGGCCCCCCGCACGCCGATGACCGTGGGCAGGGTACCCGGCACGGGAATATCAACAGCCGCCATAACAGGCAACTTAAGGCCATCGGTCAGCGGCTGCTGAGCCAGGACAACCGGACGGCGACGGCTCGCTGCCGGCTGCGCGGTGAGCTCCCCATCCTCGGCCATGGTTTCCTCCCCTGCCCGGCCAGGCGCACGCGCTTCGATGACCAGATAGCCCCCATGGTGCCGACCCGCGATGAGGGGCTTCATTGGTGTCGGCAGCTTGTTCAGTCCAGGGCGCGGTCGAGATTGAAGGCGGCGCTGATCAGCGCGAGGTGGGTCAGTGCCTGGGGGAAGTTGCCCTGTTGCTCGCCGGTGCGGCTGATCTGCTCGGCGTACATGCCCAGGTGGTTGGCGTAGGTGAGCATCTTCTCGAACGCTAGCCGGGCCTCGTCCAGGCGTCCTGCGCGGGTGAGCGCCTCGACGTACCAGAACGAGCAGGCCGAGAAGGTGCCTTCCTCGCCGCGTACCCCGTCTGTGCTGGCTTGCGGGTCGTACCGGTAGACCAGGGAATCGGACACCAGGCTCGCGGTGAGTGCGTCGAGGGTGGACAGCCACTTGGGGTCGGTCGGCGAGATGAACTTGACCAGTGGCATCAGCAAGACGGCCGCGTCGAGGACATCGCCGCCTTCATATTGGGCGAACGCCTTCAGCTTTGGTGACCAGCCGCGGTCCATGATCCGCCGGTAGATGGTATCGCGGGCCTTCCGCCACCGTTCGAGGTCGGCGGGCAGGCCGCGGCGGGTGGCCAGCCGGATCGCCCGTTCCATCGCCACCCAGCACATGAGCTGTGAGTACAGGAACTTCCTGGGGCCGCCGCGGGTCTCCCAGATGCCCTCGTCGGGCTGGTCCCAGTGGTCGCAGAGCCAGTCGGCCCGGGTGGTGATCGTGTCCCAGTGGGCGCTGGAGATGGGCTGGTGCCAGCGGTCGTAGAGGTAGACCGAGTCCATGAGCTCGCCGTAGATGTCGAGCTGAAGCTGCCTGGCGGCGGCGTTGCCGATCCGCACCGGCACTGAGCCGCGGTAGCCGGCCAGGTGACGCAGTTCCCTTTCGGGCAGCTCGGTGCGTCCGTCGATGCCGTACATCACCTGCATCGGGCCAGAGGCGCTGAGTTGGCTCGTGGTGGCGTGTCTGAGGAACTGCACGAAGGCGTCGGCCTCGCTGGTGAATCCGAGCCGCAGCAGCGCATAGACGCAGAAGGCTGCGTCGCGGATCCACACGTACCGGTAGTCCCAGTTGCGCTCTCCGCCGATCTGCTCGGGCAGGCTGGTCGTCGGCGCGGCGACGATGGCGCCGGTCGGGGCGTAGGTCAGCAGCTTCAGCGTCAGCGCTGAACGGTGCACCACCTCGCGCCACCGGCCCCGGTAGCGCGACGCCGACAGCCAGTTCCGCCAGAACCCGACGGTGGCGGCCAGCAGCTCCTCCGCCTCCTCGCCGGAGCATGGGCGCGGCACGGCGCCGCCGCTCACCTCGTCCAGCGCGAACACCGCCGACTCGCCCTCGGCCAGCTGGAACCCGGCCCTCACATCACGGCCGTCGTGCTCGACCGGCACCGTCGCGCTGACACCCACCGTCAGGCTGGCTGCGGTGAAAACCACGCCAGCCTCCGTCTCGGTGAGGGTGTGCGGGTCCGTCCCGTAGCCAAACCGGGGCGCGATCCGCGCCCGGAACGGCATAGCCCCCCGCACGCACACCACCCGCCGGATCAGCCGGTGCCGCCGCGTCTCAGCCGCGCCGCCGACCGGCATGAAATCCTGGATCTCACCCACCCCATCCTCGGCGGAGAAACGGGTGATCAGCACGTTGGTATCGGGGAGATAGAACTGCCGGGTCTTCGCCGGCACCGCGGCGGCCAGCTCAAAACACCCGCCGCCGTCCGCGTCCAAGATCGATCCGAACACGCTCGGAGCGTCGAAAGACGGGCTGCAATGCCAGTCGATGGTCCCGTTGGTTCCCACCAGCGCCACGGTGTGCAGGTCACCGATCAGCCCATGCTCAGACACCGCCAGATAATCGGACCGGCTAGCCAAGCCCGGCCCGGGCAGCGGCGACCTGCTGGAATCAGCCATGTCTGCCGCTGGCGCCGACGACCGTGGAGCGATCACCTGACTTGTCCTTCCATGGTCCGGCCAGCCGGCGGGCTGCGATGATATCCGCCTGGGCGTCGTCGCGGACAAGCGCGGTCACCTCATGGCCGTCCTTCTGCAGTTCGGTCAGTACGTGAGATCCGATGAACCCCGTTGCACCGGTGAGTGCCACTTTCATGGTCGGAAAGCCTCCTGTCTTGACCGTCAGAACAACGCATCGGCCGCGACGAGCTCGTCAGCCGGGCCCGCGCCGGGGCCGGCGCTGGCCGGGCCCCGGCGCGTGGTGGTCAGGGGTGGACTGGTCCGCTGGGCCCGGAATCGAGGCGCAGCGACTGCATGATGGCGAACGTGGTGGTGGTGGTGAAGATC
>WNFB01006068.1_pt1 | contig 10832 bp, 7 predicted proteins | sample 5400501 | NCBI WGS metagenome assembly WNFB01 (sample SAMN13153341, study PRJNA577476) | soil metagenome | isolation source: 200 cm saprolite under Douglas fir tree site 2 hole 1 | place: USA:California | collected 2015-04-18 | reverse complement strand
TGATCGTCGTCACCCAGTCCGTGCCGAAGGTCGCCATCGCGCCGGTGCTGCTCCTCATCCTGGGGGCCGGGGAAGCATCGAAGCTGATCCTCGCCTTCCTGGTCGCCTTCTTCCCGATCGTCGTGGACACGGCGACCGGGCTTGCCGCCACGCCCGAGGAGCTCATCGATCTCAGCCGCTCCTACCGGGCCAGCCGACTCAAGACATTCATGAAGGTGCGCTTCCCGATGGCGCTACCCTTCTTCTTCAGCGGACTCAAGGTCGCCATCACGCTCGCCCTGATCGGGGCGGTGGTGGCCGAGTTCGTTGGGTCCGACCGGGGCCTGGGCTACATCATCGTGGCGGCCACTTCCTACTGGAAGGCCGACCTGGCCTTCGGGGCCATCCTGCTGCTGTCGGTCATGGCCATCGTACTGTTCGGCCTGGTGACTGTGGTCGAGCGACTGGTCTGTCCGTGGTACGCCGCCGAGCCACGCCATTAGGCCGTGGCCGGCGGAGAAAGGGGAATCCGATGAGGACGAGGTGGATCGCCGGCATCCTGCTGACGGTGTCATCGCTCGGGATCTTGGCGGCGGCGGCGCTCGCCCAGGCGCCCGCCAAGGCACTCCGCCCCTTCACGTTCATCCTGGACTTCCTGCCGTACGGCGAGTACACGCCGTACTTCACCGCGCTGGAGAAGGGCTGGTACCGGGAGGAGGGCCTCGACGTCAAGATTCTCCGGGGCGCCGGGTCCGGTGACACGGTCAAGCGGATTGCCGCAGGCCAGGGAGATGCGGGCAGCGCCGACTTCGCGCCCGTGGTCGCCGCGCGCGCCAACGAGGACGCCAAGGTCAAATCCATCGCCGTCTACTTCCGGGAGACGTGGCTTTCGATCTTCGTTCGCACCGACTCGGGCATCAACGCGCCGAAGGATCTCGAGGGCAAGACCATCTCCACGACCCCGGGAAACGCCCACCATGTCCTGTGGCCGCTTTACTCCCAGCTGGCGGGGTTCAACGGCGACTCGGTCAAGTGGGTCACCATGGATGGCGCCGCCATGGGGCCCGCCCTGATCACCAGGCGCGTCGATGCCGCACCGTTCGCTCACGTGCACGAGGCCCGGCTCCAGAAGCAGGCGAAGGAGCAGGGCACGTCCCTCAGGCGGCTGGCCTACAAGGACGTGGGCATGGACCTCTACGCGCTCACGATCATCGCCCGCGATGACTCGATCGCCAGGGACCCCGAGCCCCTCAAAGCGTTCCTGCGGGCGACCCTCAGGGGCATGCCGTACGCGTGGGACGGGAAGAACATCGAGGAGGGCGCCCGCTACGTGGTGAATCGCAACCCCGAGGTGGATATCGACGCGGCCGTCGGTGCGGCCCGGGTGGCAGCGCTCTACGGGCTCACCGAGGACGTCAAGAGCGGGCGGGCCGCCCTGGGCCAGCTCGATCCGGTCAAGGTGCGCAAGTCGATCGACATCTACACCCAGTACCTGAAGCTCAAGCGGAAGGCCGAGCCGGACGAGGTCTACACGAACGACCTCCTGCCGGCGCGGAAGTGATCTCGCGTGCCGACCGGCGCCGTGCCGAAGGGGTTCGGCGGGCGGCGGCGCGCGTCAACCCCCGTGTGAACAAGGAGCGTGCCATGAAGCGTTGGACTCCTCTGCTGGTCGCGACGATCGTGTCGATGACCGTGCCCGCGTTTTCCCAGGACAAGGTCGTGCACTTCTCGAGCATCAACGGGCAGACGGGCCAGTCGGCCGCCTACGGAAGCAAGGTGATCGAAGGGGTGGACCTGGCCGCGAAGGCGATCAACGACGCCGGCGGGTTTGCGGACAAGTGCGGCACGCGGTACAAGCTCAAGATCACCACCGGGGACATGGCGAACTCCCGCGAGCAGGCGGTGTCCCTCTTGCGGCAGGCGGCGAGCGACGCGGGCGTGCTCGCCGTCGTCGGTCCGTCGCCGTCGACGGGATACGTCCCCATGGTGCCGGTGGCGGGCCAGCTCAAGATCCCCATCATTGCCACGGGCTCGGCGGCGCCGATCAAGGAGTGGAACCCCTGGGCCTTCCGGCTCAACACGGTCTCCAAGGTCGCCGTTCCGACTCTGATGCGGACGCTCAAGGCGAAGTTCGACGTCAAGCGCGTCGCCCTGATCTACGACGTCACCCAGGACGGACAGCGCGGGGAGGCGGAGCTGATCAAGAACGCGGCGAAGGAGGTCGGCTACGAGGTCGCGGCCTTCGAGGCCTTCCGGGCGGGGGACAACGACTTCCGGCCGCAGCTCTCCAAGATCAAGGCCGTGAAGCCCGACTGGATCGGCATCTACGGCGCCACGCCCGAGCTGGCGAAGGTCGTGAACCAGATGGCCGAGCTCGGCATCAAGGCGGAGATGCTCACCGGCTTCGGCACCTTCAACGATCCCGTGGTTTGGGATCTCACCGAGGGCCGGGTGAAGGGCGGCTACTCGTGGTCGGCATACTTCGCGCTCGAGGACCCGGCGCGCCCGGAGGTCGGGAAGATGGTCCAGGCCTACAAGAAGGAGTACACCCACGATCCCACCCTCTACTCGTTCTACGGATGGGACGCCGTCCACGTCTACGTGGAGGCGGTCAAGCGCGCGTGCACCACCACCGACCGCGACAAGTTCCGCCAGGCCCTCAACACGATCGACAACGTCCCGACGCTGTCCGGCAAGGCGACGTTCAAGAACCCGCCCGACGGCGAGAACCTGTCGGCGGCGGTCATCGTGAACCAGACGACGGGACGCGGCACGTTCGAGACGGTGAAGTAGCCGAGAGATCCGACCGCCTCAGCTCGAAGGGAAGCGGAAGAGCTTCGCCGCGTTGTCGGCCGTGATCTTGCGCCGGTCCTCCTCGGGCGCGCCGGCGAAGATCCGATCCAAGAATTCCCGCGACTTCGGCCAGGTCGATTCGGCATGCGGGAAGTCGTTGCCCCAGAGCATATTGTCCACTCCGATCACGTCGCGCAGCCGAATCCCGTAGTCGTCCTCCATGAACTCCACGAACATGTTGCGGTGCCAGTAGTCGCTCGGCAGCATGCCGTGCCGCGACCGCCAGCTCCTGACGGTCGGCCGCTCACGGTACGTGAAGTCCATTTGCTTGAGCCAGTGGGGCACCCAGGCCGTCTCGTGCTCGACAGACCCGGCCTTCAAGCGCGGATAGCGGTCGAAGACGCCGGCGAAGATCATCGCGGTCAGCGAGTAGCGGACCCAGTAGTCGCTGTTGGTCAGCCCGGCGGCGGTGAGCTGATTGATGTCGATGGTGAACTCCGAGCCGGGGATGCCGCCGCGCATGGTCGCGACGTGCAGCAGCAGGGGGATGTCGAGATCCTGGGCCGTCCACCACAGGCGGTCGTAGCTGGCGTGCCGGTAGGGCCGGTCGGGCAGTGGATAGACGGGTATGAAGGCCCCCGCCAGCCCGAGACCAGCGCAGCGCTCCAGCTCCTGGCAAGCCTCATCGACGTCGTCCACGTTCAGCATCCCGATACCCTTGAACCGGTCGGGTGCGGCCTGGCAGAAGTCTGCGATCCAGTTGTTGTACGCCCTGCACAGGGCGGACAGGAGCTCGCTGTCCGGAAGGCGGTACCAGAACAGTCCCTGGCTGGGTTGCAGGCAAGCGCCCCACACGCCGTCCATCTCCAGCTCTTCGAGCATGGCGTGGGGCTCGTACGCCGCCTTTCGGACGTCCTCCCACACGCCGAGGAAGTCGATCGACGCCGGATCCTCGAAGCGCTTCCCCGCCTGGATCACCGATCCGACCGTCCCGACTCGTACGCCGTCGAGATACCAGGCGTCGTACTCTCGTCCCGTGCGGGTGCGATGTCGCTCCATGCGTGGCGCCCGCTCGCGGTATTTCGGTTCGATGTGGCTCTCGTACAGGTTCGGAGGCTCGACGATGTGAGAATCGGCCGAGATCACTCGGTACGCGTTCATGGTCTGGCTCCTCTTCGCTCATCCTCTCACGTCAGCGGCCCTTGAACACGGGTGGGCGCTTCTCCACGAAGGCCCGCATGGCTTCGCGCGAGTCCTCGGACTTCGACAGCTCGCCCGTCATGTTCTGCTCGAAACGGTAGCCGTCCCGTACGCTCATGAACTCGATCGCGTTCATGGTGTGCTTCGCCAGGCGGATCGCGATGGGGCTCTTCGACGCGATCTCCGCGGCCAGGGCTCGGGCCTCGTCGATGAGCCGGTCGGCCGGCACGCAGGCCTCGACCACGCCGAGTCGATACAGGTCCGCCCCCGACAGGCGCTGACCCGTGAACATCAGCCGGCGCGCTTTCGAGTGCGGGAACAATCGCATGGCGTGCCGGCCTCCGCCGAGCAGGCCGACGTCGATCTCGGGGAGGCCCAGCACGGCTCGTTCCGAGGCGATCAGGAGATCGCACGAGGCGACGATGGCAAGCCCGGCCCCGAGCGCGGGGCCGTTGATCGCCGCGATCACCGGGACGCGGCACTCCATGATCGAATGGAACGACTCCCGCGCCCGGCGGCTCGACTGCCAGAAGTCCCCCGCCTGCGGCGCTTGCCCGACCCGGGCCTTGATGTCGGCGCCGGCACAGAAGACCCGCCCCGCGCCGATGAGGATCGCGACGCGTACGTGCTCCTGATCGTTCAGCGCGTCGAACACCCGCATCATCTCGTCCTGGAACTGGGCATTCACGGCGTTGACCGGCGGGCGGTCCATCGTCACGAGCGCCACATGGTCCTGCATGTCGCACTTGATGAACTCGGTGTCCATCACGCTTCCCTCCGTGTCCGCCCTACGCCGGAGGCAGGCGGCGGAGCGCCTCCTCTCGGAGCTTCACCTTCTGGATCTTGCCCGAGGCCGTCATCGGGAAATCGTCGACGAAGAGAACGTGGCGTGGGATCTTGTAGCTCGCGATCTTCCCGCGGCAGCCGTCGATGACCTCGGCCTCGCCGAGACGCTGGCCGGGCTCGAGCCGCACGAAGGCGACGGCAACCTCGCTGAGCCGCGCATCGGGAAGGCCGACGACGGCGGCCAGGTTGATGGCCGGGTGACCCATCAGGTGCGCCTCGACCTCCATCGGATCGACGTTCTCGCCGCCGACCTTGAGCATGTCCTTGTAGCGTCCCATGAAGCGCAGGTGACCGTCCGCGCGGAACACGCCCATGTCTCCCGAGTGCATCCACCCGTCCCCATCGATAGCCTTCGCCGTCTCCTCGGGCTCCCGGTAGTAACCCTGCATGAGCATATAGCTCCGCACCAGGATCTCGCCGGCCGTGCCCATCGGCTGGTCGCGTCCGGTCGCGGGGTCGACGACCTTGAGCTCGTAGCCCGGCGCCGGATATCCCGAGGCCTCGACGCACTGATCCTCGGTCGAATCCAGCCCGCTCAACGCGGCACCGGCGCCGACCTCGCTCATGCCGTAGCCGGAGACGAACGGGCCGAACTCCGTCCGCGCCTCGCGAGCGATCGGGATCGAGCTCGACATCCCCGTGGCCAGGATCCCCGTGCGCACGCTAGCCGTGTCGCGCGGCCGGCGCTGCTGCGCCGCCAGCAGGTCCTTGAAGTGGGTGTCGAAGCCGTGGATGATCGTCGCCCTCTCCGCCTCGAGCAGCTGTAGGCTCTCGTCCGGGTCGAAGGTCTCGGTGAGGACTTGTCTGGCGCCCGTCACCATCGACATCAGCATCCCCTCGGAGAAGCCGAAGAGGTGGAAGAGCGGGAGGTACATGAGGATGGTGTCCGCGACCGTGATGTTCATGGCGAAGGCGCGCTCGCTGAGGTTCCTCACGATGTTGTGGCAATGCATCGCGCCCTTGGGGAAGCCGGTGGTGCCCGACGTGTAGATGATGAACGTGGTGGCGTCCGGATCGACGGCCGCGATTCGCGCGCGGAGCGCGCCCTCGCTTACGCGGGCTCCCGCCTCGAGGAGAGCGGGCCAGGGTGTCGTGCCGGCCGTGGACCCCTCCCCCAGGACGATGACGCGCCGCAATTCGGGGAGCTTCGGATCCCGCACGACGTGACCGATCGAGCTCAGCGACGGCACCAGGGTGCGCACCATTCCCAGGTAGTCGATCGGTCCAGAGCGTGCAGCGATGAAGAGTGTGGTCGAGTCCGACTGGCCGAGGACGTAGGCCGCATCGTCGGTCCGGAAGCGGGTGTTCACGGGGACCAGCACGGCGCCGATTCGCATGACGGCAAGGGCGGCGTGGATCCACTCCGGCCGGTTCATCATCCAGAGCGCGACCTTCTCACCCGGCTCGATCCCGATCTGGAGGAGCCCGCGGGCGACACGGTCGACATCATGGGCCAGCTCGGCGAAGCTCCAGCGCCGTCCCTGGAACACGAGCGCCTCCCGAGCGCCGTCGCGACGCGCGCGCTCGTCCACGAACGCGCCGATCGTCTGCTTCGGGAACCACTCCCGCCCCATGGTCGTGACCTCCTCCATACGGATGATCCGGAGGCGCGGGGACGTTGTCAGGTCGCGGAACGGAGACAGCATCCGATCAAACGGTCGGTCGAGTCAAGCCTGCGTATCGCGCCATCTAAAATGTCACCGAGCGGGAATCGTCTCGCCATTGGCGATCTTACCCTCCGCAACCTTTGGAGACAGCCATCGTGAGTGCGCCGTTGTCGGGGTACGCGCTCATCCGGCCTTCACGATCGCCTTCCCTTGGGACGGGGATCGGACACGCCTGTATGTCCCAGCGGGGGAGTCGTCACAGGGCGGGGCGGTTCTGCATGGCCGCCGCCAGCTTCCGCGCGACGCTCTTGCCGTCGCCCGACTGCCCGAGAAGCTTGCCCCGGTCGACGACGACCTTGCCCCGCAGCAGCACGACCTCCGGCCAGCCGTGGACCTCCCAGCCTTCCCAGGCGCTGTAGTCGGAGCCATGGAGGTCGGCCGCGCCGAGCGTCTTTCGCACCGACGGATCGAAGACGACGATGTCGGCGTCGCTGCCGGGAGCGATCGCGCCCTTGCGCGGGTAGAGTCCGAGGATCCTCGCGGCGTTCGTCGAGGTGACGGCGACGAACCGCTCGAGCGACATCCGACGCTTCGAGACCCCCTCGGTGTAGATGATCGGCACGCGCGTCTCCACCCCGACGTGGCCGCCGGTGGCGTCGGCGACGTGCCGGCTGCGCAGCTTGATCGCCCGCGGCGTGCACAGCTCGTCGGTGGCGACGGTGGCGAGCGAGCCGTCGAAGAGCCCGGCCCAGAGCCGCTGCCGGTCTTCCTCGTGCTTGAGCGAGGGGTAGGTGTGGAAGACGACTCCGTCCGGCCTCAGGTACGCCTCCGCGGTGAAGGTCGCGTAGTGGTGGAGCGTCTCCGCGTACACGGGAAAGCCGTCGGCGCGCGCCTCCGCCACGGCGTCGGTGCCCGCCTTCGAGCTCACGTGCACCAGGTACACGGCGGCGCCCTCGACGTAGCGGGCGAGGCGCAGCACGCGCCGGAACGAGATGTCCTCCGACATGATGCTGTGCACGAGCGGCATGTGGGCGATGTCCGTGCGGCCCTCGCGCTCCAGCCGCTCGTACATGTACATCACGAGGTCGTCGTCCTCGGCGTGGATGGCCAGGATGCCGCCGTGCCGGGATGATGCCTCCATGATGGCCCAGAGGTGGCCGAGCCGGATCATGCGGCCCTTGCCGTGCGGCCGAACGTCGGTGGTGAAGATCTTGAAGCTCGGGAAGCCGGCGGTGATGGTCTCGGGCATCTGCGCGATGACCTCCGGCGGGACGGCGCCCTGGAGCATGACGTGAAGGGCGTAGTCCGTGTAGCCCTCCCGCCAGACCTCCTGCTTCTTCGCGATGGCCTGGGCGAGGCTCATCCCCGGCTCCCAGACGGCGAAGTCCGCGAGCGTCGTCGTGCCGCCGAAGAGGGCGGCGGCGCTCACCTGTCCCGGCCCCGCGCTCAACGTCACGCCCCCGTCGAGCGCGGGGATCGGCCAGCCCGTGTGCACGTGGGGGTCGATGCCGCCGGGGATGACCAGCTTGCCGGCCGCGTCGATCACCCGAGTGCTCTCCGCCGGTAGCGTTCCGGCGGCGGCGACCGCGACGATGCGCTCGCCGTCAACACCGACGTCCCACGCCCCCACGCCCTCGGGGGTGACCACCTGCCCACCACGAATGACAAGATCGAGCATGCGAGTCTCCGCTACGCCTTCCCGAAGAGCAGCTCCGAGAGGCGTCCAGGGCTCTTGACAACCGTGGCCAGCCTGTCGAGCGAGGCGTCGCGACCCCCGCCCGAGATCGTCCCTCCGGTGCCGATCACCGCCCCTCGTGGCTTGCGCGTCCTGGCCACTGCTCGTCGTTGCTCCACCCGCTCAGGAAGACTCACGGTGCCGTCAGCCTAGCACCCGAAAGGGCGCGGTGAAAGGGCCGTCCGCGTCTCAATCCGGGTAGCCATACTCGCGGCGCGCGGCTCCGGGCGTGATCGTGCCGTTCCGGAGATCGGCCTCGACCAGCGCCCGATCCCGGTGGCGTGGATCGCCGTACCCTCCACCGCCGGGCAAGAGCAGTCGCACCACCTCGCCCGTGCGGAAGACGACGTTGGGCGAGCTGGTCGGCGTGATCGCGACGTCGTTGACGAGAATCCGCCCAGGCGAGCCGGGCCGACCGCCGAACAGGCCTTCGGGAGCGAAGCGCATCCGTCCGGCGGAGCCTGAGAGCACGACGGGGGCGTCGGGATCGAGCCGCCCGTCGTCGAAGGCGCGCAGCGCCAGCTCCTCGCCGAGTCCGCCGCGCCACCGGCCGGCGCCGCCGGAGTCCGCGATGAGCTCGCGCCGCTCGAAGAGGATCGGCGTCTCCAGCTCCGCCCACTCGATCGAGACGTCGCGCACGTTGTACGGAAAGCTCACGGAGGCGAGGCCGTCCATGCCCGGTCGGCCGCCCATGCCGCCAAAGGCGTGCTGATGCAGCGCGAACGCCTCGCCGTCGCGCTTCACCCCGTTGACGTAGAACTGCCACGTGGGCATCGAGCCGGAGTCGGCGGGGACGCGGTCGGGCGCGATCTCGGCGAGGATCCGGAACATCAGCTCCGAGACCAACATGCCGGCGGCGAGGCGCCAGAAGCACGCGGCCGGGTACGCCGGATTGACGAGGCAGCCCTCCGGCGCCGTGACCGTGAGGGGCCGGTAGGTGCCCTCGTTGTTGGGCCGCTCGGGATCGCACACCATCTTGAGCGGCACCGCCACGTAGGCGCGCGTGTAGTTGATGGGCGAGTTCACCGGGCGGCGCACCTGGGGCGCGGTGCCGGTGAAGTCCGCGGTCAGCCGGTCACCGCTGATCGTCACGGTGAGGGCGATGGTCTGGGGTAGGGCGACGCCCTCGATCTCCATCGCGAGCTCCTTCGCGTACCGGCCGTCCGGGAGTCGCGCGATGCCGGCGCGCATCCCGGCCTCGGTGCGACGGAAGATCTCGTCGGCCACCGGCCGGAGCGACGCGAGCGCGAACTCGCGCGCAAGCCGCTCGAGCCCGCGCACGCCGATCCAGCCCGACGCCATCTGGGCGCGGACGTCGCCGATCATCTTCTCGCTGAACCTCACGTTGCGGCGAATCAGGGCGAAGAGGTCCTCGTTGGCCACGCCGGCCCGGTAGAGGCGCAGCGGGGGGATGATGAGGCCCTCCTCGAAGACCTCTTCACTCAGTCCGGAGCCCTTCCGGCCACCGATGTCCACGTGATGCACGCTGTTGATCGAGAAGCCGATCAGCCGGTCATCGACGAATGCGGGTGTGGTGACGAAGACGTCGGCGGTCTGACCGTTGCAGAGCCACGGGTCGTTGCAGATGAAGACGTCGCCCGGCCGGACGGTCTCCGGCGGGAACGCCGCGAGGAGGTTCTTGCCGAACACCGGCATGACGCCGGTGTGCCCGGTCGCGCCGAGCCACGTCTGGGCGACGAGGTTGCCGCGATCGTCGTAGAGACCCGTCGACATGTCGTGGACCTCGATGACGTCGTGCGAGAACGCCGTGCGGAAGAGCGTCGCCGCCATCTCGTCCGCGAGCGCGATGAGGCGCGGCCAGATGACGTCGAGGGGGAGGTCCGCTCCGCGATCGGTCATGGCGCGCCTCCCATCGTGATGAGGAGCGAGCCGTAGCGGTCGACCTCGAGGGCCCCGTCCACGTCCATCACGGTGGTGGCGGACGCCTCCTCGACGATCGCCGGGCCGGCGATGAGCATGCCCGGGCTGAGCTCGGCCCGGTCGTAGACGACGAACGGGATCAGCCGTCGCTCCCGGAACGAGAAGGCCGGCCGCTCGTCTTTCGCGGAGGCGACAACCGCGCCGGAGACCGCGAGAGGAGCGAGCGTGAAGGCCTTCTCCACAAGCTGGCCGGAGAGGCGGAGGTTGACCAGCTCGGCCGGCACGTCATCGTAGAAGTAGCCGTACTTCTCACGGTAGATCTCAGCGAAGCGCCGCCAGAGCGCGGCCCGGCCGAGTGACGCCGGCGAGTCGTCGATGGCGATCGTCACCTGGTAGCCCTGCCCGATGTACCCGACGTCCACGGCGCGCCTGAACACGACCGCGCCGCCCGCCTCCGCGGTCCGGAGCGTCCGCGCCACATCCTCTGCCATTTCACGAAAGACGGCGTCGATGGTCTCCGGGGCGATCTGGGCGAGCGAGACCCGGTGGGTTCGCACGGCGTCATACGCCACCGGCGCCACGACGAGACCCAGGGCGGACAGCACGCCGGCGCGCAGCGGCACCACGACCTCCGGTACGCCGAGCTTCGCCGCCAGATTGTAGGCATGCACGGGACCCGCGCCCCCGAAGGCGAAGAGCGTGGCGCGCTCGGGATTGCCGCCGCGCTCGGTGACGTGCATGCGCACGGCCGCCGCCATCGTCTCGTTGATCACGTCGTGGACCGTCCAGGC
>WNFB01006067.1_pt1 | contig 10833 bp, 11 predicted proteins | sample 5400501 | NCBI WGS metagenome assembly WNFB01 (sample SAMN13153341, study PRJNA577476) | soil metagenome | isolation source: 200 cm saprolite under Douglas fir tree site 2 hole 1 | place: USA:California | collected 2015-04-18 | reverse complement strand
CTGATCGTCATGCATCCCCTCGAAGTCGGCACGCTTCTTCCAACGCCCGCGTCATCAGCCACCGAGATTGCCCCTCTTGCCGAGCCGCTCACCAAGCGCGAGAGCGAAGTCCTTCAGATGCTCGGGAGCGGACTTGGAAACAAGGAAATCGCTGCGCGGCTCGCCATCTCCGACCATACCGCCAAATTCCACGTCGCCTCCATTCTTGGCAAACTTGGTGCCTCCACTCGCGCCGAAGCCGTGGCCCTCGGCATCCGCCGCGGCCTGATTCTCCTTTGAGCACGGAATCGCCCGGCGGCCTGCATCTCCCTTACATTCGCAAAGCTGTCTGATCGAAGTGGGCTTCCAGTCGCTCGCGTGGGTATGGAAATATAATTGGCAATCTATCCGCGAAATTGTCGTTCTTTTATCGAGAGAACGGATACATCGCCCATCCGATTCCCACCCCGATCAAAAGAAAGAGAAACAGCGACCATACGATGTATTTCACACGCTCGATCGGCCGCCGTCGGCTCAGGAAGCCAAACGCGATGGAAATCAGCAGTGCGAAGAGTAACACGGCTTGCAGATGACTGAGCTTGAATCCCATTCCTGCGTTCATGCTTTGCGTCCTCGCGCTGCTTCATACGCATGCAGTGCCGCCAGCAGATTCAGCACACCCGCCGTGGCGAGGAAACGCGTACCGTAATCGCCGCCCGCGTGCGAGACGTCCGCTCCGTTCGTTTCGAGAGACCTCGCCACCAGATAAAACGATCCGGTGCCCAGATCCGCGAAATAACCCAGCGAATCGAAAGCATCGTTCCCTCTTGAACTGAAAAGGTTGCCACGCATTCCCGCGCCAAGAATCACGAGCACGCCAACCGTCACAAAACACGTCGCCGCGCGGCCCCACATTTTCATGAGCGCGTGGCCCAGTCCCGGCACGAGCCATCCGGCCACGCCGATGACGTATGCCATTGTCTCGCGTCTGGAGTCCTGCGGCGGAGCTGCCGGTGCTGCCGTCTCGTCTGCCATCTAACTTCCTTCTATTCCCGTCTTATGCCAGCAACGCCAGGATTTCGTTCTGAATCGCTCCCGTCACGCGAGCCTCGCCATCGCCGATATACACATTCACTTCGCTGCGAACGCCGAAATCCGGCAGATAAATTCCCGGCTCAATCGAATTACAGGTTTTCGGGATCAGGTGCCTCACGTCATGTGTTTCCAGACCATCCATATTCACGCCGTTACCGTGCACTTTCTCTCCAATGCTGTGCCCGGTGCGGTGAAAGAAATATTTTCCGTAGCCCGCTTTTTCGATGACGCGGCGAGCCGCCTTGTCCACCTGCCATCCCTGGAGCGGCTTCCCCGCGGCAATGTGTTTGCGAATCAACTCGGTCGCCGTATCGCGCGCCGCGCGCACCACACCGAACACCTTCGCAAATTTCTCCGGCACTTTCGCACCGAGATACCCAATCCAGGTGATGTCGTAATACACACTCCCGGGTGTCTTCTTCTTCCCCCAAACATCCATCAGCAGCAGATCGCCCTCGCGAATCGGCGCGGCGGACTCCGCCGTCGGACCGTAGTGCGGATCGCTGGCGTGGGCGTTGACCGCGATATCCGGCCCTTCCTCGGTCCAAATTCCCGCGGCATCGAACTCCTTCAGTATCCAGTTCTTCACATCGAATTCCGTCAACGGTTTTTTCTCGCGCACGCTCTTCGCCGCAACCTGGAAAGCTTCTCGCACGATCCGGTCGATGGCCACTCCAGCCGAAAGATGCGATTCGAACTGCTCGGCGGTCCAGCACGCTTCGTATTTCTGCACCAGGTCCGCCGAACTGACTACCTTAGGCCCGGAGCCGCGCACCAATTCAATCGTCCCTGCGTCCACCATCGCTACATAAGGGATCGCGTTTTTCGGTGAATATTGCATTGCCACGCTCCTCGCGCGGCCGAACATCTTTTTTAAATTTTTTCGCAGTTCATCCTGCGCCGAGTAATACAGCGTCTCCCCGGGCAATGACGCCAGCGATTGCGTCTCAATCTTGTGCACCAGTTTCTTCGGCGTGCCTTTCGCCGGGACGAAATAGAACCACCTTCGCGTCCTCATTCCTGCCGGCAGGCTCAGGATGTTTTGCGCGATGGGATCCCGTCCGCGAAAATCATAAAAGAGCCAGCCATCGATTTGGGCGGCCCGCAAATCGTTCTGGATCTCTTGAATATCTGCGCTCATCGGGGGATCAGCTCCATCGCTCGCACAAGATTCAACTGTCAAGCCTCAAGCGTCCTGCACCAGCAGCGCGAGGATCTGCTGCCGGGTCACGCCGCGGATTTCAATGCGTTTCATGCGGCTTCTTTCGCCGCTCAGAATTCTAACAGCCGGCCTGGGTGTTTTCAAAAGCTGCGCAAGAAATTCCACCAGCGCCTCGTTCGCGCGGTCCTCCACAGCCGGCGCTTGCAACCGCACCTTTAACGCGCCTCCCATTTCCCCGGCAATTTCGTCCTTGCTCGCTCGCGGCTGTACCCGTACAAGAAAAGTCACGGCGCCTTCCCGTTCTTGGGCATCCAGCATCCGGCTCCTCACGATACCTTATTTGACTTCTCTAGCCCCAAACAGCGCCGTGCCCACACGCACTTCCGTCGCGCCTTCTTCGATCGCCACTTCAAAATCGTGAGACATTCCCATCGACAGAACGGGCAGGGCGATTCCAAGTTTTCCCGTCAATTCGTCGCGCAGCTTTCTCAAGCGCTGGAAATAAGGTCGCACGCTCTCCGCTTCCTCCAAAAACGGCGGAATACACATCAGCCCAGCGAGTTCCAATCGAGGCAGATCGGCAAACCCTTCCGCCAATGCCGCAAGCTCGTTTATTTCCACCCCACTCTTTGTCTCCTCTGGCGCAACGCGCACTTCAATCAGCACGCGCAGTTTGCCGATGATACCTGCCTCAGCCCGCGCGCGGTCCAGCCGTTCCGCAATCGCGAAATCATCGACGGAGTCTACGCTATGAAAAAGTCTCGCCGCCCGCGCCGTCTTATTGCTCTGCAAATGACCGATCAGGTGCCATGTCGCCGCCAATCCTTCCGTTCCGGCGCGCTTCCCTTCCCACTCTTGGATACGATTCTCGCCAAAGTGCCGAATCCCCGCTTCATACGCTTCGCGGATCGCACCCGCCGGATGCGTCTTGGACACCCCGATGAGGGTGATCTCCTCCGTGCGCCGCCCTGCGCGCGCCGCCGCTATGGCAATCCTCTTTTGAATTCGCAGCAGCTTTTCCCGCACCGAAGTTTGCGTCATGTTCGAATTCGAATCCTAGCACGCGCGGCATTGCAGCGCGGAGTCTCTGCGGTTAGACTGGCCTTCGGCCGCTGAAGATTCCGCGGTCACACCGAAAATGACTGCTCCCGGAAAACTCATCGCCGTCGAAGGCATCGATGGCAGTGGCAAGCGCACGCAAGTCGAACTCCTGACGCTTACCCTCAAGGCGCGCGGTCACTCCGTCTATTCCACCGGCTTTCCTCAATACGATTCCTGGTTCGGCAAAATGGTCGGCCAATTCCTGAATGGCGATCTAGGCCCGCTCGAAGGCGTCGACCCTCACTTCACCGCCCTGCTCTATGCCGGCGATCGCTTCGAAGCCAAGCCTAAACTCCAATCCGCCCTGAACAACGGCCAAATTGTTCTGGTGGACCGCTACATCGGTTCCAACCTCGCCCACCAGACAGCTCGCGTCCCCCCGGCCAAGCGCTCCGAATTCCTGGAATGGATCGAGCATCTCGAGTACGGCATCTACAGCCTTCCCCGCGAAAGCCTGATCCTCTACCTTCGCGTGCCCCCGCAAGAAGCCCAGCGGCTGGTCGAACGCAAATCGGCGCGTAGCTACACCTCCGCCCAAAAAGATTTGCTCGAGGCCAGTCTTCGTCACCTCGAAGATGCCGCCGAAATGTACGACTCGCTTTCTCGCAGCGTGCCCTGGGCCACCATTCAGTGTTTCGATGCCGCGGCCAAAGCCATTCGTGAACCGGAAGAAATTGCCACCGACGTTCTCGCCGCCGTCGAGGGAGTCCTCTCATCGGCTTCCGCGACTGAGGAGCGCTAGCGCATGGGTCTTTCCGAATTTCTCGGCAACGAACGAATCGTCACCGCGCTCCGCGGCGCTCTCCGCAGCCAGCGCGTCCCCCATGCATTACTATTCGCTGGCCCGCGCGGCGTCGGCAAATTCACTCTCGCGCGCATGTTCGCGCAAGCCGCAAATTGCGAGCGCCTCCCGGACGACTTCTGCGGCGAGTGCGCCACTTGTCAGCGCATCTCGCAGCTCGCCAATCTGCAAACGCTCCTCGATCAAGGGCTCGTTGAGCGTGGCGAGAGTGCCGACGCCGCCACCGTCGAGCGCGTGCCGCTGATCCTGCAGTCGCACCCAGACGTGTGGGCGCTGGTGCCTGATCCGGTCCGTCTCAAGAGCCCGGTAGCGCGCCCGATGTTGCGTGTGGGCCAACTGCGCGCCGTCCAGCGTGCCGCCTACTTTCAACCCATGGGCCGGCGCCGCGTCTTCATCCTCGATGGCGCGGAGACCATGCGCTGGGATGTCGCCAACGTCTTCCTGAAAATCCTTGAGGAGCCTCCCGGCTCAGCGACGCTGATCCTTACCGCGCCCTCGCCGTATGCGCTTCTGCCGACGATCGTCTCCCGCTGCCTGCAATTTCATTTCGCCCCGTTGCCGCAGGCAGCCGTGGAAAAAATCCTCAAGGAAAAAACCCATCGCAAGCCCGCGGAAATCAAACTCGCCGCGCAACTCGCCGAGGGCAGCCCCGGCCTCGCCATCGAAATGGATGTCGACGCAGCCGCCGACCGCCGCAGAAACGCGCTGCGCATCCTCGAACGTGCCGCGCAAGGCGAGGGTTTCGCACAGCTATTCTCTGACACCTCAGCCCTCGCCAAGGACCGCGAATCCTCCTTCGAGGATCAGATCGGCGTTTTCTATGGCTTGCTCACCGATCTCCTTGAACTTACGTCCAAATTGAAAGAACCCATCTTGCGCAATGCTCCGCTCGCGAAAGAATTGGAATCGCTCGGCAAGTCCGTGGATTCCGCCTGGGTGCTCCGCGCCATTGCCGGTTTTGACGAACTTTACGCCGGAGCCCGCCGCAATTTGAACCGCCAACTCGGCCTCGACGCCCTGGCCGCATCTCTTGCGCCAGCAAATTCTCATGCTCCCGTGCCCCGCCCTTGACTCGCGCCGCCTGATATTCGCCATTCCAAAATTAAATCGCTACACTGTAACCCACAGGCTTCCGCGTGCATCTTAGGTAGCAGATATTCCACCCCTCTAGGTAAGAAGGAGCAGTCATGGTGAACCGTCGCATGTTTCGTCCGGGCTTCCCGGACGTCAAGGAGCCGAGCGCACCCCGCCCTCAGCACAACGGTCCGATCCCCAACAAAAAGCCCGCGCCGCCGGAAACGACCCACGCCGAGAACTTTTACTGGGTCAAGCAGATGCAGTCCCATACGCCGATGGCTGTCGTTCTTGAGGATGGTGAAGTCCTTCGCGGCACGGTCGAATGGTACGACCGCGATTGCATCAAGCTCACCCGTCAGGGCAGCCCCAACCTTCTCATCTTCAAGCGCGTGATCAAGTACGTCCACAAGGATGGCGAAGAATCGGCCCAGGGCGGCGACGAGTAAGCTCTCTACTTGGAAAGAGAATGCCCGGCGGTTGCTCCGAAGGTGAGCAGCGCCTTTGCGGCCAGCGACCCGTTTTCATTGAATATTTCGCACTCGGTCACAACAAAATTTCTCCCCGCGCGCAACACCCGCGCATCCGCCTTGATCCGCCCGCCCGGCACCGGCTCAAGATAATTGATGCTTAGCTCTACGGTAGCGATCTCCGTCCCCCTGGGAATCACCGTATAGGCCGCAATCGCCGCCGTGGTATCCGCCAGCGCCGCCAGAATTCCTCCGTGTACCACACCGTGAATCTGTTTGTGATTCGGCCGCACGTCCAGCCGGAAAATGGCCCGCCCCGCGTGCACGCTTTCCACGTCGAATCCCAATAGCTCCGTCGAGCGGCTTTCTTTCATCCGCCGCCGCACCAGTTCCGTAATCCTCTTCTCCTCTTTCGACATCCTCTTCGTCATCGCGTTTCGCCGCTTTCCAGCGAGCCCTTTCAGGCGTCCTGCCACTCCACTACCAATACTGTTTTCTCCGCTTACTGACTACTGAACACTGAGCGCTGAAAACTTAGTACGCGGTCAGTCCTCCATCCAGCGGAATCGCCGCCCCCGTGAGCCACGACGATTCCTCCGAAGCGAGAAACACCGCCATCTCCGCCACATCCATGGGCTGCCCGAAGCGCCCCAAGGGAATCAAAGCAAGCCGCCCTTTCCGCAGCGCCTGCCCCTTCTCCCCGGCGTCGAATAGTCCCTTCACCAATTCCGTTTCCACAATCGAAGGGCAGATGCAATTCACGCGTATGTTCTCATGCCCGTGATCGATAGCCATGGCCTTCGTCAGCATCGTCACGCCACCTTTTGACGCACAGTACGCCGCGCGATCCTTCATCGCCACGAGTCCGAGCACTGAGCCAATGTTCACGATGGCTCCCCCGCCGCATTTTCGAAACTCCGGCAGCACCGCCCGCGACACCAGGAACGGCCCCTTCACATTCACCGTCATCACCCGGTCCCACTCTTCCTCGCTGATCCCCTCCACCGTCGACACATGCAGCGTTCCTGCATTGTTCACCAGCACGTTCAGCCGCCCGAATCGCTCTACCGTTCCCCTCACCGCACGCTCGATGTCCCGGGCGTTGGTCACGTCACACTCCATCGCCAATCCCGCGCCACCCTGCTTCTGGACTTCGCTGATCACCTCGCGAAGCTTTTCCAACCGTCGGCCCGCCACTGCCACGCTCGCGCCTTCCCGCGCAAATGCCAGCGCGATCGCTCGCCCAATCCCCGTCCCGCCGCCGGTAATCAGCGCCACCTTGCCAGAAAGTCGTGTCACGGATTTCCCCGTTCCCGCGTCTAATAGGGGCGTCGCACTGCCGCCTCGTGTCCCACGCGGTGCGCGCGACTCTAGCATTCGGCTCTCTGTCCCGCAAGCCGTTGCTCCGGCCGTTGCTCCGGCCGTTGTTCTTGCCGTTGTAGAGGCCGGGCGGAATTTATCCCGACCTTGTCGGGAGCCCGGCATGTAGTGGCGGGTCTTCAGACCCGTGCTTTTCAATCTTGCAGCCGCAGGCAGCGGCCCTGGAAACTGTTGTATCGTAGCGGCTCCCATTGACGCCACGGAGACTCGAAAGCACATCCTATGCGCATCGGCATCACCTGTTACCCCACCTACGGCGGCTCCGGAGTCGTCGCCACCGAGCTCGGCATGGAACTCGCCGCCCGCGGCCACGACATCCATTTCATCAGCTACGCCCCGCCCATCCGCCTCAACGCCAACGATCCGCGCATCCATTTCCACGAAGTCGAAGTCGTCTCCTACCCTCTCTTCGACCATCCGCCCTACACCCTGGCCCTCGCCACAAAAATGCTCGAAGTTTTCGAATCCGAAGCGCTCGACCTGCTCCACGTCCACTACGCGATTCCCCATTCCGTCAGCGCCCTTCTCGCGCGCTCCATGGCCGCGCCTCGGCGGCTCCCCTTCGTCACCACTCTTCACGGCACGGACATTACCCTCGTCGGCAGCAATCGCAGCTATCTCCCGATCACCCGGTTTTCCATCGAGCAGAGCGACGGCGTCACCGCCATCTCCAGCTATTTGCTCAAGCAAACTCTCAAAGAATTCGACATCAAGCGCCCCATCGAAGTCATTCCCAATTTCGTGAACTGTGATCTCTACAACCGCACCGCCGACAAAGGTTTCGCCGCACAATGGGCGCCCAACGGCGAACCCATCCTCATGCACCTCTCGAATTTCCGCCCCGTCAAGCGCCTCACCGACGCCGTCGAAATTTTCGCCCTCGTCCGCGCCAAACTGCCCGCCAAGCTCGTTCTCATCGGCGACGGCCCGGACCGCGGCGCAGCCGAATACCTCGTCCGCAAGCGCTGCCTCCAAAAAGACATTTTCTTCCTCGGCAAACAGGACAACGTCTACGAAAAGCTCGCCGCCGCCGATCTTTTCCTGCTTCCCTCGCAGCTGGAATCCTTCGGCCTCGCCGCTCTCGAAGCCATGGCTTGCGAAGTCCCCGTCATCGCCACCAACGTCGGCGGCGTCCCTGAAGTCGTCGAGCATGGTGTGGATGGATTTTTGGTGGAACCCGGCGATGTGAAGGAAGCCGCCCGCTACGCCATCGAAATCTTGTCCCGCGCCGACCGCGGCCGCGAAATGGGCAAAATCGCCCGCATCAACGCCAAGAAAAACTTCTGCGCCAACGACGTCATCCCCGCCTACGAGTCCTACTACAAGCGCGTCCTCGACGAATCCTAATCAGCGATGCCGCATTGCCCTTGTAACGGCCCCGGCCGGGCCGGGGGCGACCTCCTCGCCTCGAGCATCAGCTACCCGCGTCTGGCGGCTGTAACCGCACCTCCGATACCCCGCTAACGCATCCAGACTCTTTCCGAATGCGCGACGCTACGCCCGCAAGATGGTTAACTTCCCACATCCCCGTTTCCGGACCGCTTTGTTGATTGCTGGGGAACTCCCGTTTTAACAGTTATTCGCGACCTGGTCTCTAGTGAGCTGCCCTCGAATCTGTCAACCGGCCGTAACCCGGGAATTTAGTTTTCTTTTACTATCTGCACCTTGACATTGCCAGTAAGATTTGCTAAGTCATCGTCAAACGGTGGGTGTGTTTGGCCAGCGGAGGTTGTCTTCTCAACAATTCGCAGTTTGTGTCTTCGCGTTACCCGCCGATCGTTCAGTTAAAAGAGGTGAGGACATGAAATTCCGTCGATTTCTATGGTTTAGCATATCAGTGTGTGTCTTGATGGTCCTAACGCTCTCCATCACGTTCGCTCAGCAGCCCACGGGCAGCGTGGTGGGCAACGCATACGATCAGAGTGGCGCGAGTGTTGCGGGAGCACAGGTGACCCTCCGGAATGTGGCGACCGGGGAGACAAAGACACTCGCAGCCAGTTCCGAAGGCTACTTTGAGTTTCTTGCGCTGCGCCCGGCTACCTATGAAGTGGTGGCCGAGGCCAAGGGCTTCCGTCGGCTGCACCATACGGAAATCGTCGTGAACGTCGGTTCCGTCGTTCGGGCTGACCTACACTTCGAGGTTGGCGAAGTCACCCAAGTTGTGGAGGTAACGTCTGAAATTCCACTGATCGAGCCGGACAGGACCTCCGTCAACCGATCAGTTGATCTGAAAGAGGTTTCAAATCTGCCCATGCTTGGCCGCGATATTCTCGCCCTGGCACTCACGGCCCCGGGAACGATACAGGGTGCTCCGGGGACTCAGGTGGTGGGTTTCTCGGTGGCTGGTATGAGGACTCAGTCGAACAACTACACCTTGGACGGCGTCAGCAACAATGACCCGCAGGTAAACGGTCCCCTGAATCTCTTCCACCTGACGGATGCCATCCAGGAATTCAACGTTCAGACTAGCATTGCCAGCACCGACGTCGGGCGCAGCAGCGGAGCCCAAGTATCCATCATCACCAAGTCTGGCACCAATGCCGTTCACGGGACGCTCTTCTATACGGGCCGGAACGATCTCTTGGACGCAAATGACTTTTTCCTGAATCGGGCCGGGAAGAGCAAAAACGCACTACACCGCCATCAGTTCGGTGGCACAGTTGGCGGGCCGATCATCCACGATAAGACATTTGCGTATTTCAGCTACGAGGCCTTCCGGGACAAAACTCAGCAACCCCTTACTGCTCGGGTGCCAACGGCTGCAGAGCGGGCCACTGTCACCGATCCGGTCTCTCAGAAGGTGCTGGCATTTCTGCCGGATGCGAACACACCGCTGGTTGGCGGCACCAACTGGACGGGAACCGCGGCTACCGTCAATAACAACGACACCTATTTCTGGCGCGTGGATCACAACATCACCTCCAATCATCATCTCACCGGTCGTTATGCCTGGCTCCGCGGAAGTTCTGACCAAGTGCAAAGTCTGTCCTTTCCCTTTCACGGCAATATCACGAATCTGCCGGGTCAGCACTCCATGATCATTCAAGAGACTTGGGCCCGGACAAAATTCGTCAATGAAGCCCATGCGGCGTTTTCACGCAATCGCACGAAGTTCGCCCCGTCGGATGTCAGTACGAATCCGGCAAGCATCTTTACCGATGCGAGCGGAAAGCCGCTGCCCGGCTACGTGGATGCGACCGCAGATCCCATCGATGGAGGGCTGCCCAATATCACCATTACAGGTTTTGCCGGCATCGGGGCCGGAACCAACATGCCTCAGGGTCGTGCCACTAACACCATAGAAGCCTACGATAACCTTTCCTTGATTTCTCCGCATGGCTGGTCCCGCCACACCTTCAAAGTCGGAGGCGGGCTGCGTCATGAGCAGACGAATCGCTTCTTGAATGGCAACTATCGCGGCCAGATCTCCTTTCCCAGCTTTGCGCGCTTTGCCACAGGACAACCGCAGCGGGGATCATTAAGAACGGGTGCAGGCGGCACATTTCGCACTTGGGCCCGCTCCATCTGGTCGTACTACGCTCAGGACTCGTTCAAGGCCAAAACAAATCTCACGATCAACTACGGGCTTCGTTGGGAGTACTTTGGACAATCCAGAGAAAAGCTGGACCGCGGGAGCAACTTCGTGCCGGGGATTGGCATGATGGCCCTGAATTCCAACCTGCGCATTGACATTGACCCAACCAAGCTGGGCCGCGCCGCCATTACTTTGACTCCCGTGAATTTTTTCCTTCCGCGAAGTGGACAGATCA
>WNFB01008467.1_pt1 | contig 10837 bp, 6 predicted proteins | sample 5400501 | NCBI WGS metagenome assembly WNFB01 (sample SAMN13153341, study PRJNA577476) | soil metagenome | isolation source: 200 cm saprolite under Douglas fir tree site 2 hole 1 | place: USA:California | collected 2015-04-18 | reverse complement strand
AATTGAACTCATCGTAGAGATCGTCAATGTTGACGACGGCTACGGTCTTGCCCTGGGCCCGGCGTAAATGAACCAGAGGCCCTATTTGGCCGATAAATTCGGAGTGGGAGATCATTACAAGCTCGGCCCCAGGTTGGGCACTATGCCAGCTGGAAGGATGATTGTGATTCAGGTCCAAGGCCTTTGCAATCTGTCCGTCCGAGACTGCTAGCAAGGTGTGAGTGTCCGGAACAAACCACGGCACCCTCAGTTCCAATACGTAGTTCTCCTCCTCACCGTGGACGCGAGGAACGAGCATCACCGGTTCTAATGGGTTCGTGATATCGAGTAAACGAGTAGGGGGATGGTGGAAGCCTCTTACGATTACGTGGTCACCTGCTTCCGCAGTGAACTTTAGAGAGTCAGATTCGGCAGTGTAAGTGTGTGGATACATTAGCTTGATGTAATCCACAAGACTGAAATCGTTCTCTCCCGCCTGCGCAGTGAGAGTAACCGTATTGTCGCCTTCGCGGACTAGATCGCGAGGAACCCGCAGAACGATCCGGCCTTCGTCTTGGCCAGTGAACCTCAGGTCTCTCAAGGTCGCGCCATTCAGAGCAATAGTCACATCATGAGGCGCTCCATCACTTATACCCTGCAGCACCACCACCAGTTTGACGTCATCGACTGCAATCGCAGCGATATCGGTCGCTTTGAGAATTTGGTCCACAGGAGTGGAGGAAATGAGCGCGCCAAAGAAATTGTCAGTATTCTGTTTGAGCAGCGCGGCGAAGTATGTGGTCTTCTGTTGCAATTTGACCGTCCGCGGGAAGCTGTGCGGTTGTGGGCCACCATCTTCAAAACCCGGCAGATCCTGAATTCGTTTGCCTGCTCTGTCACCCACGACTAACCAGTAGACTCTTTTATCGGAATATGGAGTGTCCAACCCCCTTCCATAGAACTCAATTGCTGCTTGTGTGCCGAATCCTCCGCTGCCTTCCGTAGCACCAGTGATTCGAATCGGCTGTTCAATGCCCTGTACAAACAGCATCAGTAATCTTGGATCGGCGGAAACAGGCAAACCCGCAGCGACTAGTTCCGGTTGCGTTACGCGATACCATCCCTCGTGCCGTACGAGAATCTTCACCGCGGGGTGGGCCGCGAGGCGGAATTGAGTTTCCTGACGCTCTGAAATCGTGCCTGGAATGGGGAAGGGATCCTCTACAACGTGACTTCCCGCCGAATCCGCTGTCTCGGAACTGGCGCCATTCAGTTCGGTAATCATGTTGGCGCGTGCTGAAACCTGCGGCGCCAAGTCAGCGTGCGGGGACACGGGACCGTGGAGCGTGCGAATGCCGTTCAAATCCACATCTTCTAGCCAGTAGAGGCTCGCGCTTGCGCTGGGCGAACGATCGATCCAGCCGTAACTCTTTGCAGCGTGTTGCTGCAATGCCGCCCTCATCAGGAGAGCAGAGCCCGCAATCAATGAAGGATTGAGCCGCACTCGCTCGCCGTTCTGTTCGCGATAGACGTTGAATCCCAAGTTCCGCAATTCTCCACCCGTCTTCCACGACAGGAGAACCTGGTTGGCGCTGGCCGAAGCTGTAAACATCTCCACGTTTACCTGGGTAGGCGCCGTAATTAAAGTGGTCTGTGTTGCAGTGTTATTGGACGAATCAGGGTCAGGCTGATCCGCCGTAACCGAGGCGGTGTTCACCGCAGAGGACCGCGTCACCGCTGTAACTGCGATCGTAATGGTGGCGGTTGTACCGTTAGTCATCGTGCCCAGCAGGCAGGTCACTGTTCCAGTCGCCTGGGAACAGGTGCCTTGCGTAGGCGTCGCCGAAACATATGACACTTCCGCGGGCAGAGTGTCTGTCACCGTCACATTGGTCGCGTCCGACGGACCGTTGTTAGTCACTGTCAGCGTGTAAGTAAGAGTATTCCCTTGCTTCACAGGATTGGGTGCACCTGTCTTGGTGATCGCCATATCGGAACTGGAGACGATAGTCGTAATATCCGACACCGAGTCATTGGTGACATTCAGTTCGTTTCCCCCGGAGACGGTGGCAGTGTTGGTCAAGGTGGAGCCCGCCATCTGAACGACCGAGACTGTAATAGTGATGGCCGGATAGCTGCTGACTGCCGCAAGCGCGTCTGACCGGGTACAGGTAACTGTCTGTCCAGCGATCGGGCAGGACCACCCGGTACCGGACGCGATAGTGGGGGTCAATCCTGCAGGCAAGGTGTCACTTACAGTAACAAGGCCACTGGACGCCGCGTTCAAACTGATATTGCTGACCGTGACGGTGTAAGTTCCAGTTGTACCCCGCACAAAGTTACCTGAATGGCTCTTCGCAATACTCAAATCCGGAGTGCACTCCGCTCCGGAACGAGATCCCGGCACCTCGGGGAGGGCCACGTTCGTGGCACTGATGCCAGAGGCGCCGCTTGTGGCTCCATACGGGACCCCGGGGTTAAGGGTTGTTCCATTGGATCCGCCGCTGACGTCAATACTCGCGGCTGGTCCCGAGAGCAGCACCACCCCACCACTGCCGCCTCCACCAGGGCCGTGCCGATTTGCAAGACTGAATGCTTGAGCGTCCCACGCGTCCCCACCTCTGCCCCCGTGGGCTGCCATCGTTAATCCGGCCGTCCCGCCTGCCTGTGAGGTGACGATGATGCTTCCTCCAGCGCCACCGCCGCCGCCGCCATCGTTGAGTGTGCCGTTGTAGGCTGCTGCACCGTTTGCAGAGATGGCGGCGGTTCCGCTCAAGCTTCCTGCACGAATTATCACTATCCCGCCGCCCGCTGAACCGCTGCTTGCTTGATTGTCGCCAGGAGTGTTGTTGCGAGAACCACCGCCGCCTCCGCCACCAAGGACAACCCGGCTAATACTCGCTGGGAACACGGCACCCCCGAGTCCGCCTACGCTCAGGTTGCTGTTCCATGCATTCCCTCCGGCGCCTCCGGCCCCACCGTTCCCACCACCCGCTCCCCCCGCATTCTGATTATTAGCGGCCGGATTAGCATCGGTGCCCCCACCGCCCGCATTTCCCGGAGCGCCCCGCGCCATGCTGCCATTGGGATAACCCTCAACTCCAGTTCCCAGGAATGTGTTCCCGGACTCTACCCATCGCGGAGTGCCGGCGATACCTTCTCCTTTCGCTCCATCCACCCCGGAGACAGCCGCTCCGGCGTAAGCCGCAGGCGCGGTGTGCAGATAATCAGTATTGGAGCCTGCAGCACCAGTCAATTGCAAGCCAGCCCCACCACGAAATCCCAGACCATCTACACTCACAGTCGCACTGCCCAGGTTCAGAGTTCCAGCGATGTCAAGGGCAAGAATTCCACCTGTCGAGCCGTTCCATGCGGAAGCGATGAGCGTGGAGCCCAGCGTAGCGGTGGAGTATTGCGGTATGCGGACGATCTGATATTTACGCTGGCCCTGAGTGGCCGTTGCCGCCGCGTTTGTGTACCCATACAGTAGCCCACCGCCCGAACCAGTTCCTGAAATGTTGACTGTCCCGCCGCCGAGGGGGATGGCACTCGTTGCGGTGACCAGCTCATAGTTGCCGCTGTTATTGAGATTCGTGGAGCCTGATCCCGTGGATCCGTCGCCATAGTTTGTCGTGTTAGTCGAGTTGATCGAGGCATCCTGCATCTGCATGACAAGAAGAAGATCGCCGATGGCAATGGGAACCGCAGCCCCCGTTGATGCTCCGACAGTGATGGCCGTTGTGCCCGCAGCCGCATTCGCTGTGGCAGGATAATAAGTGTTAATTACTCCAGCCAAAGTCCCGCCATTGCCGTTTTTAGCGGGATTGGAACACGCATTACTCTCGACAAATGCCACAGCCGTAGCGGAGTTGTTGCCGCCGTTGAGATCTGGCTGGGTAGCCGTAACAGTCGCGGTGTCCACATATGAGCCGGGAGCGCTGGGAGTCGCAACCACGATTACTGTGGCACCCGATCCGCTGGTAATGGTTCCGAGATTGCAGATGATTGGAGACGTCCCGGCGCACGTGCCCTGGCTGGGCGTTGATGAAACAAACGTAAGGCCCGCGGCCACGGTATCTGTCAGCGTGACTCCGGTTGCTGTAGAAGGTCCATTGTTCGTCGCCGTGATGGTATAGCTGACATTTTGCGGGAAGAACACGCCGTTCGCGGTGATACCGACACCAACGTCAGCCTGGAGTGGCCGCACAGAGAGAGCACCCACAGCCCAGTTCGAGGTGCCATTAAAAGTCTCCGACATAGGAACATTCGGAGCTCCCGCCCGCGTGCTGCCGGTTCCACGCACATCTGGGTTGGCACGGTTGTTTAAGGATTGCAGGTTCCATTGCGCAGCTTGGCTCGGACCAAAGGTGATTGTTTGATCGCCACCTGCAGCCAAAGTGTCGATCACCATCTCGTTGGTACCGCTCGGAACATTTATGGAAGCGGGCGTACCGGCGGCGCCATCCGCTGAGACAAACGGCCGAAGAGGTGATGTCTGATCGGCGCCAGTAAATGTGATCGCGCCGACAACCACTCCCAGAGTTCCGGCTCCGCCCGGCAGGCTCAGTGTGACAACGATATTGTTTGTTCCGAGAGCGGGCGCCACCAATGACCAAATTTCCACGCGTCGCGTATTTCCTGCATCGTTGTGGGCGCCAGCTAGCGTTAGTGCCGTACCGTTGTAAGTCGCGCCAGTAACCGTAGCGCCGGTATTATTTGTAATGTTGATGGAGACGCCGACAACTAGAAGGAGATTTGTTCCTACCGTGGTGTGCGCAAGAGTGATGGTCGGGGTTGCCCCACTTACTCTTTGCCCGATTGAAGTTGTGCTGTCAATGGCGACTTGGCCGACCAGTGCCGCTGGGGCACCCAGCAGCGTAAGCAACAGAAGGAACCAGCATTTGTTTCCGGAAATAGCCTCCTTTGAAATGGACCGGCTCAGCGCTCGCATCCGTCGTAAGATCGGCAGACTGCCTGCTAGTCGAGAGCCCGAGCGCCGTAGTCTGACTACCAGCGCTCGCATTCGGGCACGCTTTCCGCAAAGCTGGACTGTATGTGTTCGTTTACCCGTACGTTCCTCTTTAGCGATGACTTTTCCCAGCACTTGAGCCGCGCAGAGTGGGCCGTCACTTTCTTTCCCCGCGTCTCCTCTCGTAATAAAGACGTCTCGCCTCCTGTCAACCGCTACAAGCCTGTGTGCTCTGAATTTCAAACCATCCCCGACCAACACGATGTCACCTTTGCACAATTGCCCGACCACCACCGGTTTTACGTGAAGGATTGCCCCATCTCGAATCGCCGGTCCCATGCTCATACCGCGTGCTTGGAATCGTAGGCTGTGTCCACTGGATAACAACAGGTGGCTCAGGCTGCCAAACAGCTCCGATTGTGGTCTGTCTTCAGTCATGGAAGGTCAGAATCTGCTCCACCGCGCTCGGTTCCGGAACGAATCGATAGATATAGCAAGGAATTGAGTTCGTGATATGAAGAAGATGAGAAATTACAAAATCGAGGGATTCACGAGAGTAAAAGGGAGGGAAACAACGCGCGAACAGTTCGCCGACCGCTCGGCTTTGATCTAAAGGTAGGATTTCATTTTGCCTACCGTGTTCGAGTATGAAGATTCTCCTGATTTTCTTTTTTTGATTAGTTGCGAAACCCGCCTCGCCGTGCCATGGAGTTCCGTGCATCCAAATGTCGTTCCCAGACGTGCGCAATATGATTCGGTCGTCACTGAGAATACGAACATTTCGCATCGATTTCCAAAGAAGGGTTGTAGTGCTCTTCCCCGAGCCCGAATGCCCTAGAAATAGATGTCCGCCGGTTTCGAAGTCCACCAAGCCGCACCCATGAACCTCAACCCCTCTCCCGCAGGCGAGCCAGTTCGTGATCATCAGCTCATCTAATGGATATTCGAGCGGATAGACTTGCTCGACGTTAGAAAGACACTGGCGGTTGAGGAATAACTGCGCCTTCGAGAAATCCCTATCGACATAAAGTCGTTTGTAAGGTTGCCTGCCTAGGAGAGAGGTGGCGAAGTCAAAGATGTAGCTGGAATTGTTTTCGTACAATGTCCATAACGACCCTGAGTCGAAGATTTTCTTGCGGCCTAGTCTTTGCAGCTGTTGTGTCCACACGATTCGAATCTCGATGTCGCAATAGGGAGAATCCGCCCTAAATGCATCAAGTTCTTCAGTTATTCGGATATCGTCTGCAGAACTTGAATTGAGACCGATGGACACCCCGCCGATTCGGAGACAACAGCGGTGCGTTCCGAGAGGCCGCACACGAACCGGTGTTTGCGAGGTTTCAGCGAACATTTATCGTTATAACGCGAGCCGCATCAGGATCTAGGATCCAACAGTCATACAATGAGGAACAGTGCTACACGACGCAGATACTGGCCCTGCGGCTGACATATTCTTGCAATTCCCCAGCACTGCCTCTTCCGGCCGCAAGCTGATCGTTCTTAGTTTTGGTGATTCATAGAAATTTCTTTTGTCTGTAGAACCCGGTTCTTCTTTCATCGTACCTCCATGTTTTTCACCGAAGGGACTGCCCTCCACAGCCAGCACAACCTCCACCTGAACTCGGGCCTTGATTATTCAGAACGGGAAGAAGAACTTGTGGGCTGGTCCATTCGCCCACATTGATCTCCTTCGAAACGATCCTTTGGGTTGCTTCCAGGGCGCCTGCGTGACGGCTTCCGCCGACACAGAAATCGCACTCTCCATGCGACGGAACCTGAAGTCCGAGGGCCATTGCCCGTAAGTGTGCCACCTGGCAAAGAAAATCAACCGGGGACTCGCGGTCCCCATTTTCTAGTTCGCCATTAGCCGGACACATGCTGCACAGAGAGTGAAGACGACAACTCACACACTTGGATATTCGCTTCCGCTCGCGCGTCCGCACATGCAAGAGAAATTGCTCCCAACCCTCCTTCACGCTGCCCGATCTTATGTCGTAGCTTTCCTGATGAGAAAGCACGCAAATGCTCATGTGACCATAAGGGTCGATCGCAAAGGAGTTCACACCTCCGCCGCAAGAGTAGACAGTTTCGATCTTCTCCAGAGCAGGCGGCTGCTCCATCTCATGTTCTGCCAACTTTCGGTACTCGGCTGCTACCTTCGGGGAATGCAAATCAAGAGCCACAACTTCCTCCGGTAAGAGGCGTACAGCTAGAGGGCTCTGGGAACAATCAATCCGTGGATTGATGAGTGAGTCGAATTTGAATTCGAGGCGCAGTTCTTGCTCCGCGAACTCTTTCATTGCCAGCACTTCGTGCTTGTTTACAGTCGTCGGAACAGTCTTGAGTTTAAGTGGCAAACCGCGCCTGCGCAGCGCTTCAATTCCCCGGAGGCACCGTTCGTAGCTGCCGGGTACACGCGTCAAAGCCTCGTAGGTCTCTTTGGTCCTACCATAAAGTGTGATTTCGATCGCAAAAGGCGGCCATTCGCGCAGGTAATCTGCCGTTTTTTCAGTAATGAGGGTCCCATTGGTGAACAGCGTGATCAGAAATCCTTTTCTCTTCGCTTGTGTATAGATCTCAAGGAAATCCTTACGTGCAAAAATCTCCCCGCCGGTATAAAGGAGCCAAAGGCAACCCAGTTCCGCCAATTCATCCAGCAGCTTGAAATGCTCATCCCTGCTCAACTCCCGATTTCGAGCTGCAAGGTCTCCCATCGACAGATTGTTGTAGCAGTGCAGACACTCGAGGGGACAGCGCCTTGTCACTTCGAGGGAAACTTCCAGGGGAACCCGCCGTTTGGCATAGTGACTATGGATTGTATGGCTCAGATCGGCGTAGGTATCAACATTCATAATGAGCTTGTCACCAACGTTCTGTACCGCGAAAGTGCGAATTCTCTACCCACGGACCAAACTGGGTTCCATAAATAAGCCATCCCTGGCGCATGAACACTCGGCATCCGCAACTGCTAAGAGACTGGCCGCTTGAAGGTCTGCAAGCAAAAGGGCCACATCATTGCATAATCTGTCACGGCTCACCTCGTATTCCCGTTCCAATCGGTCAGCCAATTCCTCCACGCTTGATGGCTCGGCCAGGAGCTCCCAGATCCTTGTTCCGACTTCATTGAGGCTATAGATCGACGCCAAGTCACCGACGCCGCCTCGCACTGGAATTATGAGGGTTTCTCCAGCGATTGCACGGGCCACAACAGCGTCTGATCGAATGTATTTAATTGTCGGTTGCATGCACGTGCCCCCCTGCGTGCCTGATTTTTACAATAGCAGAGTGTCAGACGGGACCCTATTTGTTAGATAGGTACTCCAGTCGTAAGGACAACCTGGTTGGCGAGTCGATCAATGAGCCGCGAAAGGACGTTCTCGGATGTTTCGGGGTGTTGAGAACTCCGGTTTTCAATTCTCCTGGAACAGGGGGAATTTCGATTAGTCGATGCTTCCGAAACTGAAGGATCCTGCCATGCTGGTCCTGCAAAAGTGGCGTTCCACTCCAGTAACCCTCGGACGTCGCCCTCACGCAGTCGTTTTCTGATATGGTTAGTAATATTCTCCCGATTGAAGCCCAAATCAAAAAGGGAATTCAGTATGAAACCCAATTCCGAAAATTACGGAAAAGAAACTAGCATAGGCGGCAAGAATGGAAAGCGATCAAAGCAATCTTACAAAACTCCCGCATGGGTGGCATTAACTCCTGCAGAAGCGAAGGCGCAGCTACAAGCCAGAGCTATTCCTGGAGACGCTGGCGCGGAAAAGATGCTCGATCGGATCAGCCAGCTACTGGAGAACGATAACGGCCAGAAGTAGTACCGGTGGGAACCGCGCCATCTTTTAACGACACCGGAGTGAGGCAATCGTTGTCGTACGATTGACGAAAAGAAGTTGTCCTTTTTCCCTGTTGCTCAGCCGCGGCAGAAGATGGCTTCCCTCAGAGCGTTCGGGTCCTCCATTTCTATCAATTTCTGGATTACCACTCCTGATAGGTTTCAGCTCAAACAATCGTTCTACTGTATCCCGCAAATCTACCAATCACTCGGACCTCGGTTGTAGTCGCAGCTGAAATGCTAGCGGAGGAACTTGAAGGCTCGCGCGAAGCAATCGCCGACCTGGAACGGCAACCTGGTCATTCCATCGAAAGACGCGTTTGCATCAACCATCGCCTGGATCGGATTGCGCCAACGTTTGGGAAGGTCTTTCAGCATTGCTGTAGGCTCTCGCAGGAAGTTCCTTTCGGTTATTTAGCGGCAAACCTTCTGCACTTGCGCCAAGTAATTGCCGCGCCAATCCGATTGTGCAAAGTATCCAATTCGCGCGTCGCGCGTTTTTGCCAAGGCACCGCGTCCAATCAAAGGTCGAGGGTCGTGATTCAAGCGCGGCTGCGATGTCACATAACCATAGTGGGCGCCAGGCACCGTGCTTGAGAAAATGCAGACAGAGAATACGCAGATGATCCTCGGCACTGAGGACCCAGACTACAGTATTCTCAAGCTCTACTGGTCCTGAACAGTTATACAGCTCATCGAAGCTTAGTTCCTCGAACCTTTCAATTTGGTCGTGGTGCAAATCAACACAGTAACGCGCGCACTCCGGCCTGTTCAGTACAGATTGAGCGATCGCGTGTTGCTCGGGTGAAACACACAGATCGATATCTCCTGTCGGGCGCAACCCACTCTCGGGATAGTGTCGGCCAATTGCCCAGCCTTTGATTAGGATGGGTTCAACGCCGGCTGTGCGCAGCACTGCGAACGTCTCAGCCACTTCGCGCTGGTGTTTTGCCGCGCGTATGGCGTAGTACATGTAAATCTTTTGCAGGCTCTGAGAAAACGGCGAAAATTGCGCACCAGAGTTCCGAAGCCGCCACCAACCCAACGCCCCCGCGTCGGACCCGAGGAGTAATGGAATTACCGCGTCCAGCTCCGCGGCAGGCATCTCCAATTTCGGAGGTGACTTGCGCCAGGCTCCGGCGAGCGCCGCCGCAACCGCACCGCCGCGTGGGGCCGAATTTGTACATTCTGCTTGCACTAATTCCTGAATTCATCGCTTAACTGTCGAACGATGGCGTCTTTCCGCTTAGGTGCGAAATGCATTGCGCCTTTTTTCATCGGTTCAGTTCCCTCGTTCTCACAGCATTGCACAATTCATCGTCTGCTGCTATTCAATTGGGCTTGCCAACCGTTGCAGAATGGATTCCACCACCAAACCGCAAGACGCAGTTCTGCTGCTCACGGCACGAGGCAACTTCGTCGCAGCAGTGAACGGTCATGAGGTCATGGAGTGCCTTCGACCGTCGGGACATTTCTGATCAACTTATCGCGGGCAAGAACTCCATCGAAGTGAAGGTCACATCGCCCGAATCACCCCGATTCGGACAATTACGTGGCGTTTGCCGGGAACAGGCGTCTGGGCCAATCGTTGTTGAAAATATTGCCATTACACTAGCAATCCCGAATCGCGGGGATGGACGGTTGGTTCCGATGCCGATGGATTAAGGCGAACATCGCACCGTGTCTGATTTACGGATCACTCAATAGAAGCGAGGACCTGGATCTCCACGAAGTGATTGGCGCCTGCTTTTGAAGAATACGTGCGCGTGTTAAACATGACTGGCGAAGGTGATGTAGATGAAATTGAGGCTGTGAAAGTACTCTGATTCAACAGAGTTCAATAGCTTTCAACGAGAGGGCAACAATACGTTCAACAATAACCACTTAGAAACGTCAAAATTCTACAAGTTTCAGAAAACAATGAATCTGGTTCGGGACCAGGGGGTCGGAGGTTCAAATCCTCTCTCCCCGACCAATCTTTTGAACAACTTGGGTGATCGTCGATTGTCCTTACTATAAACTCCGTCCGACTGCTTTGGGTCGAAAGACGTGGC
>WNFB01008097.1_pt1 | contig 10837 bp, 9 predicted proteins | sample 5400501 | NCBI WGS metagenome assembly WNFB01 (sample SAMN13153341, study PRJNA577476) | soil metagenome | isolation source: 200 cm saprolite under Douglas fir tree site 2 hole 1 | place: USA:California | collected 2015-04-18 | reverse complement strand
AGCTGCTCCTCTTTGATGGCGTCGATGATGCGCGGCCCACGCGGGTGATCCGCATCGCTCCCGCAACCAACCGCACCTATCACTACTGGCACGTCTTCGTGCCGGGCGTGATAGCGGGGCAGATCTACGGCTATCGAGTGGAGGGTGCCTTCGATCCTCCGCGTGGAATGCGCTTCGATCCTGCCAAAGTCCTCGTCGATCCATACGGACGCGGCGCGGTGGTTCCGAAGAACTACAGCCGCGAAGCTGCCCGAGAGGCAGGCGACAATGCCGCGGCGGCGATGAAGAGCGTGGTGGCGGATCCGCGTGCGTACGATTGGGAAGGCGACACGCCGCTCAACCGGCCCGCCTCTCGGACCATCGTCTACGAACTGCATGTGCGCGGCTTCACCCGCCATCCGAGTTCCGGCGTCGCGGAGAACAGACGCGGCACCTTTGCCGGTCTGATCGAGAAGGTTCCGTATCTCGGTATTGAGTCTAGTTGGAACAAAGAACCCGGTTAAGAGATAGGGTTTTAGAGACTTCTGGCATCGAAATACGATCCTTTTGTCCAGCTTCGCACGCTCATGTCGGTAAGTAGCTGGGCACCATCAGCAAGCGTAAGAAGTCTGCTGTGACTCGCTTGAGATTATAAGCCCACTCGAACATCGCAACGTATTGCGCCAGATACTTTTTATGCACCCCCCGAAACAGGCGCAGGAAGTTGCGCAAGCCTGTCCACAGGCCTTCCAGGGTGTTGCAGTGCACCTCGCACTGCCCATCGCCATCGTCATCGCGCGCATACTCGCCCTGACTGTGACACACCGTGCCATGCCTGCGTCCCGTGGCTCCGAGCCGAGAGTAGGCCCCCGACTCGTCGGTGTAGACCACCGCGCACGGCTGGGTGGCGGCCTCGACCCGGGGCTGGATGGTGCGCTGTTGGGTGTTATCACAGACTATGATTCGCACTTCGCCGCTCTCGCGCCCAACCACCCCGTGAATCGGAGGGCGGTCCGTCTCCAGCGTGCCTATCCCGCGCCGCTTATTCGCCCGCCGCCGCGGCCGGTCGTCGGGGGCGCCGTGGGGCGTGCCCTTTTCTCCCGCGTTTTGAAACATCTCGTCCGACTCGGTCACGGGATCGGTCAGCGGAGCGGTCTTTTTTTTGTAGTGCCTGAGCTTGGACTGCGTGCCGATAATTGAGCACCGTCTCATAATCCAACCCAAGTTCGTGGGCCAGATGGAAAGAGGGGATGCCTTGGACAAAGCCTCGCAGGAGTAGGACAATCGTCTTGCAATCATAATGGGTCCCGCACCACACCGTGCCCGTGAAAATGTCAAAGACTTTGCCGCACTGCCGACAACGATATTTCGCCACCGGGGGGCGCTTGCGTTAACACTCCTCTTCATCAAGCAACTCGGTGATCGGAAATTGCATCATGCTGAGGCTTCTCCTCCGCTAAAGATTTGGCTCTTGCTGGTGCCGATCCTACACCCTGCAACGCTCTTTCAGCTAGATGCCGATATGAGCGAACATCGTTGGTGGCCCGAAAGTTGACAGATCCTTCAGCCTCAATCCATTACTGTTTCGGTTGCCACCGATCCCAGTGAATCACCGTTTCGACCGGTTGGCGTTTGGTGGGGCCGAAATGATCTTGGGGATAGCCGAGTGGAAGCAAGGCGCTGACTTCCATCTCGCCGGGAATTCCTAACTTCTGCTTCAGTTCCTCTTCAAAGCAACAGTGGATGGTCGTAATCACCGTGCCAATGCCGAGCGCGCGGCAGGCGAGCATGATGTTTTGCACGGCGGGATAAATGGAGCCGTGCACCGTGGCAACACTTGCTCGTTCGTAGCCGAATTGCGCGAACTGTGGATTCTCTTTACGGGCGCACGCTAACAAAAGCACCGGTACTTCGTGCAGATGCTCGGCCAAATGAGCCACGGCCTGATGCATGCGCATCCGCGCCGGCGGAAGGTTCGTCGGGATCCCCAGGCTCCCTTGCAGCTTCTGCCACATGCCCCAGTATTGGTCACGGATGAAGCGTTTCAACTCCGCGTCACGGACCAGCACGAATGCCCAATCTTGCAGATTCCCGCCACTCGGCGCGTGAATGCCGGCGTCAACAATTTTCTTGAGGGTTTCTTCGGGGATCGGATCGGGCTTGAGCCGTCGCATCGCCCGCATCGAATACATGATCTCAAAAATTCCTGCCTCGGCCATCGCGATGTCCTCCTTTGTCAGTGTCGGGGGTCTTAGGATCATGAGACAAAACCTGAACGGAGCAGGATGAGACATGCGGCCAATTCGAGCCATCCCAAGTAGTACCGTGCCGAGCGATCAAACTGGCGGAACACTCGTCCGAACTGCGCGAAGAAGTTATGGCAGCGTTCGACCGCGTTAGGATAGTACAACTGGGACGTTTTGTCTCATAGTCCTAAGCGTGCGGAAGCGGCGAAAAGTGGCAGCTCACGATCTTCCACTGGTTGCCGCGGTTGACAAAGACCAGCGTTGTCCGTCCGTGGAGGGTCTGCACCTTGCCGTCTTTCGTCACGCCAGTAAACGTATCATAGGCGTTGGCAATCCCAGTGTTGTCATTAAAGACTCGACAGGAGAGCTGCCGAAAGCCGAAATTGCTAGATGCCAGCCCTTGCAGGGCTCCTTGGAGAAAATTCACAAACTGTTTTTTGTTATCGAAGCGGTAGGGAACATGGTCGAAGACTTCCAGGTCATCGTCCAGCATCTCTGCCGCCGCAGCGATATCTAAGCGGTTGGACGCCTCAGCAAAGGCTTGGGCTGCCGCTTCAATCTGTTGTACACTCATAACCTTTCCTCCTTATTAAGGTCATTTATGGCGCTAACATTGGTCGCGGTGCGGAATGATCGTGTCATGGTCTTGCTCTGAAGCAAATTGGTTGCCAACCGGAGGAGCAGGACCCCGCGGCACAGGAAGCGGTGGAATTCTCGAGGGATGCGTGCCGGCGCGTGGTGTGAAGACCACGCCCACGCCGCCTCCTTTTATCGCAGACTGCGACGCCCCCGCTGCCCAGTGAGAAAAACCCAGGACAACACCCGTGTGCAGCATGCGGCAGTGTTGCATCTTGCGACACGGAGCGCGCACCGAGGAAAAGTCCGCAGCCAAATAACAGCAGGGAAGCGGGGCAAATGTACCCGGCTCTAGACCGCTTCTCAATTGCCCTGTTCCAATGTGCTCATGCTTCGACAGGACTCAACACGGTTCCGTCGCAAAGTTCAAATGAAGACGAGCGGGTAGTGTACCAAATTAGTTGATGTCTTCAATTTAGACCTCGAGGCCGAACTCAAACCGGTTGATGAACAGCCCTATTACCAGCTCGTGCATTGCTGTGGATTTAGAAAAGCAAAGGGTTCTTCTCACCAAGCGTTTGATTCGCGTGCGCAGCGTGAGATGTTTCCGTTCCGGCTGTTGGGCCCGCCGCTTGCCTACCACATGGCGATGGGGATCCAAGTGCCGGCGATAGGCCCCCCAGCCGTCGGTGTAAAAACGGCGAATGCCAAGCGGGGCCAGTAAGGCTTTGAGTCGTAGCAATGCCCGATCCTCGCGCCGCCCAAAGGCATACGCCACTACCCGCCCCGTCTCATGATCGAGGGCCTCCCACAGCCACCGTGGCCGTTTTTTGCTGCCGACAAAGGACCACATCTCATCCAGCTCCGCTTCCTTCACCTTGCGGATCATCACCGCAGATGGGGATCCGTCACTGGCAGTCCCCAGCGCAGGGTTCACCGGGTGCAACGTCGGCGCTTTTTTTTGAGGGTGGTCAGCACCGTCGGCGGGCTCACTTTCAACACCCGGGCCGTGTCGCGGATGCCGCTACCATTCAGTGCCATCTCGATTATCTGCTGTTTGACTCCCGCACCCACCCCGTGTTGTGACACTGTAGGAGAAAGATCCGCCGCTGGCAGTGCGGATTATTGCACCGATACCGTTGTTCCCCATTGGGCTGCTTCCCATATTTGACGACTTCCTCGCTTCCACACTCCGGACACTGCACTGCGACAACAGCCACAATCGCTCCTTCTTCAGGTGACTGACGACCAAACCAATTTTATCCTTATCAACTATTTTAGTACATCACCCGATTCCCTACTCTAGAAGTGCTTCCCGTCTACTCCCTCTCTGTTTCCAGGAATTCTAGGACATAACCGGCGAACAGGGTCGAGGCAGCGGTCTGGCGACGTGTTGAGGAGAACGCAGCGGTAGTGACCACAGCTGCGCACAGGCCCGGAAGGGAGGGTTGCTGAGGCGGCGCGCTTGCGCGACGTCTCCGACTGCGGCCCCTCCAGTCTGTCTGTTTCGCAGGATGCCGCAGCGTCGCACGCCGCGACCTTCCGGCAAGGCGTGTGTCGTCTCGCCGTTTTTTCCCCCGCTCGGCTTCTGCCCGGTCGCATCCTGCAACTGGTCCCAACCGGCGCGGGACTCCGATGCAAGCGCTCGTCGCTGTTTCTGCTGAAGATTCGACACCGGCATCGCTCAGGATGTGTATGGCACCGTATTTGTGAGTCTCTCTGGGCTAGCTGCTGCGTCGGCGGTCCTGGCCACCCGGCAGCGACAGGCGAGAGGATTCACCGTGCGTAGTACCGAAGAGATTCTCGGCAATGTGATCTGGCTCATCGAGGCCCTTGATGACGCAGCGCTGGCCGAAGTCCAAGACCTCCCCTTCGTGGAAATGGCCAAGGAGATCACCATCAGTTCAGTGTCTAGCAGCGCTCCGCGGTCGGCTCCCGCACGCCAGGGCGGCTCAAAACTGTGCAGCAGAAAGGAGGACCCGACATGACTAGAATAGCAGGTTTGCCCCCCGCAGGGGTGTGGCTGACCTTCGCCAGCGCGCTGCTGATCCTCGCGGGTGGGGCGTACGCCCCCCTGTCAGCGGCCCCAGCGAGTCCCCCCCTCCCGGGGGCTTGTCCGGCGCTGCAGCCCCAGCAGGGCATGCTCATCATCTATAGCGAACAGTATGTCATTGAGGATGACGGCGTGCTGGTGTACCGGCGCCGCCCGGTGGAGGTCTATACCGCCGACACCGGGCAGCTGGTAGGCAGTTACGCCTCGGTTGGGGACGCCCCGCTCCGGCTGGATGTCCCTCCTGGGAATTATATCGTCGCCTCCCAGCGGCAGGGGGTGCTGCAGAAGGTGCGGGCGTCCGTCAAGGATGGAGAACAGACGATCGTCCCGGAGGCGCCGCTGGAACCGCCGGCCCCGCATATGCTCGTCTCTCCACGATGAGCCGCGACGGTCGGCTTGGGCGCGAATTGTGTGCCCCGTCCCCTGGCGGGCCCGCGGTGCACGGGAACAATCCGTTCACTCATAGAGAACAGGAGGGGGCTCGCAGCCGGGGCGATCGTTCGTGGGAGGCGCTGGTGCCACCGCGCATCGTGCAGCTCATCAGACAGAACAAGCTGTTCGGCTACCAGCCACCGTCGGAGCGATGAATGAGGAGAGGGTAAATATGAAAACGCATGCTCACTCTTTGCTTCTTTTCCCCTTAGCCGTCCTTCTGTGTCTGGCGCTAGGAGGCTGTAAACGCGAGCCGCCTGCGCTAGCCGCCACGCCGTCCCCGGTGGTGATGGTCAGCCCACCCGTGGAGCGCGAGATTACCGACTACGCCGAGTTCACCGGGCGGACGGCCGCCGTGGACACGGTCGAGGTCCGGGCCCGCGTCAGCGGGTACCTGGTCAAAGTCAATTTCCGCGAAGGGGCGGTGGTCAAGAAAGGGGACCTGCTCTTCCAGATCGATCCCCGGCCCTTCCAGGCGGTGCTGGACCAGGCCAAGGGCCAGGTCGCCCAGTGGGAGGCGAAGCTGGCCCGGGCCGAGGCTGACGTCGGCCGCGATGAGCGCTTGCTCCCCAAAGGCGCGGCCAGTCAGAAAGACCTCGATCAGGCGGTCGCCGACCGGGGCGAGGCGCGGGCGGCGATCCAGTCGACGCGGGCGGCCGTGGACCAGGCGACCCTCAATCTGGAGTTCACGCGAGTGACCGCCCCGATCAGTGGGCGCATCAGTCGCTACCTCATCACGGAAGGCAATCTCGTGACCGCCGATACGACCTTGCTGACCACGATCGTGTCGATCGACCCGATGTATACGTACTTCGACGTGGATGAACGGACCGTGCTGCGCGTCCAGGAGTTGATCCGCACAGGCAGGGCGCGCTTCGCCCGCGACGGCGAGGTGCCGGTCGCTCTGGCCCTCGCCACCGACAAGGGCTTTCCCCACCAGGGGACGATCAATTTCGTGGACAACCAGATCAATCCGAGCACCGGTACGCTCCGCATGCGTGGCGTATCCCCCAATGCGGACGCGATCCTTACTCCCGGCTTGTTCGTCCGGGTCCGGGTGCCGATCGGCGAGCCCCATCGCGCTGTGCTGGTAACGGAGCGCGCCATTGACACCGATCAGGGGCAGAAGGTCCTCTACGTCGTCAACGACCAGAATGAGGTGGTCTCCCATCCCATCAGCGTGGGAGTGCTCCACGAGGGCCTGCGCGTGATCGAAGAGGGTGTGCAGCCGGGTGAACGAGTGATCGTCAATGGCCTGCTCCAAGTCCGGCCGGGCATCACCGTCGCGCCTAAGCTGGTGGACATGCCGGTCTCACTCGCGGCCGGCGGCCCCGCGGACGTGGCGCCTACCCTGCAGCTCGCTGCCTCGGCGCAGTAGGCGAAATCCTGAAAGGAGACCATTATGCTGGCACGCTTCTTCATCGACCGCCCGGTCCTGGCGTGGGTCATTTCCCTCGTCATCGTCCTCATGGGGTTGATTGCTACGGGCCTGCTGCCCATCGCCCAGTACCCGCAGGTCTCGCCCCCGACCGTCCGGGTGACGGCTACCTACCCCGGGGCCAACGCCCGGGTCGTGGCCGACACGGTGGCCGCCCCGATCGAGCAGCAGGTCAATGGCGTCGAGAATATGCTCTACATGTCCTCGCAGAGCAGCAACGACGGCTCGTACACCCTGGACGTGACCTTCGCGCTGGGGACCGACATCAACATGGCCCAGGTGCTGGTGCAGAACCGCGTGGCCATCGCCCAGCCGACGCTGCCCGACGTGGTCAAAGCCATCGGTGTGACCGTCAAGAAGCGCTCCCCGGATATCCTCCTGGTGGTCAACCTCTATGCCGAGGACGACCCGGCAACGGGCCGTCCGCATTACGACCAGCTCTACCTGAGCAACTACGCCACCATCAACCTCCTGGATGCACTGGCCCGGGTGGACGGCGTGGGTGACGTCTACTCCTTCGGCGGACAAGATTACAGCATGCGCGTGTGGCTGGACCCGGACAAGCTGCAATCACGCAATCTGACCGCCGGTGACGTGATCCGGGTCTTGCGCGAGCAGAACGTGCAGGTGGCCGCCGGGCAGATCGGCCGCCCACCCGTGACCCGCGGCCAGGACTTCCAATACACGTTGAGCACACTCGGCCGGCTGGTCGAGGCTGAGCAGTTTGCCGATATCATCCTCAAGACCGGCACCAATGGGGAAGTTACCTACCTCAAGGACGTCGCCCGGACTGAACTGGGGGCGAAGAGTCAGGACGAGAGCCTGACGTTGGACGGCAAGCCGTCAGTGGGCCTGGCGATCTTTCAGTTGCCGGGGTCGAATGCCCTGGACGTCGCTGACCGCATCCAGGCCAAGATGCGTGAGCTGGCACCACGTTTCCCCCAGGGGCTCAAGTATACCATCGTCTACGACACCACGCCGTTCATCCGCGAATCCGTGAGTGAGGTCTTTCACACCTTGCGTGATGCGGTGATCCTCGTGGCTATCGTTGTCCTGCTGTTCCTGCAGGACTGGAGGGCACTGCTGCTGCCGGTGATCGACGTCGGCGTCTCCCTGGTGGGCACCTTTTTTGTCATGGCACTGATGGGGTTCTCTCTCAACAACCTGACGTTGTTCGGGTTGGTGCTGGCCATCGGTATCGTGGTGGACGACGCCATCGTGGTGTTAGAGAATATTGAGCGCTGGCTGGACAAGGGCTTGCCCGTCCGGGAGGCGACCATCCGGGCGATGGAGGAGATCACCGGGCCGATCCTGGCCATCACGCTGGTGCTCAGCTCGATATTCCTGCCCAGCGCCTTTCTCGGCGGCATCACCGGCCAGTTCTTCCGCCAATTCGCCCTCACCATCTCGGCGTCGATGATCATCTCGGCCCTTAACGCCATGACGATGACGCCGGCCCGAGCGGCCTCGATTTTTGCGGGGCGTACGCCCGGCGCGCACGGCGACCAGGGCAAGGAGGCTCTGCCGTGGTGGAGCTTCGCCCTGGTCGGGGGGCTGGTGACCGTATGGCTGCTCGCACCTGTGCTGAGCGCCTGGCTGGGCCTGCCCATGGGGGAGGAGGCCGGCGAGGCGGCACCCGGCGGCCTGCACGCCACGGCGCGGACATGGGGCATCTCCCTCGTCCTCTTCCTCCCCGGCGCGGTTGCCGGGGGAGCACTCGGCTGGTTCCTCATCCGGCCGGTGAACTGGGTGCTGGGGGAATGCTTCCAGGGCTTCAATTGGGTCTTCGACCGGGCGACCAATGTCTACGGAAGGACCGTGGGCTGGGCCCTGCGCCTCAGCGTGATCGTGCTCGTGGTTTACGTCGGCCTGATCGGGCTGACGGGCTTCGGCTTCACCCACCTCCCCAGCGGATTCATTCCCAGCCAGGACAAGGGCCGCCTCATCATCAATGTCCAGTTACCTGACTCGGCCTCGCTGGAGCGCACAACCGAGGTGGTGGAGAAAGTCGAGAAGATTGCCCTGGAGACGCCCGGTGTCGCCCACACGATCTCCGACCGGGGTCGGTCATTCGTCCTCAACGTCGTCAGCTCGAACCTTAGCTCCATATTCGTCCCCCTTAAACCGTTCGCCGAACGCCGAGACCCGGCGCTGAGCGCGGACGCGGTCGCGGCCCAGCTCCGCCGGCGGTTTCAGCACGAGATCCCGGAAGCCCGGGTGAACGTCTTCGGGGCGCCGGCGGTGGACGGCCTGGGCAACGCCGGCGGCTTCAAGCTCATGGTGGAGGCGACCGGTGACGTCAACTTCGACGCCCTGCAGGCCCAGGCGGATGCCTTGGCGGCCAAGGGCAACCAGCAACCCGGCCTTGTCGGCCTGTTCAACGGCTTCCGCGCGAGCACGCCTCAGCTCTATGCAGATATCGACCGGACCCAGGTCAAGACGATGGGCGTGGTCCTCACCGATGTCTTCGATACGCTGCAGGCGTACCTGGGGGGCTACTACGTCAACGACTTCAACCGCTTCGGCCGTACCTGGCAGGTCAACATCCAGGCCGACGCCCCGTTCCGTATGGACGCCCAGACGGTCACACAGCTCAAGGTCCGCAACGCCGCCGGCGACATGGTGCCGCTGGGCGCGGTGGCTGACGTACGCGACGCCGCCGGGCCGCTCACCGTCACCCGCTACAACCTGTTCCCGGCGGCCACGATCAACGGCGCTTCCCGACCCGGGGTCAGTACCGGCGACGTCATGGCGACGATGGAGCAGCTGGCCCAGGGGCTGCCGCGCAATATGACTACCGAGTGGACCGAGCTGAGCTACTTGCAGAAACAAGCCAGCAAGATCGAAGAGTTCCGGGACTTACAGCAGAATCCCTTCAGCGCCTTCGTGCTGGGAACGGTGCTCGTCTTCTTCGTGCTGGCGGGTTTATACGAGAGCTGGTCGCTGCCCCTGGCGGTGATTCTGGTCGTGCCTATGTGTCTACTGAGCGCTTTGGCAGGCATCGCGCTGGCCGGGATGGACATCAATATCTTCGTGCAGGTCGGCTTCGTGGTGCTGGTGGGCCTGGCGGCCAAGAACGCCATCCTCATCGTCGAGTTCGCCCGTGACCGACAACAGGAAGGCATGTCCCGGATCGAGGCCGCGGTGGAAGCCGCGCGGGTACGCTTGCGGCCGATCGTCATGACGTCGTTCGCCTTCATCCTGGGCGTGTTCCCGCTGGTCATTGCGCAGGGAGCCGGAGCCGAGATGCGGCGCACGTTGGGGACGGCGGTCTTCGCCGGCATGCTCGGGGTGACCCTGTTCGGCATCTTCCTGACGCCGGTCTTCTACGTGGTCATCCGCTGGTTCAACGAGAGGCGCAGTGGCCACGTCCCGGACACCGCCGCACCGCAACCGCTCGCAGAGGTCTTGTCTGCCCCGCCGACGGAGCGCGCCGCATAGATGCGAAGCGCAGTGAGAAGCCTCTAGTGTACGATAGGGGCATTGTCAAGTGAAACCGCAACTAAATGTGATTAATACAATAGAGGACGTTCACAGGAAGTCATGATGACAATAGATGGGGGTACTGTCAGGCCGTGATCCATTACCTTGACAATGCCCCTCGAAGAGTCACTCACCATACAGACACACGGGAGTTCTCATGGCAGAGCAGCACGGACAATCCACCGAGTTCTTTGACGAAGCAACTGCCCCCCAAGCGTCGCAACAAGTCGAACGCTGGCGCAGTGATTCCGCATATCGACCGCCGTTCCGTGTCGTCCGTTGGCGCGTCGTCGATGAGCAGTGGGAGGGGCGCAGTACTATTGATGCGATCGTGGTTGTGGAAATCGATGGCGTCGAAGACTTCTGTGCCGCCCAAGGTGTGGGAGGGGTCAATGCGCTCGACCTGGCACTTCGAGGGGTACTGATCAAGCACTTTCCCTCGCTCGCAGGCGTGCAGGTGATAGAGTCGTATACGCACCGCGGCGGCGAAGGCACAGCGGCTGAGGTAGTCTCTATTAAGAAATTCAGTGATGGACGCCGCCGCTGGAGCACGATGCGCAAGTCACAGGATCTCTTAGCGTCAGCCTGGATATCCAGGCTGACGCTAAGAGATCCTGTGACTTGCGCATC
>WNFB01006063.1_pt1 | contig 10838 bp, 5 predicted proteins | sample 5400501 | NCBI WGS metagenome assembly WNFB01 (sample SAMN13153341, study PRJNA577476) | soil metagenome | isolation source: 200 cm saprolite under Douglas fir tree site 2 hole 1 | place: USA:California | collected 2015-04-18 | reverse complement strand
CTTTCTGCGCGAGGTGCAGCCACTGGTTTATCGCCGCGAGTTCAACCTTGGCGCGGTGAAAGCGGTACTCAACGCTCGCCAGGAGATCGCGCGCGACCTCCAGCGCCGCGCCGGCGCCACTAGCCACGCTGCTGAGTGGAACGTCAAGCTTTCCCCCGGCGGAATCCGTGACATCGAGTTCCTCACCCAATGCTTGCAGCGGCTCTACGGCGGTTCCGACGCCTGGCTGCGTTCCAACTCCACCCTGGTGGCGTTGCAGCGCCTGCATGACAAAGGGCACTTGAGCGGCCGCGACTTCTTTCGCCTCGGCGCCGCGTACCAGTTCCTGCGTAGGGTCGAGCACCGCCTGCAACTCCGCGACGGCCTTCAGCGCCATACGCTCCCCCGGGCGGCCGCCGCGCTCGATCGATTGGCGCGCCGCTGCGGGATCGAAGCGGCTCCCCTGGACGGACGCGCGCCAGCCGAGCAGTTGCTCCACCGCCTGTCGCAGTATTTCGCTGATGTCCGCGAAATCTACGACCGCATGTTGTCCCTGCGCACGCCCTCGCCACTCCCCGCTGGGCAAGAGGTCGAGGGTGACCCCGTTTCGGGCGCCCTACTGCGTCGGCTTCGTTTGGAATACCCTGCGGTGGCGCAGGAGGTGGAAAAGTCTGTCAGCTCCAGGGTCGCGGGCCGCGCCGAAGATGGCTACGCGCGCCGTGGTCTGCTGCACTTTCTCAGCTCGGCTGTGCTCGACCCCGCCGTGATGGCGCAACTGGAATCACATCCCGAGTGGATCGCCCGCGCCACAGAGATCCTCGCGCGAAGCGATCTTGCCGCGGAGATGCTCTCCCGCCATCCCGAAGAGGTAGCAGTGCTCGCCGACCCGGGTCTGGCGGGCTTCCGCGGCCCGCTGCGCGCGATGTCCGGCGCGGACGTGGAAAACGCCCTGGCCGCGGTGCGCATCGCCTATCGCCGCGGCGTGCTGGCCACTGTCGTCCGCGCACTCTTCGGCGTCACGCAACCTTTCGAGACCTTCCAGGCGCTGACGCGCCTCGCCGAGGAAGCCTTGGGCCACGCACTCGAACTGGCTGCACGCGAGGTCCTGGGCACCGTCGATTTGGCCTCCGGGCCGCTTGCGGTGCTTGCTCTGGGCCGGTTTGGCACCAGCGAGATGGACATCGGCTCAGATGCGGATCTGATTTTTGTAATCGATGAGCATCTCTCCGCGGAGCATCGCGAGCCGTGGCGGCGCTTGGCCGAGCGCCTGGTGCAAGTAGCCGGCAGCCATACTCGCGAGGGCCTGCTATTCCCTGTGGATGCACGTTTGCGGCCGCGCGGCAGCGAAGGCGAGATCGTGCAGTCGGCGGGCTACCTGCGCAGCTACTTCCACACCGAGGCGGAGGCTTGGGAGGCAGCCACGTTCCTTAAAGCCAGACCGGTCGCGGGTAATCTCGCGCTCGGCGCCGAAGCCGTTCGCCAGGTCTACACTATCCTGGCCGAACGGTTCTCGAGTCCCGGCGAGCTTGCCCGGCAGATGGCGCAAACGCGCGAGCGCCTCGAAAAACCACATCTGGAAATGGCAGGTGCCGACGGTGCGCGAGCCTCGAGCACAAAAGGCAACTTCAAGAAAATCAGCGGCGGCTATTACGACGTCGAATACATTTTGGCCTTCTTATTCCTTACTCGCGTTTTGCCCGGCAGCGTGGAAACGGGCAGCGCACGCCGAGCTGAGTCTCGGGGCCACGTCCTGCGGCAGATTGCTGCGCTCGAATCCGCCGGGACTGAGGCCTCAGGATTGACGACCGCGCAAGCGCAGATCTTGCGTGCCGCCGCGCTGCTCTACCGCAGCCTGGACCATGCGCTACGCCTGGTGACTGGCCGGCCCTCCAACCAACTGCCTGAGCCGGCCTTAGCCGAGCGCGTCACGCGCCTGCTCCAAGGTTGGAGGCTGCCTCTCCCCGAGGGGCTGGAGCCCGCGGTGGAATCCGCCCGCCATCAAATCCGCGCGCTGTACGAACAAATCGTACTCGCGGCACTCCCGTAACCCATGCCGCAGGCTGGCAGACAACGGCATATCCGAGGGGCTTTTTCACGCGCTCGGTCACCTTCGGGGACGACCGAGTCCCCGAACGCCATTGCCGCTTAGCGAGTTGTGAAAGACGGTCACACTCGGTAATCCCGCGCTGGGTGTTTCAATCCGCCCGCGGGAATTGAACAAATGCAGCTCAATGAAGCGGTGCGACACAAAAGGGTTTGTGCTATCTTGTGCGCTTCGAGTAGACGCGCCGCGAGCCGCCAGCGCAGGTCGCGCGTTTTTCAGCGCGCCCACAGCATTGAGGGGTAACAACCATGAAGCAATCCTACAACGGCATCCCTGTTCCAGCGGACGGCAAGCCGATCGAGTACGCAGGCGGCGCGTTTCGCGTGCCGGACCCCCCCATCATCCCCTTCATCGAAGGGGACGGCACCGGCCGCGACATCTGGCGCGCCGCGCGCCGCGTGTTCGACGCCGCAGTCGAGCGCGCCTACGGCGGCAAGCGCAAGGTGGCGTGGTTTGAGGTCTTCGCTGGCGAGAAGGCCTTCAACGACTTCCATGAGTGGCTGCCGCAAGATACCGTGGACGCCTTCCGGGATTTCCGCGTGGCCATCAAAGGCCCCCTGACCACTCCAGTGGGCGGCGGCATCCGCTCGCTCAACGTGGCGCTGCGGCAGATTCTCGATCTTTACGCCTGCGTCCGCCCGGTGCGTTATTTCCCTGGAGTGCCTTCGCCTCTCCGGCACCCCGAGCGGATGAACGTGGTCATCTTTCGCGAAAACACAGAGGACGTTTACGCCGGCATCGAGTGGCGTTCCGGCACGCCCGAAGCGAAAAAGCTCCTGGAGTTCCTAAACAACGACATGCTCAAGGGCAGCAGCAAGCAGATCCGGTGGGATTCCGGCGTGGGGATCAAACCCATGTCTCCCACCGGCACCAAGCGGCTGGTGCGGCGGGCGATCCGGCACGCGCTGGAGAACAAACGTCGCATCGTCACTCTGGTGCACAAGGGCAACATCCAGAAGTTCACCGAGGGCGCTTTCCGCGACTGGGGCTACGAGCTGGCCAAGGAGGAGTTCCGCCCCCACGTCGTCACCGAGCGCGAAAGCTGGATCCTGGACAACCGCGACCGCAACCCGAATCTTAGCGTCGAGCAGAATGCGATCTTGATCGAGCCGGGGCTCGAGCGCGCCACCGAATCTTTCCAGAAGGAAGTGCAGGCTGAAGTCAGGCGCGTGCTCGAATCGATCTACGCGAGTCACGGCCAGGGCCAGTGGAAGCAGAAGCTGATGGTGAACGACCGCATCGCCGACTCCATTTTCCAGCAAGTGCTGACGCGCGCCGATGAGTACGACGTGCTGGCCACACCCAACCTGAACGGCGACTATCTCTCTGACGCTTGCGCCGGGCAGGTGGGAGGCCTGGGGATGGCGCCTGGCGGCAACATCGGCGACGGCTACGGCTGCTTCGAAGCCACGCACGGCACCGCGCCCAAGTACGCGGATAAGGACGTCGTCAACCCCAGCTCAGTGATGCTCTCAGGCGCGATGATGTTTGACTTCCTCGACTGGAGCGAGGCCGCGCGGCTGGTGGAAGATGGCATCGCGCGCACCATCCAGCAGAAGCGCGTCACCTATGATCTTGAGCGGCTGATGGAGGGAGCAACACGGCTGCGGACCTCGGAGTTCGCCTCGGCCATCATCGAAAATATGGAGGCTCGGGTCGCGGCCGACTGAACCCGTAGCCCACCTCTTCAGAGGCGGGGCCTTTCGCAAACAACCCCGGGTGTGAAGGCCCGGGCTACACACGGAGCGCACGGATGCGCAAAAAGGTGACGGTGGTAGGTGGCGGGTTCGTAGGTTCAACCGCGGCGCAGCGCATCGTGGATGCGGAACTGGCCGATGTCGTCCTGACCGACATCCTCGAGGGAGTGCCGGCTGGCAAGGGGCTCGATATGCTCGAGTCCGGCCCGATCCTGCGGTCCGATGCACGGGTGATCGGCATCTCCACCAACACCGGCGACTACCGCGAAACGGCCAACAGCGACATCGTCGTCATCACTGCCGGCTTCCCGCGCAAGCCCGGGATGAGCCGCGACGACTTGCTCCGCGCCAACTACGACGTCATCAAGGGCGTGGTGGAGCAGGTAGCCAAGTATTCCCCCAATGCCATCCTCATAATGGTGACCAACCCGCTCGATGCCATGGCTCAGGCGGCCTATAAGATCAGCGGCTTCTCGAAGAATCGCGTGCTGGGCATGGCCGGCGTGCTCGACTCGGCGCGCATGAGCACGTTTGTGGCGATGGAGCTGGGCGTATCGGTTGAAAACGTGCATTCGTTCGTGCTTGGCGGCCACGGCGACGACATGGTGCCCCTGCCTCGCTATTCGACCGTGGCAGGCATCCCGCTGCCCGACCTGCTACCCAAAGAGCGCATCGACGCCATCGTCGAGCGCACGCGCAAGGGCGGCGCCGAGATCGTCAATCTGCTCAAGACCGGTTCGGCCTACTACGCGCCCTCGGCCGCTGTGTTCGAAATGGTCGAGGCCATCCTGAAGGACAAAAAGAAAATTCTACCCTGCGCCGCCTACCTCGAAGGCGAATACAGCATCAAGGGACTGTTCGTCGGTGTGCCGGCGAAGCTCGGCGCGCGCGGTGTCGAACAGATCATCCAGATCAAACTGACATCGGAGGAAAACGCCGCGCTGCAGAAGTCCGCGGCGTCAGTACGCGAGCTGGTCACTGTCCTCGGCCTCTAGCCTTGGCCGAAGTCTTTTCCTTTTGGGCACTCTGCTAGATATCAGGACTCACTGCATTTTTCGTGGCGCCTTTTCCTTTTGCCTTTCAACCTATGGTTTGTCCGCGCGACCCCAAAAAGGTCACGGAGTCTGGCGCCTACTTCGCGGCCAGCTCGAAGACGCGCAGGTTAGTGAACACTGCTTCCATTCCGGGGCGGGCCAGGAACAAACCCGTGTCGCCGCGAAGATCAGTCGTCACCGCGGTGGTGCCGACCAGCTTGTCGTTGATGTAGCATCGGATGGTCCGCCCGTAGATTTCCACGGCCAAGCGATTGATCGCGCCGTAGCCCTTCTTGACGACGGGATCGTTAGTCCAGTCAATCGGATACCGCCAGGCTTGATTCAACTGCGAGAGACGATAGGACCCATCGGCGTTCAGCGTGAAGGTGTAAAACAGATTGTTATCTTCCGCCGGCCGGCCGAACTTCAGCCCAAAAGAGCTTCTCGGACTGCCCTTGCGCAGAGCCACCGAGACTTCCATCCGGGCGTTCGCAGGAAGAGTGCCGACTTTGTCCAGCGTAATCTCGCAAGTGCCTTCCGGCCCTACGTTCGCCACCACAAAGCCGTCCTCCCCATACCACGTCTTGCAGTAACGGTCGGCGAGTTCGGGCCAATTGTGTTTCGCGACGAGGTCGTCCTCAAACAGGGGCCGCACAACCGCCAGCTCCGGAACGGGCGTGACCAAGGCGCCCAGTTCGACGACGCGTAGGTCGGTGAAGACCACTTCCGTTCCCACAAGGTCGAGATTCAGTCCGATGGTGCCGCGGACGTCTTCGGGGGCATCGTAGGAGCCGACGGGTTTGCCGTTGATATAGCACTGGATCGTCCGACCCCGGATTTCGACCGCGAGTTGGTTCGGCGCCCCGTACCCTTGCTGGACCACAGGCTCGGAGGTCTTCTTGATGAGATCGCGCCAGTTTCCATTCCAGCCCGCTAGGAGGTAACCGCCGTTCCCGGTCACGCCGAAGGTGTAATAAGAGCGGTTGTCATTCGTCGCCGTGCCAAACTTCAGACCGAATCCGCCATTGAGTTCGCCCCGGCGAAGACGCGCGGTAAGTTCCACGCGGAAGTTCCCTCGGAAGTAGCCGGCTTGCGTCAGATCGAACTCGCACGAACCTGGCGGCGGAACGTCTTCGACGATGAAGCCCACATCCGCATAGGCCGTCTTACAGGCGCCGCCCAAGCCCTCCTTCCAGTGCCGGCGGGAACGGAAGTTGTCTTCAAAGAGCACCCGACCCGGTGTAGCGGCTGAAACAGTCGCGGCGCCCGAAAGCCCCTGCGCCGTCTGTGGTGCGCCGGCCAAGGCCCAAACAGACTTCGCCGGTGCCGTGAGAATGGGAACAATCACTGCCCCAAGGAGCAGCGCTATGGAAAGAATTGCACCGCATCGGGCGTTTTTAGCAGGACGCGGCGCGTGGGGGTCGCGATTTGTCAAGAAATCCAGGGCAGGGCGCTTCATTCGGGCCTTCCGGTTGGCGCCATCCGAAGAGCTTTCCTGTGCTCGGGCTTCTTCCTCAGCAGGTTTCTGAAAAAATGCCTTTGCCTGTCATTCCCAGCGAAGCGAGGAATCTCTCTTCGATGAAAATCTAAGAAAAAGAGAGATTCCTCAGCACTGGAGCCTGTTCCGAGCGAATCCGAGGGGGCGCATCGGAATAACGGGTTGCTGGGTTTTTTCAGCATCCTCTTAGGATGGAGCTGCATGCCAAGGCTCTGTTTCAGAACACAAGGAATCGAACGGAGAAATTATATCGAGGCAGGATTTCTGTGGCCCAGGAAGTTCTACCGGAAGTTCCAAACCTACAAGCGTCCAGGACCGCAAACACTATGGAAGGCAAGGATCTTGAACCCTTTTAAGCTTATGCGATTTTGGCTCCAGCGCGGTACACTCTCGCCATTCCAATTTCTTGTGAGGCGCCATGCGGCTCGCTAAGCCTTACGCCGTAATTCTGATCATGATTTCCCTGGGCTTCGCGCAGGTGAAGCTCGCGCAAGAAAGCAAAAGCTTGAAGACTGCTTCCCGGCGCAGTCTCGAACAGGACATGGACAAAACCGTGAGCCCTTGCATGAGTTTCTATCCATACGCCTGCGGGAAGTGGATGAAGGACAATCCCATACCCCCTGACCAGTCTCGCTGGGGCCAGTTCAACGAGCTCACCGAGCGCAATCGAGAAATTCTGCATGCCATCTTGGAGAAGGCCGCGAAGGCCGGTGCCCAGCGCAGCGCCCTGGAGCAGAAATACGGTGATTTCTACGGCGACTGCATGGACGAGAAAACGGTCGAGGCCAAAGCCGCCACTCCGCTAAAGCCGGAGCTGGACCGCATCGCCGCAATCAAGAGCCGGGAGGATCTGATCGCGGAAATCGCCCACTTGCAAGGCAAGGGCGTGGGCGCGGTCTTCAGCTTCGGCCCTTCGCCCAACCTGCACGACGCGCGCCAGATGATCGCCAACGTGGATCAGGGCGGACTGAGCCTCCCCGACCGCGACTACTACATCAAGGATGACCCGAAGACGAAGGAGACACGCGAAAAATTTGTGGTACACGTGCAGAAAATCTTCGCCCTGCTAGGCGACCCGCCCGAGGCCGGCGCGGCGAAAGCACAGACCGTTCTGGCCATCGAAACCGAGCTGGCCAAAGCCTCCATGGACCGCACGCTGCGGCGCGACCCAAAAAACCGCGACCACAAAATGAAAGTGGCCGAACTGGCGGCCCTGGCTCCGAACTTCGCGTTTTCACGCTTCTTTGAGGGCGCCGGCGCGCCCAGATTCGAGGAGCTCAATGTAGTCAATCCGGACTTTTTCAAGCAAATCAATCAAATGCTGCAAGCGGCAGCACTGGAAGACTGGAAGACCTATCTGCGCTGGCATCTGGCGCGTGTCGCGGCGCCGCTGCTCTCCAGCGCGTTCGTCAATGAGAATTTCGACTTTTACGGCCGCTATCTGACCGGGCAGAAGGAAATCCAGGCGCGCTGGAAACGCTGCGTGAGTTTCACCGATCGCCTGCTCGGCGAAGCCGTGGGACAAGCCTATGTGGCCGAAACGTTTGGACCCGAGGGCAAGGAGCGCGCGCAAAAGATGGTCGTGGCGCTGGAGAAAGCTCTGGAAAAAGACATCCGCACGCTGGCCTGGATGACTCCCGCCACCAAAGAGAAGGCGGTGGGCAAGCTACACGCCATCACCAACAAGATCGGCTACCCCGATAAATGGCGAGACTATTCGGCCCTGAAAATCCAAGCCGGAGACTGGTTCGGCAACTTCCTTGGCTCCCTCCAGGCGGAGTTCAACCGCCAGATGGGCAAAATCGGCAAGCCGGCGGACAAAAAAGAATGGTCGATGACCCCGCCCACGGTGAACGCCTACTATTCGCCACCGAACAACGATATCAACTTCCCCGCCGGCATCCTCCAGCCTCCGTTCTTCGACAAGAATGCTGATGATGCCTTGAACTTCGGCGGCATCGGCGTGGTTATTGGCCACGAGCTCACCCACGGGTTCGACGATCAGGGCAGCAAGTTCGATGCCGAGGGCAACCTGAACAACTGGTGGACCGACGAGGATCGCCAGGAATTCGAGAAGCGCACCGCGTGCCTTGCCGACGAGTATTCGCAGTTTGTTACGGTGAAGGACTCGAGCGGCGGCGATGTGAAACTAAATGGCCGTCTGACCCTTGGCGAGAACACCGCCGATAACGGCGGCGCGCGCATCGCCTTGATGGCGCTCCTGGATACCATTGGAGACGCGAAGGATAAGAAGATCGGTGGGTTTACGCCCGAGCAGAGATTTTTCCTCGCGTTTGGGCAGATTTGGTGCCAGAACGCCACCGAGGAAATCCGGCGCCAATTGCAGAAGGTTGACCCGCACTCGCCTGGCCAGTTTCGCGTCATTGGCGTGGTGCAGAACATGCCGGAATTCCAGAACACCTTCGGCTGCAAGAAGGGCGAAGCCATGGTTAGCGAGCAGCCCTGCCGCGTCTGGTAAAAGTCATAGGGCGCCAGGATTCCGGCCTTTTCCCTGGCCGCCAGCTCGTCTACCCGAAAGTGGCGGCAGTTCCTCCAGTGAAAACCGCGTCCACTCTTGCATCTTGCCTTTTACCTTTTACTTCGCACCCCCGCGGCGTTCTGGACGCGCTGTTTCCCGTGAAGGATAAATTGGAATCAGGACGGTTTCTTGGCCGGCGTCTTGCCGGGAGATTTTGCCGAAGTCTTGCCCGCCAGCTTGCCCTCCGGCGCGTCCGCCGGCGCCGGGCCTACGCGCTCGACCACAACGTGATTCATGTGCACAGGGGTCGCAGGCCGGTCGCTTCGGTCACGCGGGACGCGCGCGATCGTCTTCACCACGTCGGCGTTCCCACACTGGCCAAAGATAGTGTGTTTGTTGTTTAGGAACGGAGTCGGGACTTCGGTGATGAAGAATTGGCTGCCGTTGGTGTTGGGGCCAGAGTTGGCCATGGCCAGGCGACCCGGCACGTTAAACTGCAGCGTGGACACAAATTCGTCCTTAAAGGGAAAACCTGGGAAGCGGGGCGACCCCATGCCGGTACCCTGCGGGTCACCACCCTGAATCATGAATTCAGGGATGACGCGATGGAAGATCAGCCCGTCGTAGAAGGGCTTTCCGCCGATCTTGCCCACCGCCAGCCCCACAATCATGCTCGTCGTCACCGGCGTCTCTTTCTCATACACCTTGCAGGTGATCGAGCCCTTCTCCGTTTGAAAAGTCATGTACAGGCCCGGCTCGCGCGTTTCCGCGGGCTTAGCCGCCTGAGTCTTCGCCGAAGCGGCCTTTGTGGCAGCTGCTTTCTGCTCTTGGCCCACCATGGGCGCCGCCACAACTGCCAGAACCAAAAGAATCAAAATCCTCTGAAGAACACGCATCGATTCTGCTCCTTTACTTATTTACTTTCGGACCGTTGGCCGCTTTGCCTCCAGACTCTGGACCTCTCGACTCTCAACTTTCAGCTAGCGACTCCCGCTCTGCATCTCCCGGCTCACTCGCTCGGCTTCTTCCATCACGCGCAGCGTGTTTCCGCCGAGGATTTTCCGGATATCGTCCTCCGAATAACCCTTTCGCAGCAGTGCTTCCGTCAGGCGCGGCAGCTTCGAGCAGTCTTCCAAACCATCGGGCATCCACGCGCCATCAAAATCCGAGCCCAGGCCGACATGGTCCGCGCCAACCAACTTCACCGCGTGGTCGATGTGCTCCACGACCTTCTCCCAGCTTACCCGCGGCAATTTCCCCGCAGCGATATACTCTCTGGCGAGGCGTTCGCCCTCAAGGATAACGCGCCCCTGATCCTCGCCATATGTCTTTTCAAGCTCCTTTTCCTTGGCCCTCATCTCGTCCTGAATCTTGCGCCGGGCGTCGGCAAACTCCTGGCTAAGGAAGCCGATGTGATAGTTGATTTGGATGACGCCGCCTTTTTTAGCCAGCGCGCGAATCATGTCGTCGGACATGTTGCGCTCGTGATTGCACAGAGCGCGGCAGGAGGAGTGCGAAGCAATCAGTGGCGCGCGGCTGGTTTCGAGCGCGTCGTAAAACGTTTTGTCCGAGACGTGCGAGATGTCCACCAACACGCCCAGCCGGTTCAGTTCCTGTACCACCGATTTGCCGAAAGCGGTCAAACCATTGTGCTTTGGATCGTCGGTGGAGGAGTCGGCCCAGTTGGTATTGCTGCCGTGCGTCAGGGTGAGGTAACGCACGCCCAGCACGGCGAACATCCGCAGCACGCCCAGGTCGTCGTCAATCATGTGGCCGCCTTCCATTCCCATCAAGAAGGCGATTTTGCCCTGGGCATGCGCGCGGCGCACCTCTTCGGCAGTGGTCGCCAGCGCCAGGTCCTGCGGATGGAGTCGCACCTGTTCGCGAACGGCATCGATCAGGTCGAGCGCGCGCTTGACGCCCTTTGGGCCGTTCACCTTGCTCGGCGTCCAGATGGACATGAAGACGGCGTTGAGCCCGCCCTCGCGCATGCGCGGGATGTCCAGGTGGCCGCGCGCGTCGCGATGCCCGAGGTCGAATTTCTCGA
>WNFB01016816.1_pt1 | contig 10839 bp, 13 predicted proteins | sample 5400501 | NCBI WGS metagenome assembly WNFB01 (sample SAMN13153341, study PRJNA577476) | soil metagenome | isolation source: 200 cm saprolite under Douglas fir tree site 2 hole 1 | place: USA:California | collected 2015-04-18 | reverse complement strand
GTCGCACCACCGCCCCCATCTCTTCAAAGTGTTTCAGGGACGGGTACAGGACCGTATTATTGAGCGAGACGGTCCCGCAAAGTATCCGCTCAATGCCTTTTTTTAACTCGTAGCCATGCTGTGGCTGTTGTCGCAGCATAGCTAAGATCAAAATCTCACTGTACATGTGTTATTTCATCCTATGTTATTTTTACCTATAGAGAGAAGAGTACTATAGGAGAGGGGTCTGTGTCAAGCGATGCGCGTCATTGGATCTCTATGCTTTGGGATACTGCTGGCGAATCCAAAGGGCGGCCTCACCCCAGCCCTCTCCACGCAGTGGAGAGGGAGCAGACGGAGAGAGGTCGCCAGCAGTATCCTTTAGGGGAACAGGACACGGGCGACCATCAAGGCCCTCCCAACCACGCTTCACCACCCTCGCCCCTACGGAAAGGGGATTTCCTTCTTGACTCGAGTGGGGATCGCCTGTTATTATATTACATATCCGAATATCCTGATATGTAAAGGAAATCTCAATGGGAACCCTGCATGACCATGATCTCTCTACTGGGGTAGAGGTACAGGAAGCAGATCAGGCCGCTCGACAGCGAGCAGCGCTCCTTGCGCCTGTCGAGGCGGAACTCTATGCCCGCTTTTTCCAGGTACTCTCCGACCCAACACGGGTGCGCCTGTTGCACTTGCTCCTTGATGCACCTGACAGTGGGCGCACTGTCAGTGAGCTCGTCGCGGCTGTTGGCGCTCCGCAGAGCCGCATCTCGACCCACCTGGGGTGCTTGCGCTGGTGTGGACTGGTGCAGACTTCGCGCACTGGAAAACAGGTGTACTATCGTATCGCAGATCCACGTGTGCGCGACCTCCTGGCGCTTGGTGGCGCGATGATGCGCGACTATGCGGCTGGTATTGCCTCCTGTGGGGTCATTCGTTGAACGTGAAAGGAACGACGACGACATGTACGATCTGCTGATTCTGGGCAGTGGCTCAACGGCCTTCGCTGCCGCCATTCATGCCAGAGACCTGGGCAAAACGGTGGTGATGACCGAGAGCCGTACCCTGGGGGGTACCTGTGTCAACCGGGGCTGCCTGCCCTCCAAGAACCTGATCGAGGCCGCCCGCCTGGTTTACGATGCTGCCCATCCCCGCTACCCTGGGCTGACTCCCGCACACCTGGATGTCGATTTCCCGGCGCTCATCGCCCAGAAAGATGAGATCATCCGTGAGTACCGCGACCAGCGCTACACCAGTATCCTTGATGAAGCGGATGAAGATGCTCAGCCTCCTATTGAGGTCGTGCCTGGACGAGCGGTGCTGGTCGATCCGCACACCGTCGCGGTCACTGCTGCCGACGGCACGGTGCGCCACCTTGCCGGCGACCAGGTGCTCATTGCCACAGGATCCTCGCCATTCCTCCCCGGCATCCCAGGGCTGGCCGAGACCCCGTATCTTACGAGCGACCTGCTGACGAGCCAGGAGGAGATGGAGCTGACCGAGCTTCCTCGCTCACTGCTTATCCTGGGCGGGGGTTACATTGCCCTTGAACTGGGCCAGATGTTCGTTCGCTTCGGCACCCAGGTGACACTCGTGACGCGCGGACCGACCATCCTGTCCGGCTACGAGCCAGAAATCGCCTTGACCCTGACCGAGCTTCTCCGCGAGGAGGGCTTGCAGATCGAAACCTCTGCACAGGTGCGTTCAGTTGGACGTGGAGGTGCCGGGGTGGCACTGGTCGTAAAGCGCCATGGCGGCAGTCGGACCTTCACCGCAGAAAAGCTTCTGGTGGCGACATCGCGACGCCCGAACACCCAGGACATTGGGCTCGAGCGGATGGGAGTCGCTCTCGATGCGGCTGGAGCAGTGCGCGTCGATCAGCACCTGCGGACGAGCGTCTCGCATATCTGGGCAGCCGGTGATGTGATCGGGCGCGAGACCGAGAGCCAGATGGCCACCCCGGTTGGCGCCCACGATGGCAAGATCGCTGCCCACAATGCCCTCTCTGGAGAGCCACCACGCCAGGTGGATCATACCGTTATCCCGCGCACCATCTTCACCGATCCCCAGGTGGCCGTCGTGGGGTTGACGGACGAGGAGGCCAATGCCCGCGGCATCGTCTGCGAGTGCAACACCATCCCCATGAGCGCGGTGCCGCGAGCCGGAGCCATCCGCGACACACGGGGGGTCATCAAGATGGTGCTCGAACGCGAGAGCCGCCGCGTCGTCGGCGTCTCTATGCTCGGCGTCAATGCGGGCGAGGTCATTCACGAGGCGGCGATGGCCCTGCGTTTTGGAGCGACGACCGATGACTTCATCGACCTGGTGCATGTCTACCCGACGATGGCCGAGGCGCTCAAAATCGTCGCCATTTCGTTCACGAAGGACGTGAACCGGCTCAGTTGCTGTGCAAGTTGAACGCACGGCGGTCAAGAACAACACACATCACACGATCTTGAAATGGGTCTTGCCTGGCACTTATCCGTCCTGGCAACGAGGCTTCGCCTCTAGCGCTACGCGCTCAGCCAGGACGAAAGGAGCAACGCGACTGCGTCGGTTCTTACCCGTCTCGGCAACGCTGCTGCGCAGCTAGTGCTGCGCACTCAGCCGAGACGAGCAGCACTACGGACTGCGTCCGTCAGGCAAGACCAAAGGAAGTACCAGGAAGGAAACCCTATGCAGCATCCACCACTTGAAACGATGGTCAAACGCTTGTCAGAGTTGTTGGACTGTGGGCAGGAAGATTTGTGTCGCCCGATTATCCAGCAGGTCGCGCGCGGGAAACCGGTCACAAAAGCTGAACTGCAGGTCTCGCTCCACCTCAGCCAGGACGAACTGGAGCAGCGCCTGGCGAGTCTGCCAGATACCGAGTTTGATCAAAGCGGCAACATCGTGGGATGGGGAGTGACGCTGCTGCCCACATCCCATCAGTTTCAAATTGACGGAAAAGCACTGTATACGTGGTGTGCCTTTGATACTGTCCTGTTTCCCCCATCCCTGCATGCGGAGGCACAGGTCCAATCGAGCTGTGCGCAGACCGGGCAGCGCATTACCTTTGTGGCCACCCCTGAAGGGGGCGTCAAAGATCTGACTCCTGCTGGCTCTGTTATGTCGCTGATCTTGCCAGCCGAGCGCAGCGAGTGTGTGCGAGACACCTTTTGCTATCAGTCCCTCTTTTTCCAGTCGGAACAAGCCGCCTCAACGTTTCTGATCACTCATCCAGAAGCGATCTTGCTTTCGGTTGAGGAGGCAGCCCTGGTAGGAAGATGGGTGGCCCAGTCGCGTTTCGCTGAAAAGCAGGAGTGAGGATTTCAGATTGTGCGGAAGATTCGGGACATCAGCGAAGATGAAATGATCGCAGTCTATCTGCAGACTGAGTTGAACTCAGTGCGTTTTCGCCGGGACATTGAAGCGTATGCGCAGAAGGAAAGGATTGACCTGCACATGCTTTACCTACCAGACTGGCGCAATGCGCGAGAAAACGCACTCAGGCGAGCGATTCTGGGGGTGTATCGCGGATATGGCAGGAATGAAGGCTATTTTATCGGCTTCCCCGCTGGTGTGCGCTGGGAACGGGTTATCTTGACCAGGGAGGAACTTGAGCAGGTCAGGTACATTGACTATGATTATTGGGTAGAACTCTCAGGCGGCACACGCATGGCGATTGATGGCGCGAAACATGCCCTGGCAGGCAAGGTGGTCTTTGGAGTGAGCAGCGACGGGCTGGTGTATATGGCCAATGAACTGCGGCGAGGCGCTCAGTTTCCCACACTCATCTTTGTAGCAAAAGACGTAGATGCGTACCTGGTGGTCATGGAGGGACATGTGCGGCTGACAGCGTACCTGATCGCGCCTGAATACATCCCATCTGAGCTAGAAGTGATTGTTGGCTATTCCGAGCAGATCACCGAGTGGGGCTGCTACTGATTTTGAAATTCTTTGGGGAGCGAAAGAGTTTGTTAGCTTCGATCCAGGCCGGGAAGGTGAACCTGAAAGTTCTCGTTGGAGAGCGTCAATGGGCGCTCACCGACCACTTGCTCGTCAGATGACCATCAGCGCAAGAGGTATTCTCCCGGCGGAGCGAGCAACTCGAAGGCCCCTTGTGCGTAACCACTCGGGGCGACCGTTGCGGTAGGTTGGTTCGGGGTGGAGGATGACGAGATCGACCCAGGGCTGGGGAAGTCCTCCCGTCTGTTGATAGCACGAGAAAGGTTCCTCTCCCGAAAGCTCCCAGAGCCAGGCCGCCATCGGTTTGAAACCATCGGGCAGTATGTACTTGCACGCGTGACCGTAGCCCACCCAGATCAAGACGCGGGCGTGCGGCTCCTGCTGGAGGATGCGTTCAATGATGTGTTCGGCCATGCGCCGCTCGCGGTACTCGCCTGACTCGTCGGGGTGCTCCTCCATCCAGGCATGATCGGCTTCATCCATGTCGAAGGCGACGATGGGGAGGTGCAGCGCGATGGCCGCACGCAGCAACGCGGCCCGCTGCGGCTCGGCAGTGAACCAGCCATCGGTGGCAGGTGTCACCATGCGTGTCTGAACCGCCTGGTCGAGGCGAGCCTGGTCGCTCGTTTCGAGCGCCAGGTGCGTGATCCCTGCGCGTTGCAACAGGGGCAGCACACGAGCGCCAAAGGCACGATGTTCTGACTGGTGATGCTCTTCGCCCAGGATCACCAGGCGGTGCGCGCGCACCAGCTGTTCAAGCCGGGCAGGCGCCTCCGCAACGGTCACGACTGGTCCAACAGCCTGTTGGACGGCCTGTTCCTTTCAGGTGAACAGGGTCTGGGCAGTGCGTTGTTGGAGCAACAAACTGTGCCGGACGGCCTGTTCTGCCTCGACAAAACGCCCAACAGCTTGCAGCGTAAAGGCCAGGATACCGTAGGATGCCGGGTAGTGGTCATCCGCCAGGCCGCGCAAGAGACGGAGCGCGCGGAGGTAATCTCCCTGCGCCTGGGCGCGGGTCGCCTCATGGATCTCAATGGGAAGTTCGATGGTACTTCGCATCCGTTCACCTCGCAATAACATGCTTGACTGCGCAACCTCCCCAGAAGATACTGGCGAGCCGGAGGACACGTTTCCAAACCAGTGCTTGCGTATTTCTAGTGTATCATAGGAGCAGGGAGAGAGGGAAGAGGTCGGTAACCTTTGCATCCGTTTTTGGCACTTCTCTAGTAGAGCATCGGTCAAGAAATCAGGCAGCATTCTGGAGATCAGCGGAACGAGCCAGGACATGCAAATTGTGGACCACGGCGCAACGGCGCAGATCGAAGAGATTCTTGCGCACTCCGCGATACCGAGCGCGTCGCCCTTGCCATCGACCAACATGGGCAAGTGTATGCTCAACGGCCACGCGCTCGCGCAGTTTGGCTCGCCCCTGCGGAGCCTGTTGACGCTCTCGTAATTCGATAAGCAAGGCTTCATCGGGATGAATACTCACACTGCGTCCCTTGGAACTGGTGGTACATTGGGCTTTCAAGGGACATTGAGCACATACCTCTTTAGGAAAATGGACCATGTCACCAGGAACAAAAGGCATCTCCTGCTTGGCGGGACACTGGATGGTCTGTCGTTCCCAGTCCAGGTTGAAAGCTTGCTTGTGGAAGTACTTGCTGTCGCGCACTTGCCAGGCTTTGCAATAGATCTCCAGGTTCGTGTCTCGTTCACGCACCAGATGGCTGCTCAAATACGCTCGGTCGATGTGCAGTTCTTTCAAAGCAACCTTTTGCTGCTCCAGATCTTCGCTGATCGCTTTGGTGACACTCGCTTCCGCGGCATTGGCTGGCGTGACTCCTACTGCTCGAATGAGGCCGGTATCCAGATCATGAAGCACATGGCGTTTGTATCCATCCACACGCACGCTGCGGCTCTTCCGTCCATGCCGCATCTGTCCATCTTCGATACTGATGCGTCGATCTTTGGCCACTCCTTTGATGAGGTTTCCTTTCCCGTTCTCATCGACTTGCACATCTTGTTCTCTGACTTGCTGGGCAATTTCCAAGGACGGCTGAGCCAGTTCTATCTCATCCTGTTGCAGAGTTTGCACCCAGGCTTCCACGGCTTGCAACGCGTTCAAGACCAGGCCCAACGCCTTTTCTCGCTGTCCAACCTGATCCCAATCACAATCGAGGACTGCTTTCAGACTTGACCCACAGACCATCTCTGCCCCAGCCTCATTCCCCACTTCGACCAGCTCTTCTCCCCGTTGATCAGCTACCAGACGCATCGCCTTTTTGAGTGCGTGGCCGATGAGATTGTAGGTATCTTCCACGCGTCCAGCACCCCACAACGGGCTACTATCTAAGACGGCGCGTAAGGCCCGTGACCCAAACATCTGGCTTTGGTTGGCAATCTCGATGGTTCGTTCGATGAGCCGTCGATCCATCTGCGCTTCGATGAGAAGCCTTCGGAAAGCCACCAGCGTTCCCTTGCTGAATGGTGCCTGCTCGGTGTCTAAACAATCGAGTACTAATTGCCATCGCCGATCCATGAGTGTCGCCTCAATGACTTCATCATCCGAGACTCCCGTGTAGGCTTGCACAATGGTTGCAAGAGCTAATTGTGCTGGCGGAATAGGAGGTTGCCCACGAAGACTCGGTGCATAGAGCGTCGCCAATTCTTCTTGAAAAGCATTATCAAATAACTCATGGCGGTGATGACGGAGAAAGACAAACAATTTTGCTCGTTTGATACGGGTAATGATGGTTTGCTCTATGCACGATGGCTCAATTGGTGGTTTCCAGGGTAAGGGGCGCATGTGATGCTCCTTGGCTCTTCTTCTTCAAGGGCGGCAAACGTTGCTTGGTCAGTTGGCCGCAACGAGCGCGGCCAGATATTTTTCGAGGGTCAGACGGAAACGAGTATGAGGCTATAACATTTTTCTCTCCCATTTTCCCGTGAGGGGGAACGCTAAGATCCTGGCGAAAAGAGGCAAGAGGATCATCAATTGGCTTTCCAGGCTCATTGAGTAGATGCGAGATGTGAGCAAACTCCCATTCAAAGTGAGCTTGCTCTTTGCATTCGCCCAATATCGAAGTAGGCCAGATCCCCCGCCGCTGCGCTTCAAAGGGGAAGGAGCCACCGATTTGCTCTTTGGTCTGGAGATGTAGCCCCACCCGTGGTCTAGCCCATTCCTCCGTCTACGTGAATCTCCTCGCCCGTAATATAGGAAGCGTCGGACGATGCCAGGAAGGCCACCACGCTTGCCACTTCTTCCGGCTTCCCAAGCCGCGAAAGCGGCACCGTAGTGCTCACCTGATCCAGGCGTTCCTCCATCTTCTCCTTCGACAATCCAGCTTGTTGGAAAATAGGTGTCAGGATCGGGCCTGGGCTGACAACGTTGACACGAATGCCCCGCAGAGCCAACTCAACCGCCGCCGTCTGTGCCACTGCTCGTAACGCCGCCTTGGCCGCGCTGTAGGCGCTCGTCCCTGGCCGACGCCAGGGTGGATTGATGGGAGCCAAAGCGATCAGGATGATGGAAGCCCCGTCGTTCAGATAGGGAATCGCCTTCGTGAGCGTGAAGTACGCACCTTTCGTGTTGATAGCGAACATCTCATCATACAGGCTCTCCGACGTGTCTATGAGCGCGGCAAATTTGCCCACGCCGGCATTGATGAACAGCACGTCAATCCGGCCGAGTTCCTGCGCGACCGTTTGATAAAGCCGGTCGATGTCCGAGAGCACAGCCACATCTGCCTGCACAGCAAGCACGCCATTGCCAATTGACTGCGCGGCTTCCTGGAGGGTTTGTACGTTCCGTCCAACGATGGCCAGCCTGGCTCCTTCTTCGTGAAGCCGTTTCGCTGTTGCTAGCCCGATGCCACTATTGCCTCCCGTCACCACTGCCACTTTGTCTTCGAGTCTCTTCATCGCAAGTCTCCTTCATACAAATCAAGAATCACCAATCAATGACTCCTCCGCTTCTTCCTGCACGTTGCGTGCGCTTGTACGGCGCGGCTTCTCAAACAAACGTGGATTCAGGAGATCCGATCCAGGATGACGACCGGGATGATGCGCGTCGTGTTGCGCTGGTACTCAGCGAAGTTGGGCATGATGGTTGCGTGCGCGTCGAACAAACTGTCACGCTCGCTTCCTTTCACGACTGACGCTCTGGCCTGGAAGCACTCTGGTCCAACCTCGACGGTCGCGACCGGGTTGGCGACCAGGTTGTGATACCAGGCGGGATGCTCTGGCGCTCCCAGTTTCGAGGCCAGGACGACATATTGGTCGCCATTGCGCGTATACGTCAGGGGAGTGACATGGGCTTTGCCACTACGCGCCCCATGGGTGGTCAACAAGAGCATCGGTGCCCCTTTGAACAAGCCCTCCACTACCGTCCCGTGGTTGGCACGAAACTGGTCAATCTGTGCCTGATTGATGACGTTCCATTCCTCAAGTGAGAAGCGCTTTCCTGAGAAACCCCGGAACTGGTCAATCTGCGCCTGATTTAAGGCGTTGAAATCCTCGGTTGAGTCATGCTCAGCCATACTTTTCCTCCTGATGAGAGATGATGAGTCTTCTGTTTCTATCGTAGGTGTGGCTACACCTACGCCAGCCTGGGCGGCTCCTTTCAGCGTGCATTACCACTCGACGAATCCACGAGCCGGCTCCCAGATGGATACAGTCAGGGGTCCGGCCAATACCCCGTCGAGCCCATTCGTTGCTGTTGAGGCGCTGTCGTGCTCTTTCAGCCCTTCGAGCGTTGGCCATACATCGACCACGAGGATTTCGACAGGCTCTGCCGGCAGGGCAATGGCTTCACCCCCGCTGCGGCGCGCATTCGACGCTGGCCTGGCTGTCACGACGGTGGCATGCCGCAGGAAAAGCTGATGCGAAAGGTGTCCGAGCCTCCGCGATGCGCGCAGATTCGCCCAGACGAACTCCGCCAGGAGCGTGGTTGCGTCCGAGGCTCCGCGCACCGATGCCCGCATCATCCTGACAAAACGCGCAGGCGTGTTCGTTCTTGCCGGAACCTGAAATGTGAATGCGTCGCGCGCTGGCATCCACTCTGCTTCCTCGTGCGACGAAAACAAACGGTCTGCGGCTTCCTGCGCAAACGGATTGGCGAAGAACTGTTCCATGCCACTGGGGTCTGCCCAGGTATCGATGAAGAGCAGCTCGCCCGGCGAAGCATGCGACAGACTTCCCAGACCCTCCACGGGTGTATACAGGTTATGGCTGAGATCGCCGAGCGAGCGCGCGATTTCGATCCCGGGAGGCGTTCCTCCCGTCACGAAAGCGTTGTGCATCGTCCGAGCTTCCTCCAGCGTCTTCGGATTGAGCGTGCCGCACGTAGTGTGCAAAAAAAGGGTCTCCATGGTCATTACTCCTTTGGTCTTTCCCATTCACTGATCAAGTGACTCAGCCGACCTTCTCGAAATGGCCGCTGTACCCTCAGAGTGTACCCTTGAATGTGGAGACAATCTATGCTATTCTGTCCTGGATATGTAAGTGATTGTCCAGATATGGAGGGATCTCATGGACGTCCTGACGGATGTGCTCAATACACTGGAACTCAAAGGGTGGCTCCATTCGCGCACGGAGATGGCTCTTCCCTGGCGCTTTGACTTTCTGGCCAGCCAGGATAGCATTTTTCACCTGCTCTGTGTTGGTTGTGGGTACCTGTGGATCGAAGGAGAATCCACCCCTTTGCGGGTTGAGGAGGGGGATGTCCTGGTCTTTCCCTTTGGGCACGCTCACTCGATTGGTGATGAACGCTCGTCTCCTCTGACCAGGACGGTGCAACTGGCCTATGATGCGTCTCGTGAGTATCAGATCTTCCCAAGCGCGGGCGAGGGGCAAAAGATGGTGATGCTCTGTGGCGCGTTCCATTTTGAGCGTCCCGGCGATTATCCTTTGCTCCGCAGCTTGCCGAAAGTCATTCATCTTCCTGGAGAACAAGGGCGCATGACACAGGGCTTCTCCGAGATTGTGCGTTTCATGGCACGCGAATCAACCGAGCGCCTGCCCGGGACGGAGGTCGTGCTGCGACGGTTGACCGAACTGCTCTTCATTCAAGTGATCCGGGTCTGGATCGAGCAGCAAGCGGGGGCCTCCACAGGATGGGTCGCGGCGCTGGGCGACCAGCCCATTAGCACCGCTCTCGGCCTGATTCATAAGTCACCCGAACGTGGATGGAAAGTCGAGGAACTGGCAGAGGCAGTTGCCCTCTCCCGCTCAGCGTTCTCGGCTCGCTTCACCCGTCTGGTGGGTGAGCCGCCCATCAAGTATCTCACCCGCTGGCGCATGCACAGGGCGACTCGCTTACTCAAGAACGACGTCAAGGTAGAAACGATCGCCAAGCTTCTGGGCTATGAGTCGGAAGTGGCCTTTCGCCAAGCCTTCAAGCGAGAAGTCGGCATTCCCCCGGCCAGATACCGCAAGCTTGGGTAATCAGTCGCTGCGACGGCACTTTCTCACAAACCTCGTTGAGGTAACGCTGAGATGGGAGAGGGCACCGATGTGTCTCCTTTGTCAAGAGCGCAAAAGCACGTGTTGCGTTTTTGTGAGTTAAACAGGCTTATAGGTAAAAAACAGCATAAGCTGAAGAAAAGCTAAGATCCTTATAAAAAGAGGCAAGAGCGCACTTCTGATCAAGAGATGTGCTTGATACCACCTGTTTGACAGCAGGGAACCGGCCTGTCGATTCTTCTCTCGCATTTCTTGACCGATGCTCTAGTACTACTTTGTTAGTTTCTGTGGTAGAATGAAGCATGAAAATTAACAGAGTCCCCAAAGCTTCACCTGATGCGCTGCCGGAACTGGCAGCGTTTTTAGAACCGTTCGCTCCCCTGTTCCGGCGGCACACGAGCCGAGACAGCATGGAGCGCTACCTCACCGGTCTGCTGACCG
>WNFB01006061.1_pt1 | contig 10839 bp, 13 predicted proteins | sample 5400501 | NCBI WGS metagenome assembly WNFB01 (sample SAMN13153341, study PRJNA577476) | soil metagenome | isolation source: 200 cm saprolite under Douglas fir tree site 2 hole 1 | place: USA:California | collected 2015-04-18 | reverse complement strand
TCAGCTCACCGTCTTGTGACAAGAGGTTTCCGACGCTTATGTCGCCGTGTATCCAGACGGGGAAATGGTCCCAGGCGGTTCGAAGCGCCGCCTCCCAAATAGCGGTGTCAGCCTTCGCATCAATCCGCCCCTGGAGAATGCCGATTGCCTCCCGCACCTCAGCGTCATAGGTCGTCAGCGAGCCGCCGCGGTAGAAATTATGCGGTCCTGGCGAAGGCCCGCCTGTCGTGTCGATCCGCTGCAACGCGACGAGAAAGCCTGCAACGCTGGCAGCGAAGTCGTTTGAATCAGTCACGACCTCGGACGCTGCGCTTTCGCCCTCAATCCACCGATAGATCGACCACTTCCACGGATATCCGCTTACCGGTTCTCCGACCGCGAGCGGCGTCGGAATTTGAAGAGGAAGAAAAGGCGCCAGACGCGGGAGCCAACGGTGCTCCTTTTCCACTTGCGCGGCGTAAGCCGCCGCGCTCGGCAGGCGAACGACCATCTCCTCGCCTAAGCGAAACGATCTGTTGTCCGATCCCCCCATGGCGACTGCTTTGACCGGAAGGTGAGCCCATTGTGGGAATTGAGCGCTCACCAAATGGCGCACCAGCAAGTCGTCAATGACAGGTGACTGCATGTCAATCTGAGCGGGGAGGCTGTCAAAACTCGCGGTACCGGTGCGCATTGACGCCTAACTTCCGATCTAACCGGCGCGCGGCTCCTCCCGGCGCGCGTCCGCGTTGTGCGACTGGTTAGCTGTCATTTCGAAAAGTGCCGCTCCGTACGCGCCGGCTTTCGACACGGTGGTAACGGAAGGCACCAAGTCGCGATCAAACTGTCCATAGAAAGCCCCTTGGTAAGTCATGCCCAAATAGTCGCAAGTTAGACGGAATGGAGATTCGAAGCCCGCGGGCAATCCCGCATCCGTTCCCGACGCGATCACCGCTACCGAACGCCCACGAAGATTTCGGCCAATGTCTTTTCGAATCGTGACCATGTCGGTTAGCCGATCGACAAATGTTTTGAGCTGTGCGCTCATCGTGTACCAGTACACAGGCGTGGCGAATACCCAAAGGGCTTTTTGCGAAAGCCCCTCTACGAGGGGAATGAAATCGTCGCCGATATTCGCATGACTATAGTCATAGACGCCAATGCGCTTTGACGAAAGATCGATGACTGGCACCGCTCTCGTCGCAACCACGTACTCGACAAGCAGGCGCGTATTGCCGTGGTTTCGCGAACTGGCGAAGACTACCGCCGCGTCACATTCCCGATCGCTCATTTCTTACGGCTGACTACCAATGGTTGGCAAAAAAATGCGTCGAAATCTTTGTTAAACAGCAAAAGTCCGATTGAGCGGGGTTCATTTTCCGCCGATTCTCCCGGGAATCAAGCAGTTGGTCACTGGCGAACATCTACAATAGCGCGATGGAGCCTCTCGAATATTCCCGCTACGCCCGCCAGCTCGTCGCGGCGAGGCCTGAGCTGCGCGAGGAGCTGGAACGCGCGAAAGACCCGGGCTGGACGCGCGAGGCGATGCAGAGTTTCCTGCGCGAGCAGGGTGCCGGGGACGAGAGCGCGCTTCATTCCGCGCTGCGGAGGCTGCGCCAGCGCGTGCTCTTGCGCACGATGGCGCGCGATCTTTCGGGACACGCCGGTCTCGACGAGGTGTGCGGGACGATGTCCGCGCTCGCGGAAGTCGCCATTGAAACATCGCTCGAGTTTCTCGAGCCGCGGATCGAACCGAGATCGAACGTGCGGCGTCCGGGTCTCGTCGTGGTCGGCATGGGGAAGCTGGGCGGCGGCGAGCTCAACGTATCCTCCGACGTCGATCTCGTTTTCCTTTACGAGGACCAAGGCGAACCCCAAGACGACCGAGGGGCGGACAAGCTCGAGTTCTTCACACGCCTCGGGCGCCGCCTTATCGCGGCTTTGGGCGAACCCACGGAGGACGGCTTCGTTTTCCGGGTCGATATGCGCCTGCGTCCCTGGGGCGATTCCGGTTCCGTTGCGACGAGCTTCGATGCGCTCGAGGAGTATTTCGTCACGCAGGGCAGGGAATGGGAGCGCTATGCCTGGATCAAGGCGCGCGCGCTCGGTTCCGGCGACGAGAACGGCTCGCTCGCCGCGATCGTGCGCCCGTTCGTGTACCGCAAATATCTCGACTACGGCGCTTTCGCCGCGATGCGCGAGCTGCACGCGCAGATCCGCGAAGAAGTGGCGCGCAGGGAGCTCTCCGACCAGATCAAGCTCGGGCCGGGCGGCATCCGCGAGATCGAGTTCATCGCGCAGGTGTTCCAGCTGATCCGCGGCGGCCGCGACCCGGTGCTGCAAATCCGCCCGACGCTCGCGGTGCTCGCGCTGCTCGCGCAAAAGAAACTGCTCCCCGATGCCGCGTTCCTCGAGCTCTCCGAGGCCTACGTGTTCCTGCGGCGCCTTGAGCACCGGCTGCAGTACCTGGACGACGCGCAGACGCACGAGTTGCCCGGACGCTCGGAGGACCGCCCGCTCGTCGCCCGGGCGATGGGTTTCGATTCCTGGGACGCGTTCCGCGCTGCGCTCGGAGCGCACCGCGCGCGCGTGTCCTCGCAATTCGAGCAGGTGTTCTCGGTCGAGGAAGTCCCGAAGCACGCGCTCGCGCGGCTTTGGACCGGGTCGGAACAAGAGCGTCTTGCGCAGCTCGGTTTTCGCGACGCCGCCGGCGCGGCTGCGCGCCTTGCTGCGGTGCGCTCGGGCGCGCGCTACGCCGGCCTGCCACAGGCTAGCCGGGCGCGCTTCGACGCCTTGATTCCCAGAGTCATCGAGCAATCGGCTGCCCGGGAAAACCCCGATGCGGCCCTCGCGCGCTGCCTGGAGTTCATGGAGACGGTCAGCCGCCGCGCCGCGTATCTCGCCTTGCTCGACGAGCACCCCGCGGCGCTCGAGCGCCTGACGCAGGCGCTGGCCGCGTCGAGCTGGGCGGCGGAATATCTCAACGGGCATCCGATCGTGCTCGACGAGCTGCTCGACGCGCGCACCTTGTTCGCGCGGCCGGACTGGAACGCTTTCGCACGGGAGCTCCGCCGTCAGCTCATGGCGCGGCAGGGCGACGAAGAACGGCAGATGGACTGGCTGCGCGAGGCGCATCACGCGCAGGTCTTCCGCCTGCTCGCTCAGGATCTGTCGGGCGCGCTCGGGGTCGAGCGGCTGGCCGACGAGCTCTCCGACCTCGCCGACATCGTGCTTCAGGTGACGCTGGAGCTGTGCTGGACGCAGCTGCCGGTGTGTCACCGCGAGGAGCCGCAATTTGCGGTCATCGGCTACGGCAAGCTCGGCGGGAAGGAATTGGGCTACGCGTCCGACCTCGATCTCATTTTTCTCTACGACGATCCCGACGACCGTTCCCCGGAAATCTATGCGCGCCTCGCCCGGCGCATGAGCCGTTGGCTCACCAGCCGTACCTCGGCGGGCGTGCTCTTCGACATCGACCTGAGGCTGCGTCCGGAGGGCGAGAGCGGGCTTCTCGTCAGCTCGATCGACGCTTTCCGCCGGTATCAGCGCGAATCGGCCTGGACCTGGGAGCACCAGGCGCTCACGCGGGCGCGCTTCTGCGCGGGCGAGGCCACGGTGGGTGCGAAGTTCGAGGAGGAGCGGCGCGCGATTCTGCAGATCGAGCGCGATGAAGCGAAGCTGCGCGATGACGTGTTGTCGATGCGCGAGCAGCTTCTTCAAGGCCACCCGAACGACAGCGGCCTGTTCGACTTGAAGCACGACTGCGGCGGGATGATCGACATCGAATTCATCGTGCAGATGCTGGTGCTCGCTCACGCGCACGGCCGTCCCGAGCTCACCGCCAACGACGGCAACATCGCGCTGCTGAAACTGGCTGCGAAGCTCGGGCTGATTCCCGGCGATTCCGCCGACGCGGTGGCCGACGCCTACCGCGAATTCCGCCGGAGGCAGCACCGGCTGCGCCTGAACGGCGCGAAGTACGCGCACGTGCCGGAGGCAGAGGTGCAAAACCACGTCGACGCGACGCGCGCGCTGTGGCGGGGGGTGTTCGGAAGGGAGTGATACCGCAACTGACGCGCGGCTGCCATGGAACCTGGTATGCCGTCAGGCAGGCGTGTGCCTGGCAAGTGTCGTCAAAAAGCCCCCAGGAATTGCACGCCCGCACCGAACGCGTTGTATTCCGGATTGTGGGGGTTGAAGCCCTGGCCGTTCGACACGTGCATACCTCCTGGGGTCACGGAAAGGTTCTGCCTGTCGTTCAATCTATAAGTAAAAGTGACGCCGTACCGGAACATGAACTCATAACGGGAAGCGCCTGCGGGGAAATCTCTCTCGTAGACAAGGATGCCTGCGCTCCCATCAAGCGAAACCGACAGGTTCCCGCTGCGCGCCAATTCGGCCCGAATTGCCAGAACGGGTCCTGCGCCGGTCGCGGTGCTATCGAAGTTTTCGTCTTTGCGCGTGCCCGCTTGGACAGAGCCTGTCCGCAGCGTGATGGTTCCGCGGGAGCGGGACACCGTAAGACCTCCATAGAACTTGAAATCTGGACTATCAAATCTCCCTATGTGGAAGAGAAAGTCGAGGTTGGTCGTGCGGATCTTGCGGTCCCTTTCGACCGGTCCGAACTCCTGCAGTTCAAGCATGATCTGCCGCCCGGCCTGCGTCTCCGGCAAGACATTCGCCTTTTCCTGGGCCTGGCATGAAGCGTTCCCGGTCAGGGCCGGGATAAGGAACAGGACGGCTGCCGTGGCACGCGTCCAGCTTGGCCGCGGGTACCTCATGGATTCTCCCTGGGGGTCAGTTGGCCAGGGGTCAGACCTCGGTCGGCCTGAAGCACCAGTGCCACGGTTCGTAGTCGTAACCATACGGATTCCCCGCTGGATAGGAGAGAGCGAAACCGAACCGGCCCGCGTTGTTCGACAGCCAGAGAAATGCCCTGGTCTTTTCGAACTCGGGCTCGAGAGGGGCACCCTCGTCGGTCGTCACATCGATTGCGCGGCCGGTGTGGTGCTCGCTGTAGCCGGGAGGGGCGCTCACGCATAGGACCGCGTCCAGGGACAAGCCTTGTGCCAGCTTGTCGCGGATTATTTCGGCTTGACGATCGACGCTTCGGAAGGCCGAACCGATCTTGATGATTACGCCGTCGGAAAGCGCCGCGGCGCTCATCTCCCGCCACTTCGCGGCCGCCGCGGGCGTAAGCAGGTATTCTCTGCCGTCGTCCCCTGTCTCTGCGACGACCAACTCCTGCGCCTCGGGATGCAGAACCAAGGATCGTGCCGCGATCAGATCGGTCGATATCTCCAGCGAAGTCAGGATTGACGTGATTCGCTCGGGGCATTCGATCGGTGTCGGCATCAGAGGCTTCGAGCGCGGTTTCTTCATATGCGCTCGATTTCGCGCAGCATCAGCAATTCGTCCGGCTCGGCTCGATGCTCCACGTGCTGCTCAGGCGATGCCGGCGAGAAACCCAGGCGCTCGAGCAAGCGCATCGAACGAAGATTTTCGCGTTTGAGCACGGAGGAGAGGCTGCGTACCCGGTAGTGCCCGACAAGCTCGGAGACCATCGCCTGAACGGCTTGGCGCGCGAGGCCGCGACCCCAGTAAGCGCTGGACAGCTCGTAGGCGATTGCCGCGTGCCCGTCGGGATGCACCGTTGCTTGAACGTAACCGATGAGCTCGGAAGTCGGGAGCCGGATAACCCAGTTGAGCCATTGTTCCTCGCCGTTCGCCGACAGCCTCGATTCGAGTTTCGTGAATCGCGCGCGCAACCACTCGAGAGACGGCGGCGGCTCGTTCTCGTACTCGTAGATCGCCGGGTCGCTCAAGACCGCGAACATCTCTTCCGCATGCGCCGCGGTTTGCGGCTCCAGGGTGAGGTTGCCGGTCTGGATGACACGCACGTGCGGTGCTTACGTTGCACGCCTACGGAACGCCAACTGTGGACGAAGACGCTTGGGCTGCCCGGGAATCGGTGCGGGGACCTCACCGCACCGATCAGCGCCGCATGCCAGATAGAAGCTTTCGGCATTCGGATCCGCGTCGACGGTCACGCAGGAGGCGCCACCGCGAACAGCGGTCTCGAGAGCGTGAGCGACCAATGCTCGCCCGATGCCGCGGTCCATGAACTGCGGCAAGACCCAAAGATGGTCGAGTTTCCAGGAGTGATTCGAAGGCACCAAGGAGTAGAAACCGGCAATCTCATCTCCGACCGCTGCCACGAAGGTAGGCCTCGAAGTAATCGCGTCGCTCGAGACGCTGAGCTCCTGCCTCCACGATTCGATCGCGTCGGCCGAGTAGCCCCAATACGCTTTCGCCTTGAGGGCAAGCGCGGAAAGGGCTTCCGCTTCGTGCTCCTGCGCTGCGCGGATGTTCATCTTGCAACCTGCCGGCCGGCCAGGATCGAAGCTTCGCGCTTTCGAGGAATTGGGGTAACGCGTATCGGCGAATCAGGTGGTCCGCCTTCTCGTACGTCCCACTCGAGAGTCTCTTTGATAGTGTCCAAGATCGGTCGGTAGGTCAGTCCCGCTGCAATCGCCCTTTTGCTATCGCTCAGCAAAAGGCCGCCAGAATCTTCGTCGTTCTCGGGAATCCAGAGCGGAAGCTCCGTCCACGCTTCGGCGCCTGCGGCGATCAGCTCCTCGTCGGGAACCCAGTTAAATCGCGCATTGCACCCCACTGCGCCGCGGCACGCCTCTAGAAATTGTCGCATTGTCAGGAGCGACCGCGGGCCAACCGCATTAAGGTATCCCGCGCGCCGCCCTTCGCTCAAGCGTACACAGAAATCGGCGAGATCGCGCGCATCGATGAACTGGATCGGACGTTCCGGGCGCCCGGGCGCAAGCACCTCGCCTCCCTGTGCGATCCGGCGCGGCCAATACGTAAACCGATCCGTCGGGTCGTGCGGGCCAACGATGAGGCCCGGCCGCACGTGCGTGACTCGCCCCGGAAAAGCAGCCTCGAGCGCCTCTTCGGAGCGGGCCTTGAGTGGGCCGTAGCCATGGTTTCCTTGCGCCAGGGGCGCGGTCTCATCGTACGAGCGCCCGGCCGGAAACCCCGCATAAACAGAAACACTGGAGATGAAGGTGTAGTGCTCGATCCGTCGATCCAGAATCTCTGCCATCCTGCGCGCCTGCCCAGGAGTGTAGGTGGATGTGTCGACCACGGCATCAAAACGCCTTCCGCTGAGGGCAGATAAGTCGCCATCGCGGTCGCCGCGCAGTTTCTCAACCCTCGGAAATAGATCCGGATTGTGTCGCCCTCGGTTGAACAGCGCGACGCTGTGCCCCCGAGCCAACGCTGACTCCACCACATGCCGACCGAGAAAAACCGTTCCGCCGAGGACAAGAATTTTCACCACCCAACTCCTGTCTTTTGCGCTCGAGAAAGCCGGCTGCTCATTTCCTACCACCGCAACACCAACGGTACGGTGGGCCGAAAATCATGGAACTCACCCGACGTCGCGCCATCCCAATCCAGTTCAAGATGATGCTCGGCAGCCGGCTTCAATTCGAGGACGCCAAGGTCGCGAAGCGTGCTGAGACCCTGGGAAAGTCGTGGTGCTTCCGGGCCACACACCGTAACCCTAGTCAATCGCCGGCGTTCCCCACGATGCTCGCGCGGCGGCTGGCGCTCGGATGACAATGTTACTGGCGGTTGCGACCCGTAAAGGAAAACAAGAGGCTCATGCCACATGAACGGCGGCGTCACGATAGGGATATTAGTGCCCTCCGGCAGGAACGGCGCATCGTACGGCCAGGTTTCGATCGGAACCTCGCCTTTCTCGGGGCGGAACGCGACGCCAAATGGCGAAGCCCCGGTTTCCCGCCAGCGAACGCGCTCCCAAAGTCCGAGCGGACGGACGACCTCAGACTGCAGCTCATCGTCGTCATGCCGCCACAAAAGCTCGAGGTAGGCGTTGTCGAAGAACGCGCACGCGTTGGCGGTACCTTGGCCCTGATGGATACGGCGGCGACCAAACTGCACTCCGAAGTCGGCCAGAGCGCGCTCGGCGGCGTGCGGATTTTCAACGCAGATGAATACGTGATCGACGGCCAGCGGCATTTGTTTCTTCGCTCGAGGTCTGCGACGACGCTATTCCGGTTCGCCGGGGAACTGCGCGGCGCCTTCGGGAACGACGATTCCTGGCAGCATGCGCGATGTCCAAATGTGGACGGCGCGCCGCAGATCAACCGGCTCGTCCAATGAGCCACCCTTTACGCTGATCTCCTCCGCGGTGCCGCGCCGTTGATGCCACAACCGGGACCCACAGTCCGGGCAAAAAGCGCACTCCAGCGTGTGACCCGTGTCGGTCGCACGTGACCAAAATTTGGGCGTGCCCCGTGTCAGGCGAAACGCCGCGAGCGGCACGATGACCGATATACCAAAGGCGGAGGCCGCCTGCTTCTTGCATTCTTTGCAATGGCATACATAGAGTTCACGCGCGCTGCGAGAAAGCTCATAGCGTATCGAGCCGCATTGGCAACCGCCGCACGAAACGCTGTCGCTCATCTGCTTTTCTCCAGGCCCATCAGATCGGCCGCTCCATGGTCACGCAGTAATCCGTGAAGCCGACAGAACGCCAGAACTCGATGGCGGAATGATTGCCGACGAGGACGTCGATGCGCACGCGTGGGCGGGCGCCCCACGCGTTGTGACGCAACCATTCAAGCGCCCGGCGTGCGATGCCTCGGCGCCGCATTTCCGGTTGAACAAATAGCTGCCGCAAATAGATGTACTCGGGCTCAACGCGGTAGAGAGCATATCCGATTGTCTTTCCCTCTAGCTCGAACAAAAACGCCCGGTATTCCGTCTTCAGCCACTCGGACATTCGCTCCGTAAGTTGCGGCATCGTCATCGAGTTTCGGTGGCCTTCATCGCGAATGAGTTGGGCGTTCATGGGCGCCAGAACGCTCGCATCGAGACTGGTAGCGGCGCGATATCGGACGTCCATTTTTGTGCGCGCTAGCGCTAAGAGGCGCGCCGCTTGCGGCGCGCCCCCTTGAGTGCCTTGTGCGCCGTCAAAAACAACGCCATGAGAACGATATCGTCGTACCTGCCATCCAGTTTCCGCGCGCGAACCCTCCTGCCTTCGACTTTAAAACCAAATTTTCGATAGAGACGACGCGCGGGCACATTACTCGCATAGACCTCCAACTCGAGTTTCTCGATACCACATCTCCGACTCAGAGCAATATTTCCTTTCAGCAATCGCGAACCCAGGCCGCGGCCTCGCACCTTCGCGCGGAGGCCCATGCCAAGTTCGGCCGTATGGCGAAATCCTTCGCGCTCACGGCGCCCTACATCGCACCAACCGACAATCGTTGATCCCTCGGTCACCACAAGAAATGGATACCGCGCCTCAAGCACGGACTTCATCCACTTCCGCGCATCTCTGAGAGAGGGCGGCTCTACGGTTCCAATATACTTGCGTTCAAGCGCTACTGACGCCAAACAGTCGTGAAATCCCTTGAGGTCTCTCATCCGGGCGTGTCGGATTGCGAATTGCCTCATGTTCCTATAGCGCGAGCTAATGGGCGCGCCCCTTGCGGCGCGCCCCTTTGAGCGACGGGTTGGGCAGCAGCGTCCAGGGACCCAGGGCGGTGAGAGCCTCTTGTTCGCCGATGCCTTTGGCTTGTTCTTTCACTTCAGTTGGAACCCACTTCGGGAATGGAACCTCCCGACTCACGTGGTGACCGGAGGGCGTGTGCTCTTCTCGAACCTTCGCAATCCGAGTCGCTGAGAATCGGTTGGCTACTCGGACTAACGCCGGCCAAAGACGGCGGTGGACAAGCGTAAGCTTTCCGTCGACAAGACGACACACCAGGATATCTTCCGAGTCCGTCACTGCCTGAAGTATCGCAAAGATATGATGATTTTTCGGGTGAGCCCACCAGGTTCCTCTGATGGGCTCGCCAACGATCGCCTCGGTAAGTCGGGGAACGGCGCCCTTGGCCGATGCCAGGACTATCCCATGCTGTCGGACAAAGGCGATTGCCTCCACGGCGGTCATGCGTTCTTTCCTGGTGCGTGCGCTTCGGTGCTACGCCAGTACAAGGACAAGAGCGACCTCACCATTTGGTTTGATCTCGCCGGTGTGGCGAAAGCCGAATGATAGGTAGAACTCCATGGGTCCGTGGGGCCCGACGACATATGACGTGTGGATGGCGTCGATTCCCGGCCTTGTACGCGCATGGGCAACGACAAGCTCAAGTGCTTTGCGGCCGAAGCCAGCCCTCTGATAGCGATGGTCGATCATAAAGCGCCAGAGCGAGAGCTGGGCGGGCGCTGGCGCAGGTGTGAGTAGGGTTGAGTCGCTCAGCATGACAAAGCCTACGAGATCGCTTTCTGTGTGGATGGACCGGAACCAGGCCTCACGGTGAAAGTACGCTTGAGCTATGGAGACTGCATTGCTGGCTACGTAGTCCTCCTGCTCGGGGGCGACCCGCAGGTCGGTTACTGCGCGAACCGTAGACGCGGTGACTTCTTGCAGCGAAACCTCGGCCTTGGCGACGGCAGCCGTTGACACCTGGGGTTCCTGCTGGTTGGGTGTCTGTTTGCTCATAGCGGTTTGTTCCAATAGCTTGATACGGCACTGAAGCCAACTTTGCGATAGAGCGCGATCGCGCCGTCGTTTGACGAGAAGACGTTCAGCCCGAGAGTAGTACACCCGGCTGAGCGAACCATCTCCTCGACCAGCACCAGGGCATCACAAGACTGGCCATCGTTTCCTACGCATCGTTTCGACCGACAGCGACCAACCGGTCGGCGGCGTCTGGTTCTGGACCGACGTCGAGAACAAGCAGGCGTTTCTCTACAACATAACCGTCTTTCCTCGGCACCGTCGCCGTGGATTCGCGAGTG
>WNFB01006058.1_pt1 | contig 10841 bp, 11 predicted proteins | sample 5400501 | NCBI WGS metagenome assembly WNFB01 (sample SAMN13153341, study PRJNA577476) | soil metagenome | isolation source: 200 cm saprolite under Douglas fir tree site 2 hole 1 | place: USA:California | collected 2015-04-18 | reverse complement strand
TGGGGGGCGAGCGGTCCGACGATGCCACCGGACGTGCGGACCGCGACCACCCCGTCGCCGACCTCGGCCACCGCAAACCCGTCCTCGGTGACCACGGCGACGATCAGTGTCGTCGCCAGGTCGTCACGCAGCGCCCCGGCGGCGGGGGCGGCCCCCTCGACGGCCCGGCGGGCGCCGGTGAAGAGCGCCCGCACCAGCTCCGGGCCGGCGGCCGGCGCGGCGGGATCCGTCCCCAGCGCCTGCGCCATCCGGACGACTTCCGCGACCGCCGTCTGCGAGCCGATGTGCGACAGGCGGGCCGAGCCGGCCCCGTCGGCGACGGCTGCGACGGCCACCACACGACCCGTGCCTCCGGGCGGGCGCACCCACGTCGCGATGCTGTCCTGGCACGGGAGCCCGCTCTCGGCGTGCGTCGTGCCGAGCGCCGTCCCGCCCGCCAGCACCCAGGTTCCCAGCCCGGAGGCGGGACCGGTGATCACGCCGTGGCCCAGCCCTTCGGCCCGGTCGCGTCGGGCAACGGGATCTGGCCGACCGTCTCGCTCTTCTTGGCCACCGCATGGTCGTCGGCACCATGCGTGGAGCTCTGGCTCACCGAGGTCATGCTTGCCGACAGCCACTTGAAGAACACGGTGAAGGCCCCGAGGTCGCGCAGCCGCACGGCCTGGCGTTCGGAGCTGAGCTTGTTGAGGAAGTCCATGTCGGCAAGCTCCCCGATGCCGATCGGGAAGACCGTGACCGAGTGCCGCTTCTGGGCCGCCTCGAGGGCCGAGAAGGCGCTGGCGATGGTGCCGGCGTCGTCGGTGGGTGCACCGTCGGTCATGACGATCAGCCACGGGCGGTAGTACTCCAGCCCCGCCTCCCGGTAGAGGCTCTTCTGCTGGTCCAGTGCCGAGAGGGCCTCCAGGATCGCCTGCCCGAGCGGCGTCACGCCGCTGGCGCTCAGCTTGGGGGGTTGGAAGTCCTGTGCCTCGACGAAGCTCGGATCCGCGCGCACGTCGCCCCCGAAGGCAATGACCATCACCTCGGTGCGTTTACGGGCAAGGGGGTCCTCCAGGATGTCCTTGGCGAAGACCTCCAGCCCCTTGTTCAGCTCGCTGATCGCTCCCCCGGAGAGCATCGACGACGACGTGTCCAGCAGGAGCACGCATGGCACCCTGGGATCCGGGTTGTCGGTGTTGACGCGCGGGCTGAATGTCTCGTCGCTCATCTCTTGTCCTTTCCGGCCAACGGTGATGGCGCCCCCGGCGGAGCAAACTCCGCAATGGGCCTATGCTCGCACAATCCCGACGGCGGATGCGTTGGCGTTCTGGATGAGTTGTGGAACTCCTGGGGGGTGTGGGAGCGTCTGACTCAGGACGTGTTCGTCAACCGGCGAGGAGGCAACGTGTCCGTGCGAGGGCTCTGTGTGTGCGGGGTGATCCTGCTTGTCCTGCTGGCGGCATGCGGGCAGGACAATTCCGTCGGCTCCACGACACCCTCCCCAACGAGCCCGACGCCGACACCCAGCCCCAGCCTGACCCTGGTACCGCCCGTGGTGCCCACCACAGGCAGCCCTACGCCGACCCCCACACGGTCCCCGTCCCATGCGACCGTCGTGAACGGTGTCACGACCGCCACCGACGCCAACGACGGCCAGACCATCACCCTCAAGGTTGGCAACCACCTCCGGGTGGCGCTCTCCAGCACGTACTGGGAGTTCCAGGCGAGCTCGGCCCCCTCGGTCCTGCGGCCGGACGCCTCGCCGACCGTCTCTCCGAGCCCAGGGTGCATCCCCGGTGGGGGGTGCGGGACGGCGACCACAACGTTCACCGCCACGGCGCCGGGTCACGCCACCGTCATCGCCACCCGGACGAGCTGCGGGGAGGCCATGAGCTGCACCGGCTCGGCCGGCCACTACCAGGTCGAGGTCGTCGTCACCTCCTGATCGGCTCCGGGCGTCGCTTTGCCGTATCCTGATGCGCGTACAGTCCTGAACTGGGGAGGTTGGTTGACGTGAGCGAGACCTACACCGCGGTGTATGCACGTGACGGAGACGAATGGGTGGCTGAGATCGCCGCGGCGGGCGTGACGACCCGGGGCAGCAACGTCGGTGAGGTCCGCAACCAGATCCGCGAGGCCCTCGCCCAGCACCTGACAACGTCGCCAGGAGAGTTGACGGTCGTCGATCAGTTCGCCCTGCCCACCTCGATCACGGCGATCCAGTCCGAGGTGAGGGCGTCGAGGACCGACGAGGAGCGGGCCAAGATGGCGGCCAGCATGACGGCCTCCAGGACCGCCAAGGAGTGGTCGGCAGATCTCGACCTGTCGCAGCGGGCACCTGCCGCCGTCGAGTGGCTCGACAACCTCGAGGGCGAGCTGGACGTGGACCAGATGTGCTTCGCCATCACCATCGCGGAGCAGGTCGGGCTCTACGGCGACGGGAAGGACGAGACGGTCGAGGCCACCGAAGCCGAGCCGACCGAGCCCGCCCACCCGCACGAGTCGTAGCCCAGAGACTCTCCCCGCCGCTCCGCCAGTCGCCACCCCGCTGAGCGGCTCATGACGGCACGCGACTCCGTCGACCGGCTCACCAGCTCGACCGGCGAGCCCACCTGGCTCGTTTCCGGCTACGAGCGCGTGAAGGAACTCCTGGCCGACCCGCGCCTCAGCCGCTCCCACGCCGACCCGAGGCACCCGGTGCGGATGACCCAGCCGGCCCTCTTCGGCGGCCCGATGGGCGACCCCGAGTCCGAGCGCCGGGACCACCTCCGGATGCGACGGCTGCTCACCAAGTCCTTCTCCGCCCGCCGGATGGAGAGCCTCCGGCCCCGCATCGACGCCATCGTCGCCCAGGTCCTCGACCGGATGGAGACCGCCGGCTCCCCCGCCGACTTCCACGCCGCGGTCTCCTTCCCGCTTCCGGGCCTCGTCATGTGCGAGCTGCTCGGCATCTCGGAGCCCGACCGTGCTGACTTCCTCCGCTGGTCCGAGGACGCGACCCACATGGAACACCCGGCCCGGTCGAGGGCCGGCCTCCAGTCGCTGTGGCGCTGCCTGGGGGCCACGATCGAGCGCAAGCACCTGGCCCCCGGCGAGGACGTGATCTCCGACATGCTGGCGGCCGGAGCCGACGACCCCGCGATCAGCGACGACGGCATCGCTCACCTCGCCTCCGGCCTGCTCTTCGCCGGGCACGGGTCCACCGTGGCGGTCATCGACCGCGGCGCGCTCCTCCTGCTCACGCATGCCACCGAACGGGAGGCGCTGCAGCGCAATCCCGGCCTCGCCGCGACCGCGGTGGAGGAGATCCTGCGCTTCGCCAACCCGCTGGACAAGCCGCGGGCCGCCCGCCGGGGCGGTCTCCCCCGGTTCGCCGTCGTCGACATCGAGGTGGACGGCGCCGCCATGAGCGCCGGGGACATGGTGATGTTCGCCCTCCAGGACGCCAACGAGGACGACCGCGTGTTCCGCCATCCGGCCCACTTCGACGTCGCCCGCCGGGAGAACCCGCACCTGGCCTTCAGCCACGGGCTGCACTTCTGCCTCGGTGCCTCGGTGGCCCGGATGGAGATGCAACTCCTGTTTGCCCGCCTCCTCCAGCGCTTCCCCTCGCTTCGCCTCGAGGCCCCCATCGAGCACCTGCGGGCGAGGGCCGAGCGCACACCCGGGCGCCCCGGAGAGATCCCGGTCGCCTGGTAGCCGCCGGTCTCGGTTTGCACAACCTTCCAGCCCGGGTAATCGGCCCCCGACCAACGAGCGGGAGGGACCTGATTGAGCGGCAACGGCGATGACCAAACCACCGACACGCCCGGCAGCGGCGACCGGCCCCAGGAGGGGACGGGCGTGCAGCCCAACGGCGAGCCCGAACTCCGCCCTGAGGCGGCCCCTCCGGCGCCGGACACGGAGCCGCCGTCCGACGACGCTGGGTAACTAACCCGGCGCGTCGATGCCCACGGGCGCCGGCCCGACCCCCCGATGCGCACGGGCCAGGTGCAGGTGCAGCGTGATGGCGCCGGCGGCGACCGCTGCCCAGGCACACCAGAGGGATGCGAACCCGCTCGTCGCCAGCCGCGCCAGTACGATCGCGGCGGCCAGGTTGACGGCCCCGAAGATCCGGACATGGCGGTAGGTGGAGGCCAACAGCGAGCCGCAGGTGGCGAGGACGTACAGCCCGACGACGACCGTGCCCGCGGGCACATTCAGGTTGTAGTCGATGTGGTGGGCGCCCAGCGCCGTCCCAACCGGTCCCCGGGCCATGGACCAGAGCAGCACCGCCGCCACGCCGACCCCCAAGGCGAGGAAGGGAGCCATCACCCACCGCCGGCGGCGATCGGGCTCGATCGCCATGACCGCCCCCGGCACCAGCACCGGGAGGATGCCGAAGGCGAACACGAGGTAGGCCCACACGGCGTCCCGGCCCACGCCCGGGTTGACGTGGCCCTCAAGACCCCACCACACGAAGGCCTCGACGATCTGGTGGCCGGCGAGCAGGAGCGGGAGCGACGCGAGGGCCACCTCGCGCGGGCGGTGACAGTGCCCGACCGCGTCGACGCCGATCGCCCCGATGACGATCCCGCCCGCCAGGTCCGCTTGGGGAGAGAAGCACATGCCGGGTCACGTGGCCTCGACCACGTCCATCTGCAGCTCGAGCGCCTCGGACAGCAGGTCGGTGCGCTGGGCGGCCGAGAAGACCTCCAACCCGATGTCGGCGCCCTCGCGGGGCATGGCGACGACCGTCAGCCCTTCGCCGGTGTACTCGACTTCGACGGCGCCGACGCGTGCCGCGTGTGTCCGGTCGAGCCCGATGCAGATCCGCAGCAGGCCGGCACAGCACCGGATCAGCCGCTGGTCGCCCTTGGGCAGGACGGCGAACTCGGGGTGTGCCGCCCTGGGCAGACCCTTGCGGTGGTACCGGGCGATGAGGGCGATCAACTCGATCTCCCGGTCGGTGAACCCGGTGAGCAGGTCGCTGTTGCGGATCACGTAGTAGCTGTGGCGGTGGTGGCCGGCGTGCGACAGGAAGAGCCCGACGTTGGAGAGCAGGGCGGCCGCCTCCAGGTACTCGCGGGCATCGTCGCCGAGCCCATGGAATTCCGCCGTCTCGTCGAACAGATCGAGGGCGAGGCTGGCCACGTGGGCCGAATGGTCGGGATCCTCGTCCATGAGCGCTCCGAGATGCACGACGCTGCTCCGGCGGAGGTTGGACAGGTGGTGGAGGGAGCCACCGTGCCGGCGCTGCCAGGCGTCGAGCAGGACGCCCTCGCGCAGGGCGTAGTCGGAGTAGGTCATCGCCTCGATCCCGAACTCCTCGAAGACCTGTTCGAGGATGAGCGCCCCGGCGAGGATGATGTCGGCCCGGCCGGGGTCGAGGCCCGGTAGCTTCGCCCTGGCCCCGACCGTCGGGGCCTTCACCAGCGATTTGACCACCGTGGCGAGGTCCTGGCGGGTGAACTGGAAGTTGTTCCAGTTCCGCGGGGCGACCTCGTCGCGGCGGGCAACGACCATCGAGCACACCGCCCCGATCGTCCCGGCCGAGCCGACGGCGACGTCGTAGCCGTGCCGCCGGGCGTCCCGGGAGAACGACGAGAGCGTCGCCCGCACGTGGCGCCGGCACGACTCCACCGCGCCGGGCTGCAGCTTGTTCGCATCGAAGAAGCGCTGGGTGAGGCGGTGGGAGCCGAGCTTCATGCTGCGGGCGGCCAGGGTCTCGCCCTTGAGCCCGACGAGCAACTCGGTGGACCCGCCGCCGATGTCACAGAGCAGCAGGCGCTGGTCGAACACCGGCACCGCCTGCAGGACCCCGAGGTGGATGAGCCGAGCCTCCTCGACGCCCGAGATGATCTCGACGCTGATGCCCGCCTCCACGTTGGCGCGCCGCAGGAACACAGCTCTGTTCTCGGCCTCGCGCACCGCGCTCGTGGCGACGGCCGCGACCCGAGCCCCGTGGACGTCCGCCACCTCCCGGAACCGGGCCAGGGTGGCGATCCCGCGCTCCATCGCCCCCTCGTCGAGGTGCTTCATGTCCCCGCCCCCCGATCCGAGGCGCACCATCTCCTTCTCGCGCTCGAGGACCTCGAAGCCCTGCAACCCCTTCACCCTGGCCACGACCAGGTGGAGCGAGTTGGTGCCGATGTCGACTGCGGCGAGGACCTCGGGAGGGTTGGTGATCGACGCCTCGACCGCTGCCGGACGGCCCCGGCTCGCGACGCTCACAGCGGAGCGTTTCGGGGGGGAGGTGACGTCGAGCTGCACGGATTGATTCTGCCCCAGGGACGGGGACTGCGACGGTTTTTCCGGACCTTCGTGTATAAGGGGGGATCGTGCCAAGGCCGGCAGGGAGGCCCAATGGACCCCACGGATCTCATCGGGCAGCTCCTCGCGGCCCTCGACAGTGCTCCACCCTCGGACACCTTGGGCGTCCTGACCGGCTTCCTCGCGGACGCGATCGGGAGCCGCTCGACGTCGGTCCTGCTCGTCGACTACGACCTCAACACGCTGACGCCGCTGCCCGACGGCACGTCCCCGTCCCGGCCCGGCCAGCCGGTCGAAGGCACGGATGCCGGGACCGTCTTCCGGAGCCAGAAGGTCCTGCGCGTGGCGAGGCCCGAGAGGGTGCGGGTGTCGATCCCCATCAGCCTGCGGGCCGAACGCCTCGGCGTGCTGGAGCTCGACCTGCCGCCCGAGTCCGAGGAGCCGGGGTTCCTGCACGCCCTGCGGACGCTCGGCACCTGCACGGCCTACGTCCTCAAGACCGCCCTGCCGCTCAGCGACGTCCTGGAGCGCGCCCGCCGGCGGGAACCCATGGCGCTGCTGCAGTGGGCGCTCCAGCCGATCCGCGGCTTCGACGGCCCCGCGTTCTCGATCGCCCGCCAGTTGGTCCCCGCCTACGAGGTCGGGGGCGACATGTTCGACTACGCAGTCCAGGCCGGGTCCCTCCAGGTCGCCGTGACCGACGCCATGGGACACGGGCTCCATGCCTCCCTGCTCACCACGTTGGCCGTCAACACCCTCCGCAACGAGCGCCGCTCCGGCGCACCGATCGAGGCCCAGGCGGTGCGGGCCGACCAGACGCTGCACGCGCAGTTCGCCGGCGAGCAGTTCGTGACGGGCCTGATCCTCGAAGCCGATCTTGCCACCGGCAAGCTCGCCGTGGTGAATGCCGGCTCGCCGCTGGCGTACCGGGTGAACGACCGGGGCGTCGCCTGCGTGCGGTTCGACCCGGAGCTACCGTGCCACGCATCTCCGGGACGACGCCACGATCGTGTGCCTCGACTGGCGCGGCACCGACTCGCCTATGCCCGCAACCGGCGCTGACGCTCCCGGGTCTTCCTCACCGCCTCCAGGAATTCCTCGCGCCGGTTCCTGACCTGGTCCCAGGTCGTGTGGACCGTCGCCCACCCCGCCGCCGTCAGCCGGTTGCGCCGCTCGAGGTCACGCCGAAAGTCAAGCTTCGAAGTGTGGTTGGCCCGGCCCTCGGCCTCGACGATGGTCCAGTCCTCCACGAAACCGAAATCCCCCCGGGCTATGAAGTTGCCGTCCTCGTCGAGCACAACGTACTCCTCCACGAAGTCGGACATCCCGCCGGCGATCAGCACCTTGCGGACCAAACGTTGGAGCTCGGAGGCAGACGCCTGGTAGTTCGGGTCACGCTCGTCGAGGAGCCTACGGAGCGCCCTGATCCCCCTCCGGCCGTGCCCGGTCTCCCGCTCGACCATCCGGCGCATCGCGTCGATCGAGATGAGTCCCTTGAGCAGGGCCTCGTCGAAGACCTGGTCCGCGCGATCCCCCTCGAGGATGAAGACCAGGTCCCGCACGGTCCGGAAGCCGTTCGTGACGGGGATGCCGAGCTTCCTGGTGGTGAACGCGGGGCTGACCGCGCTGCGGTGCACCTTGAAGGGGAGAGACAAACGGTTCTGCTTCAGGGTGGAGATCTCCACAGGTCCGGGACCGAAGCCACCCAGCCCCCAGAGGACCGCGGCCGACTTGTGGCAGGCCACCGCGTCCGGGCCGCCCCACAGGCAGGCGGCACTCAGTCGCTGCTCCCAGGTCTGTGCCGCTCCTCCCAACCGGAAGACATTAGGCAGCACCTCCTCGATGAGTCCGGCCTCGCCTTTCCAACGGATGGAGTCCTCCGTGATGTCGGCCCGGCGCATCTGAGCCCGTGTGATGACGCCGTGCTGCCGACCAGCCACCTCCATCCAACGCTCCATAGCACTAGTCTACAACTGTGAGTATATCTCGGTGTATAACACCGGATTTTACTCAAAGATGTTCCGGGCCGGCGTCACATTCCGGCCCCGGGCGGTGCTTGTTGCCTGACAGCCTCCTGATCGACCAACGGCCGCCTTGCCTTCCAGGGGGGGTCGACGAACTCTTCGCCAGCCAGACCTCCGAGCTGCTGGCCCGGCCGGAGGACCCCGAACACGCCCCGCGGCTGATCGCCCTCGTCGAGCAGGCGGGCCACGCGGCACGCCCCGCGGTCGACGAGCCGCCGGGCACGGTCGCCGTGGACGCCGACGCAGCCTGGGCCGCCGACCTCAACCGCCTGGCGGCCGCCTCGGGCATCACCCTGGTGCACTTGAGCGAGCGGCCCCGCCGCCTGGAGGAGGCGTTCTTCGCCCTCACCGGCTCCGGCGACGTCCCCGGAGGTGCCCGGTGATCCGAGCCTTCCGCAGCGAGTGGGTGAAGCTCCGTCGCAGGACGCTGATCCTGTCGACCTACCTGTCGCTCACCGCCGTCTCCGGTCTGTTCACCGTCCTCGTCTTCTCGCGGGCCAGCAATGCCACCAACGGGAGGGGCGACAACTTCATCAGCCTGCAGGCCTACGCAGCTCTCGCCGCCGCGGTGGGCGCGGTGCTCTTCGCGCGGCGCGACGTGACGGCCTAGATCGCGAGAACCCGAACAGGCCCGCAGATCACGGCCTACGCCCGGTTACAAACCATGCGAGCCGCCCGCTCCGGCGCGGCATGACCTGGATTCCAGGCTCGAAACGTGCTTGAAATGTTCGAGACTTGGAAAGAACTTCCCGCAGAACCATGCCGGAGCAACGCTTGAGGAAGGCTGTGGGACGGCTCGCCATGAGTCTGCTGCTCCTCGCCATCCCAGCGTGCACGGCGTCGCAGGCCGCCAGCAACGTCGTGACCTTCTACATCTTCAACGAGCCCGGCGGCGCCTTCGTGCATGCGGCCGGCGTCTGCACCCAGGCCGCCCAGGGTCGCTACAGCATCCGCCTCGCCCTGCTGCCGTCCAACGCCGACGGGCAGCGCCAGCAGCTCGTCCGCCGGCTTGCGGCCCACGACCCGAGCATCGACATCATGGGGATGGACGTCGTCTGGGCACCCGAGTTCGCCGAGGCGGGCTGGGTCAAGCCGGTGCCCGACGACATCAAGGCCCAGGTCTCCACCGGCACCCTCGCCGCCGCCCTCCAGACGGCCACATGGAAGCAGACCCTCTACGCCATCCCCTTCAACAGCAACACGCAGCTCCTCTGGTACCGCAAGGACCTCGTGCCGACGCCCCCGACCACATGGGACCAGATGATCAGTGAGGCCGTCGCACTGCACCAGCAGGGCAAGCCCGGCCGGATCGAGGTGCAGGGTGCCCAGTACGAAGGCCTCGTCGTGTGGTTCAACAGCCTGGTCGCCTCCGCCGGCGGGCGCATCCTCGACGACAACGGCAACGTCGCGGTTGACGACATGAGCCGGCAGGCGGCCGACATCATGCACCGCCTCGCGACGTCGCCTGCCGCCGACCCGTCGCTCTCCAACGAGATGGAGGACCAGAACCGGCTGGCCTTCGAGGCCGGCAATGCAGCCTTCGAGCTCAACTATCCCTTCGTCTACCCGTCGGCCCAGAAAAACGCACCGGCCATCGCCAAGAACATGGCCTGGGCACCCTGGCCGGCGGTGACGGCGACGGGCACGAGCCACGTGACCATCGGCGGCATCAACCTCGGCATCAGCGCCTTCTCCCGCCACCCCGACCAGGCCTTCGAGGCCGCCACCTGCCTGCGCAACGCCGGCAACCAGCGCTACGCGGCCATCAAAGGCGGCCTCCCCCCGACGATCGAAGCGCTGTACGCCGACCCGGCCCTGCGCCCGTCGTATCCGTTCGCCGACACCATCCTCGAGACGCTGCGCAACGCGAGCATCCGTCCCTCGACCCCGGCGTACACCAACGTCTCGCTCGAGATCCAGAGCGCGCTGTCGCCGCCGAGCCACATCGATCCCCCGAAGGTCCCCACCGTGCTCAGCAAGCGGCTCCAGGACGCCATCGAGTCGCGGGGCCTGGTGCCGTAGTGGCCAGCGCGACGGAGACCCTGCGACCGGCATCCACGCCGGCCCCGCGGCATGCGACCCGGCGGGCGAAGGCCGAGCGCCGTCTCGCCTACTGGCTCTGCGCCCCCGCGGTGGTGGTCATGCTCGCCGTCACGGCCTACCCGATCCTCTACGCCGTCTGGCTATCGCTGCGCCGCGCCGACCTGCGCTTCCCAGCCCAGTCCGCGTTCGTCGGGCTGGCCAACTACGCCACGGTGCTGCGCTCCGGACTGTGGTGGCAGGCGGTGGCCAACACCCTCATCATCACTATCGTCAGCGTCGCGCTCGAGCTCGTGTTCGGCATGGTCATCGCCCTCGTCATGCACCGGGCGCTCATCGGCAAGACCGCCGTGCGCACCGCCGTGTTGATCCCCTACGGGATCATCACCGTCGTCGCTGCGTTCTCCTGGCGGTTCGCCTGGACCCCGAACCTCGGCTACCTCCCAAGTTGGCTGCACCTCACCGGCGACCCGTTGACGTCCCACGCGTCGTCGCTCGCCATCATCATCCTGGCCGAGGTCTGGAAGACCACGCCCTTCATGTCCC
>WNFB01008518.1_pt1 | contig 10846 bp, 9 predicted proteins | sample 5400501 | NCBI WGS metagenome assembly WNFB01 (sample SAMN13153341, study PRJNA577476) | soil metagenome | isolation source: 200 cm saprolite under Douglas fir tree site 2 hole 1 | place: USA:California | collected 2015-04-18 | reverse complement strand
AGGCATTCACGACGAGGACGTCGCCTCGCTGCGTTTGCTCCATGGCGAACTTGATCACATTGAATGCTCCCCGGGGCACGGCAACCGTTACTGCAGGCCCAGCGATGCGCCCGGCCAGTGGGTAAAGGGGATGAATCGCGGGGCTGACTGTATACGATCCGTTCATCACGTCAGACAGATCCGGCGGCGCGTACGCGGCGAGCCTCCGGATCACATCTGGGGAGGCTCGGGGGACCGCAGTGAACCCCCGGAATCCTATGTGCGAGCGCGTCCTGTCACCATCGATCGTACGTGCGGTTCGATCCATGAGCACCCTCCCTTTGGTAATAAGCAGCTACTCCGCGGGCCCCCACGGGTCCACGGTGCGGAACCATCGCATGAACTCCACGCAGAAATCCACAGCATAGTTCAGCATCGCCTGGCCGCGCGCCGCGCTTGCGCTTGATGGATCACCGAGGCTGCCTGTTTCAGGTGTCACGTCGCGCATATCGAGGGGCACCGCGACGCGGACACCGTGGAAGAGAAACGCCCCCAGGCCGTCAGTAGGCATCCCCCACAGGTCCTTCCGGCCGTAGCTCCCGGCACGCTCCATCTGGACTTTGCCTGGCTGCAGGACCATCATCAGCGACCCCATCGGCTCACCGCCGTGCCCGAGCTTGAACCCAGCACCATAGAGTTCCTTGATCAGTTCGGGCGCCTGGATGACCTGGAGCGGGGACACGGATGGAATCAGGATCCCCCGCTCGCGGCGCAACTTGCGCGTGAGAAGCTCGAGGATCGGGGCGTTGCCGGCGTGCCCGTTGAATATGACAATGCGCCGCACCCCATGCCGTAGGAGGCAGTCCACCGTGTCCTCGACGACCCTCGAAAGCGTCTCAGGGCGAAGCGTGATGGTCCCTGGATAGTGTCGGAAGTACTCGGAGAAGCCGAACGGCATCGTCGGTGCCACCAGGTCCCTCGTGTGCTCACCCGTCTGTCCCGCGATGGCGTCGATTGCGACATAATCCCCCATGGGGGAATGTGGGCCATGCTCTTCGATGGATCCGAGCGGGATGATCGCGGAAGCACCCGCTGCGATCGCCTCCTGCACCATCGTCCATGTCATCTCACCGATTCGCATCCAGACCCTCCTCCTGAGTCCGTTGAGTGTGTCTGTTCACGGGCGATGCACAGCGATGCCAATCCCTCCCCGGGGATCGCTGCCGCCAGCCAGGCCACCGTCTGCCATGTGCACCGCCTGGTTGCAGCCCATGTAGTGGGCCGGAACGATCTCGTATCCGCGCCGCCGGAGCGATTCCACTGTCGCGGGAGGGAAGGTAGGCTCAAGATACAGTCGACCGTCCTGCTCGCAGTGGAACCGAGGTGCTGCGACAGCCGACTGAGGGTCCATTCGGTGCACGAATACGTTCAGGATGGTCTGGAACACCGCGCTGATCAGCCGGCTTCCGCCCGACGACCCGATGGCGAAGATCGGTCGTCCATTGCGAAACACGATCGTGGGGCATCCGCCGCCGACCCGCTTGCCAGCTACGATCGAGTCCCGATATCCTGGGCGGGGATTGAAGTGGCCGAGGAAGTTGTTGTAGAGAAATCCCAGCGCAGGTGTCATGACTCCCGCGCCGGTGATGGAGCCAATGGAGTGGGTAATCGCGACCACATTACGGTCTGAATCAGCGGCGGTCACGTGCGTCGTGTGCCCTTCGCCCCCGCCATAGATGCCAGCTTCGGCTCGTGCCAGTGAGGCCGCGACGGCCCGCGCTCTCGACCGGGAGAGGAGTTGCTCGACTGGGACGACGGCGAATGCCGGGTCAGCCAGGACCCCGATGCCGTCTGCGAAAGCCCGGTTGGTCACCCGGGCCAGCACGTCGATATAGACAGGCGAGTTGAACTCAAATCGGGTGAAATCGAGATCCTCAACGGCCCTCAGCATAGCGAGCAGGATCGCGCCGTGGCTCGGCGGGGGGCTCGCCTGGAACTCCAAGTCTCGCCAACGCACAACAATCGGCATCTCCGTTCTGACCGTATAGCTCGCGAGGTCTGCGGCGGTGACCGGTGCATCGTGGGCAACGAAGTCAGCGACGATCTCGCCTGCGACACCACCCCGGTAGAACTCCTCAGGTCCGCCGCGTGCGATTCGCCGGAGCGTGGCCCCCAGCTCACGCTGCTGGAGCCGATCCCCGACTTGAGGGACTTGGCCTCGCGGCAGGTAAAGCGCCGCGGCCTGCGCGTCGGTCGAGAGCTTCCGAAAGATATCCGGGTACCCCGGCCGATCCGGTCCTTCAAAAGTGTAGTAGGTTTTGAGATACGGATAGATCTGGAAGCCGTCAGCGGCGAGCGCTGCGGCTGGCTCGACCATGTCCTGCCAGGTGACGCGCCCGCTACCGAACCGGGCGGCGAGCTCCCCCAACCCCGCGATGAACCCCGGGGACATGATCGACGCGTACCCCATCTGGTTCGGGTCACCTTCGACGAGATACCGACCGACCCGCTCTGAGCGTCCGGAGAGCCTCGGAAGAAATCGGCCCCCATCACTGGCGGAACCTATGGCCACGGACGCGTTGAGGTATAGACAGACATTGTGCGAGGCGGAGTATACCTGGATAAATGCGAGGCCCCCGATCCCGCATCCCAGTGGGTTGGTAACCCCTTGGGCGAGCGCCGTGGCAACTGCGGCGTCGATGGCGTTTCCGCCCATGGCGAAGATCCGGCGGCTGGCTTCGACGGCAGGGGTCTCAGGGCAGACGACGATGCCTTCCACCGGTTAGCCTCCTAGCCACGCAACCGTGGGTCGAGGACATCTCTGAGAGCGTCCCCGAGAATATTGAGGGCCAGCACGACGATGCCGATCGTGATGCCCGGAGTCAATGCAATCCACCACTGCGACCGCAGGTACGTCCGTCCCTCCGCGACCATCGTGCCCCACTCGGGGGTGGGGGGCTGCGCGCCGAGACCCAGAAACCCTAACGACGAACCGATTATCACGGCGACCGCAAACCCCACTGTGGCGACAATGATGACCGGCGACAGCACGTTTGGGAGGACGTACCGGCGAAGGATAAGAGTATCGCGCGCACCGATCGCCCTGGCCGCTTCGATGTAGGTTTGCTCCCGCACCGTCAGCACGGCGGAGCGTACAATCCGAGTGTATGCGGGGGCCTCGCCGATCCCGACGGCGATCATTGCATTGATGAGGCCGGGTCCAAGCATGGCCACGACCACTAGCGCGAGCAAGATGCCAGGGAACGCCATCATGATGTCCATGCCGCGCATTACAGCCGACTCAAATCGGCCACGATAGAAACCAGCGATGATCCCAAGCGGCAAGCCGATCGCCAACGACAGCGACACGGAGACGATGCCAAGACTCATTGATGCTCTGGCCCCGTAGATGATGCGGCTGAGCAGGTCGCGGCCATACTGATCCGTCCCGAACCAATGGGCCGCGCTCGGGGGGAGGAAGATCGCCTCCGGCGTAACGGCGACTGGATCGTAGCCTGTGAGTATCTGTGGAGCGGCAAGCGGCACAAGCAGAATGAGTACCACCTCGAGGCTGATCCAGCCGGCGGGGCTCAGCCGGCGTAAGGCTGCAAACCGTCGAGACCGACTCCGCCCGCTCAGACGGGGAGCATCCCCGGCTGTGCCCGGGTGATTACCCGTAACGGATCCGGGGATCAATGAATCCATACGACAAGTCGGCGAGGAGGTTCGTGAGCGTGTACGCGATCGCGACGATGAGTACGGTGCCCTGGACCTCCGGGAAGTCTTTCTGCAGGATGCCGTTTACGAGCATCCGGCCAATCCCGTCTCGCGCAAAGACGGTTTCGACAACAACCGCGCCGCCCAGCAGTGTCCCCAGCTGGATGCTGGCGACGGTGATCACCGGGATGAGCGCGTTCCGGAGCGTGTGCCGAATCAGTACTGTGCGCTCGGTGAGGCCCTTCGCCCGCGCTGTCGTGACGAAGTCCTGACGCAGAATCTCAAGCATCCCGCTGCGGACAAGACGCGCGAGAATCGCCCCTGCATACCAACCAAGCGTCAGCGCAGGGAGAATTAGGTGTCGCCAGGAGCCCTGGCCGGTGATTGGGATCCAGTCCAGCTTGATGCTGAACACCCAGATGAGCAATAACCCGGTCAGGAAGGACGGGAGAGAGATGCCGACCAACGCCACAGCGGAGACGCCCCCGTCGAGCCAGCTGTTATGGGAAACGGCCGAGAGGATTCCCAGGCAAATGCCCCCCGTGACGGCGAGCCCCATGGCGACGACAGCGAGTTGGACCGTGAAGGGCAGCGCGCGCCGTATGTCGCCTGCCACTGGGCGATTGGTCTTCAGGGACCGCCCCAGGTCACCTTGTGCCACGTGCTGGATGTAATGGACAAACTGTCGCCAGAGCGGCTGGTCCAGCCCGAGCTGATGCCGAACAGCTTCGACCTGATCCTTCGGTACCGGGATATCGCCGAAAAGCACCTGAACCGGATCGCCGGGGACCAGGTGGAGCATCATAAACACGATCACCAGGACCCCGGCCATTATCAGGAACGACTGCCCGAGGCGAAGCAGGAGATAGCGGGCCAATCTTTTACCTGCCGACCGTGGCCGCCGGCTCGCCCAGTTCCGCGAGGGTCGAATCGGTCGTCTCGACCCGTCCGAACATCGCTGCGAACGTCACCAAACTGCTCTCCTGAAGATACGGTGTGACCGCGGTACATGCATCTTCAACAAGCAGCACGTGGTACCCGCGATCGCCCGCATCACGCGCAGTCGTCGCGACACAGCACTCTGTCGAGACTCCCGTAGCGACGAGGGAGTCAATACCGAGATTGCGCAGCGTCTGGTCGATCGCTGTCGAGTTGAACGCCCCCATCGACGTCTTGTTGATTACCAGCTCGCCTTCTCGAGGAGCGATGGGCTCCACGACGGCGTTTGCCCGACTGCCGGTTCGCACCAATGGCCCTTGCGCCATGCGGGCCTTGAGGTCGTCGTCGATCTGCCGCAATAAGGTCAGGCCGTCTCCACGATCTGGAAGGCCGAAGCCGATGGTGAGGTAGATGATAGGTCGGCCGGCGGTGCGAAAAACCCGGATTAAGCGCTGGATATTGGGGATTACCATGTCACGGACCCGGCTGTAGTAGAAGTCTGCAATCGCCGGATAGTGCTCACGGAGGTATGGCCCAACACCCGTATTAGGGTCGACGGAGCCATACTGCATGTCGACGATCAACAACGCAGCAGTGGCTAAACGGAGCGGGAAACGCGGGAGTGGCAGAGGCCACTCCCGCAGCCGCTCGCGCCAGTCTCGGGCTAGGCCGCGTTCCAGAGACTCGCGCGTGATCTTCATGGCATCCCCTCCTACTTGCTAGACAGCCACGCGTCGTACACCCACGGGAAGAACCCGATGCTGTCGAACTCCAGGTCGTTGACCGCGGCGGATTTGAGGGAGATGTTGTCCCAGTTGTAGACGGCGAGCATGTAGGCCTTGCGCAAGACGAGCTGCTGCACCTCGGCAAGGATTTGTGCCCGCTTCGTCTCGTCCACCTCGATGGCCTGGCGGTCGAGGAGCCGGTCAAGTTCCTTGTCGTTGACAAAGGAGAAGTTGAACCCGCCGCCGCCGACGTTGCGCGAGTGAAGCAACGCGCTGATGATGTCCGGGTCGCTGCGCGGTGCTGGGAGGGGGGAGAGAAGGGTCACGCTTTTGCGCTGGTTCTCGTTGACCGTCTGGATCGCTGTGCCTGTCGCGATGTAGAGTTTGACCTCAACCCCGATCTGCTTCAGCTGCCCCTGCATGACCTCGGGGACGCCATGTTCCCACGAGCCAATGGGAACGACAAGGCGCTTGCCGCCCTTCACCCGGATGCCGTCCGGGCCCGGCTTCCACCCGGCGCTATCTAGGAGAGCCTTGGATTTGGCCGGGTCGTACTTGTAGAGATCAGCACCAGGGTCAAAGGCGTAAGTATAGGGCGTGAGGAGCCCATAGGCGGGCTGAAACGCCCCGTACCTCTGGAACGGCCCGAACACGGTCTTCACGATCGTGGGACGGTCGAGTCCCCAGCTGAGCGCTTGCCGGACGTCGAGCTCGTTGGTGGGTGACACGGTAACATTCATCGCGAAGTCGAACGGGACCCCCGGGACGAGCCCGACCAGGGGTTGGAACCTTGGGTTTTTGGTCAGCCGGTCGAAGTCTTGAGCTGGGGCGTTGTCGATGACCTGTACTTCGCCGGTTTCGAGCGCGGCGACACGCGTGCCGTCTTCCGGAATCATCCGGAAGATGAGCCGGTCGACATAGGCCGAGCCCGTGTGCTTAAGGATCGGTGCAGGCCAATTGTATGCGTCGTACCGCTCGAGGGTGATGTGATCGTTGGGGATCCATTCGACGAACTTGAATGGTCCGGTACCGACCGGGTGCCGACCGAAATCCTGATCGCCGTACTGCTGGACCGCAGCGGGGGAGACCATCCGATAGTAGAGGCTGGCGGCGTCGAGGAATGGGGCCCACGGCTGCTTCAAATAGATCTTCACCGTCTGGGCATCGACCACTTCGGCGTGATCGTAGAATCCAACGGCACAACCGCCGCACCTGCTGGCTAACTTGGGGTCGTGCGTCCGATCGAAGTTGAACTTGACGGCGGCAGCGTCGAACGCCGTGGCGTCATGAAATTTGACGCCGCTGCGGAGCTTGAACGTGTACACTTTCCCATCAGCAGACACCGACCAGCTCGTGGCGAGCCATGGCTTGAACTTCTTGTCTTTCTTGTCCCGCACGATCAGCGGGTCGAAGATCTGGAAGAAGACGATCTGCGACGGTCTCAGTCCTGAGAGATTCGGATCAAGCCTGTCTGGTTCGTCGCGAAGGGCATACGCCAGGGTACCACCGTGCTGCGGCGCGGGTGCTGCCGATGCGTAGGCGAGTGGGAGCACCAGCAGCAGAGCGAGAAGAGAACTTGCATGTCTCCTCATATTTCCCCCTCCCAGGTAGTCGGTAAGGTTGCGTGGTGCGATAGGAATTTGAGATTAGAGATTAGAAATCTCTTATTAGATGTGGTATCATATGCCGCCAGAACCGTCAAGGAGAATCACTCTCAGCCCGTCTTTCCGGCATGAGCGTGAGCGACATCTCCGGTTTGAGATTCCGGCCTAGCATTCAAAGTGCAACCAGCGGAGGGATCTGAGATGCCTTCGTCCACACACGTGTTCGCTCCGGTCTCACCACGGCGCCTGGGGGCGCAGATATATAGCAATCTAATTGAGGCAATCGCGACAAATCAGCTGCCCGAAGGCGCAGAGATCCAGGAGGACGTCCTGGCCGCGCAGATGGGAGTGAGCAAGACCCCCGTTCGCGAGGCCCTCCGACGTCTTGAAGCCGAGGGGTTTATCGTTGCAGATTCGCATCGAACCCCGGAGGTCAAGCGCTTAAGCGAGCAGGACATCGCAGAGCTTTACAGTGTGCGGGAGTATCTGGAGCGGCTCGCGGTGCGCTCTACGATTGAGCGATCCGACGCAGACACCCTCGCCGCACTGACCGTATGTCAGGAAGAGGCCGAACAGAAACTGGCCGATGAGGAGCAGCTCGAGATTGCCTACTCTGTTGCCTACAACCGCCGGTTCCACAGTCTGATCCTCGAGGGCGCACACAACAACCGACTCCGACGTATGTACGAGTTGATCGAGGTCGATGTCCGTCGCCTGTCTTCTCGAAGCATTAGGGTGCAGGGTCGACAGCGTGCAGCTGTCGTCCAACACCGGGCAATCCTCGAAGCGATCCTTGCGAAGGACACAAGTCATGCGGAGACCCTGATCACTCAGCACCTGCGCCGGGCACGCGAGGACATCCTTGCCGGCTTCTCGGAACGAGAGCGTCCCAGCTCGATCGCGGAGTCAATGGGCTAGACCGTGCGAGCCGCCGTAGCTGCCCGGAGGAAATGTGGTCTCGATGGGTCCAGATCCTGACACGATATTCCTCTTTCACGAACGGCTAGGATGCTTTGGGTGCGAATTCTGAAGCCTAGGACTCTCTCTTGGGTCAGGTGCTCTGCTCGGAACAAAGGAGGCAAAGTATGCGCGGCAGGCGACTGAAGGAGCGGTTGGATGCCGGTGAAGTGGCCTACGGCATCGTGGTTTCGTGGCCGGACTCGGACATGGTCGAAGCCGCGGGTGAGTGTGGGTTTGACTTAGCCTTTGTGGACGCGGAGCACGCGGCGCTGGATATCCGGACCTGCGCCGACCTGGTCCGGGCTGCAAATGTCAGTGGAATGTCTGTACTCATCCGAGTCCCGTACATGGATGTCCGTGGCTTTTACAACTACCTCGATACTGGCGCGGATGGCTTGATCTTCCCTCATATCACCAGCGCAGCCGCGGCGCGTGTAGCCACTGCGGCGTCGCTGTTTCCACCTTTAGGCTCGCGGGGGGCAATGAGTTCCAGTCGCGCGGCGAGGTATGGCACAGCCTATGCGCCGGCCGATTACTTCCAGGCGGCGAACGAATCAGTCTGGGCGATTCCGATGATTGAGGACGTGGAGGCCGTGAAGGCGTGTGAGGAGATCCTCACCACCCCGGGTGTCCGGGCAATCTTTGTAGGGCCTGGCGATCTCGCGCTATCTCGCATGGGGGCGAAGGCCGAGAATCTTCCTACCGTCGAAGCAATGGTGGATCAAGTCATCGCAGCGGGTATTCGGCTAGGGAAGGTTGTCGCGACGGTAGCTCCGAGTCCGAAGGCGGCTGCAGCTATGGTCGCCAAAGGCGTCCGAATATTGGTTACTGGGGGCAGTGGGCTCTTCACGACGGCCTGCCGAGAGTACCTCCAGGCGGTCCCCCGGAAGCCAGCAGCCGCTACGAGTCATTGACGCGATCGATCCCAAGTTCTCTGCACTCCTGTGGAGGCCGCTGCGCCCGTCTAGGTGACAGAGACGGCGGGCACAGTCTCCGTACAGATACGCGGGCCGTGCGTCGCGGAACTGACCGGAGAAAATGATGAAGACCCGTGAGCAGGCAGTCGATTGCCAGGGCCTCCCACTGGCTCCCGGGCTCCTAGTCCGGTTGCTGGGCGAGGCGGCGCAGCCTGAGGCGCGCATCGTGCGCGTCATCGGGGACTACGACGTGGTAACCGTGATAATTGAGGACAGAAGCGGCAAGGTGGAACGGATGTATGCTTGCGCAGAGATCGAAGTGCTGGCACCCGCGCGTGTTAGCCCGCAGGTCGGTCGCAACGTCGCGTAGCGGAAGAGCTCCCGCTCCGGAGTCCTACGATCATGCTTCGTAGCACCCTTGTAGCACGATTCCCAGTTGACATCTTTCTCGCAACTAATCAGGGATCTCCAGTAGCATCCTGCTGTTTGAACAGCCCCCAGGAATGGTGAGGTTTCTGAGACAGCATAGACAGGTGCCTACTCCTGCGACTCGCTGTCCGGCGCACTCGTCCGATCGCCGGCTCCAGTTCTATCAGGGATTTCTGCAGGTTTTTCTTTCGGGGTTTGCGGTCTTAGTTGCACCCTAGTAGCACCGCGAAGCGCGTCCTCGTAGAGCCCAAGACCGTCGCCGCCCCGACCCACCACCGATCGTCGGTCGTACATTCGGTCATACGGTTCCGCGCGACAACCATCCCGGCGTCCAAAGCTTCCTAGGCCTGCATGAACGCGGTCCATTCCCAGTCGCTGCGTAACTCCATGGCTGGACATAACAGGAGGTGACGCACGCACGGCGGAACTTGCCCCGAGGCCGGGATTGGAGCAACGAAAGGGAGTCGTGACCAATGCGCTATGACGTCGTCGTCGCGGGTGGCCTCCTGGTAACGGGTCAGGGTGTAGTCGAGGCACACTTGGGCATTACCGGCGGGAGGATTGTCGCTATCGCGCAGGAGCCACTGACTGGTGATGAGATTATCGACGCACGCCAGCGTGTCATCCTTCCAGGAGCGGTCGACCTTCACGTGCACTTCAACGACCCCGGACGCGCTCACTGGGAAGGATGGGGCCCTGGGAGTCGCGCTGCCGCTGCGGGCGGCGTGACATCTGTCGTGGACATGCCGCTCAACTGCCTGCCGCCGGTGACCACTGTCGAGGCCCTTAGGGCGAAACTTGCTGCCGCGTCCGGGCAGTCCATGGTGGACTACGCGCTGTGGGGCGGGCTGATTACCGACAATCGCGAGCACCTCGCCGGCCTGGCCGATGGAGGTGTGATCGGGTTCAAGGCTTTCATGAGCCACAGCAGCACAGAGGAGTTCACACATGTCGAGGATGGCGTGTTGCTCGATGGACTGCTACGTCTCCGGGAATTGGGACACTTCCTGGCCGTCCACGCGGAGAGCAACGCGATCACCCAGGATCGGATGCACCGGTTGCAGGCCTCTGGCCGCCGGGATCGGCGCGCGTGGGGCGAGGCCCGGCCGCCAATCGCGGAACTCGAAGCTATTCACCGGATACTGTTCCTGGCCAGACAGGCGAACTGCCCAGTCCACATCGTACACATGAGCCTGCCGGAAGGAGCCGAGATGATCCACGCGGCCCGTACCGGCGGGCAGGCGGTGACCGTGGAAACTTGCGCGCACTATCTGTCATTGACTGAAAACGATCTTATACGTTTGGGTCCTGTGGCCAAGTGCGCGCCGCCGTTGCGCGACCCCGATCGACAGCGCGGTCTGTGGGAGGCGGTGCTTGACGGCCGTATCGACTGCATCACTTCCGACCACTCGCCGTGTCCTGTCGAAGATAAGGCCCGCGGCGAGGAGGACATTTGGGCGGCCTGGGGCGGCATCACGGGGATCCAAACGCTCGTGCCGCTGATGCTGACGGAGGGAGTGCATCGACGAGGCCTGGGTCTGGAACGGCTGGTCGCATTGCTGTCCACCACTCCGGC
>WNFB01006052.1_pt1 | contig 10846 bp, 10 predicted proteins | sample 5400501 | NCBI WGS metagenome assembly WNFB01 (sample SAMN13153341, study PRJNA577476) | soil metagenome | isolation source: 200 cm saprolite under Douglas fir tree site 2 hole 1 | place: USA:California | collected 2015-04-18 | reverse complement strand
GTAGATCTTATGGCGGGGGGCGAAGGTGCCATCGTTGGTATTTGCCGCGACGTAGATCGTTCGCGAATCGAGGTCGATTGCCGGGGTGCTCGTGATGCCCACGTGCGGCGAGATGTTTCCGCAGGGAAGCTGGGTGCGGTTTGCCGGTGGGTCAAGATCCCTTTGCCAAAGCTGCGCTCCGCTGGCCGCATCGACGGCGACTACCGAATTCTCCTCGGTCGCGGCGATGATCGCCGCCGCTCCGCCTGGGCCGTTCTGCACGTAGAGCGGCTGAGCGTAGACCTGGCCGGGCAGCACCGCGTTGAAGGACAGATCCCGGTGGGTGTTCGCCGCGGCGGCCTGGGTAAAGAGCGGATCGACGTACAGTCCATCCTTGGAAAGGTTGTTGTGGTGCTGCAAAACGTCGGTGGTGGTGGTCGCGTTGCTCAATCGCCTGGCGCCGCGATCGATGTTCATCGCGCCTCCGCAGGCGAGGATCGTTGCCACCGCTCCCAGCGCTGCCGCGCCGAGCCATTGACGAAATCTCATAACGGGCCTCCCAGGCAAGCCATCGTCCTTAGCAGAGGCCGCCAACCTGGAGCCAGCGGTACGTGACGCCCGGACGTTCCATCGTTACCAGTTGCGCGTATTCCGCGGTTACCTTGACAGGCCAGGTGCCGCGCGGTTATCTCGCGCCCTTTCCAAAGGGTCCTTAGCTCAGCGGTAGAGCACTACCTTGACACGGTAGGGGTCAGTGGTTCGATCCCACTAGGACCCAACCATGCGAAGTATCGGGTTCCGCTCGCGGGGGCCGCCCGCCGTTTCACGTCGAGGCTTAGCGCAGGATGTCTGAACAGATCACCGTTACCCTCCCCGACGGGAGCCAGAAAAAGGCTCTCCAGGGGACCAAGATCGCCGATTTCGTGAAGGAGAAAATCGGCTCCGGGCTGGCCAGGGCCGCCGTCTTTGCGCGCGTCAACGGCCAGGACAGCGATCTGTCGCGCCCCTTGCTCGAGGATGCGAAGCTTCAGATCTTCACCACCAGCGCCCCGGAGTCGCTCGAGGTGGTCAGGCACGATGCCGCCCACGTCGTCGCCAGCGTGGTGCAGCGGCTCTTCCCGGGGACCCAGGTGACGATCGGTCCCACCGTGGAGGATGGTTTCTACTACGACTTCTACCGCGAAAAGCCGTTTACCCCGGATGAGCTGGAGCGGATCGAAGCGGAAGCGAACGCCGAGATCGCCAAGGACTTGCCCTTTGTGCGCCGCGAAGTCTCGCACGAGGAAGCCGAGCGACTGTTCTCCTCGATGGGCGAGAAGTTCAAGGTGGAGATCATCCAAGACATCGTCGCCAAAGGGGCGAAGACGCTGTCGCTCTACAGCCACGGGGACTGGGTGGACTTCTGTTTGGGTCCCCACGGTCCTTCCACCGGAAAGATTGGGGTCATCAAGCTGCTCTCGTCGAGCGGCGCCTATTGGCGGGGCGATCACCGGAATCCGATGCTCCAGCGGATCTACGGCACCGCCTTCTTCGACAAGAAAGCGCTGCAGCAGTACCTCCACCAGCAGGAGGAGGCGAAGAAGCGGGACCATCGCAAGCTCGGCAAGGAGCTGGACCTGTTCCACTTCCATCCGTTCGCGCCCGGCGCCGCGTTCTGGGCCCCGAAGGGAACCACGCTCTACCAGATCCTCTCCGACTACATGCGCAAGCTGACCCTCGAGAACGGCTACGCCGAGATCAAGACGCCGCTGCTCTACAACAAGGGGCTCTGGGAGATCTCCGGGCACTGGGGCAAGTACAAGGAGAACATGTTTCTCGTCCTCGATTCGGAGACGAACGAGCACGACTTCTCCCTCAAGCCGATGAATTGCCCCTCGCACCACCTGTACTATGGGTTCAAGAAACACAGCTACCGGGACCTGCCGCTCAGGCTCCACACCCAGGACGTTCTGCATCGCAACGAGGCGTCCGGGACGCTGGGCGGCCTCACCCGGGTGCGGCAGTTCGCGCAGGACGACGCTCACATCTACTGCGCCGAAAGCCAGATCGGCGATGAGGTGAAACGGTTCGTCGGACTCCTGGACAAGGTGTACAACGCGGTCGGGCTGAAGTACTCGGCGAAGTTCTCCACGCGCCCTGAGAAGCGCCTCGGCGATGACGCCTTGTGGGATCGCGTCGAGAGTGTGCTGCGGGGTGCGTTTGAAGCGCTCGGGCTGGCTTACGAGCTTAAACCGGGCGAGGGGACCTTCTACGGGCCGAAGATCGACTTCGACGTGTCGGACAGCATCGGCCGCAAATGGCAGCTCGGAACCATCCAGTTGGACTATCTGGCGCCCGAGCGCTTTAACTTGACCTATGTCGGGGAAGACAACGCCGAGCACCGACCGGTAGTCCTCCACCGCGCCATCTATGGCTCGTTCGAGCGGTTCATCGCCATCCTCATCGAGCACTTCGCCGGGGCATTTCCGACCTGGCTCGCCCCGGTGCAGGTAGTGCTGGTCACCGTCGCCGACCGGCAGCTCGACTACGCCCGCAAGGTCCGCGATGAGCTCCGCGGCCTGGGCCACCGGGTCGAGCTCGATGAGCGCGGAATGACCTTAAACGCGAAGATCCGCGAGGCCCAGCTGGCCAAGGTGCCGTTCACGCTGGTGATCGGCGACAAGGAGGTAGAGCAGGGCGCCGTCTCACCCCGGCGGTACGGGGGCGAGGACCTCAAATCGATGCCCCTGTCGGAGTTCGAGGCGCTGCTCGCCAAGGAGGCGGCGATGCCTTAGCAGTTTACATGGGCGTCGCTTGACTCCTCGTTGTAGAAAAGTATCTTTGCCGGCTTGCTCTTGATTCCCCGTATTTCAACTCATCTCTGGAGGTAACTTCACATCGCACGCGACCAAAGAACCAACCGCCGCATCCGCGCACGCGAAGTGCGCGTCGTTGGGCCCGCCGGAGAACAATTGGGGGTCCTGTCGATCGAAGCAGCCCTGGCGCAGGCGGCCGAATTCGGGTTCGACCTCGTCGAAGTCAACCCGATGGCCAAGCCGCCGGTCTGCAAGATCATGGACTACGGCAAGTTCAAGTACGAGGAGAAGAAGCGGGCCTCCGAAGCGAAGAAGAAGCAGGTGGTGGTTCACTTGAAGGAGGTCAAGCTCCGGCCGAAGACCGAGGAGCATGACTACGAGTTCAAGGTCCGCAACGTGAAGCGCTTCCTCGAGGAGGGGAACAAGGCGCGGGTGACGATCATGTTCCGCGGCCGCGAAATCACGCACAAGGAGTTGGGCCAGGCCATCCTCGATGACGTGATCAGCGACGTGAAGGACATTGCCGTGGTAGAGCAGCCGTCGCGAATGGAAGGCAGGCAGATGTACATGATTCTGGCACCCAATCCGAAGGTGGCGCAGCGGGCGCGCGACCAGGCCCGCCAGCACCTGGCGGCGATGGCCGCGTCGAAGAAGCACGCCCACGAGCCCCCCAAGGCTGGGTCATCCTCCAAGCCGGTGCCGGAGCCCGGAACCGACCAGGAGCCGCGCGCCGCGGCGGCGGTGCCGAGCGCAACTGAGTAGGGAAAGGGATTTCAAAATGCCGAAGTTGAAGACGAAGTCGGGCGCGAAGAAGCGCATGCAAGTGATGAAGTCGGGCAAGGTGAAGCATGGCATCGCCTTCGCCAAGCACCTCTTCACGTTCGGCAAGACGCCGGGCTCGAAGCGGCACAATCGCGGCACGACTTTTCTAAGGCCGATGGACGCCAAGAAGGTGAAGAAGGAAATGTTTCCCTACGGAGCGAAATACTAATGCGCGTCAAGCGAGGATTTAAGGCACGCCGCCGCCGCAACCGGGTGCTGAAATTGTCGAAGGGTTTCCGCGGTCGCCGGAAGAATTGCTACAAGCGGGCGAACCAGGCGGTGGAGCGTGCGCTGGATTATGCCAGCCGGGATCGCGCGCGCCGTAAGCGGGACTTCCGTTCATTGTGGATCGTCCGGATCAACGCCGCCGCGCGCGGTTCGGGGATCAGCTACTCCAAGCTCATCGCGGGGCTCGCCAAGGCCAAGGTGGCGCTGGACCGGAAGATCCTCGCCGATCTCGCAGTAACTGACCCGCAGGCGTTCAATGCCGTTGCGATCATGGTGAAGGCGGCGTGACCGAGGCGGTCGAAACGGCGGTCAAAGGTCGAGAGTCTCCTGCTTCTTTCGGTCTTCGACGCTAGAGCATTTCCGTTTTTGAGTTGGGCTTTCGACTTGCCGCTTGGCAGAGTGTCCCGATGCAGGATCGCCTGAAATCCCTCATCGAATCCGCGCGCAAGGAGATCTCGAGCACCGCGGATCCGGCGCGAGTGGAAGAGCTGAGGATCCGCTTCCTCGGCAAGAAAGGGGAGCTGCCGGCGATCTTGAGCGGGATGGGCAAGCTTCCGCCCGATCAGCGCCGCTCGCTCGGCGAGGTGGCGAACTCGGTGAAGGCCGAGGTGGAGCAGCTTCTCGCCCAGGCGATCGAGCGCGCGGAGGCGCAGAAGCTGGAAGCCGAGCTGCGGGGTCAGAGGATCGACGTCACCCTGCCGGGGAGGTTTCGCCCGCCGGGGCACCGCCACCCCGTTTCGCGAACGCTGGAGGACGTGGTGCAGACGCTCCGGCGGCTCGGCTTTGAAGTGGCGACCGGCCCGGAGATCGAGCTGGATTATTACAACTTCCAGGCGCTGAACATCCCGGCCGATCACCCCGCGCGGGACATGCAGGATACCTTCTACCTCGATGCGCCGTGGGTTGCGCGCAAGCACCCGGAGCTGGCCAATTCGGTGTTGCTGCGAACGCACACCTCTCCAGTGCAGATCCGCACCATGCTCTCGAAGAAGCCGCCGATCCGGATCATCGTTCCCGGGCGAGTCTACCGCCGGGATTCCGACTTGAGCCACACGCCGATGTTTCACCAGATCGAGGGGCTTCTGGTCGACCGGGGCGTCACCTTCGCCGAGCTCAAAGGGACGCTCGACGCGTTCGTGAAGGCGTTTTTCGGATCGGAATTCAAGACGCGCTTCCGTCCATCGTACTTCCCGTTCACCGAGCCATCGGCGGATCTGCACATGACCTGCGTGTTGTGCGGGGGCAAAGGGTGCCGGCTGTGCAAGTTCGGCGGCTGGATCGAGATGATCGGAGCCGGAATGGTGCACCCCAACGTCTTCAAAGCAGTGGGCTATGAGGAGGGCACGTACACTGGATTTGCCTGGGGGATGGGAATCGATCGCCTCGCGCTGCTTCGCTACGGCGTCGACGATCTGCGGATGATGTTCGAGAACGACGTCCGTTTCCTGGAGCAGTTCTGATGCGGATCTCGATTCGCTGGTTGGCCGACTATCTGGAGGTTCCGCCCGCGGAGGAGCTCGCCGATCGGCTCACCCTCGCCGGCTTCGAGGTGGAGAGGATCGAGCGGCCGGGCGAAGCGCTGGCCGGGGTGGTGGTCGCCCAGATCGTCGCATCGGCGGCGCACCCCAGTGCGGAAAAGCTCTCCGTCACCCAGGTCAACATCGGCGGCCCTTCGACGCTGCAGATCGTCTGCGGAGCGAAAAACTACAAGGTTGGGGACAAAGTGCCTCTCGCCACGGTGGGAGCGCGCCTTCCGGGGGGAGGGGAGATCAAGCGGGCGACGCTGCGCGGCGTGGAGAGCTTCGGGATGCTCTGCTCGGCGAAGGAGCTGGGCCTCTCCGACGATGCCTCCGGTCTGATGATCCTCGACCCCTCCGCGCAGGTCGGCATGCCGCTCGCCCAGCAGCTCGAGCTGGACGACGCCATCCTGGAAATCGACGTCACCCCGAATCGACCGGATGCCTTGTGCCACCTGGGGATCGCCAGAGAGGTGTCGGTGTTGACGGGCAAGCCGTGGCGGCGGCCGGCGGTGAAGCTGACGGAAGGGGCGGGCGCCGCCTCGGAGCGGATCAAGATCCGCATCGAGGACCCGGTGCGCTGCCGCAGATACGGGGCGAGAATCGTGGAGAACGTCTCGATTCGACCCTCGCCCGCGTGGCTGGCGAACCGGCTCAAGGCCTGCGGGGTCCGGCCGATCAACAACGTCGTCGACGTCACCAACTACGTCCTGCTCGAGTACGGCCAGCCAATGCACGCTTTCGACCTCGACCGCGTCGCGGGCGGGGAGATCGTGGTGCGCACCGCGCGCCCCGGCGAGAAACTGACGACGCTGGACGGCGAAGAGCGCGCGCTCGATCCCGAGGATCTGTTGATCTGCGATCGGGACAAGCCGCAAGTCCTGGCCGGGGTGATGGGGGGGGCGCAGAGCGAGGTGAGCGCTGCCACCCGGCGCGTTCTGCTCGAAGCCGCCAATTTCCAACCTCTCACCATCCGGCGCAGCTCGAAACGGCACGGCCTGCACACCGAATCGTCGCATCGCTTCGAGCGCGGGGTGGACATCAACGCGATTCCCGAGGCGCTCGATCGCGCGGCGGCGCTGATCGCGGAATTGGGGCAGGGAACGGTTTTGCGCGGAAGGGTGGATGTCTATCCCCGGCTGATACCACCCGTAAAGGTGGAGCTTCAGCACAGCCACGTCGGCGAGCTGCTCGGGGTGAAGATTTCCGCCCTGGAGATCCACCGGATCTTGACCGCGCTGGGGTTTGTGCGAACGAACGAGGCCGGGTTGCCGCTCCACACCGGACCGACGGTGGGCGCCGAGGTCTACAGCTTCATCACCGGCTCCGAGCCTGGGCGGGCCACCTATGTGGTGCCGACCTTTCGCGTCGACGTGGAGCGCGAGGAGGATCTGATCGAAGAGGTGGCGCGGATCCGCGGCTACGATTCGTTTCCCAACGCGCTGCCGCGAGGCGTGGCGGAGCTCGCGCCCGAGCCGAAGGATGCCGAGGCCGAGCGCCGGGTGCGCACCGCGCTGATCGGCGCGGGCTTCGATGAAGTGGTGAACTACTCGTTCGTCTCGCCGCGCGAGCTCGCCGCGCTCGAAGCGCCGGCGGGGATCGCGCTCAAGAATCCGCTCTCGGTCGAGCAGTCGGTGATGCGAACCACGCTGTACGCAGGTCTTCTCCAGAACCTCTCCCACAGCCTGCGGCACCAGGCGGAGACGGTGAGGCTGTACGAGCTCGGCCGGATCTACCTCGAGGGGCAGGCGGAGGATGTCACCAAACCCGTCGCGTCCGAGCGGCTTCGGCTCGCGGGAGTGCTCTGGGGCCGCCGCGAACCCCGGGTCTGGACCGCGAAAGATGCGAGCATGGATTTTTTCGATGCCAAGGGCGCGGTGGAAGCGGTGCTGAGATTGCTTTCGATTCGGGGGGCGAAGTTCGAAGCGACCGAGAGCGCCGCGCTGCACCCGAGAGCCGCGGCGGCGGTGAAATCGGCGTCCGGCGATGTGCTCGGGACCCTTGGGGAGCTGCACCCCAGAGTCGTCAAACGGCTCGGCCTGCCCGCATCCGTCTTCGCCTTCGATCTCGATGCGGAGAAGCTCTACGCGCTCGCCAAGCCCGTTCCGGGTTATCGATCCCCGGGGCGTTATCCGCCCGTCCTGAGGGATCTCGCGGTCGTCGTCGCCGCCGATCTTCGCAACGACGAGGTTCGCCAGGTAATACTCGACGTTGGAAAGCCGCTGGTGGACGAGGCGATCATCTTCGACGTGTACACCGGCAAGCCGATTCCCGAGGGAAAGAAGAACGTCGCCTACGCGATCCGCTATCGGGCCGAGGATCGGACGCTGACCGATGCCGAAGTGAACGAAGCGCACCAAAAAATCATTGACGAGGTCAATCGAAAGCTTGGTGGAAGCTTGCGTGGGGTAGATCCTGCGTGATGCTGGTCGTTGACAGGCGGATCTCACTTTGCCAGATTGAATTTTTGGAGGGAGGACTTCATGACGAAGGCGGACATTATCGAGGGCGTCTACGAGCGAGTTGGGTTCTCGAAGAAGGAGTCCGCGGAGATTGTGGAGTTGGTGTTCGATACTTTGAAGGAGACGCTGGAGCGAGGGGATAAGATCAAGATCTCCGGCTTCGGCAATTTCCAGGTCCGGAACAAGAAGGCGCGCGTCGGTCGCAATCCGCAAACCGGCAAGGAGATCGAGATCTCCGCGCGGCGGGTGCTCACTTTCCGCCCCAGCCAGGTTTTGAAGACCGCGCTCAACACCGCCGCCGAGGCGGAAGCTGAAGGCCAGGGTGGGGGCGACTCCGGAAAAGGCCCGCAGGGCTCCGGCGACCACGGGTAGACACGCCGGGCCGCTTCTCGATCGCCAAGGACTCGCCTTGACGTTGAAGGAGCAGGGCGGCATAACCGCAATCGCTTCAATCGGGGCGTGGCGCAGCCTGGTAGCGCACTTGCTTGGGGTGCAAGTGGTCGCTGGTTCAAATCCAGTCGCCCCGACCAGTTTTGGGCCGTGATTTCATTGATATTATTCAATGAGTCACGGCCCTTCGTTTTTCCCAATTCGTCCCTCCGCAGTCCAGGCGCAGTTCGGGCTTCCGCATTCGCCGCCAGCAGCGCTGGTTCTGCCTCGATGGCGACTGATGTTACGGGCAGGACTGCCGGACCGAAGTCCAAGCGTTCGAGGCCGCGGCGCATGTCGGCGAGCTCCAGGTGGCCGTAGATTTCCGACGTGAGCTTTGGATCGGAGTGACGGAGCACCTTCTGCACCACGGCGAGCGGTACGCCTTCCTTCAGCAGAAGCGTTGCTGCGGTGTGGCGACAGTCTTGAAATCGGACGTGCCGAGGGATGGGCTTCGCGTAGAGCTGGTAATTGCAACGAGGGCACACGCCGGCCGCGGCATCGTTGCTCGGCTCGTGGAATCCGCAGCCATGCCGGCGACAGCGATGCTCGTAGCCTGTGACCACTCCTGCTCGTGCGAGCGCACGGCGGAGAATCCGGTCCAGCGCCACATCCCGACGCATCATCTCGCCTTTGCGACCGGGGAACACGAGCTCGCCGGGGGAACGCATCGCCGCCTCGAGGTAGGGCCGCAACGCGGGCACGAGTGGAAGCAGGCCAGCTTTCCCGTCCTTCGTCCGCGGAGCATCCCAGGAACGCCAGACACGGATTTCTCCCGCGACCAGGTCGACGTCAGCCTTTCGCAGCCCGCCGAGCTCGCCCTTGCGCATTCCAGTGTAGAGCGCCGTCGCGTAGAGCGGCCGGAGCCGCGCCGGAATTTCAGTCAGGACCTTCGGCACTTCCTCGAGGCGGAGCACGTTGTGCGGCCGCCGGATGACCTTGCGTCTGGGCACCGCGGTAATCGGATTCGGTCGTCCCTCCCAGGGCCCGCCCGCCATGCTCGCGTAGCTGAACATTTGCGAGACGCGCGCGCGAAGCTTGTTCAGAGATTCGGCGGAGAGGAGCTGCTCCTTGGACGCGAGAAGGGCGTCGAAGCGCGCGGTTGTCATCTCCGGGGCGGGAAGCTGCCGGAAAGGGCCAAGGTGCTTCTCGAGAAAACAGCGCAGGGTAGGGGAGCGCAGATTCTGCCCCTTGTGTTTCCACCAGTGATCGAGCAACGCGCCGAAGGTGAGTCCCGCGAGCTCGCTGGGGAGAGCGTCAAGACCGAGGCGCTGCCGCTCCGCTTTCCTCTCCAGGTCGGCCAAGAGCCGATGGCCTGTGCGCGCGGCGGCCGCCGGCGTACTCGCGCTGAGCGTTTTCTGTCGTTGCCTGCCCGCGCCGTCGATCCACTGGATGAACCAGCGGCCGTCATCCTTGCGCTGTCTCATCGAGCCCATGCGTTGCCATCCTCCACTATTTTCGGCCATTCAGCGAGAGCACCGCGCCTCGGTAGAAGGCGAGCTCGCCGCGCGCGAAGGCGCGGACGTGCTCGGGATTGAAGCGGTACAGGGAACCAACCGCGACAGCTTGGAGTTTCCCCTCCCGCCGGAGCTTGTAGACCATTGAGAGCGAGACGTGCAGGAAAGCCGCCACCTCCGTGGCGGTCCACAAGGGCTCGCTGACTACTGCGTCTAAGGCACTCATGCTGCCTCCTCGGATTGCTGGACATAATTTTCGGGACAGGCTCGAGCTCGCAGCGCAGCTCGGACGGCGTCGGTCTCCAGCATGTCCTGAGCTTTCTGATAGACCAAAGAACAGCTCGCCTCATGCACCTCCCAGAGGGCGTCGCTGCGAGCGTTGCCTTTAAGTTCGCCGCAGCCCATTAGCGCTTTGGTGGCTTTCCCGAGGAAGACGTTCGAGACACCGGTTCTTCTCTTGGCAGTTCCTGGTAGCGCATGGCCAGCAATTCCTTGAGGTAGTCCATCAGGCTCAGTCCGCGTTCCTTCCGGTCGCGTTCCAGGCGATCGACCATGAAGGCCGGCAAGCCAAAGCAGGTGCGCAGGTTTCTGATGACATCGCGCAGCGCCTCGGCATTGGCGTTGGCCTCCAGTTCCTTCCTTCTCTCTTCCAAAAACTTCATGTCGTCTGGCGGCAAGCGCAACGTGAAGGACAGATCCACTCGTTCAGCAGGTGTTCTTGGCATCGCTTCCCTTTCGATGGCGCTAGTATATGACCAAAAAATTATTAAAGTCACCTCTATTATGTAGTAAAAACTAACCCTGCTTTCAAATTGCCTCGACCCGCTCTTCCGGTTTTGGACTTTGTTTTTGATCTCGACTGGCCCGCACTCTTCCATCACTCTTTTGTATCAATTCATCAGAGCCGGGCCCGACCCCTCTACCCAGGTCGTTGGGGGAGAGGGGTCGGGCACGGCGGCGGGTGGTTTGGCGAACGATGCAAAACAGTGCGGGGCAGGTGCGGGCCCTCGGACGTCAACCACTTACAAAGACCGATTCGCCAACAGTGTCGCCAAGCAAATTGCCAATAGATTCGCCGAATCGGTGGCGATTTGCTTGGCAATTCGGCTGGCAAGAGTTTTGGCGAATCGAGTCTGCCTAAATCGCCGGTGATTATT
>WNFB01006051.1_pt1 | contig 10846 bp, 10 predicted proteins | sample 5400501 | NCBI WGS metagenome assembly WNFB01 (sample SAMN13153341, study PRJNA577476) | soil metagenome | isolation source: 200 cm saprolite under Douglas fir tree site 2 hole 1 | place: USA:California | collected 2015-04-18 | reverse complement strand
TCTGAATTTCACACTTTGCGGCAGCGGCGGAAAAGCTGATTGAGTAATTCGAGCGCCAAGTCGATCTCTTCGCGCGTCATGGTGAGAGCCGGGGAGAGGGTGAAGACGTTTTTGTAGTAGCCGCCGACGTCGAGGACCAGGCCCAGCTTGCGCCCGCCGACCTCGAGATTGCCTTCCAGGCCTTCAGCGAAAATCCGGTCCGCCAGCTCTCGGTCCGGCGTAATGCCGTCCTCCTTGCAGACCTCGATGCGCAGGGCGAGGCCAAGGCCGTCCACTTGTCCAATCACGCCCGGGTGCCGGCTCTGGAGCTCACGGAGGCCGGCCAGGAAATAGGCGCCCTTTTCATTGACAATCTTTTCGTAGTCCTTTTCCTCGAGCATCTTCAAGGTCTCGAGCGCTACGGCGGTCCCGAGCGTGTTCGACGAAAAAGTGGAGTGCGTCGAACCCGGAGGAAACAACTCGGGATGAATCAGCTCCTCGCGCGCCCAGATCCCTGAGAGAGGGTTCAGACCGTTGGTCAGAGCCTTTCCGAAAACGATGATGTCCGGGACGATCCCGAGATGTTCGACGGCCCAGAACTTGCCCGTGCGATAAAACCCCATCTGGATCTCATCGTCAACGAGCAGGATTTTGTGTTTGTCCAGAAACTTTTTCAGCCGGACGAAATATTCCTTCGGAGGGATGACGTAACCGCCCGTCCCCTGAATGGGCTCGATGTAAAACGCGCCGTACTCGGACGCCTCCGCCTTCGGGTCCCAAACGCCGTGATATTCGCTCGCGAAGAGCTTTTCGAACTGGTCCTCGCAGTAAATCTCGCAGCTCTCGCGCTTCAACCCGTAAATGCAGCGGAAGCAGTAGGGATAGAAAACGAACTGGGCGCGGTCGCCGAAGTGCCCGTAGCGCCGCCGGTAGCGGTAAGAGGAAGTGATCGCGGAGGCCCCAAGAGTCCGCCCGTGGTAGCCGCCCATGAAGGCGAACATCAGATTCTTGCCGGTGAAGTTCCGGACGATTTTGAGCGAGTCCTCGATGGCCTGCGACCCACCCACGTTGAAGTGGACCCGCCCTTTCACCCCGAACCGCTTTTCGCAATACTGGGCGATTCGCGCGGCCAATTCAATCTTCTCCGCGTGCAAATACTGGCAGGCCAGCTGGGGCAGACGGTCGAGCTGGCGTTTCAAGGCCTCGTTCAGGCGGCGGTTCTTGTAGCCAAAACTCGCCGCCGAGTACCACATCTGGAGGTCGAGATAAGGCGTGCCCTGTTCGTCGTAAAGGTAGCAGCCCTCGCAGTTGGCGAAGACCTTGGGAGGATCAAGATAATGGACCGTGTCTCCGAAAGAGCAGTACTTCTTCTCGAGAGCCAGGAGTTCCGCCGTCCTGTTTGTGGTGTCTGAAACCGCCAAAAAGCTTCCTCCTGCGCAGCGAGATTCGCCAGACGCGCGTCCTGCGTGCCGCGGGCCGAAACTCTAGTCCGCTGTGACCGGGGCGACGGACGCGCGCGGCCGCAGGGCGGGCGGTTTGCCGATGAGCCCGCGGACGGCCGATTCAATTTCCGCAAAATTCTCAAACTCCTGGCAGGCAACACCGCGCTCCCGGCAATAGGCCGCCAGTTTCCGTTTGGCAAAAACGACGTCCGACTCTTCGACCGCAAACCTGTCCGAGAGCCCGTCCCCGATGTAGATCGTCGGGTGGTGGTCCCGGGCCATCCGCCGCAGGATTCCGACCTTGCAAGTCGCGCACCCGTGCCCGCACGGAGCGGCAGGGTAGGTGTACGAGGTGACCACCCGACGTCCCTCGAGACGAAGCGAGCTGGCAAACAGGTGCGTCCCGTTGCGGAGCTGGCCATCGACGCCGGCACGTTTCAGCACCCGCCGGATGACGTAGTCAAAGCCGTCGCTCAAAACATAGAAGGGCAGCTTGCGCCTCCCGACGAACTGATAAAACTTCTCGAAGTGAGGATCGACCGGAACGGAATCAATCAAGGCGTTGAGCTCGATCTCCGAAGTCTCCACCAGCGCCATCTGCCGCTCGAGACACTCCCGGGAACCAATCGCACCGCGCACCCACTCCTGCTCGACTTCCCGCCATGAGGGGTGAGCCATCTCCGTCAGGATGAGGTCCGTAACGTCAATCTGCGTAATCGTTCCGTCAAAGTCGCAAAAAATAATCGGTTTCAATCCCGTCTCCGCGTCCAGAGTTCCTGCCCGTTCCCTTCTCTCTGCTTCTGCCCTCTATTCTTTGCGCTCGTCCACGAGGCGCTTGGGCTTTCTTCCCCGCTCGAGCGTGCCCGGAGGCGAGAAGCGGAAGTCGATGCGGTACATCCCGCACAGGTGATTGGCCCAGACCTCGGGGTACCGGGCCTCGAGGTTCTTCCGAACCAGAGTCTCGACAGCGGAAGGATTGACTCCGTTCGTGAGTTCCAGGCGGAACTCGAGGACATCCCGCACTCCCTCCTGCCGGACCGCCACTTGCCACACGTCCGAAATGCCTTCAACGCCGTCGAGGACCTTTTCAAAAATCTCCGGGTGCATATTGCCGGCGCCCATCACCACCATCTCATCACGGCGCCCTTTGACCGGCGCGACCCGGCGGAGGGTGAGGCCGCAGGCGCAGCGGTCCTCGATGAACCTCGTCACGTCTCTCGTCCGGTAGCGAACCAGAGGCATGGTGCGGCGGGAGAGCGTTGTCACCACGAGTTCGCCGTAGCCGTCAGCATCCCGGTCAATGGTCTCGAAAAGAAAGTTGAATTCGTCGAGGTGGTACCCGTCGCGGCGCAGGCATTCCATTCCCACCCCGCCGCCCGCTTCGGTCGAACCGTAGCCCAGGACCACAGGCGCCTTCCAGACTCGCTCGACGTAGTCGCGATACGCTCTCGTCATCCGGTCGCCCGCGGCGAAGATGACCTTGATGGGATAGACCCCTCGCTTCTCCGCAATCTCGCTTAAGCTCACGAGCCACGTGGGGTCGGCCATGATGACGTTGTAGCGATAGCCTCCCAGGCGAGAATAAAAGTCCTCCGGGCGCGGCTTGCCAATCGCCGAACAGAACACTCCGATTTGTTTGCAGGCAAAAAAGCTCACCCAACCGCTGATCCAATACCCGGCGTCAAACGTGCAAACTACCCGGTCGCCGGGCCGCACGCCGTTCTGGTAAAGCCCGGCCGCTTCGTAACGCCCCGCAAATTCCAGCTCGTCGTAACCGAAATAGACGCGTTTGGGCGAGCCCGATGTGCCGGTGGTCTCGAAGACTGCCTGGGGCTCGCGGCAGAGAAAATCTTCCGGAGGCAAACGCAACAGGTCTTCAGGCGTGGTGAAGACATCTCCGAGGTCTTCCGGCCGGCGCACACGGCTGGGATCAATGCCCTTCTCGCGGAGCTTGCGCCCGAAAAATCTCTGATGGCGCGCCGCATACCGCACCATTTCGCCGAAAGCGCCCACCTGAATGCTTCGGACCAGGGAGGGCGGGACGAGCTTCCCCCAACGCACCAGAGCCGGCACCGAATCCCCGATCAGCGCGCGTTCCGCGAATCTCCGCAGCTTAGCCAGCATTGCAAAGTCTGAGCGGGGGCCGCTCGACGCTCCCGCGTCTGAGCACCATCCCCCGAATCCTTCAGTCACATCAGGTACGCCGACTCACCGGCACGCGTCGGCGGGGTGGCCAGCAGATCGATGTAACTCGCCTTCTCGAACATGGCACGAGCCAGTTGCGCGATGGCATGGACAGCTTCCGGCCGAGCCAGCTCGCGCATCCGGCGTTTCATTTCGACGAGCCTGGCCGAATGGGTCAACAGCTTATACGCGAGTTGAGGAATGTCCGCCACGGCCGGCGCGCATACCGCGACGCCCTGCTGCTCGAGGTAGCGGATGTGTCTTTCCTCGGGCCCCGGGATCGGGTGAGTCAGAATCATGGGGAGCCCGGCGGCTAGGGCCTCCGCGGCCGTCAAGCCGCCTGGTTTAGTGACCAGCAGGTCGGCGCCTCCCATCAGTTCCGGCATGTTGTCCGTCCAACCGAAGCAATGGAGGTCCATGGCCAGCTTGCCGCGCAAGGCATCGAGCCGACGCCGCAGGGCTTGATCGTGACCGGCCACGGCCAGGACCTGGAGCGGCAGCCGGCAGAGTTCGAGACTCTGGACGATAACGTCCAGCGGCACAGGTCCCATGCCTCCGCCCATCACCAGGACAATGGGCCGGCGCGAGTCGAGGCCCAGTGCCTTCAAGAGCTCGGGCCGGTCAAACGAGAGCGCGAAAGCGGGATCGATGGGGATACCGCTATGGAAAACCCGGTTGGAGGACACTCCCCAACTGATGAGCTGGGCCTTCGCCTCCTCGCTGCCGACGCAGTAAACGTCAATTTCACGCTGGACCCAAGGGGACTCGCATTGAAAGTCCGTCTGGACAGCCAGGATGGGCGCGTTGAACCAGCCCTCCCGCCTCCCCAGCGCAGCAATTTCCGCCGCGCCGACTTCCGTCGCAATGACCAGGCGGGGAGCAAACTCCTTGATCTGCCGGAGGACCTCCGCGCATCCGCGCCGGAAGAGCCAGTGGGGCGCGGTCACGCGATGAAACTTCTTTTCCCGCCGCTCGAACAGCCAACGCCACATCCAGGGGGCATTCGCGAGCATCCACCAGTAAGGGCGGACGTAGAGCGTCAGAAACCAGGACCGCGCCAGCTCCAGCGCATCGATGGTGCGCACCTCGACGTCTTCGCCTCCGTCGAGCAACGCCCGCTGGACGACCTCCGCGGCGCGAACATGGCCTGACCCAAAGCTCAGCGTGAGGATGACAACTCTATTCCCTGACATTGTTCCCGTATCGAGGATGCAAGGGAGTCTCAGGCAGGTCCCTGCCCTCAGTCGAGCCGGCGGACGAGAAGGACCGCGTTGAGCCCGCCAAAGGCGAAGGAATTGGAAATTGCCGTGCGAATCTTCTTCTCCCGCGCCTGATTGGGGACGCAGTCGAGGTCACATTCCGGGTCGGGTTGGGTAAAGTTAGCGGTCGGGGGAACCATTCCCCGCTCGAGTGCCATCACCGCCGCCACCAGCTCGATCGCCCCCGCCGCCCCGAGCGTATGGCCGTGCATGGACTTGGTTGAGCTGGTCCACACCCGTCGGGCGTGCTCCCCGAAGACTTCCTTGATCACCGCCGTTTCTGTAGGGTCGTTCAGGCGCGTCCCAGTCCCGTGGGCGTTGATGTATTCAACTTCTTCGGGGTTCGCTCCCGCCTCCCGAAGAGCCATGCGAATCGCCCGCGCAGGCCCGTCCACGGTCGGTTGAGTGATATGGCTCGCGTCGGAGCTCAGACCGTAGCCGGCGATCTCCGCGTAGATTTTTGCGCCGCGCTTCCGCGCGTGCTCGAGCTCTTCCAGCACCAGGACGCCCGCGCCTTCGCCGAGGACCAGGCCCTCGCGGTCGGCCGAGAAGGGGCGGCACGCTCTGGCGGGGTCGCCGTTCCCGCCGGCGAGGACTCGGACGGACTCCCACGACCGGAACGTCCCGTAGGTAATGGGGGCTTCGCTGCCCCCGGCCAGCATCAAATCCGCCATGTCGTACTTGAGCAGGTGGAATGCTGCGCCGATCGCGTGCCCTGACGAGGAACACGCCGTGGACGTCGCGAGCGAGGGGCCCTGGGCGCCGAATTCCATGCAGATCTGCGACGTGGGAGCGTTGTGCATGATCTTCGGTATCGTGAAGGGATGCAGGCGGGTCGCCTGCTTGGCGTACAAGTTGAAATAGCCGCTGTCAAAAGTATGCGCGCCGGCCATTCCCGTCCCCATGACGACGCCGAATCGCGGGCGCTCTTCGTCTGAAACTTCCAGCCCGCTCGACTTCATCGCTTCGCGCGCCGCGATCAGCGAGTACTGAGTAAAGTAGTCGAGCAGCTCCAGCCGCTTCGGCGGGAAGTAATCTTGGGGGCAGTAGTCGGGTATCTCGGCGGCGATTTGGACGCTCAGCGCGGACGGGTCGAAACGGGTGATCCTGCACACCGCCGACCGGGCCTCGAGCAGGTTCTCGAAGAAACTGTCGACGTCTTTGCCGGTGGAGGCAAATACGCCTACGCCTGTGATGACAACTCTTCTCACGTCTTGCCCCTCGAGCTCCAGTGGTTAGGTGTTCGCGGCCGGTGTCCCGCCCTTGGCCAACGCGACAAGGTCGGAGACGTCCTTACCTTCAAGCACCCGGGTCAGGCTGTCCACAACCTGGCGAATGCTCTTCATGTTCTGAGCCACCGAGTCGGGGATGTCAATCTTGAATTCCTCTTCCAACGCGAACAGGATGCTCACACCGTCCAGCGAGTCAATGCCCAGCTCGGCGAACGTCGAATCCAGCGTGACTTTGCCGGGCTCGATGTCCTGCTCTCGCACGATAATCTCGATGACTTTTTCGGCTACGTTCATTTCCGCTCCTCTCGTCTGTTTTCGGTCCCTCTCCAAGCCCCAACGGTCTCACGGGGATATCCCGATGGTGTTCTTGGAAACCAGTTCGGCGACCCGGTCGAGCAGGTCAGACAGACGAAATGGCTTCTCGAGCAACGCGTGAGCTCCGAGCTCTTTGGCCAATTCCCTTTCCGGGCCGCTGATAAACGAAGACATCAAAATAAAATGGTAATTCAGCTTTTGCTTTCGCAGGTTCTGGATCAGCTCCAGTCCCGATTCGTTGGGCATGCGGAGGTCGGCGATGACAATCCCGTAGCCCCCGTCGCGGCTGAGCATTTCCCGCGCAGCCAAACCGTCGCCTACAGCGCCGACCTCATAGCCGTTCGCTTCCAGTACCTCACAAAGCAGGCGCCGGCTGTCTTCGTCGTCATCCGCAACGAGTACCTTGGGCGTGGCCTTAGACATAGGAGTCCCCAACTCCGTTTTTAAAGCACGACTCCTTCCACGTAAGAGTTCTATTACTAAGTTGTTTAAAAACATGGCCTTACTACAAGCTCGACCGAGGCATTCGGCCGATTTGGCACAAATCCGATGTGAAAAGTGTAGCATTTTGACACACATCGCGCCGTCTGCCAAGTCGCTGACTCAGCCAGGAAGGCTGCTGTAATCCAGTGAAAACCAGACCTTTGACGGGTCAAATCACGCTCGCGATGTGGGAACTGCCGTGGACAATTCGACCCCCTATTGTGGTAATCGCCCGCCAGGCTATCGGAGATCAGGCCACGGGTAGGAAGTCTTGCACTTTGACGAAGGTTAGCCCGGCATTGCGGGCAGCGTCGATGATGGCCGGCAAGGCTCTGATGGTCGCCGAGCGGTCCATCCGGGCGGGACGGGCCGGCCCAACCCCGTCGTGGAGAAGTATGACCGCTCCGGGCTGAATACCTTTCAGGGCCTCCCGAACGATGTCTTCGGTCCCCAATTTCCAGTCGAAGCCAGTGGCCGACCACTGGACCATTTGCATCCCTCGCTCCCGCAAGAGCCCAAAAATCCCGAACCAGCGGATGCCGTACGGCGGGCGGAACAGTGCGGGCCGGTATCCCGTAAATTTTTCGATGGCCGCCTGGGTGCGGTCGATCTGCGTGGCCATTTGAGCTCTGCTACAGGAAAAAAGAAACGGATGAGAGTAGGTATGGTTTCCGAGGCCGTGCCCTTCCTCATGGATCCTCCGAAGAATTTCCGGAAAGCGCTCGACGTTCTTCCCGCACACGAAGAACGTGGCGGGAACGCGGCGCTCGCGGAGGATGTCGAGGACCTGCTCGGTAAAAGGCGACAGGGGACCGTCATCAAACGTCAATGCGATGCGCCGGCCCTCGGCGGGTCCGCGCACCAGCGCAGGCCCCAGGATCTGGGAGCTGGGGACCGTGCAGGCGTAGTAGAGAAAAGCGCCCAGCGCGCCCCCCACCGCCACGGATAACCCAACAACTGGCCACATCATCTTAAAACCATTTTCGCCGCACTCGCGCCCGAGCCGGCGTTTCGTACTGGCCTTTGCCCAGCGAACCAACGGGCGCAAGGAGCGGACTTCGGCTCCACTTGACCGCCTCATATGATGCGCAAGAAATTGAGGCCGGACTCCAAAGCCAGCATGGGACTGTTGGTGAACGCGCTCACTTCATAAGGGCAGCCGATCTTGCACCCCTTGCAAAAGTCCCACAGCGTCTCTTCCTGAGCAATGATCTTCTTCACGGGTTCAGAGCCGAAGATTTCCTTGAGCGGGGCCTGGGATTTGTGGAGGGTATAGAAGGCGCAGGGAAGGTGAATCGCGCCATCCGGCTTCATGGAGATGAGTTTCGAGGGGTGCCGGCAGGGGAATTGCGATCCGAAACCGCCGCGCCGGTAGAATTCATAATAGTGGGTATAGAACCGGACGTTTTTGGGATAAGCCGAGCGCAGTTCGCGGAGGAAGTGCTCCACCTGGTCAATCTCCGTTCCGTGGAGTTCCACATCCGGGAGAGTTTCCCCTCCGCGCATCACGTTGTGGACGGCTTCGGGGTGCAACACCAGGTCGCGCTCTCGGCAGAACTCGGCCAGTCCCGGCAGGTCGCTGAGATTTTCGAGGTTCACGGCGGCGTTGATCTGCGTGGTAAACGGCTTGCGCTTCGTGAGGACGAACGCGAGGTTTTCCAGGATTTTGGGCAGGCCGTCCAGGCCGCGCCGCTTGGCAAAACGTTTCGGGTCGAGCGAGTCAATGGAGACTTCGAGCATGTCCAGGCGGGCGACCCCGTCGGCGTATTTCCGGATCAAAAGCCCGTTCGTGGGCATGGAGGTCCACAGGCCCTTGTCGGCCGCATAGGCGATGTAGTCCACCGTGCTCGGGTTGAGGAGCGGCTCTCCGCCCGAGAAGCTGAGGGCGAAGATACCCATGTCGCAGAATTCATCAATCCGCCTGAAAATCCTCTCCCGCGCGCCGCGAGATTGAAGGTCGTTGAACTTCCCTTCTTCGCCGAAGATGCAATACTCGCAGAACATATTGCACATCAGCGTGGTCTCGAACATCACCATGTACGGGAGCTTGAAACCTGCGCGGAGGTGCTTGAGCGCTGACTTGGCGATATAGGAATATTTCATCAGTTTCCTTCGGCGGCGGCCGTCAAATCGGGAGCCTGAACCTCTCAGCCATGCGGTAAAGGGTCCTGCGGCTGATTCCCAGGATTTCGGCCGTCCTGGCCTTGTTTTCGCCCGTGACCTTGAGGACATGAGCGAGATACCTCTTCTCGAGTTCGTCGAGAGAGGGCAGGTTGGCATACAAGTCCGCGGGCTGGTCGCCATCCCGCGATTCCGCCCGCACTTTGGGCGGCAAGTCCTCCGGCATGATCACCCCGGAGCGATTCAGCGCCACGGCCGATTCGATGGCATTTTCCAGTTCCCGGACGTTTCCCGGCCACGGGTAGCTGAGCAGCACGGAGAGGGCCCCCTGGGAAATCGAATGATTCTGTCCGCGCTCCTGGCCGAACTTGTTGAGGAAGTGCTCGACCAGCAACGGGATATCTTCCGCGCGCTCGCGCAAAGACGGAAGTTCTATCTCGATGACCCGGAGGCGATAGTAAAGGTCCTCGCGGAAGGCGCCCTGCTCGACCAGCTCGCTCAGCTTGCGATTGCTCGAGGCGATGATGCGCACGTCCACTTTAATCACCGGGTTGCTGCCGATGCGCCGGATTTCCTGCTCTTCCATCACCCGGAGCACTTTCACCTGGAGCGCGGGGCTCATTTCGCTGACTTCGTCCAGGAACACCGTGCCACCGCTCGCTTCTTCAAAGATGCCGCGCTTGTTTCCGATGGCCCCGGTGAAAGAGCCGCGAACGTGACCGAAGAGCTCGCTCTCGAGCAAAGTTTCCGTCAGGGCGCCGCAATTCACGGCAAAAAAGAGCTGGTTCGCGCGAGGGCCGTTGTGATGGATCGCCTTGGCGACAAGTTCCTTTCCTGTTCCGCTCGCCCCGTAGATCAGCACCGTCGAGCGCGAGTCGGAGACCATGGCAATCTTCTTGTACAGCTCGAGCATCCGGGGGCTGCGCCCGACGAGGCTCGAGAGCTGCACCTGGCTTTCCAGTTGCTGCTTCAGGCTGCGGTTCTCGCGGATCAGGCGGCCGTTTTCAAGAGCCTGCTTCACTTTCAGCAGGACTTCGTCGATTTTGAAAGGCTTCGAAAGATAGTCGAAGGCCCCCGCTTTGACCGCTTCAATGGCGCTCTCCATGGACCCGAAGGCGGTGATCAAAATAACTTCGGACCCGGGCTGGATCGTCTTGTAAGCCCTCAAGACGTCGAGACCGTTCAGCTTGGGTCCGAGGCGCATATCGCTGATGATGACGTCAAAACATTCCTGCTTGCCGATCTCGAGCGCCTCTTCGCCGCTGCCGGAAGTGACAACGTGATACTCCTCCTCGCCCAGCACTTCTCCGAGCAAATCGCGGGTCTCCCGGTCGTCATCCACGACGAGAATGTTAACAGCCCGAGATGTATCCATGGTCCCCAAAATTCCCTCTTCTTTCAGAACTCGACCGGATGCCCTGCCGCGGCCCTCCCCTAAGCCACGGAACTGGGCGCCGGAACGCCCGGCGCGCTGACCACCACTTCCATCTTCGCGCGGCAGTCTATGGGCAGGTGGAGGGTGAACCGGGTGCCCCGCCCGGGTTCGCTCTCCACTCGGATGGTTCCGGCATGCTGGCGGATAATCTGGTCGCAGATGGCAAGACCCAGCCCCGCGCCCGTCCCGATGCGCTTGGTCGTAAACATGGGGTCGAAGATGTGAGAAAGCGTTTCGGGACTCATCCCCCCGCCGGTGTCGGCGACCTCGACGGCCACCTGGCGCGCTTCCCCGTTGTCGGGAGGCGGAGAAAGCAGGCGGATCTTCAGTTCGCCTCCGCGGGGCATCGCGTCCATGCTGTTATTGATCAGGTTGAGGAAGACCTGCTGCAAATAG
>WNFB01006049.1_pt1 | contig 10850 bp, 8 predicted proteins | sample 5400501 | NCBI WGS metagenome assembly WNFB01 (sample SAMN13153341, study PRJNA577476) | soil metagenome | isolation source: 200 cm saprolite under Douglas fir tree site 2 hole 1 | place: USA:California | collected 2015-04-18 | reverse complement strand
ACCCGATCACGCTAGCAGGACGCCAACCCCCTAGAGCACGTTCGATGGCGCGCGCCGCCCGCAGGGCGACGAGGTCGTTCCAGTTGCGCGCCACGACCTGGACGCCGATCGGCAGGTTCTCCGCCGAGCTGCCCGCGCGCACCACGACGCACGGGTTGCCGGAAAGGCTGTACGGGATGGTGTAGCTGAACTGGTGGTCGCCGACCACCCTTGTCTTCCACAGAGGGGCTATGTCGGGCGCCACCGGGCTCAGGATCAGGTCGAACCGGGACATGAACTCCAGGACCGTGCTGCGGTACGCGTCCCAACGCCTCATCAGGCGGTCGTGGTTCATGTGCTTGCGGCCGAGGTAGCCCATCGTCACCTGGTAGGCCTCCGCCAGCGAGGGCGCGCGCTCCTCGGTGACCGTGCACCCGGCACCCGCCAGCGCTTTGGCCGCGGCCTTCACGGTCGCGACGACCGCCGGCGTCGGCTTCGACATGCCGTCGTCCGTGTACCAGGCGACCTTGAGCCCCTCCAGCTGCGGGGTCCGCTTCGCGAAGGGAACTGGCACCACGGCCGAATCGATTCCGTCAGGGCCCGCCAGCACGCGCACCGCGAGCGCGAGGTCGGAGACGTATCGGGCCATCGGCCCAACCTGGCTGCGCGGATCGCTCACACCACCGACGAGCCCGTATCCGCCGGTGACCGGGATCAGGCCCGCCGTCGGCTTGAGCGCCGCGATGCCGCAGTAGTGAGCGGGAAGGCGAATGCTGCCGCCCGAGTCGCTGCCGAGTCCCAGGGGCGACCCGCCGGCCGCGATGATGGCCGCCTCGCCGCTGCTGCTCACGCCTGGCGTGCGGTTGATGTCGTACGGGTTGCGCGTCCCACCGTGTAGAGGGCTCCACGTTTCCTCGGCCGCGCCGGCGGGCGGGCAGTTCGTCTTGCCGATGAGGATCGCTCCCGCGCGACGCATGCGCGCCACCACCGTCGCGTCGTGATCAGGGATCTTGCTGCGCAGCATTCGCATGCCCGCCGTCGTGGGCAGGCCCGCGGTGTTGAAGATGTCCTTGGCGGTGAAAGGGACGCCGTGCAGCGGGCCCAGCGCGCTCTTCCGCTTGTTGTGCCGGTCGGCGTTCCGCGCTTCCTTGATCGCGCTCTCGGCGGTGGCGAAGACGACCGCGTTGAGGCGCGGGTTGACGGTGTGGATGTGCTCGAGGTGAGCTCTTACGACCTCCACCGAGGACACCTTGCGGTCCCGAATCGCACGCGCCAGCCAGCCGGCAGGCGCCCCAATGACGTCTCTCACGTGCTTCCCGGCGGAGAGCTTAGTCGCTGTCCGCGGGATTGAAGCGCGCTAGACGGTGTCCCCGGGTTTGATGTCAAGCACTTTCACGCCGTTCCCCACGAGCTCCTGAAGCTGATCTGGCCTACCCGAAAGGATGGGGAAGGTGGCGAAATGCATCGGCACCACGGTCTTGACGCCCAGCAGAGACACCGCCTTGGCGGCTCGGTCCGGATTCATCGTGTAGAAGCCCCCGATGGGTAGAAACGCGACGTCGAAATGGCCGAGCTCCGCGATCAGCGCCATGTCGCCGAAGACGTCCGTATCGCCGGCGAAGTAGACCGTGAATCCGTTCTCGAACTCGATGACAAAGCCGCAGGCCTGACCTCCATACACGACGGCGCCGCTGTCCTCGGTGATCCCGCACGAGTGCTCTGCGTGGACGAGCGTGACCTTGACGCCTTCCGCGTCGATCGTGCCGCCCTGGTTGCCCGCGACGATCTTCTCCCCGTCGATCCCCTTCGAGGTAAGCCACACGCCGATCTCGTGGTTGGTGATAATCGTCGGTTTGGTGCGGCGCGCGATCTCCAGCGCGTCGTGGATGTGGTCGAAGTGGCCGTGCGTGATGAGCATCAGGTCGCACCTGTCGACCGTCTTGAGCGTCTCGGGCGCGGCGGGATTGCCCATCACCCATGGGTCGATGAGGATCTCCTTCCCCTTCGCGCTTCGGGCCTTCCAGGTCCCGTGACCGACCCAGGTGAAGCTGACGTCAGCGTTCAGCGCCATGCGGGATTCCCCCTTCCAACGAAGCCGACCTAAAAGGTGATTCTGGCACAGGCCTTGAGCGTTCGCGGCGAAGCGCGAGCAGGCTCGCGAGCCATATCGCGAGCACGCCGAGGACGCCGAGCTCCGCCAGCAGACGCAGCACGAGCACGTCCGAATATCCGCTGACCAGGAGGGTCTGCATCCTGTTGTGGCCGGGGCCGATCAGCAGGTAACCCGCGGCCACGATTCCGAGCACGGTCCAGTCGCGGCGCCGGACTCCCCACGCGACCACGACGAGGATCGGCACCAGGAGCAGGACGAGGTGAGTGCCCCACGAGTAGCTGGTGACGATCGGTGTCACCGCGACTACAGCCGCCGCCTCGAGCGCGCGCCCTGTAGTGCTCGCGGCCGGTGTCCGCAGCACCGCGAACGTGATGACGAGGGCGAGCAGGGCGATCAACAGCGTGATGGCCCGAGCCGCGGGCGGGCTGCCGCGCGCGACGCCCAGGAAGGTGTCCGGCGCGAACAGGCGCGTGACCGTCCCGCCGGGAGAGTGGTTTTCGAAGAGGCCCGTGCCCGCGCTCACGGACGGAAGCACCGAGAAGAGGTACTCGAAAAGGTATTGCGGCGACGCGAGCAGCCAGAGGCCGAGGCCCGCCACCACCGCGGCCGCCAGCATCGACCACCGTCTGCCCCACAGGATCAACAGCCCGACCGGAGCCTGGATCATCTTCACGGCGACGGCCAGGCCGAGCGCCGCGCCACCCCACCATCGCCCTGCGACCCAGCCCCAGAGCCACACGCCCGAAAGGGCCAGCAGAACAAGGTTGACCTGCCCCTCTTCGATGTTGCCTATGACCGGCTCGAAGCTGATCGCGACCAGCAGGAGCAGCGCGGCGAGCTGCCAATCCCTGACATGTAGCGCGCGCAGCACGCAGAGCACGAAGACGAAGAGTGAGGTATTCAAGACGAGGATCGCCGCCACGGTTATGACATGGCTGTCCACCCCGATGAGCGGCTGTAGGAGCCACGCGAGCGGCGGCGGCATCACGTACTGCGGCCCGGTTGGCTCGAGGCAGCCCATCGTCCGGCAGAGGTCGTACGGGTCGCTGCCCTGCGCAAGGCGCCGCGCGGCCCGCATGTAGCTCTCCTGGAAGTCGCCGAGGTACGCGCCGAACGCCAGCGGCTGGATCAGCGCCTGCCACAGGTAGACCATCCCGATCGGCACGCCGGCCAGCAAAAGGAGGAGGCTGCGAAACGTCCGGTTGTCCAATGTCGATTCGAGGCGCGTTCGCGCCGACTTGATGATCACGGGGCGATCACGGCTTGCGAAAGACGAACAGGTTGTTCAGCCCGAGCTGAAACCGCGAGTGGCGTTCCAGTACGAGGCCCGCCCGCTCGAACAGTGGCACCGTGTCCACCGGGTCGAAGCCGTGGTGCTGTTCGAGCGACATTCCGTCCACCAGGCGCACGGCGCGCAGCACGTTCAGCACGTCGTCGACGCGTCGCGAGGGGACGGTCAGGACCAACCGCCCCCCTCTGCGCAGCGCTGCGGCGCAGCCTGCGGCGAATCCGGGCTGTTCGCCTCCGGGGATGTGTTCAAGGACCGCCAGCGCCGCGACGACGTCGAACCGATCGCTGGGTGGCAGCGCCGACGGAAACGAGCCCTGGACGAACAGGTATTTCGGCGTGCTCGGAGGCACCGGATCGAGGTCGATCCCGACACCTCCGGCGAGGCGGCCGTCGAGGGCGCGGAACAGGGCGCCGTCCGCGCACGCGATGTCAAGGACTCGCGAGCCGCTCGCCACATAGGGCTCGACCCGGCGCGTTCGCTCCCTCTGCAGCCTGTAGTCAAGCCACCTCATCGAGAAACCAGTGGCGGGCACCCTACCATGCCCGGAGTGTCACGCCCCCCGACGTCCGAAGCAGATTCGCGTCATCGGCGGCCGGAGCCAAGGAAAGGGTGGCGCGGCTAGGAGCGCATCGACAGATGCGTGACGACGCAGCGCCGGGCCCCTTGACGCAGGCTTCAGCGCCGAAGGCGCCCGGCCGCCTAGGACGCGAAGATGCGAGGACCTTGGGGGGCGTGACACTCTAGGTGCTCGTTCCGCTCAAGCGTGTGCTCTCGCTGCCGCTGCTGTGGTGGGCGATCGCCGCGGTTTTCCTCGTGCGCGACGTGGTGGGCAACATCCTGACGAGCCAGCGGCCCGACGCGTCGTCGGTCATCCAGGCCGGCTATCGATGGCTCCACGACCCCTCGGCGATCTATGCCGACACCGCGCGATACCTGGCGCACACCGGACTCGTCCCGGTGACGGGGCTGATCCGCCCGCCGGCGGCGGCGATGCTTGCGGCGCCGTTCACCATCCTGCCCGCGTCGTGGCAGGTCCCGGCGTGGACGGTCGCCGACGGGCTGGCCGCGCTCGCCGCCCTGTACCTCGTCCAGCGCTACGTGGCCCGCTCACAGCTCGAGCGCGCGGTCTTTTGGGCCGTCGCGCTCTACAGCCCGCCGCTGTACGCCGAGGTCAACGCAGGCCAGATCGGCGGCTTCGTCCTGCTGCTTTCGTGCGCGGGTCTGGTCGCGTTTCGGCGGCCTGGCCTCTCCGGCGCGCTCGTCGCCGCGGCTGCGTCCCTGAAGCTATACCCGGCGCTGATGATCATCGGAGCCCGGCTGCGATTGCGCCCGTTCGTCATCGGAGCGGTGATGAGCGGGGTCCTCGTCACGCTCGTCGCGTGCATCCCGCTCGGGCCGGCCGGGGCGTGGCAGTACGTGACCGGCGTCTTGTGGCCGTCGTTGCGGGCGCCAAATCCCGACTGCGCGCAGACCTCGGTGTCGACGCTGTTCGGGCGATCGATCGGCGGCGACCCCTACCCGATCATCGATTCGAGCGGTGGCATTGCCATCCTTCAGTCGCCGCTTCATCTCGCGGTCGTCGCCTCCATCCTGACGGTGGTCACGCTGGCCGCGACGATCATCGCCGCGATCGTGGCCGCGCGGATGAGCAGATGGAATCCCGCTTACGGGATGGCGCTCGGCCTCGCGCTCGGAGCGCTTCTGCCGGGCGAGCTCAATCCCTACCAGTACCTGCCACTGCTTCCGCTCGTCTTGATGGTCCTGGTCGTGGCGATCCGCAAGTCGAGGTATGCGTACGTGGCGCTCATCGCTGTGGGTCTGGCGCTGTTTGTGCGGCAGCCCTGCCTGCTCCCATTCCCCAATGTCTGGACGATCGGGGCGCTGATCCTGTTCGCGGTGTGCGTTGTCGCGGCTCGGGATTTCCGCGCCGAGTCGCCTAATCCGTCGGCGGTCTGACTCGTCCCCGAGACCCGTTCCGCGACAGCCAGCTCGTGTCCTTCAAGAAATCGATGAACGCGGTCACCGACGTCGGCAGCTTGCGCCTGCGCAGGTGGACGATGTGCCAGTCGCGGCGGATCGGAAATCCGCGCACGTCGAGCTCGACCAGCCGCCCGCTCGAGAACTCCAGCGTGCAGGCGTAGCGCGAGATCACCGCCAGGCCAAGGCCTGATTCGACCGCGTGCTTGATGGCGCCGTTCGAGCCGAGCTCCATGGCAACGGTCAATTTCGCGCCCGCCTTCCGCGCGGCTTTTTCGAGCGACCAGCGGCTGCCCGACGCCGCCTCGCGCATGACGAACGGAGACCCGGCGACGTCCTTCAGGCTCAAACTGCGCTTGCCCGCGAGTGCATGTCCGGCCGGCGCGATCATGACCAGCTCGTCACTCAAAAAAGGAATGATCGCGAGGTCGGGATCCTTCAACGCCGGGCCCACCACCGCGAGGTCCAGCTCGTTGCGCAGCACCTGCTCCTGCACCCGCTCGCGCGTCCCGATCTCGAGTGAGATCACCAGGCCCGGGTGCAGCTTCTTGAACGCGCCCAGCGCCGCGGGTAGAAGGTAGATACCGACCGTCGTGCTCGCCCCCACGCGAAGGCTGCCGCGCTGGATGCCGCGCATCTCCTCGATCGCGACCGTGGCCTCGTCCAGTACGTCGAGCATGCGTCGCGCGTAGCTGTAGAGCAGCGATCCTGCCTCGGTCAGCTGGACGCGCTTACCGAGACGGTCGAGCAAAGGCAAGCCGAGCGTCTGCTCGAGCTCCTTGACCTGGTACGAGACCGACGGCTGGCTCAGCTTGAGCCGCTGGGCGGCCAGGCTGAAACTGTTCAAGTCGGCCACGGTTTTGAACGTGCGCAGCTGGCGCAGCGTGACCGCGCGGTCGAGATCGAGATGGGCGGGAGCTTTGGGCACGGCGCCTACGATATATGCGCAATGGCCGCCCGCAAACCCCGGTCTCTCTCCCCCGTGCGGCGCACCACCCCGAGCCTGGAGGGTGTCGAAGCCCCGCAGCGCGAGGCGACCACGGTCTCCGAGCAAAAAATCAACCAGTACCGCAAGCGCCGGTATCAGGCCCTTCACGCCGAAACCGAAGCCGCCAACAAGCGGCGTGCCGCCGGCAAGGCGACGGCCCGGGACCGGATCGAGATGCTGCTCGACGAGGGCTCGTTCGTTGAGCTCGACGTTTTCGCCACGCACCGCGCGCATGGGTTCGGGATGGAAGACCGCAAGATCGCGGGCGACGGCGTCGTCGCAGGGTTCGGCGAGATCAACCGCCGCCCGGTCGCCGTCTACGCCTACGACGCGACGGTGTTCGGCGGCTCCCTCGGCGAGGTGACTGCCGAGAAGATCGTCAAGGTCCAGGAGCTCGCACTCCGCAACCGCGTGCCGATCATCGGCATCAACGATTCAGGTGGCGCCCGCATCCAGGAGGGCGTCGTCGCGCTGGCGGGTTACGCCGACATCTTTTACCGCAACGTGCGCTCATCGGGGGTGATCCCGCAGATCAGCGTCATCGCAGGCCCGTGCACCGGCGGAGCGGTCTACTCACCGGCGATCACCGACTTCATCTTCATCGTCGCCGGCCAGGGCTTCATGTTCATCACCGGGCCCGAGGTCATCCGCGTCGTGACCGGCGAAACCATCAACTTCGATGAGCTTGGGGGCGGCAACGTGCACAACGCGACGTCGGGCGTGGCGCATTTCCTACCCCAAACCGAGGAGGCGTGCGCCGAGGGCGTGCGCAAGCTCCTCTCGTTCCTCCCCTCGTCGAACGCCGAGCGGCCGCCGTTCGTGCCCACCACGGACAACCTCGAGCGCGCCGACGTGGAGCTGCAGACCATCGTTCCCGAGGCTCCGAACAAGCCTTACGACATGCGAGAGGTCGTCTCGCGCGTGCTGGACAACGGCGAGTTTTTCGAGGTCCAGGCGTTCTTCGCGCAGAACATCATCGTCGGCCTCGGCCGGCTTGGCGGGCACACGGTCGGAATCGTGGGCAACCAGCCCAAAGTGCTGGCGGGCGCGATCGACATCAACGCCTCGGTCAAGGCGGCGCGGTTCATCCGTTTCTGCGACGCCTTCGGCATCCCGATCATCTCGTTCGTCGACGTACCGGGGTACCTACCGGGTCGCGACCAGGAGCACGGCGGGATCATCCGGCACGGTGCCAAGCTGCTGTACGCCTACGCGGAGGCGACGGTACCGAAGCTCGCGGTGATTACGCGCAAGAACTACGGCGGCGCGTACACGGTGATGTCGCCCAAGCAGATGGGCGCCGACCTGAACCTCGCGTGGCCGACCGCCGAGATCGCGGTGATGGGCCCGGAGGCTGCCGTGAACATCATCTACAAGCGCGACCTGGCCGCCGCCCGCGACCCGGCCGCGCGACGCAAGGAGCTGGTCGCCGAGTACACGGCGCGCTTCGCCAACCCGTACGTCGCGGCGGAGCGCGGCTACATCGATGACGTCATCGAGCCGAGCCAGACGCGGCGCGAGCTCGTGCGGGGGCTCCAGCTGTGCTTGCGCAAAACGGTCGAACGGCCGCCGCGCAAGCACGGCAACATTCCTCTCTAGGACCTCGCGGCCGCCGCCCTCCGGAGGCGTTCGGACGCCTTGCAGTACTCGTCGACGGTGACGATGAACTCGGCGTGCGACCACGTGAGGGGTGACACCGACAGCGGTGCGCCGGTGTTGGGGTCGAGCTGCTCCGAGAGCAAGCCGCCCGGCAGCTGGTGCCTGACGACCCAGTCGATGATGTCCCGCGCCGGCTTCAGGTCGTCGGCGGACCGGGCGACCGCGATGTACCACTGCGCGAGCCACATCGTGCACATGAACCAGGGGTTCCCCGGCACCTTCCTCGTGTCCGATTCCACCTTGAAGTAGTAGTCGTCGGTGTATCGCGCGATGCCGCCGCACTGCGCTCCGTTGGCGAGCTGCGTGGCGATCGCCTGCATCGACTCCACGATCCGCTTGTCATCCGGCGGGTACATCCCGAAGCGCCACAACCCGTAGATCGCGCTGTCGAGGACCATGTCGACGGTGAGCGACTCGTCGTCCTCGACGGTTATGCGACGTGGGAAACGGCCAAGCTCGGCGCTATACAGGGTGGTGTCGGACGCCTCGCGCAGCCGCTCCGCCGCGTCGCGGTAGCGCGCGTGGGCGCCGACGTCGCCGAACAGGTCGGCGAAGTTGCGCGCGGCGTCGAGCCCGCCCCAGACCGACCCGACGGTGAACGCGTGCACGCCCCAGCGCTCCTCCCAGAGGTCCCACGAAGGCATCGGCAGGCCGTTGCGCTGGTCGACATAGCTGAGCATCCAGTCCGCGGCGGGCACCACGAGCGTGGTGTATAGGCCGACCACGAAGTCGAGGTTCTGATGGATCCGGTAGTGCTGCCAGAGCGACCAGAGCACCAGTCCGGTCTCGTCTTCCTGGATCGGCAGCGTGCGGCCTCCGTGCGAGTCGACCCAGGGGAGCCACGAGCTCCCGATATGCCCGTAAGGCGTGTACTTGTGCAGGAAGAAGCCTTCGTCGACCAGCGATTCCTGGCAGAAGGTGAAGAACTGGCGCGTGGCGTCCTCGTGCCCTGACCGGTCGATCGAGTTGGCCACGATCGCGCCGTCGCGCGGCCATGCGTATGCGTACGTGTCTCGCGCGAATTTGGTGATGTCGAAATCGGTCGAGGCGATGACCGCGCCGTGGTTGTCGAGGTGCGTGCGCGCGGTCAGGATGCTGCGCCGGTACAGCTTGGTCACGTCCGCTCCCAGGTCGTCGTCGATGTGGCGGTGGTCCTTTTCCGACCACACCTGCCAGTAGGTCCGCGTGCGGGCCAGGTAGGTGTCCGGCCCCTTGCCGACGATGAGGTCCTGGCCGAAATCCGTGACCTCGCTGAGCCGCATGCCCATGCAGAGCCAGTGCGTCATCGTGCGCGGCTGGTTGGCCAGGACCGCGCCCAGGTCGAAGCCGACGGTGCAGTCGACCGAGCCCTGCTCGATCGGGTTCCTGCCAAGCACGCCGTCCTCCGCATCGACCCATGTGCCCTGCGCGCCGTTGCCCTTCTTGCCGTTGGCCCAGGTGCTGATCCCAAAGTCGGCGTCCACCTGGCCACCCATCAGGAAATAGCGGTCTTCCTTGTAGGCGATCAGCCCACGATGCCTGGGGTCGTAGAGCACCGTGTTGCCGATGTCGGAGCCGTCGATGTACCAGTCGTAGTGGAAGAAGGCCCGGCCGGCCTTGAAACCTGCCGGCGATGTGACCGTGACGTTGCGGATTAGCCAGTTGCGCGCGAGGTCGATGAAGTCCTCGAACCTGACGCTGATGCCGAGGCCGGCGTGCTTGAGCGTCACGTCCGTGACCAGCGAATCCTCGACGTATCCGAAGTCGCGCTCCCACCCGTCGCGGTCGAGCCAGGCGAACCTGCCGTCGACGAAGAACCCGGTATGGCACACGTTGCCCATCGTGTGATTTGCGTCGCCGACGCGGGGAAAGTAGATGTCGCGCAACGAGTACGTGCCGTCGAAGCCGACTAGCGCGTTGCCGTTACCGATCACAAGGCTTCTTGGCACGTCTATGCGCGGCAATCCTACAATCGCCCCACCGGCGATCCTCAAAACAAGGGAGCTCGACGTCCTGGAAACGAACCCTGTACCGCCCCGGCCACCAGTCCGCGTCATCACGTCCTGGAAGCGGAGGCGGACGGTCGCCGCCCGAATGCGCTCAGGCGTGCTCGAGCTGATGGTCCCCGCGACGATGCCCCGCGCCGAGCGCGAGCACTGGGCGGAGGTGATGAGCCACCGGTTCGAACGCCGCGCGAAGAGGTCGCGGCCGAGCGACGAGCGGCTGGACGAACGGGCAAGGCGGCTCAACGAAAGACATTTCGGCGGCAAGCTGCGCTGGACGTCGATCGGCTTCGCCGAGATGGACCGGCAGTGGGGCAGCTGCACGTTCACGGACGGAGCCATCCGCATCGCAAGGCGCGCAGCCGCCCTGCCGGATTGGGTGCTCGACTATCTGCTGGTGCACGAGCTGGCGCACCTGGTGCAGAGCGACCACGGCGATGGCTTCCACGAGCTGGTGCACCGCTACCCGATGACCGAGCGCGCGAAGGGCTACCTGCTAGCCCTCGACGCTATGGGGTGAGAACGATTTTCGTCGCCTCGCGCTTGTCGAACATCCGGTAGGCCTCTTCGGCGTCGGCCAGCTTCATACGGTGGCTGATGATCTTTTCCGGGTGCAGCCTCCCCGCGGCGATGAGGTCGAGCAGGGGACGCATGTACTTCTGCACGTTGCAGCGGCCGGAGCGAAACGTGAGCGCCTTCTCCCACATGTGGTAGTAGGGGAAGTCGGCCGTGAACTCGTTCGGAACGCCGACGACGGAGATCGTGCCCCCGCCGCGGACGCACCGGATCGCGGTGTCGACGGTCGCGGTTGATCCGACGGCCTCGATGCTGGAGTCGGCGCCGATGCCTCCGGTCATGGCC
>WNFB01008070.1_pt1 | contig 10853 bp, 8 predicted proteins | sample 5400501 | NCBI WGS metagenome assembly WNFB01 (sample SAMN13153341, study PRJNA577476) | soil metagenome | isolation source: 200 cm saprolite under Douglas fir tree site 2 hole 1 | place: USA:California | collected 2015-04-18 | reverse complement strand
CCGCCACCGAGCACGGCGGTAAAGTTGACAAGGTCGAGCGGTGGGGCACGCGCCGGCTGGCGTACCGCGTGGCGAAACACCGCGAGGGCTTCTATGTCTACATGGTGGTGCGCGGCACGCAGGGCGACATGATCAAGGAGCTCGAGCGCCGCTTGAAAGTCGCCGACCCCGTCATCAAGTATCAGACGATCCGCCTCGACGAGGAGTTGAAGCGCCAAAGCAAGCTCGCTCGCCACCGCGAACGCCGCGCGGGACGCCGCCCGCGCAAGCCGGCTGCTACCCCTCAGGCTCCGCCGGCTGCGGAGCAAGCGTCTCCGGCTAGTTAGGCGATTTCCAACCAGAAAGGAAACATGATGGCAGATCAACCAAAGAATGAACCGCCCGCCACGCCGGAAGCCACTCCCCCTTCCAGCCCCCAACGTTCCGAGGGACGGCCCAGCGGTCCCCCGCGCCGCGAGGGAGGCTATGGGGGAGGCGGCGGCCCGCGTCGCGAAGGAGGTCCGCCGGGCGGTGGCCCCGGTGGCCCGCGCCGGGGCAAGCGCCAGTTTTTCCGCAAGAAGAAAGTGTGCCGCTTCTGCGTGGAACACGTGGACTTCATCGATTACAAGAAGGCCGAGCTGCTACAGGCGTTCGTTCAGGACCGCGGCAAAATCCTACCGCGGCGCATGACCGGCACCTGCTCGCGCCACCAGCGATGGCTCGGGGAAGCCATCAAGCGCGCGCGCAACATCGCGCTGATGCCCTTCGCCACGGAGCTCTAGCTCCGCGGAACCTTCCGGGGCACTGGAACGGGCAGTTTGCAGGAATAGCTAGAACGGTCTGCCCGACAGGTTTAGAGCGAGACGAAACGAGGAACGCCATGCAAGTGATCCTGCAAGAAGACGTCGAAAAACTCGGCACGCGCGGTGAAGTCGTGGAGGTCGCTCCGGGCTTTGCGCGCAATTTTCTTCTGCCGCGCAAGCTCGCGCTCGAGGCTTCTTCGGCGAATCTGAAGCGCTTGGAGAAGATCCGGGTCACACTGGCCAAGCGGACGGCAACCGAAAAGTCCGCCGCCGAACAGCAGGCGGATCTGCTGAACGGCGTCACCGTCAAACTTACGCGCAAGGCCGGGGAGAACGATCAGTTGTTCGGCTCGGTCACGGCCGCTGACTTGGCGGAGGGCCTCGCGAAGCAGGGTTTCCAGATCGACAAGCGCCGGATCGTCCTCGACGAGCCCATCAAAATCCTCGGCGAATCCCTCGTCACGGTGAGGCTGGTCCACGGCGTCGCCGCCCAATTCAAAGTCATCGTAGAAAAAGAAGCATAGCAATTTGCGCAAAAGCCCGAGTTTATGTAATTCCGCCTCTGTTCCGAGGGCCATTTTCATCTTGTGCGCCCTCTGTGGTGAATCCGCTCTTGTCGCACTTAGGCTTCCAGCGAAGCAAGGAATCTCGCTGCGCCAGACGCCAAGAAAACGAGAGATTCCTCGTCGCTTCCCTCGCTTTGGTCGGGATAACCCGCTCCTCGGAATGACACAGCGCGGCGGAGCCGCAACCAAACTTGTACATACCATACACCGGCGAGCATTGTCACCGAGGGCAACATTTCTGCGCGGCTTGCAACGAATTTGAGGATTAGTAGTACAGTGGGGGAGTTTACCTCAACCTTCTAGAAGCTGAGCGACACCGGCGGAGCGCACAGGATTTCCAGCGGTTTTCCACAGTCCCGATCCGAGTGTGCTTCGAAGGTATTTGCACAGCCACGCGCGATTTCCACAGAGCAAAAACCAGCCCTCCCATCTAGACTTTGTACGGGGCGGGAGACTCGTCCCCCTCCTGCCCAAGGACGTGCCATGTAGCACGGCCGTTAAGACGGCAAGTGATCCTCACCCCCGGCGGAGGACGGCATGACCATTGAGACCAACAGTCCTGTGGCGATCCTGGACAAAGAACTTGCGAAATACCCCGGGTACACGATTGCGGCATTCGAGTTTTGCGACAATTGCGGCGCCCGGTTCGGTATTGGGTACCATCGGGAGTGCCGGAATCGTGCCAGCTCTGAAGAGTCCAGCGGGGAACTCCCCAAACGCCTCCGCGAGATACTCAAGGAAGACCACGGCCACGACCGCAAGCACAAATCCTTCACGGAGATCTGGGCGATTCCCGGGTAGGATGCCCCTGCCGATAAGCTCCTCTTGCCTTGCAGGGCGCCTTGGGCGAAAATAAGGCGAATTACTATGGCCGCAACCTCCCCCGCACTCGAAGCTCCACTGCCCCAGAACACCGAAGCCGAACGCAGCATCCTTGGCGCGATTCTGCTCGACAACAACGCGCTGAACACCGCGATTGAAAAGCTCAGGCCCGAAGATTTTTTCCACGATCATCACCGGCGCATCTACCTACAAATGATCGCGCTGGGCGAAGCGCAGCAGGCCATTGACCTGGTCACTCTGACGGACCAACTCCACCGCCGGGGCGAGCTGGAGGCGTCCGGAGGGTCCGCCTACCTCGCGCAGTTAATGGACGGCAGGTCGCGCGTGGCCAACGTGGAGCACTACGCGCGCATCGTGAAAGAGAAATCACTGCTGCGCGGGCTGATTCACGCGACGCACTCCATCCAGCAGCAAGCGATGGAAATGGAGGACGACGCCGACGCGATTCTGGACCGCGCGGAATCCTCGATCTTCCAGCTTGCCGAGGACCGCGTGCGCACTGGACTGGTTGGCGTGCGCGAGGTGGTGCGCGAAAACTTTGAGCGCATCTCGCAGATTTTCAGCGAAGGCAAACGCATCACCGGCCTTTCCACCGGCTACCACCAGCTCGACAACCTCACCTCCGGACTCCAGCCGTCCGAATTGATCATCCTGGCGGCGCGGCCTTCGATGGGAAAGACGGCGCTGGCGCTGAACATCGCAGAAAATGTCGCCGTGCGGGGCAATCGCCCCGTCGCCATCTTCAGCCTCGAGATGTCCAAGGAATCGCTGCTGTTGCGTCTGCTTTCCGCGGACGCGCAGATCGACTCGCACAAATTCCGCACCGGCCATTTGAGCCGCGAGGACGGCGGGAAAATCCCGATATCGCTGCGGCGGCTCTCCGAAGCGCCGCTGTGGATAGACGACATGGGCGCCGCCACGGTGGTGGAAATGGGTGCGAAGCTGCGCCGCCTGAAGCGAGACAAGGGGCTGGCGCTGGCCGTCATCGACTACTTGCAACTCGTCTCGGCGCGCGGGCGCTTCGGAAACCGCAACGAAGAGGTGTCGAGCATCACGCGCGGCTTGAAAGGGCTCGCGAAGGAGCTGAAGGTTCCGGTTCTGGTCCTCTCGCAGCTCACGCGCGCGCCCGAGCGCGAAGACCGCCGCCCCCAGCTTGCCGACCTGCGCGAATCGGGCGCCATCGAACAGGATGCCGACGTGGTCATCTTCATCCACCGGCCCAACGCCTTCAAGCCCGATGAACTCCCGGAGGAGCGCGCCAAGACCGAGCTCCTGATCGCCAAGCAGCGCAACGGCCCGACCGACCGCATCCACTTCGTCTTCCGCAGCACCTTCACTCGCTTCGAGGAAGCTGCTCCGGACGCCTGGACCGAACCCGCGTAGCTGTTCCTCCCCGCCCACACCCTGTGTAGTTGTTGCAGCAACCTCGCGCGGGACACAGTCCCACCTTTGGGTTCATCCATGCTGCCCAAGCCCATACGTCACGTCCGCTCAACCATTTGGCACGGGGGTGAACGTCCAGCGTAGGCGACCGCTGGCAGGCGATCGGATTGCTTTTTGCTATCCGCGGGCCGGGTCGTACAGGCTTCAGAGTGCCTGTGGAAACAAGATCTTGTCTTGTGTAGCGCCCGCCTTTACAGTTTGCGGAAAAAGTCCATTTGAGACGCGCTTTTGTAGCACAGGCACTCTTGTGCTCTGTTTTCTGCTACTTAGCAATCGGCGCACAGCCAAGAGTGGTTGTGCTACAGACTTTTTCCGCAAACTGTTTAGGCGGGCATCCTATTGGTCCTAAATGGGCCGCCCTGAAGGGCGGCGCCACAAAAGCAAAAGCAGTCGGACTTGCCACACGGGCTCTGAAGTCCCACCGATGCAAATCGGGCGAATGCCACCTAGTAACTAGGCGGCGGGGCGCACGCGCCGCCGCATTTTCCTTCGGCGGAGACATCGGTTACTCTGAGACGGAATACTCCATGACGCGATCGGTGAAATTCGAGGGACGTCCGATCTGGGCGGAAGTCAGCCTAGGCGCGCTGACGCACAACTTGCGGGCGATCCGCCGCCACGTCAACCCCGCAGGCGCGCGCGGCCCGCGCCGGAAGATTCTCGCCGTCATCAAGAGCAACGCGTACGGCCACGGGATCGTTCCCGTGGGGCGCGCGCTGTCTCGCGCCCGCGCGGATTGGTTCGGCGTCACCTGCTCGGCCGAAGGGGCCGAGCTGCGCGACAGCGGCATCAAGGAACCGATCCTGATTCTCACCGGCTTCTGGGCCGGCGAGGAAAAGCAACTGCTCGACCACCGCCTCACACCGGCCCTCATGCGTATCGAGCAGCTCCGGCTGCTCGAGCGCGCCGCCGCTCGCTCCCGCCAGGCTCGCCGCGGGCCCATCGCTTTTCATCTGAAGATCGATTCCGGGATGAATCGCCTGGGGATCACGCCACGGGAAATTCCGGTCTTCGCGCGCGCATTGGCGGATTGCCCGCACCTGCGCCTGGAGGGCACGTTCACGCACTTGGCGTCCTCCGAGGTTTTCACGACGGAGCAAACCGTCGAGCAAGAAAAAAGCTTCGACGCGGCGCTCGATTGCATGCGCTCGGTGGGACTCGATCCCGGCATGATTCACATGGCCAACAGCGCGGCCATCGTCAGCCGCCCCACAACTTGGCGCGACATGGTGCGCCCGGGCGCCATCCTGTACGGCTATCACCAGTTCTTCGAGCCGCCCGAGCTCATTCCGGAGATGGAAACAAAGCTTCCCGTGCGGCCCGTACTTTCCTTCCGCGCGCGAATCATTTCGCTGAAGGTTCTCCCTATGGGCGCGCGGGTCGGCTACAACGCGCGCTGGGCCGCTGCGGGACCGTCGCGCGTCGCCACGCTCGCCGCCGGCTATGCCGACGGGCTGCTGCGCGTGCTGTCGAACCGGGGACGCGTCATCGTCCGCGGGAAATTTGCACCCATCGTCGGCACCGTCTCGATGGACCTCACCGCCGCCGACGTGACCGGCATCGCGGGCGTCCAAGTGGGCGACATCGCCACACTCTACGGCACCGCCGACGGCGCCACCCAAACCGTCTCCGACGTGGCGCGCGCCGCCAATACCGCCAGCGCAGACCTGCTCTGCGCCATCGGCCGCCGCGTCCCCCGGTTCTACTTGCCCTGAGCGATGCGAAGGGTTTACCTCATGCGAAGTGAAGGGCTTGCCCGAAACCCTGGCACGTAACGTGTATAGCTATCCGCGGCCCCTCCGCCATGCGGGGCCCATGAACGGCGCGCATAAGCGCGAACGGACAGACAAACTACGCGGCCTGCAACTCCGAAAGGACCACCCCAATACGTTCTCGTTGCGCTTTAGAAACTTCGTATAAGTCGAAAATTAGCTCGTCGAGATTCGTCTCGAGCAAGCTCACGTCCTTCAGGTTTCCAAGCTGGGTCGCATCTTCGATTTGCGAAGCCTGGGTTGCAATTTGCCAAGCCAATCCTGCGTCAGGCAGGCAAATGGGCAGTCTTTCGATGAAGCGCCGCCCGTAAGATACGAATCCACCCCTGAACATCGAACTGATTTGCCTCAGGTAAAATTCCAGCAGGCTGGAATTCAACAAAGCCAGCATGACCATGTAATCGGTTCTCTGCTCCGCGATCACATTGTCCTTGAGGATAATTCCGTACACTCCGGCGTTCCCCCCGCCGGCGAAGAGATACTTGCCTTCGCTATCGAACGCCATCTTGGAGCCTCTTGCCAGCACTTGCGTGAGAATTTTAGGGGAGGCAAACTTTTGAATCTCGCGTGGGCACCAATAGGCGTACCAGGATTCATAATCCATTGACGCGCTTCCCCGCTTGGAAAGCGGCTCCCGCACGGATTCTAAGTAGCGCCACGCCTTTGGATATTGCGCTTGGATTTCCATCGGGTCCAGGAGCACCGTCTTCTGCCCATTTTGCTTGTAGGGATAGAGAGCTACATATTTCTGATTTTCGACGGCCCACCGCCGTACTTCCGAGCCTTTCAACAACGGGTGCAGGATCGCATTCTCAATCTCTATTTTCTGTCCCAGGTAGGGAGACCTGACAGCGGAAGTGTGGGCGCCTTCCGATACTCGTTCCAGGTAGAAGAATTGATCGCCACCTGAGATCAATCCTTGGAAGATATTTTTCACCAGGTCCTTCAGTCGAAGATCCGACTTATCCATTTGTTTGACGACTTCAAGCTGATCGGAAGCAGAGAGCACCCAACTCGATGTCGAAAGTGTTCCTGACCTGACCGCCGATGCACTCGAAAGCCTTGGTACGCGTTCTAGCAGATCGGCCGGGGACTCTCCCGCTGCAGGGCGGATCGCCTGGAAGGTTTTGTTTTCACTTTTCTTAAGGAACAAGAGGCAGGTGTAGGTCGTCGCCTGTTCAAAGACTTGACTTGCCGCGAAATCCACAATTCCGTACAGAAGAGCCCTCTTTGTGATCAATGAGCGAACTCCGGCGCCATAGGAGGCCGTCAGAAATTTATTGGGCAAGATCATTCCAAGGACGCCTTGGTCCCGCAACAATTGAGCCGCTTTTTCGATGAAGAGAACGTAGATGTCGTACTTTCCCGTTGCCGCTTGATACCGCGAATTAAAGTATTCGACCTGAGCAGAGTCCAAATTCTGGATGCGAATATAAGGTGGATTTCCCAAAATCGCGTCGAATCCCCCGCCAGCGAGGATTTCGCCGAATCCATTCGTGCTGGAGGACCAGTCGAAGGGATTGACGGCTCTTCTTTGTTCTACCGAGAGGCTTCCATTTTCATGGATGTCTGCACTCACCAAGGAATTGCCACATCGAATGTTGCTCATGAGGGAGGGCAACAGGTGCTGCCTGTTGGGAAGCCCTTTTTCTCCCTCCAGCGCCTTCAGGTAAAGATTCATCATCGTAATCTCAACGGCTTGAGAATCGAGATCAACGCCGCAGAGGTTATTGGCGAGGATTTTGGTCTTCCTCCAAATCGAGAGACGAAAGCCGCCATCCGCAGTTCGAGTCAATTCCGGGAACATGGACTCCATCTTGGCTTCGTCCAGGTGCGCTTCGTAGAAGCGCAGATGATAGTCAATCAGATATTGGAAGGCGCTCAGCAGGAATGAGCCCGAGCCGCAAGCGGGATCGAGGATTCTCAGTTTTTCTATCTCCTGCGGCCGCTTACCCTCAACCAGGTCTCCAACGGTGTTTGCAACGATATAGTCCACAATATATTTCGGGGTGTAATAAACGCCTCCTGACTTTCGTACTTCGGGTTTGTCCTCCACTTCGACGCCGCCTTCTTTGACGTAGATCGTCTTTCCCAAATAGCGCTCGTAGATTGCCCCAAAGAGGTCGACGGGAATATTGTCCCAGCGATAGGGGCTTTCTGGCGGGTACAAGCCTTCAATCATTTTCCCAATCTTCCAGTCCTCTACTTTGATTTCTTCGCATGGGTGGTACTTGAAGATCTCGCCGTTGAAATCTTCGTTGATCTGATGAAACAGGAAATTGAGCATGGGAAGCAAGGGTTTACGGCCCCCAATCGCCTTCCACTCCTGGACCCGTTCCCAAAGGGAACGATTTGGCAGAATTTGCTGGTCTTCGGCAACGCGAATGAAGATGAACCGATCTAGCAGCCTTTGTACGATCTCCGTGAGTTCCCGAACGCCGATTCCTGGACTTCGCTGGTGAACAGCGATTGCCAGCTCCCCTCGCCAGCGCGTCACATCCTGCAAAAATTTTTGGTCAACCGGCTTTCGGAAGTGCAGAATGCGCTTCTCCGTGGGAAGCATCGCTTCAATGGACCCTGCCGCAACTCGTTCGCGCGAAAATTCCCAAAGCTTGTCGCTGTTCTCCAGATATTCGTTGTAGCGCAGATGCAGCAGCAGTCCGCGATGCGGGTCTCTTGCATCTGGCTCCAATGAGGCATCGTAGCATCGGAACTCATCAAAATCGGTCAGAATAACGGCAAAAACTTCTTTCGTGCTCCACGCGTATCGCTTTGCCTGGAGCACGTGCTTCTCACTGTCCAGGTTTTCGTGAGGGGCCTTCGCTTCGACGAAGAACCTGGTTATGCCGCTGATGCGATAGTTGTAGTCTGGACGCCCTAGGGTGGGCCCCTTCTCTTCGATCACCTCTCGTTGCGAATACGAAAGGCCCGCGCGGTTCTCCACGTCCCACCCCAGAGCGCGGAACAACGGACTAAGAAAATCAGTGCGGACTTGTGCCTCTGGGTAATTCGTTGAGCCGTACTCAGCTTCGTGGCTCCCGAAAAGGCGAGCAAGTCGAGCGAGTTCGACGCGGAAAGATTCCTTTGTCGTTTCGATGTTCGTTGTCATCCCCGGACCGGCAATTATACAGGGTGTCGCGAACCACAGGGTTGGAACAGGGGAGTCTTGCCCCAGGCGCAACCAGCGGTGCGCAATTTCTCAGCGCAGAAATACCCAAAAACGCGGCGATCGAATTCTTCGGGGTTGTAACTTTGTCCCGCGCTCGATTCAGTGGGGCTGATGGTAATTGTTTTCCCTCCGTCAAAAGTATAACTTAATAGTAAATACTGTTTCTTTACAAAAAGTGACATTTTCACTCCTCTCTGAACCACACATTTTGTTACCTTTTGTTCCGCGAACCAATTGGAGTGGCGCCTCAGACCGGAGCTCTTTCCCGGTTTAATTCCTCCGTAAAATCCAGCAGAGATTGGTGCTTATTGAAAGATGCGCGGATTTGGAGAATCCCGTGCGCGCTCTTCTGTGGTGACCGCAGCGCACCGGATGTCGGATTTGGATGACGATGGAGCCGCAAAAAAATGAGTCAACCAAAGCGATTATTCAGGCTGTGCATCGTTGTCTTCCTGACCCTGACGGCAGGGATGTGGACCAGCCTCCACTCGCAAGACGAAAGAGAAAGATCGGAAGCCAGTTTGAAGGTCACGTCTTATCCTTCAGGCGCCCTCGTATCCGTTGACGGTGTCGATATGCGGAGGGTCACGCCGATGCATATGGAGCTGCGAGTCGGCACCCACACGGTGAGGGTTTACATACCGAACTCCGGATGGACTCCGGACACGCGTCTCGTAGAAATCGAGCCGGGCCACAACGATCTGAGCGTGACCTTGCTCCCTAAACTTACTGCTGGCTCCACGGGGCCGCAAGGCCCTCCAGGACCTGCCGGTCCCGCTGGTCCCCAAGGCCCGGCGGGCGCGACCGGCCCGGCAGGCGCGGCCGGTCCGGCGGGTCCCCAAGGTCCCAAGGGTGATATAGGTCCTCAGGGCCCGGCGGGTGCGACTGGCCCGGCAGGCGCGGTCGGCCCAGCAGGCCCCCAAGGCCCCAAGGGTGATATAGGTCCTCAGGGCCCGGCAGGTGCGACCGGCCCGACGGGCGCAGCCGGTCCGGTGGGTGCGCCTGGTCTGACGGGTCCAACCGGGCCTCCTGGTCCGACAGGGAACCCTGGCCCTCAGGGACCAACAGGTCCCACCGGCGCAAATGGCCTTCCCGGACCTCCTGGGTCGCCGGGACCAAACCGCATGCAGATCGCCATGCTGCATTGGTTTCAGGCCAGTCAAGCGGGCACACCATTTTCAGTCGGAGCAATTCCCGTCGCAGCTGTTTTCGATGGATCCTGCATGTGGGTCGTTAACAATGGGGCCAGTCGCTTGACTAAGCTGAGAACGAGCGACGGGGCCAACCTCGGGGCATTCCCCGTGGGAACCGGACCCTCTGCAGCCGCCTTTGACGGAGCGAACATCTGGGTGGCCAACTCCGGCAGCAACAATGTCACTAGGCTGCGAACTAGCGATGGATTCGTTCTCGGCACCTTTGCGGCCGGGAGCGGGCCCAGTGGCATCGCCTTTGACGGCGCCAATATCTGGGTGGCGAACAAAAACAGCAACAATGTCACCAAGCTGCGAGGCAGCGACGGAGCCCTTCTCGGTACCTTTGGCGTCGGGAACGGGCCTATCGGCGTTGCCTTCGACGGCGCTAACATCTGGGTGGCCAATTCTCAAAGCAATAGCGTCACCGAGTTGGCCGCAAGTAACGGCAACTTAGTTGGCACATTTGGTGTTGGGATGAACCCTGTTGGCGTAGCGTTTGATGGCGCCAATCTCTGGGTGACGAACCAAAACGATAGCACTGTGAGTGAACTAAAGGGCAGCGACGGAACTGTGCTCCGCACCTTCAGCACTGGAGCTGGTCCCACGGGCGTTGTCTTCGATGGAACCAACATCTGGGTGACGAATCAGTCCAGCGGCACCGTCACTGAACTTCGTGCGAGCGATGGCGCACCGCTGGGCACTTTCAACGTTGGCTCCACACCGCAAGGAGCCGCGTTCGACGGGGTAGACATCTGGGTGGTCAATTCCGCCAACAACACAGTTTCAAAGCTCTAACCCTTAGCCCCAGATCAATCCTTGGCAGAGGCCCCGGCGCGCGAAACTGGGGCCTCTGCCTCCTCTCTCAGACCATTTCCACAATCTGTCCGAATCCCGGAAACTGGCCCCCAACCGCCATCCAGAACTGCTTGACTCCGGCGGACAAAATAGGTTATCTGGAGGGAGTTATAGGGCCGGATCTTTACACGCGGTTGCCTCCGGCCAATTTATCCTGGTCCCCGGGTATGACTTTATCCGATTGATTTGCGGTCGCTTCATAGAAAATGGGGTTTTATATGGCTCGGACT
>WNFB01006043.1_pt1 | contig 10854 bp, 10 predicted proteins | sample 5400501 | NCBI WGS metagenome assembly WNFB01 (sample SAMN13153341, study PRJNA577476) | soil metagenome | isolation source: 200 cm saprolite under Douglas fir tree site 2 hole 1 | place: USA:California | collected 2015-04-18 | reverse complement strand
CTCGGAGGGGATTTCGGCGAAATCCTCCGCCACGAAGTGAATAACCCTTTGACCGGGATTCTGGGCAACACGGAATTGCTTCTGGCGCGGCGCGACCGGCTCCCGCCTTCTGCCGTGGAGCGTCTGCAGACCATCGCGGAGCTTGCCGTGCGGCTGCGGGAAACTGTGCGCCGTCTCTCGAATGCCTGGGAAGAGCACCACGAGGACGCCCGCTCCGCGTGAGTGCAAAGTCTGGCCGGGAACGCCGGCTCTCCAAGTAATGGTCAAGCGAAGCGGCTTCGTCAGCTCACGAGCCCGTCGAGGAATAGTGGCGAACTCCCAGATTCCAAACCGAAATCGCGACCGCCAGACAGGCGGCCGCCACGACAGGAATGAGAGCCGCGTAATGGAGAAATTCCGCGCGATGCAGCAGCCGCACGCTGGGATAGAACGTCGCGAAGCCAAACGGGATAATCCAGCTCAAGAAAAACTGGATCGCGCCGCTGTAGATCGAAAGAGGATAGCGGCCGAAGGCAATCAGGTTCCACGCCAGCGGATGCACCCCGACGCGGTCCTCAAACCAGAACGACACGGTGCTGAAGAGCAGAAAAATCGAGATGTAGATCGCGCCCCCGCAGAGCGCGTAGAACAGCAACAGGAAAACATCCCGCCCGGCCCAGGCCACGTGCATCCTCGCCGAGGCATACAAGACCACCGCCAGCCCGGTGAGGATTTCCTGGAACGACTCGATGCGGAAATTCTCGAAGAGCACCTGGAACAGGGAGGAGACCGGGCGGATCAGCACGCGGTCGAATTTTCCCTCCATGATGTACTCGTTGCCGAACTCGTAGAGGTTCAAGCTGAGGATGTTGAATAGGCCAAAGGGAATCAACGAGAAGCCGTACAGAAACAGGACCTCCTCGAAACGCCAGCCCGCCAACTGCGGAATCCGGTGGAAGAGCACCAAGACAAACCCCAAAGAAGAGATCGTGGCCGCAAAGCTGGTCGCCAGACCGATGAGGAAGTCTCCCCGGTGACTCACGCGCATGATTAGGTAGTGGTAGAAATACTCCCGCAACAGGATAAGGTAGCTGCGGACGCCGAGTTTGTGCACGGACGCCAATCTACCCTCCATGGATGGTGATCTTTTGGGCGGCGCGGTTCCACCAGGCATGCCCGAACCAGAGGAGCAGCGCGACCCACGAAAATTCCCGGGCCAGAGCCCAGCCTGACTCCGCGAGACTCAGCTTGCCCAAATAGATCTGCAACGGAGTGTAGGCGATATGCTCGAACGGCAGCCAATGAGAGATCTTCTGCAGTGGAGCGGGGAAAAAGCTGATGGGGACCAGCAACCCCGAAAGCAGTTCGATCAACCAGAATTTGGCGCGAATGAGCGACAGGATGGACTTCAGCGGGATCGCGCAGGTCCCAATCAGAAAGTTGTTGGCCGCCATCAAAAGAAAACTTCCCGCCGCGGAAAGGCAGAACAAGGCGAAGTGCGCGGCGGAAGCGGGCCGGCCCACTGGGAAGAGCAGCGCAATGACGACAGCAAAGGGCGCCGTCAACATCAGAACGCGGAACGCGGATTCACCGGCGGCGCGCGCGATCCACATCCACTGCACGGAAACCGGCTTGATCAGCTCCATCGCGATCTTGCCTTCGAGCACCTCGTAGGCCATTTCCTGGTCAATCGTATTCCAGTAAAACGACCGGATGATCCAGCCTACGGAGACATACGTCAGGATTTGGGGCAAGTTGTAGCCCGCGATGGACGCCCCGGCAGGAGATTTCGCGAAGACCGCGGTCCAGATGAAGTAATAGACCGTGACGTTGATGAGATAAGTGAGAATTCCCGCGTAGTAGCGCAGCCGGAAGGCGAGGATGTTGACAAAGCCAATCCGCGCGAACTCGCGGTAGGAGCCGAAGGTGTGCGCACGCGCGGCCATCTCAGGCGGTGACCTGGTCGAACGCCAAGCCGGCATAAATGCGCTTGATGATTTCCTCGATGGGCTCGTCTTCGATAAGCAGGTCGCGCACCTCAACCGAGGAGAGAATCTGACGGATCAGGTCGGCGGTAACAATGTGGCTGCGGTCGAACCGGATGCGGAAGGTCATTTCGTCCACGGGTTCGATTTCCAGGCCGTCGCGGCTCAGGGCCGCGAGCTTCGCCACTTGCTCCTTGTCGCGCAGTACGAATTTGATCTGCTTGATGCGCAGCAGCTTTTGCTTGAGCAGGCCGAGCGGCCCGTCGTAGAGCAGCCTCCCGTGGTCAATAATCATGATGCGGCGGCACAGTTCCTCGATGTCGTCCAGATCATGGGTGGTCAGCAGGACGGTGGTGCGGTATTTCTCGTTGATGGCGCGCAAGAATTGGCGGATGTGGTCCTTCGCGACGACGTCCAGGCCAATGGTCGGCTCGTCCAGAAAAAGGATCGGCGGATTGTGCAGCAGCGCGGCAGCCAGGTCGCACCTCATGCGCTCGCCGAGTGAAAGTTTTCGCACCGGCGTATGCAGGTAGTCGCCGATGCCCAGGATCTGGTTGAACGTGTCCATCCGTTCGGCGAAGTCCCGCGGTGGCACATCGTAAATCCGACGCAGGAGCTTGAACGATTCCACCACGGCGATATCCCACCAGAGCTGGGTCCTTTGCCCAAACACGACTCCAATGGTCCTCACATACTCTGTCCGCTGCTTCCACGGCACGAAGCCGTTGGAGCGAATCTCACCGGAACTCGGTACGAGGATGCCGGTCAACATCTTGATCGTCGTGGATTTTCCCGCGCCGTTCGGTCCGATATAGCCGACCATCTCTCCCGGCTCGATGTCGAAGGTGATCCGGTCCACCGCCTTCAAGGTCTGATACTCACGATGAAACAAATTAACGACGCCGCCCCAAATTCCTTCCCGGCGGCGGAATGTGCGGAAGTGCTTGGAAAGGTCGCGGAGCGAGATTAGGGGGGAATTGGCCATAGCAGACAAATTGTAGCATGGAGAAAAAGAGAGAGGAGGCAAGGAGGCAGGAGGCAAGGAGAAACCCTTTGCTTCGCGATGCTTCATCCTTGCCTCCTTGCCTCGTGCCTCCTTGCCTCGAGACTTACGTCCTAAACAGCATGTCTTCGCGTTGGAAGAGCCTTACAGCTATGGCCAGTGCGGCGGCAGCATAAACGCAGGATGAAGCGAAGATGAGCGCCACATACTTCCAGTGGTAGGTGCCAGCGACGATTTCTTTGCTGATGAGACTCGTATTTAGGACCGGCACGAGCGCCAACGCAGCGTTCAGCTCCACGCCGGGCAGCAGCGCCGCCACGGCGGGCAGCACCACGATAATCATCAAGGGAGAGATGTAGCTTTGTGCTTCTTTGAAGCTCTTGGCGAACAGCGCGATGGCCAGCAGCGCCGCCGAAAACAGCACGGCTATCGGGAGCACCATCACGAAAACGAAGAAGACGCTCTTTGCGGTAATCGAGATCTGCAGCGCCGCATCCGCCGCCCCCCGGGCCATACCCAAGAGCATCCTCTTGCCCACGCCGAACGAGAAAGCCATCGAACTAATCGAGAGCACGGCAGTCGCGATGGAAGCGGTGAGCACCATCAGAAATTTCCCGAGCACCAGGTGCGTGCGCGAAACGGGGCTGCAAAGAAGGGTCTCCATGGTGCCGCGCTCTTTTTCTCCCGCGGTCAAGTCCATGGCCGGATACATCGCACCGGTCAAGCACAACAGAATGACGAAATAGGGAACCAGGCCGCCCAGAATCGCCCCGCCGACTTTCTCCGCCGGGGCCACATTTTGCTGCTTGATGTCAAAAGGACGGATGAGGCTATCGGGAAGGTGACGCGATTCCAGGCGCTCGCGGATGGCCCGGTCGCGCACGTCGCGAAAGAATTTCTGTAGCCGATCCGCGCCAAAGCCCGATTTCAAATCGCCCTCGTACATGTAAATCTTCAGCAACATCGGCTCGCCACTCGCGAGCTTGGCATCGAAGCCTTCGGGGATTTCCACTGCCGCGCGAATCTGCTTGCTGGAAATCTCCTCGGCATAATCGGGCTTGGCGGGCACGATGCTGACGTCCGGCAGCGCTTCGAGCTCCGCCAGGACCTTTGGCGAATCCTCTCCGCCCAGGACCATGACTTTCGGAACCTCTTCCATCGCCTGGCCGATCAATATTGCGGAGACCCCGCCCAAGCCGATGGTGAGAAGGGGCATCAACAGAAGCGGGACGACGATCATCGAGATCAGGGTGCGCCGGTCGCGCAGGGAGTCCACAAGCTCCTTGCGGTAGACAATCCCAATGTTTCGGAGAGTCACTGCTCCACGACCTTGACGAAGATCTCCTCCAGGTCTTGTTTGCCGTAGCGCTCGCGCAAATCGGAAAGCGTCCCTTCGGCCAGCAACCGGCCGCCGTGGATGATCCCGATATGGTCGCAGAGTTTTTCGGCCTCGCTCATGACGTGCGTGGAGAAGATGACGGCCTTTCCCTGCGCGCGGCATTCCCGGATGAACCCTACGATGGTCCGCGCGGCCATGACGTCGAGGCCCAAGGTCGGTTCATCAAAGATCATCACCGAAGGATCATGCACGAGCGTGCGCGCGATGGAGACTTTCTGTTTCATTCCCGTCGAGAGCTTGTCGCACCGCCGGTCGCGAAAGCTGTGCATCTCGAGCCGGTCGAAGAGACCGTCGATGCGGCGGCGCAGGGTGGGCTCGTCGAGCCCGTGGAGGCGGCCGAAATACTGCACCATCTCTTCGGCGGAAAGGCGTCCGTAGAGCGCCGTGGCAGTGGAGAGAAACCCCACCGAGGAGCGAACCTTTTCCGGGTGCTTCGTCACATCGTGGCCGGCCACGATTGCAGTGCCCTCGGTGGGCCCAAGAATTGTGGCGAGGATGCGGAGTGTCGTGGTCTTGCCGGCGCCGTTTGCGCCCAGCAAGCCGTAAATTTCACCCGGCCGGCACTGGAAGCTCACCCGGTCCACGGCGCAGACCTCACCGCGATTCTTGCCGCGGAATCGCTTGACCAGGTTTTGCGCTTCGATCATTTCGGCCCGGTCTATTCACCCATCACTTTGATCAGGATACGCTTCGGCCGGTTGCCGTCCAGGTCGGCGTACATGACGTGCTGCCAGGGTCCGAGTTCGAGCCGCCCCTCGGTGATGCCAACGAGGGCATGCGCGCCCAACAAAAGGCTCTGGAAATGGACGGCTGCGTTGCTTTCGACCTGAATGCCCTTGGCGTGCTGATAGTCGCTGCGTTGTGGAGCGAGCTGGTCCAGCCACGCTTCGACATCACGCAGCAGGCCCTCTTCCTCGTCGTTCAGGAAGACCGCGGCGTTCGAGTGCAGGGCGCTCACGAGAATCATGCCGTCGCGGATCCCGCTCTTACTGACGGCGGCGCGGACGCTCGGCGTCAAATTCCGGAATTCGCGCTTCTGCTTGCACTCGATCGTCAAGAAGTCGTTGTAAATCTTCATGCCCGGTCCTCAGGTTGCGAGGATACGGGGCAGATTGTAGCTGAACCGGGCGGGGGATTGCAGGTGGGAAGGAGGCAGGAGGCAGGAAGGGACGAGGCAAAGCGGCAGGGCGGGAGGCAAGGATGTAATGACGCAAGGATGCGGCGGTGGTGAGGGGGAGGGTTTCTCCTTGCCCCCTGCCTCCTTGCTTCCTTTCCTTACCTTGAATTGGCTGGAGGGGGACTAACCTTTATGGCAGTTGGGGCACTGCTTCGCGTCAAAATTTTCTGGTGTCACCCGAAACATGTTATTACACTGGATGCACACGCGGTGCAGGACCGGTTGGCCTTGGGTCGGAGCCTCATGCTTCGAAGAATGGCCCTGTTCGCGGTTCGGTTCTGGGTTCATAGCGAAATTCTAGCACAGGAACGTTTGAGTCAAAACCCGGGTTGTGCCCCGGGCAGAGCAACGGCATCCCGCGCGGAATGGGACGCATCTTAAAGGGTGCGCAGGTGGAAAATCCAATCCCGGTAGGATGTTCGTTGGCCATGGCAGACTTTGCTAGAATGCGGGGTTTAAGCGCGGCGGAAGGAATCGGCAGAGCGAGGAGGGGATGGAGACGGGACTCGGACGAACGCTGTGGCTCATCGTGGGCATCGCCCTCGCGCTCACAGCGGTGCTCGTGTTCATCAGCGGCCGGGGAACGACGGCGCGGGTAACCGTAACGGATGTCACGCGGGAGCCCTTGAGCTCCATGGTTTCCACCAATGGGAAAGTGGAGCCGATTGCTCCAGTTTCGTTCCGCGCAGGATTTCCCACGCTGGTGGTGAAGGTGCTCGTGGTGGAAGGGCAGCAGGTGAAGCGCGGTCAACCTTTGTTCGTCCTGGAGGACACTGCGGTCACGGCGGACCTCGCGCGGGCTCGCGCGGATCTTGCCGCGCAAGAGGAGGCGCTGCGCGCTGCACAAGCCGGAGGCCGCGCCGATCAAGCGGCGAGAGCGGTTGCTGAGCTTCAAAAAGCCCAAGCCGCCCGCGACCAATTGCGCCGCGACAATGAGGCCTTGACCAAGCTCACCGCCCAGAAAGCGGCCACCATGGAGGAACTGGAAAAGAACCGGCTGGCTTTGGCCCAAGCCGAGGCCGATGTGCTGTCGCTCGAAAAAGTGAAGCAAACCATCGAACGACAAGCGAAATTCGACACCGAGCGTGTCGCCTTGCTGGTCGAGCACGACAGGAATGAGATTCGGGATCTGCAGGAAAAAATTCACTCCGCTCACCCCACTGCGCCGATTGACGGAACGCTGTACTCGTTGCCCATCCGAACGGGAGATTACGTCAAGGAAGGCGACCTTGTAGCGGAGATGGCCGACTTGCGCCATGTCCGCGTCCGGGCGTTCATTGACCAACCCGAACTGGGCCAACTGGCCGTCAACCAGACAGTCGACATCTTCTGGGATGCGCATCCGGACCGCGCCTGGAGCGGGCGAACGGAGATTCTCCCCAAGCAGGTGGTCCCGCACGGCACGCGCAACGTCGGCGAATTGCTCTGCTCGGTGAACAACGACCGCCTCGACCTGCTTCCCAATACGACGGTAGACGTTCAGATTCGCGTCAGCGAAAGGCCCTATGTGCTGGTGGTGCCCCGGGGCGCTGTGTTCACGGATGGCAGTCGGAGATTCGTGTTTCGGGAAGAGGATGACCATTTGCACCGGGTCGAGATCAAGGTCGGCATCGTCAATGCCACCATGATTGAAGTCGTCTCGGGCTTGCAACTGGGCGACGTGGTCGCCCTGCCGGGCGAAACGCCGCTCAAAGAAAATCTGCGAGTCCGGCCGGTGCGTCAGGAATGAATTGGCGCTCTGGATGTGCAGTGATTCTGATGATCGCGGCGCATGGGGCGTTCGCTGCCATGCCCACGGCGCTGGACCCGCTTGCCGAAGCGCAACGCGAATACAACGCCGGGCATTACAACCGCGCGGTAGACGTCCTTACGGCTGCAACGGCGAAATCTCCAGACGACGCACCCCTCCATTTTCTGCTCGGCCAGAGTTACTACCAACTCGGCGAATACAACCGCGCCGCAGCAAATTTCGAGCGAAGCGTTCAATTGGTTCCGAAAGAGGCCCGCTACCATGATTGGCTCGGCAAAGCTTATGGCCGCAAGGCCGAGGGCGCCATTTTTTTTAGCGCGCTCGGCATGGCGCGCAAAACTCACAAAGAATTTGAGACCGCGGTCCAGCTCGATCCCTCCAATTTCGAGGCGCAGCGCGACCTGATCCGGTTTGAGATTTACGCCCCGGGCATTGCCAGCGGCGGCGATGACCGCGCGCTGAAGCATATCGAGGCGCTGGAGAAAATCGATGCTTTGCAGGGGCAGTTGGCCCGCGGCGAGTTCCTCAACGCTAAAAAGCGCTTCGCCGAGGCGGATGGCGTCTTCGGCAAACTTCTCGAATCCCAGACCGACCGCATCGGGGTTTACTTTGAAGTGGCGGAGTATTACCGGGACCGGGTGGCGGCGGCCAAAATGGAAGAGGCAGTCGAAGCCGCCGAGCGCGTCGACTCGGACGACCCGCGGCTCAAGTTTTACCGGGGTATTCTTTTCGTTCTGAAAGGAAAGAATCCCTCAGGGGCCGAGTCGTTACTTCGCGTGTATCTGGGGAAGGTTCCCGACAACTCCGAACTCCCGGCACACGCTACGGCGCACGAGTGGCTCGGGAAGCTTTATGAGTCCCAGGCCAAGTTTTCCGAGGCGGCGGAAGAATATCGCGCGTCGCTTGCCTCCGATCCGCATGATCGGGCCGTTCAGGACGCATTGAAGCGAGTGGAGAAGAAATAAGGGCGGATTTTCTACAAATTCCCAGGCCGTTCCGCCCACCGCCAATATGCAGACCGCGGCGCCAACCAATCTTCCGATTGGCGCTAGGATTCGCTCCAGCCGAACGCGCGCAGGTCTTTTTCTTTGTGGTTTGTTATAGTCGTTAGCAGGCACGCAAATGCTGCGGAAAGAAACATGGATGGTTGCGCTGGACGGGCTCTGGGCCAACAAGCTCCGGGCCTTTCTGACGACTCTAGGGGTCGTCATTGGGAGCGCCTGCATCGTTCTCGTGGTGACCGTTGCGTTGACCGGACGCCGGTACGTCATTGCCCAGATTGAAGGGGTGGGATCGAACTTGGTCTATGCCCGCCTGGATATCGATCCGAACCGCCCCATCATGCTCGAGGATGAACTGTCTCTGGAGGACATGATAGCTGCGAGGACAGCCATTCCAGGTTTGGTTACCGTCGCGGGGACGCGCGGCATCCAGACAAGTGTCTTGGCGGGTTCTCTGGAGCGCATCGTCAGCCTGGTCGGCGTCACGGAGGGGTTCCAACAGATTCGCAATTTACTCATCTCGCGCGGTAGGTTCGTGGACTCCAACGATATGGAATCGCGCAGCCGGGTCTGCCTGATTACAACGAAGCTAGCCGAGCTGGTCTTTCCTTATGCCGACCCGGTCGGGCGGAACCTACGAGTCGGCGAACTGAGTTACACGGTCATCGGTGTCTTCCGGGAGCGCGTGGAAACGTACGGCCTTTCGGAAATTCAGGACTACACGGTTTTGGTGCCGTTTCCCCTGATGAAATACTACACGGGGGATACCTCGCTGGAGATGTTATACGCGCAAGCGGGATCCCCCGAACGCGTGTTGCCTGTGACCATCCAACTGGGGGCGCTGCTCCGCAGCCGGCACCCCACCCGAGCGCACTATCAAGTCATGAACCTCAGCTCGATTCTGGAAGCGGCCCGGCAAATCGGGCTGGCGCTAACCATCGTTCTCTTGGTCATCGGGTTCATCGCGCTGCTGGTCAGCGGCATCGGCATCATGAATATCATGCTCGTGACGGTGCAGGAGCGAACGCGCGAGATCGGGATTCGGAAAGCGATCGGCGCGCGGCGGAGCGAAATCCTCAATCAGTTTCTGCTGGAGGCGCTTCTGATCAGCGGGGTTGGGTCGGTCCTGGGGATCCTGATTGCCGCCGCGATTCCCGTCATTGTGCAACCGCTGCTGCCGGGGAACTTGCGCGTGCCGGTGCCCTGGGAGTCAGTCCTTCTGGCCTTTCTGGTTTCGTGCTCGGTGGGTGTCTTCTTCGGTTATCTGCCGGCAGACCGGGCCGCCCAACTTCAGCCCACCGAATCGCTGAGATATGAATGACGGCGCGGGTTACTCGATGTAGAAGACCAGTTGGAGTCCGAGCACAACGAACATCAGCGGAACGGCATACCGGGCCACCCAACTGGGATTAGATTGCAGATTGGCCGTGAACTTGGTTACGCCGAGCGCCATGGCTTCGGAGCCCATCCAGTTGTGCTGCGCGTGAACAAGGGGTTCATGGTTGCCGTGATGGAACACCAGGAGAATTCCGGCGAAGACCATCAGCGATGGAATAATGTAGCTCCAGCCGCGGCTCTTGAGCCAGCCCGTGCGGACCGAGAGTTCAATCAGGGCGATGAGAATTGCCGCGCCCTCTAGGAACTTATGCTCAAGCTCTGGGTGGGTCCAGTCCCCATGAAAAAACCAGAGCCCCCATGGCTCTGCCGTGTCACTGAAGAAAAACAGGAAGCAGGCCATGCCCAACAGCGGGAGCGGCCAGAGGTATCGAACCGCGGTGAGCCGGGCCGCCTCGCTGAATTCCAAAAACGCGAGAATCCCCAGCAAGATAACCATGTAACCCGCCAGGTGATGATCCGACAGGGATTTTGCGCTGGGCACAAAAATTTCGTCCCCGCCATGAGCGTGGACTTGCAGCAGAAACGAGGTCAACAATGGCATCGATTCCAGATGTCCCTTCCCATCTTGTGCCGCGAAACCAGAACTAAAGCATTCGGTTCACGGCACAAACCGCGGGGAGTCCAAGGGAGGAGCACCTCGCGAAGTCGCGGAACAGTATCGCAGTATTTCTTTTTGGCGCAAAGGCTGCGGCGCATCCAAGTGTTTGATGCGTAAGAATAGCGTTGGGTTCAAGATCATCGAAGCGAGGGCCGAATCCATGAGCCACTTCCATCAAAGGTCTCGGGAACGCCTAAGGCGCGAGGGGGCGATGAAGAAGAGCAAGACTCCCCTGGGGTGTGCGGGACGGTGGAGGGCGGGATGCGCGGCGCTCCTCGTGTGGGTCCTGTTCGGTCTGGCTTCTCCGGCCGACGCGCAACAGGCGGGCGTTTCGCGAAAGTTGACTCTCAAGGAAGCTGTCAGTCTCGCGGTGAAGAACAGCCGCGACCTGGCTCTAGCGCGCTTGCAGTATGGGCTGGTGCAGCGAGAGGCGGGCGTGGACCGGTCCGTTTTTCGTCCCAATTTCTACACCGGCACGGGCGCTGCTTACACCAGCGGATTCCCGCTGATTCAAGGTGGGGGGGCGCCCACGATCTTCAGCCTTTCCTACGACCAGCAGATCTA